>Ga0207675_100000032_pt1 | contig 108677 bp, 94 predicted proteins | sample KBSSwiS42_FD_184305 | JGI IMG/M metagenome (GOLD analysis project Ga0207675, IMG submission 184305) | Switchgrass rhizosphere microbial communities from Kellogg Biological Station, Michigan, USA - KBS Switchgrass S4-2 (SPAdes) (version 2) | ecosystem: Host-associated > Plants > Roots >...
TCGAGCGCCGGCACCGTCAGGCGCGCCTTTCGACTGCCCTGCGCACCGCCGGCGGACCCGCCATCTTCAGCGGACGGCGCCGGCGCACTGGCGCCGAACGGGAGAGCTGCGGCAGGACCGTCCCCCTGCGAAGTCTCGCTTGAATGCGCCGCTCGCGGTGCCACTAACAAGCGGGCGATCTTCGAAATGACCAAAGATAGCCGGGCGATCTCCTGTCGCCCGCTGATCTTCGGCCGCAATATTTATTCTTGCCGGCGGATCATCAGAAATACGGACATATTTTCCTATACCTCCCGCGCACGGCGAATTGTCTGGCTTAAACTCCCACGACGCAGTACGCGAGTCTCACCTCCAAAATGGAAGAGATCGTTTTATGAAAGCGATATTTATGACGGCGCTCGCAGTTGGATTCGCCGTTCCAGTATCCGCGGCATCGATCGATGGTACGTGGAAGGCCGACATCAAATCGGCCAAGATGCCGACCAAGCCCGAGGTCTATCTTCTCAAGGCCGGTACCTTCACTTGTTCCACTTGCGTACCGAAGATCGTCGTTTCGGCCGATGGCAACTTCCACCCGGTCAGCGGGCATCCCTATTTCGATGAGATGTCCGTGGCCGAAGTCGACCAGCACACCGTCAAGCAGGAGACCCGCAAGGCTGGGAAGCTCATCTTCACGGAAACCGACGCCCTGTCGCCCGATGGCAAATCGTTCGTCGTAACCTTCACCGACACGAGTGGAAGCAACGGCACGCCGGTAACCGGCAGGGCTGTGATGAAGCGGGTCGGCGCGGCACCTGCCGGCGCGCATGCTTATTCCGGATCCTGGATTCGGACGAATGACGCCCAGTTCTCGGATAGCGGCTTGACGTTCATGTTCTCGAGCGTCGGAGATAGCATAAGCTTCAAGGCGCCGACGGGCAGCGCTTTTACGGCGAAGCTGAACGGGCCGAAATCGCCGGTGACCGGCGATCCAGGTTGGACCGCGGTCACGCTCAAGGGCCGGCCGAACTGGATCGTGGAAACCGATTATCGCGGCGACAAGGCGATCGCAATCCAGATGATGACGCCTTCGGCCGATGGCAAGACGATGAAGGTCAGATCACGGGATCTGCTCCACGCGACGACCATGAGCTATACGGTGGTCAAGCAATAAGGGAGTGCGATAGCGGCCGAATTCCATCGGCCGCTATGCGCCCTATTTTCCGCCATCAGCGGGGCGCTCGGTTGCCCCCAATAACTGCCATTCGTCCACCCGAACAAAGCAGCAGCCAAGTGTGGAGAGCGGATGCTAGGGTCCTGATTTACGGTCCCGCGGGAGCTGGCCTCATCGCTGCGCCGGCAACTTTCCCGTCGGCGTCGAGCATGACGGCAACGATGATCGCCCCGTTTGCAAATGAAGCCCGATACTCGTCGCCCCCCGCCATGCCGACGTCCTCGAATTTGACCGAACGCAACTCCCCGAGCGGAAGCAAGAACGACTGTCGCAGCATGGGCAGCTGCTCGCGGTTGAAACCCGCGAACTCGGGCGTCATTGAGGTGTAATCAGGGTTGCCGCTGACGAGCCCCGCGATGAATTGCCGAGTGGCGGCCTCCGACCCAGGAAGAGGAGTTGCGCGCGGCGCAAATACTTGTTTCAGTGAAGCGCTTGCGATGTCGGTCGCGGGCCTCTGCTCCAATCGTATCAGCGCAACCTTCAGGGCATCGGCCGAAGGCACATTTATGTCCGGCTGAACGCCACTGCCTTCCCAGTTCGTCTTCGTGATCGGGTTTTCCGCCCGGCCCCATGGGATACTTGCGACGAAGCCGTGGCCGAGATCGACGGGGCCAGTCGGGTTCGCGCCGCCGCCGGTGACCTCTCCGACAATCTTCCCCAGCTTGTGAGTCTGGACGTCATAGGCAAACTCTTCGCCGCCGGAGAAGGTACCCTTGCTGGTCAGGACATACACCGGAATTTTGGCAAAATTGACCGGGGTTGGCACGCTGTCGAATTTCTTGCGGTCAAACTCATTCGTCTTCGGAACACGCGAGACTATGTCGTTGATTTCGATCGATTGGTTCGACGGAATCAGATAGCTGACGAAATAACCGACCGCATCTGGCGATCCTCCCATGTTTCGGCGATCGTCGATGATCAGGGCACGGCTGCCCGCAAGGGCGGACATGGCCTTGTCCACTGCCGGCTTGAATGCTGGCAAAGGCGGAAAGCCGATCACTTCGATATAGCCCACATCGCCAGCGAGCTTGTCGGCGCGAACTACACCCGCTTCCGAGCGCGGCATCGCCCTGACGGGACCTTCGGGTGAAGGCGGTGGCCCGCGCATCGAGCTGACCGACATGTGCTTGTCATGTGCGACTGCCGCGACATCCGCGGAGAGCCGCGCGGCGAAGACGCTCGGATCGTCGAGTTTGTCGTACTCGCCAGCCGCAAGCGACGCGCTGATCCTTTCAGCAGCCTTTTGGCCGACATCCGGAAAGATGTAATTGTCGCGAAGCGCGTCGCTGAGTTTGGCGACGACATCGCGCCGCACATCGCTGTCGATAGTGTTGGCTTGAGCCGCGACGGGTGGCCGGGTCGGCGCGGGCTGCGCATGTACCGCCGCCAAGGGACAAGCAAGCAGACCACAGAACATCAAGGCTGAATGGCGCATCGCTTACCCCTCCTGCATATCAACTCAGGCGCTCATTCTGGGGCGCTTGCCTAACGTCTGCAATGGGTTGGATTTATTGGAATGGTTCGCGCCGGCGCGCCCGTAGCCAATTTTCGGAAACAAGGATTCAAACGGTCCGCGCCTCGCGAATCATTGACGTACGCGGCCTATGCCTGGATTCGAATATTGCCCGCAAAAACCGCTCTCGGAGTTTTTCAACACAATCGGGCCGACTCCCGACGGACAGCTTTTGAAAGCCTTCGACCTGGCTCACGGTTCCTCACCGATTGCGGCTTTTCGTAGATTCAACTCGCGGCATCCATTGGCAGCGTAGATCGTTGCGGCTGTGGCCGGAACGCGGCGGGCGTCTGGCTCAGCGGGAGGAGTCTCACGTGCGCTTGTCAGCCTCGATAATGCTCATCAGCCTGCCCCTTGTTTCTGGCGCCATGTCGGCTCGGGCTCAGGAAATTTCCGGCGTCTTCAACATGGGCGCTCTTGCAAACACGATGAGTATGGGCGGGATCATAAAGTCGGAATGCGCCCGCGCCCGCGGAATAGGGCAGCGAGTCGATTCCGATACGCCCTGGTGTGGAAGTGCGGCGGGTGCCCAGCATCCCTTTGCACGGCCCCTGCCGGGAGCCGCGGACAACACGGACATGCGCTACACTGCCAGCGCGGCGCTTCGACGCGAAGTACTTGCCGCCTTTATCGACCGCGTCCGCGCGAAGGATCCAAAGGAAGCCGGTCAAATCGAAGCAGAATTCCGGCAGCATGACTATAATGCGATCTACGCTGGCATTGTCCGGCCCTACGGACTCGCTGGCGATGACGCCGCCAGTGCGCAGGCCGCTTATTTGCTCCTCGGCTGGATGATCGTGCACGAGGGGCAGGAGCCACCTCCCGGCAGCGTACAAGGCGTGCGGGCGCAAGCTGCCGCCGCGCTCTCCAACGGCCGGCTCTCCGAGCCGGAAACACGCGCCCGGCTTGGAGAGAATTTCAAGATCCTCTTCGTTGTCGTCCACGCCGGGTGGCAGGCTGCTCGGCGCGAGGGAACGCTCGATCGCTATGCGGCCGGGGTCGCCGACGTTTTTCGCAACGGCGACGGGCTCGACCTGCGAACCGCGCAACTCACGAGAAATGGCTTTCGGTCCAGCTGATCCTTTCAAACTGCGTTGCAGGCGAGACGAAAGCATCGATGGATAAACGTGAATGAACGAGCGGCAGCTATCAGGCAGCGAAACTGCGAACTCAAACGGCCGGAAGCGGTTCTCGTCAGGGCGCTTACCGCTCCGAAACCCGCCGGTCCGTTTTCAGGCGGATCACATCCAGCATTGAGGCCAGAGCAGCGAGGAGTGGGTAGAAGGCGGTCCGGTAGCTTTCGTCGGCGGCAAGTAGGAAAGCGGTCCTTCCATTGACGATAGAGGGGTGTGTCGCGAAGATCACGCGATGATCGACTGGCTCCTAACGAACCATCATTTTTTCGTAAGGGCGAGCCGCTGGTTCCTCGTGGGCTGTGCGGTCGCGCTATTGGGATTTGCGAGCCTGTCACCAACGCCACTCCATCGCGTCATCGCGTTGACGGGGATCGCCGTCGTCGGGGTAATATTTCTCGGATGGCTGGTAATTGCACTGGTCACGATCTTTCGACCGCAGAGCTTCGACCAGATACGTCAACGCCGAGCAAGTTGCAGACGATAACGGCAATAGCTGAGTGGAAAGCTGAAGCGCAGCTTCCGATGTCCCTGCCGTAGTAAGCTGCCATTGCGACCATTCCTCGTCGCGGGCTATCCGTCGCCTCGGAGACGAGATGACGACCGAGCTTCTGATAGATGGAATGTTGTCCGGAACGGGTGTCCGCGACGCCATCAATGGCGGCTACGTTGATCCGAAATCCTTAGGGTTGTCCGAGCAACTCGCCCTCAGCCTAACCTCTTGGCAGGCGCTATACGAAGAGGCGCACTTTGCGGGTTTACCTGATGATCTTGTGACCCAACTCGACAGGGACGGTGTGGCGCTTGCATCCCGGGTTCGCGAGGAACTTGCAGGCACGAAGGTCGGCTATTTCTCGAACGGGCTCATGAAGCGATTGGATTAAGTCCACCTAGCGGCGGTACGTCTGCGCCCGTCGACGACGGGCCTTGGGGGCGAAAGCGGCCGAACTTGCCCTAGCATCGCTCGAATTCGTGAAGTGCCGCACGTTGGTACACGGCGGAGGAGGCGTTCCGCACAGCCTTATACTGACGCCAGTTCCTGCTCGGTAGTGTTATCGGAACTCTTCATGAGCGAGCCGAGATTGGGCGCATAAGAGGCAAAGAGCGGTAGCAGGCCGGCGCCCAGGGCCGGTCCGATTTCGCCATTATGTCCGCGCAGGAGCGGAGGATTGAAGAAATCGCGAGGCGCATTGGCTGCAATGCGCTCCCCTATCCGTGCCATCAGCGCGCCGGTGCGCTCTTCCGAGAGCAGGCTACCCAGGATCACTGCCTCGAGGTCGAGCAGGCTATTGGCTCCGATGATGGCGAAGCTCAGCGCATCCGCGCAATCGTCCAGCCAGCCCTTGCTCTCCGCGGGGAGCTCCGCATCCGCATTGTACAGCGATGCGCGATGCAGCAGGACGTCGGCGCCGTTCCGGCCCGGCACCGGTATCGAGGCCAATGCTCCGGCATTGCCGTTCTGGCCTTCGTGCACCTGTCCGCCAAGGACGAGGCCGCCGCCGACGAACTTGCCCAGATGGATATAGAGAAAGTCCCGCCGCCCAAGCCCGGCGCCGCAGAGCAATTCGGCAAGCGCGCCGGCATTGCCGTCATTCTCGAAAAAGAGCGGCGCCTCGAATGCGGAGCGGAAATGATCCTCGATCGCACTTGCGCCCCATTCGCGCGCCTGCGCATCCGTGATCCCGAGTTCGTCGCGCCATTCCCCCAGGAACCAGGGCATGGCGATGCCAATACCCAAGAATCCCTGCTGCTGCGCATTCGGGAGCAGCGCCATCTGCGCGTCCATGAACGCGTTTATGTCGCATATCACTTGGTGAGGGCGGGGAAAGTCGTGGGTTTGCGACCGACGCGCCAAGATCGCCCCGTCGAAGTCGAGCAGCACGCATGTCAGGCGATCGCGGCCGATCTCGACTCCTACCGTGCAGCCGCTGGCGCCGTTCACCTTATAAATGATCGAAGGCTGCCCCATGCCCCCGGTTCGCCGGCCGGCCCGTATCAGTCGTCCTGCTTCTTCCAGGCTCTCAACGATCCTGACCGCAGCCTGGGGCGAGAGCCCGGTCAGTTTGGATATGTCGGCCTTCGACGCGCCGTTGAGTCGGCGAATCGTCGAAAGCACGAGCCGCTCATTATAGCGCCTCACCCCGATTGAATTGCTTCCCCGCTGCATGTCCGCTGTTCGCATCCTTACCGCCGACGAAGGAAGATCGTTCGTCGAATCAAATACTTATAGTTTCGGCTTCTGCCGGCCGCCACCAGCGGAAAAGGCCCCTGTAGCGGCCGATTTTATCAAAAGTTTTCGCTCTTGACAGACTAAATCACAGTCGTAGATTTAGCAAATCACATCGATAGATTTAGTCTGTCGAACAGAGACCGCACCAACGCGGCGATCGAATGGAGGGGTTATGCGCGATATCCAAGGCATGCGTCGGCTCAGGGCAAAAAAGGGTAGGCCCAGGCCGCGTACAACACTGCGCTGATCGAGCGTCGGCGTCGGTAGCAATCCGTCTCGATGCCTCGTCCTGCTGCGCCAGGCCAAGAACCGAAGCCCAAATCCAGTGATCCCGATGCGCGCGCTGGACCGGCGAAACCATAAACTTCGATAAATCATAATGGGGTGGAATAATGTCCAATCGTGCTTTGTTGATGCTTTGCTCCACCTCGCTGGCGGCAGTGCTGGCGGCAGCGCCGGCATCGGCGCAAGATGTCAATGCCGCAGCGGACCAGTCCAAGGACAGACCCAAGGCCGAAAAGAGCACAGGAAAGACAAGCCCCGCGGACAAGGAAGCCGCCGAGGCGACAGCTGAAATCGTGGTGACCGGCTTTCGCGCGGCGTTCGGATCGGCGCAGCAGTTGAAGCGCTCTTCGGATTCCATCATCGACACGGTCGTGGCCGAAGATATTGGCAAGCTGCCCGACAATAACGGCGCCGAAGTCCTCTCCCGTATCCCGGGCGTCCAGATCACGCGCACCTATGACGAAGGGTCCGAGGTCCTGGTAAGGGGCCTCCCCAACCTTGCCACAACCTATAACGATCGGGAGCTGTTCAGCACCGACGACCGGGTTCTGCACTGGCAGGACATTTCCGCCGCAGTTGCCGCGGGCTATGAGGTCTACAAGACAGCGACCTCCAACCTCGTCGAGCCCGGGCTCGGCGGCCTCATCAACATACGCTCGCGGCGTCCGTTCGAAATGAAGAACACGACCATCGCCGGCGAGGTGAGAGGCACCTACAACGATCAGTCGAAGACGATCGAGCCGGCCGGCAACCTTATCGCCGCGCATAGCTGGGATACGTCGATCGGCGAGATCGGCGTGCTGGTCGGCGGGAGCTATATCCGCACCAAATACCATCAGGCGCTGCGCTTCGATGGCGCCAGCATCATCACCAATACGGACAACAGAAGTTGTAATGACAGCACCGTGCTGGGCACGGGTGAATTCTGCATGCCCGATTATATCGGGAACTTCTACGCCACCGGTACCCGCGAGCGCCCGGCGGCCAATTTCATGCTGCAATGGCGCCCCAATTCGGAACTCGAAATCTACGCGGAAGGTCTCTGGAGCGGATATCGCGGAAAGCAGGCCAACGACTTTTACGGCCAAACGCTCCGAGGCGGTACGCTCAGCAACGTCGTCCTGGTGAACGGCGAGGACCGCAAGGCGGCGAGCCTGACCCATTCGGGTGGTGGTCTTCCCGACATCTGGCGGGATGGCCTGCAGGATCGGACGGATGTCTATCAGGGCGCGGCGGGCTTCAAATGGCACACGGGTCGGGCAACGATCACCGGCGACTTCGCCTATTCGAAGAGCATCTACGAAGCGACCAAGACCCGCGTCATCGCTCAACTTCCGATCGCTCCCACGCTCAATGCCGATTTCCAGGAGAGCGGATCGGGCGTGTTCGATCTGGACGGCTATGACATGCTCGATCCCAGCAAGTACACGCTCAACGCGCTCTACCAGACGCACCTCGTTGCCAAGGGTGACGGGTGGCAAGGACGCGTGGATCTGGACCTCGACACGGATATCGGCTGGCTGCCCAAGTTGCAGGCGGGCTTCCGGGCAACCCGGCGCACGTCCCAGGACAATTATGGCGACCGCTACATCTGGCTGGGGGTGGCCAACGTCCCGTTGTCCAGTCTGCCTACCGGTGCTCTCGAACAGGTATGGGGCGCCTTCCGCAACGATCCGCAGCGCTTCCAGAAATGGCTGATGCCTAACGGCAATGCGATCATCGCGAATTTCGAAAGCCTGCGGCAATTGGCGGTCACGACGGGCACGCAGATCATGGCCCAATATAGCTGGGCGGGCTTCGAGCAAGGGGCGATCGATCAGTTCAGCACGCCGGCGATCCAGGACAATCCGTCGTCGAGCTTCTACGGCACCGAGAACACCTATGCCGCCTATGTCCAGGGCAAGTATCGGTTCGATCTCGGCGGTATCCGCGTCGAAGGCACGGGCGGCGTCCGTATCGCTTATGCGGAGGGTAACAGCTTCGTGCAGCGGACCGACATTAATCCGGGCGTTGCCAAGCACGACTGGCTGAGCGTGCTACCGGCCTTCCAGGCCCGGGCTCATCTCAGCGATAAGGTGCTGCTGCGGCTTGCCTATACCAAGACGATCTCGCGGCCAGGCTATGCCCAGGTGGCTCCGACGGTTCAGGCGGATCGCGTGAACGGGCCGTTCCCGGTCTCGTCCATCTATACCGGCAACCCATATCTGAAGCCGCTGCGGTCAACCAATTACGACGCCTCGCTCGAATATTATTTCTCAAAGCACGGCTCGGCATCTTTGGCCGTATTTTACAAGGACATATGGGGCTTTATCGATACCTACGGCCATGCCGAGCCTAATCCGACCGACCCGACCAATTTTATCGAGATTTACCGGCCCGAAAATGCGGGCAAGGGCAGGATCAAGGGGGCCGAGGCCTCGGTCCAGACCTTCTTCGATTTCCTCCCAGCCTGGCTGTCCGGCTTCGGCGTGCAGGCGAACCTGACCTATCTCGACGCCAAGAACGCAATGCCGGCGCCGTCCGATTATGGATCGGCCGGCGCGTTCGCCTCAAACGGTCCAAACAAGCTGGTGCCGTTGATCAACGCTTCCAAATGGACGTACAATCTCGCCTTGATGTACGAAAAGGGGCCGATCTCGGCGCGCGTTTCCTACAATCGCCGCTCCGACTATGTCGACAATTACAAGCGGCTGCCCGGCAATGAGCAATATTCGGGACAGTTGACGCGAGCGGTGTCGCGGCTTGACGCTTCCATATCCTACGACGTCACGAAGACGTTTTCCGTGGTGGCGACCGGGAACAACCTCCTGGCCCAGCCGTGGAACGATTACACCTATTACAATCGGAACCAATATTATCCGAACGATACTCGCGTCGAAGGTCGATACCTCAGTCTGGGCGTACGCTTCAGAATGTGATGACCTTGATCGTTACGAAGCTCGACTCCCCCGCAAGCTCGGGCCGCGCCCTATGTCCCGGTCCCTCGCTCCGGGACCTGCCCGCCCTCCACCTTCTTGAGAGAGCCTGCGGATGAACAAGAAGACCGTTCTGGCCCTGATTGTAGCGATGGCGCCTGCGGCAGGGACCGTCGCACCCGTGATCGCCAAGGATATTGCATCGGCGGAAGCACGGGCAAAGGCGATGCTCGCCAGCATGACCGCCGATGAAAAAGTCGTCCTGACGCATGGCCTTTTCGCGCTTCCGTACGGATCGCCGCCCGCCCCCTTGCCGGCGGATGCCATCCCGGGCGCGGGCTATGTTTCCGGAATAGCACGTCTCGGCATCCCCGCCCTCAAGGAGACGGATGCGAGCCTCGGCATCGGGTATGTCTCCGGGCTGCGCAAGGACGGCGCGACTGCGCTGCCTTCCGGGCTCGCGCAGGCGGCGACATGGAATCCCGAGCTTCTCTATCGCGGCGGTGCGATGATCGGTTCGGAAGCGCGCGCCAAGGGCTTCAACGTCCTTTTGGCCGGCGGAGCCAATCTGATGCGCGACCCGCGCAATGGCCGCACGTTCGAATATCTCGCGGAAGATCCGCTGCTCACCGGCACGCTGGTCGGCGCCGCCATCCGGGGCGTCCAGTCGAACAACATCATTTCTACGATCAAGCATTTCGCCCTCAACGGTCAGGAAACCGGCCGCAAGGCAGTGGATTCCCGAATTAGCGAGCCCGCCGCGCGGGAAAGCGATCTGCTCGCCTTCCAGATCGGCATCGAACAGGGCCAGCCCGGCGCCGTGATGTGCGGCTATAATCGCGTCAACGGGCATAAGGCCTGCGCCAGCGACTGGCTGCTCAACGGGGTGCTGAAGCAGTCATGGCGCTACAAGGGCTTCGTCATGTCGGACTGGGGTGCCGTTCCCGGCGTGGAAGCCGCGCTCAACGGGCTCGACCAACAGTCAGGCGAACAGCTCGACAAGGGTGTCTTTTTCGGTGGGGTTCTGAAGCAAAAGGCGGCTTCCGATCGGGTCTATGCCGCGAAGCTGGAGGATATGAACCGGCGCATCCTGACGGCGATATACGCGGCGGGGCTCGACAAATATCCCGCAACGACCGGTGGCAAAATCGACTTCGCGCAGAATGCCGCAGTCGCTGAAGAAACGGCGCGCGAGGGCATCGTGCTGCTCCGTAACGAACGTTCGATCCTCCCGCTGGCGCGCTCGGCAAAGAGCATCGCGGTGATTGGCGGGCACGCGGACGTCGGCGTGCTGTCGGGCGGCGGCTCGAGCCAGGTCCAGGGCGAAGGCGGACCGGCCGTACTGATGCCGGTCGCGACCGGTAGCGCCGGCAGCAACGTCTCGCAGCAATATCACCGGTCGAGCCCGCTCGAAGCGATCAAGGCGATGGCCCCGAATGCCACGATCACCTTCCGCGACGGCAGCCACATCACGGACGCAGTTGAAAAGGCGAAGCAGGCTGAGGTCGCGATCATCTTTGCCACCGAATGGCGGACCGAGGGTCATGACCAGCCCGATCTTTCGCTGCCCGATGGCCAGGACCAGCTGATCGCCGCGGTCGCGGCCGCCAATCCCAAAACGATCGTCATCCTCGAAACCGGCGGCCCGGTGAAAATGCCGTGGCTCGACAAGGCCGCCGCCGTCATCGAAGCCTGGTATCCAGGCGCCAGGGGCGGGCAGGCGATCGCGTCCATTCTATTCGGCGAGACAAATCCGTCGGGCCGCCTGCCGGTCACCTTCCCGGTCGACGAGGCGCAATTGCCCCGTCCGGTCCTGGACGGCGGCGCCTGGGTCGAGCCGCCTTATGCCGACGAGCCTGCGTTCGATGCCGACAAGCTGCATGCCGATTACGATATCGAGGGGTCGGACGTCGGCTATCGCTGGTTCGCGCGCAAGGGCGTCAAGCCGCTGTTCCCGTTCGGATTCGGGCTGAGTTATACAAGCTTTTCGGCCGCCAGCCTCACTTTGAAGGGGGTCACCGCAACCGTCACCGTCGCGAACACCGGCAAGCGGGCGGGCGACGAGGTTGCGCAGCTCTATCTGGTCAGCCGGGCGGGCGCGCCGATCCGGCGGCTGGTCGGCTTCCAGCGCGTGCGCCTCGAACCGGGCGCCAGCCGTCAGATCACGATGAAAATCGATCCGCGCCTCCTCGCCGACTGGAAGAATGGCGGCTGGACGATGCCGGCGGGCGATTACGGCTTCGCGCTCGGCCGCAACGCCGATGATCTGGGGCAGGTCGTGACCACGCGGATGGCAGCGAGGAAATGGAGCGACTGATCCCTCCTTCGGAAGCAATGCACGTCCGCGGCCCAGGCTGCTCCAGTGAAGTCCATGACAAACAAGGTTATCGAATGGCGTCTCCTTTGATCATCGGCGGGATCGAAGCTGGAGGAACCAAGTTCCTGTGCGGCATCGCCGGCGAGGACGGGACCATCCTCGATGAGGTGCGCATTCCGACGGCGACCCCTGCCGCTACGCTCGCGGCAGCGGGGGCCTTTTTCAGGCAGGCGGAGAAACGCCACGGCCGGATAGCGGCGCTCGCCATCGGCAGCTTCGGCCCCTTGTCGCTCAGGCCCGCCGCTCGCGATTATGGCTGCATCACATCGACGCCCAAACCGGGCTGGCGGGGTACCGATCTACTCGACCATTTCCGGCGCGCGTTGGGCGTGCCGATGGTGCTCGACACCGACGTCAACGCTGCAGCGGTCGGCGAATATCTGTTCGGCGGCGGTCGGGGGCTCGACAGCTTCTGCTACGTCACCGTCGGAACCGGGATCGGCGTGGGCCTGCTGATAAACGGCGTGCCTTATGGCGGCGCCAATCACCTCGAAGGCGGTCATATCCGCGTTGTGCGAGCCCTTGGCGACGCGGCATTTTCCGGCATCTGCCCTTATCATGGCGACTGTGTCGAGGGCATGGCATGCGGCCCGGCAGTGCACGCGCGGTGGGGCAAGCCTGGCGAAGAGCTTGGCGACGATCATCCCGCCTGGCCGATGGTCGCGCATTATCTCGCCGAGCTTTGTGCGACCCTCACATATATGGTTCGGCCCGAGCGGATCATCCTCGGCGGCGGGGTAATGCGGCCGCACATATATGGCCTGGTGCGCGAAGCGCTCAAGCCCAAGCTCGCCGGCTATGACGCAAGCCTCCGCGATCTCGACATGATCGATTACGTCACATCGCCGACCGCCGGCTCCTCGGCCGGTTTCACCGGCGCGCTCGCGCTCGCCTTCCGACATGTTACAGGTCGTTGGCCGATGCACTGGACGGTTACGGCACCGGACTGCCTCAAGATAGAAAGTCTGCCCTCATGAGCCACCAGCATGTCCGCCACGCAGCGCCCGCACACAAGCGTGTGACCGCGACCATGATCCTGAGTGCCGCCGGTGCCGCGCTCGGCGGGCTGTTGTTCGGGCTCGATACTGCGGTGATCTCGGGCACCACATCGGCGCTGCAGACCCGCTTTGCGCTAAGCGATCCGCAATTGGGATTCACCGTAGCGTCCGCCTTGATCGGCACGATCGTGGGCGCACTCGTGGCAGGATGGCCTTCGGATCGGTTCGGCCGCAAGCCGCTGCTGCTGGCCGTGGCGATATTATATGTCGTCTCGTCGCTGGGCTCGGCGCTGGCCGAAAGCTGGCCCGCATTCCTCGCCTTCCGCTTTCCCGGCGGCCTCGCCATCGGCGCGGCATCCGTCATAACTCCGATCTACATTGCCGAAGTGTCGCCGACCCACGTCCGCGGACGCCTGGTCGCGCTGAACCAGCTCAACATCGTGTTCGGGATCCTGCTCGCTTTCATCTCCAACTATGTGATTGCCAGCCTGCTTCCGACCGACACTGCCTGGCGATGGATGTTCGGTATCGTCGCCGCGCCATCCGCATTGTTCCTTGCCGTGACGTTCCTGTTGCCGGAAAGCCCGCGCTGGCTCGTGGCCGCGAACCGCGAGAGCCGCGCATTGGCGGTGATGGATCGGCTCGGCTTTCCCGATCCCGCCGACGACGTACGCCACATGCGCGAGGCGGTCGCTCGCGATATCGCCGACAGCCACGCCGCGGGCCGGCTGTTCAGCCGATCGCACTCGGTGCCCGTGACCTGTGCGATTGCGATCGCGATGTTCAATCAGCTCTCGGGCATCAACGCTTTGCTGTATTACGCCCCGCATATTTTCGAGTTGAGCGGCGCGGCAACGAACAGCGCGCTGCTGCAATCGATCGCGATCGGCGGTACCAATCTCGTCTTCACCATCGCAGCCTTGTTTCTGATCGACCGCTTTGGCCGCCGGCCCTTGCTATTCTTCGGGTCGATCGGAACCGCCGCAGCCTTGTTCCTCGTCGCCTGGCAGTTCGAAGATGCGCATCCGAATGGCGCCTTAGTGCTGGCCGGGCTTCTCGGTTTCATCGCTGCCTTTGCCATCTCGCAGGGCGCGGTCATCTGGGTGTTCATCTCGGAAATCTTCCCCAGCACGGTGCGCGGCAAGGGGCAGGCGCTGGGCAGCACGACGCACTGGGTGATGGCGGCCGCCATCACCTGGGCCTTCCCGGTCTTCGCGAACCGGCTGGGCGGTTGGGTGTTCGCCTTCTTCGGCGCAATGATGCTGCTTCAATTCCTGTGGGTGTGGAAACGGATGCCCGAGACCAACGGCATCGCGCTCGAGGACATGAATCTGCAAAGGAATGCCGGGTGATCATGCGTGCCTTGACCGCGGTGATGGCGATGCTCCTGCCGACCGTGGCGTCCACGGGGGTGGCCGATCCCAGGCCGGCCTATCATTTCGCGCCCGCCCGCAACTGGATGAACGACCCCAACGGGCTGGTTCATTATGATGGCGAGTACCACCTCTTCTACCAGTACAATCCCTATGGGGATCGTTGGGGCCATATGAGCTGGGGCCATGCCGTCAGCCGCGATCTCATGCACTGGCAGGAATTGCCCGTCGCCATTCCCGAGGCGAACGATGTCATGGCCTTCTCCGGAAGCGCCGTGATCGACTGGACCAACAGCAGTGGCTTCGGCAAGGACGGCCATCCGGCGATGATTGCGATCTATACCGGCACGAACACGAAGACGAGCAACCAGTCCCAATATTTGGCCTACAGCAACGACCGCGGCCGCACCTTCACCGTCCATGGCAAGGTGCTCGACATCGGCTCGACCGAGTTTCGCGATCCCAAGGTCTTCTGGCATGCGGCGACAAGGCGCTGGGTCATGGCGGTGGTGCTCGCGGACCGCAACAAGGTGTCCTTCTACACCTCGACCAATCTGAGGGACTGGACGCACGCCAGTGACTTCGGGCCAATGGGCGCGCGGGGCAAGAATTGGGAATGTCCCGACCTGTTTGAATTGCCGGTCGCGGGCGGCCGGCCCGGCGAGAAACGCTGGGTGTTGAGCATCAATCTCGGCGACAATTCGGTCAATGGCGGCTCCGGCGTCCAATATTTCGTGGGCGACTTCGATGGCGCGCGGTTCACGCTTGTACCGGGCTGGGACCCGTCACCGCATTGGGTGGACTGGGGTGCGGACTTCTATGCCACGGCCTCCTGGAACGACCTGCCGGCGAGCGACCCGCGCCGCATCTGGATCGGCTGGGCCAATAATTGGAATTATGCGCAGGACATTCCCACGCACCCGTCGCGCGGTTTGATGACGGTGCCGCGGACGGTGCGGCTACTCGAGACGGCCGGCGGCTATCGCCTTGCGCAGGCCCCGGTCGCCGAATTGCGGCGGCGACGCACCGGGCGTAAGGCCATGTCCAACATCAGGCTTGGCAGCCGCACGATTGATCTACCCGTGACGGGCGGTACCGCGGAGCTGAAGTTCGAGATCGAGGCCGGAACTGCCGACCAGGTCGCGCTCACGCTGACTGACGCCAAGGGCTATCGCACCTTGGTTGGCGTGACGCCCCGCACCAAAGAAGCCTTTATTGACCGTACCCACGCGGGTCCTCTTTTTAACGATGGCTTCGCAGCACGCCATGCCGCGCCGATCGAGTTCAAGAATGGAAAGGTCAGCCTCCACCTGCTCGTGGATGAATCCATCATTGAACTCTACGTCGATGATGGCACGTCCACGATCACTGACCGCTTCTTTCGTGGCGGTGGCGCGCTCAAATGGTCCTTGGTCGCCAACGGTGGCACGGCGATTGTGAAGAAGCTCGAAGCCTGGACGACTGCGCGAGGTGGCGGTAGCCAATAGAGAAGTCGCAGCGCCGTCGGGAGTACTTGATCGCGCCGATCCGGACCAACTCCGGCTATCTGCGAAACTTGGGCGGGCCCGTCCGCTCTCGGCCTACAAGCGATTACCCCAACCATGACTCGCTTGAAAAGTTGGAAAACGCCGAATACCCCGGCATGATGGAACAAATAGCGAACAAATGCGCCGCCCTGTCCCCCACCGGCCGGCCAGCGCTCCCGCGCGCAGCCCATGCCTCGGCCAGGCTCACCCCGCCGCCCGCCGAGCCGCCTCCCCCCATCCGCGCCGCGCTGCGCACGAATTCGGAGCGTTCGTCGCCGAGGGCAATGCCAGCGCCGCCGGCTTCCTCGTATCGCGCGCGGAACTGCCTTACAAAGCATTCAACGAAGCTGCGATCATCGTGCGAAACGTTGCGGATCCCGGCGGCGAGGCACCCGATACGGACGACGAATGGCGGCCGTCAACTTCGTCAACTTCGTTGGATTTGGAGAGGCCTTCTGGCGCCGGTGCACCCTGCGACAGCAACGAGCGCGCGCAGTCGCTCCGGGGCGCAGGCGACGCCGAAGATCGCGGGCATTGACGCGGCGATGCCCGCCGCCTCGCGGGAACAACCATCGCGCGCGGCGCATTTGCCGGTGACTGGAAGGTTACTCCGCCGCGACCCCGGTTGCGGCGGCTATTCGTGTTTCGGCGATACAATTTGCGACAACAATTGCCTGGCGCGTTTCGCTGTTATACGTATGTAAGTCACCTCCGATGCTGAAACGCCTTTCCATCCTGCCGATGCTCGGCGCCGCAGTGTCGGCCTGTTCGGTCGGCCCCGCCTATCACGCGAAGAGCCCCACCGAGCTCGGCGTGCCCAGCAGCTATTCGGTTCCGGCCGATTCGGCGCCGCGACTCGACCTCTCGCGCTGGTGGGCGCGGTTCGACGATCCGTTGCTCGGCGCGCTCGTCGAGCAAGGCCGCGCCGGTAACCTCGACATTGCCCAGGCCGTCACTCGGCTGCGCCAGGCGCGCGAATCGCTCGTCCAGGCGCAGTCGCAATTGCTGCCGGGCGTGAGTGGTTCGGGCGGCTACGGCCGCAGCATCACGGTCAATGGCCCCAGCGTTCTAGGCATTGCGCGCGATTCCTTCTCGATCGGCGCGGACGTCAGCTGGCAGGCAGACATCTTCGGCGGCAACCGCAACAGTGCACGCGCGGCCTCCGCGCAATATGAAGGCAGCGGGTTCGATTACGCCAATGTCCTGATCTCGATCGAGGCCGAAGTCGCGCGCAACTATATCCTCGCGCGGCTTGCGCAGGCGCAGCTCGCCAATGCGCGCGCATCGCTCGGTATCCAGGACGAGAATCTTCAGATCGCCGGCTGGCGCGTCCAGGCCGGGCTGGTCTCGTCGCTCGACAACGAACAGGCGCGCTCGCAGCGCGCGCAGACCGCGGCGACGGTGCCGCAGCTCGAAGCGAGCTACAACAGCAGCGTGTCGCGGCTCGGCGTGCTCACCGGCCAGGCGCCCGGTGCGCTCAAGGCGCAGCTCGAGGCGGTGCGGCCGATCCCGACCGGCCCCGGCGACATCGCGGTCGGCATTCCCGCCGACACGCTGCGCCAGCGCCCCGACGTGCGCAGCGCCGAACGCAGCCTTGCCGCCGCGACCGCGCGGATCGGCGTCGCCCAGGCGCAGCTCTATCCGCAGCTGTCGCTCGGCGGCAGCATCGATGCCGGGGCGTCGCGCGTCAGCGACATCTTCGACGTGATCAGCGGGCGGCTGTTCGCCAATGTCGCGCAGACGATCTTCGATGCCGGCCGCACCCGTTCGAACATTCGCGCGAACGAGGCGGCCGCCGACGGCGCGTTCCTGGCATACAAGAGCAGCGTGCTGGGCGCGCTCGAGGATGTCGAGCTGGCCCTCACGGCGCTGCACAGCGCCGAGGCGCGCGAAGGCTTTTTCACGACCGCGCTCGACGCCGCGACCAACTCGGCGACGCTCGCGCGCAGCCAGTATCGCGCCGGCCTCACCGACTTCACCACGCTCAACCAGTCCGAAAGCGCGCTGCTTTCGGCGCGCAACGGGCTGTCGCAGGCGCAGTCGGACAAGGCCACGGCGCTGGTCCAGCTGTTCCTCGCGCTCGGCGGCGGCTGGGACAGCGGCACCGTGCCGAACGTGCAGACCGTGCAGAATCTTTCCACTCCCGCCCCGCAGGAACGCTGATGGCGAAGTCCTCTACCGATCTCGACGAATTCCTCGGCACGCGCCCGCCCAGCTGGTGGCAGCGCTGGCGCAAGTGGATCTTCATCGGCGTGGGCGTGCTGCTCCTGCTGTGGATCATCGTCAGGATGTTCTCGGGCGCCGCGCCGACGCAATATGTCACACAAAAGGTCGACCGCGGCGACTTGCACGTCAGCGTCGCCGCGACCGGCAAGCTCGCGCCGATCAACCAGGTAACGGTCGGTTCCGAACTCTCGGGTCTGGTCGAAAAGGTGCTGGTCGACGTCAACGACCGGGTGAGCGTCGGCCAGCCGCTCGCGATCCTCGATACCTCGCGGCTCGACGATGCAATCCGCCAGAGCGAGGCCGCGCTCAACGCCAACCAGGCGCAGGTCGCGCAGGCGCAGGCGACGCTCGCGCAGGACCTGGCGCAGCTCGCCCGGCTCGAGGAAGTCAGCAAGCTGTCGGGCGGCAAGGTGCCGTCGCGCACCGAGATGGACCAGGCCAAGGCGGCGGTCGCGCGCGACCGGGCCAATGTCCGAGCCGCCCAAGCGAATGTCGTGTCCGCCCAAGCATCGAATTCGTCGAACATGACGCAGCGCTACAAGGCCGTGATCCGTTCCTCGGTCAACGGCGTGGTGCTCGCGCGCCAGATCGAGCCGGGCCAGACCGTCGCCGCGTCGTTCAACACGCCCACCCTGTTCGTGATCGCGCAGGACCTGTCGCAGATGAAGCTCCAGGTCGCGATCGACGAGGCCGATGTCGGCGAAGTCGAGGCCGGCCAGCAGGCCAGCTTCACCGTCGATGCCTTTCCCGGCCGCATCTTCCCGGCGCTGATCAAGCGCGTCGATCTCGGCTCGAACCTCTCGGCGCAGGCGGCGAGTGCGGCCAGCACCTCGACGTCGCAGGTGGTTTCCTATGCCGCGACGCTGAGCGTGGCCAACCCCGACCTCAAGCTGCGCCCGGGCATGACCGCGACTGCCGACATCCATGTCGACAGCAAGCGCAACGTGCTGCTCGTGCCCAATGCGGCACTGCGCTTCGATCCCGAGACGGCGGGCAAACCGGCGCAGCCGCAGGGCGGCGTTCAAATCGGCGGCCCCCCTCCCGGCCAGCGCACCGCGCAGACCAAGGGCATTGGCGCGGGCAGCCGTCAGACCGTCTATATCGTCGGCGATGACAAGAAGCCCAAGCCGGTCCAGGTCGTGACCGGCGCGACCGACGGCAGCCTGACCGAAGTCACCAGCCGCGACCTCAAGCCGGGCGCGCAAGTGATCGTCGGCGTCAAGTCGGCCGCGGCGACCAACACCAATGGCTGATCAGGTCATCCGGCTCGAAGGGGTCACCAAGACCTTCGGGTCGGGGGCGGCCGCGTTCCAGGCGCTCAAGGGCGTCGACCTCGAGATCGACCGCGGCGATTTCGTCGCAGTGATGGGGCCGTCGGGCGGTGGCAAGTCGACGACGATGAACATCCTCGGCTGCCTCGATGTGCCGACCGCGGGCGCCTATCTGTTCAACGGCACCAACGTCGAGCGGCTCAACCGCGACCAGCGCGCGCTGCTGCGGCGGCGCTATCTCGGCTTCGTGTTCCAGGGCTTCAACTTGCTCGCGCGAACCACGGCACTCGAAAATGTCGAGCTGCCGTTGCTCTATCGCGGCGAGACCCGGAAAATGCGCCACGAACAGGCGATGCGCGCGCTCGAACAGGTCGGGCTCGACCGCTGGGCGAGCCATACGCCGTCCGAACTGTCGGGCGGCCAGCAGCAACGCGTCGCGATCGCCCGCGCGCTCGTCACCGAGCCCGCGGTGCTGCTCGCCGACGAACCGACCGGCAATCTCGACACCGAACGCTCGATCGAGATCATGCAGTTGCTCACCGACCTCAACAAGCGCCTCGGCATCACCGTGGTGATGGTGACGCACGAGGCCGAGATGGCGTCGTTCGCGCACACCATCATCCACTTCCGCGACGGCCTCGTCGAACGCGTCGACCGCAAGCACGTCGAAGGGGCCCCGGTGGTATGATGGGGGCAGAAGTCTTGATCCTCCCCTTCAAGGCCGCGGCTATAGGGTTGGCTTCCGCACATCCTTTTTCCGTCACCCCGGACTTGTTCCGGGGTCCAACCATCCATGTCGGAATCCAAAGAGGCTCCATGGATTCCCTCGTCTCACCTTGGACCCCGGAACAAGTCCGGGGTGACGATGGCTCCAAACCTAATCGCTCTGCCTGGCGGGAGGGGATGGAGTCCTAAATGCTCTTCACCACCATCATCCTCTCGATCCGCGAGATCCGCCGCCACTTGCTGCGCTCGTTCCTGACCACGCTCGGGATCATCATCGGCGTGTTCTCGGTGGTCACCATGGTCACGCTCGGCAACGCCGTCACGGCGTCGGTCACCGGCCAGATCAGCGCGCTCGGCGCGAACCAGCTGATGATCTTCCCCAGCCAGGGACAGGGCCGCGGCGGCGCTGCGTTCCCACCGCCGTTCGACCAGTCCGATCTCGACGCGATCCGCGACCAGGTCGGCGGGATCAAGGCGGTCGCCGGCCAGGCGCAGGCCAGCGCGCTCGCGGTGCGCAATTCGCAGAACTGGCAGACGTCGATCACCGGAACCAGCAACGACTTCTTCATGGCGCAGAACTGGTCGATCGGCGACGGGCGCCTGTTCAGCGAACCCGAACAGGCCGCGGGCAAGTCGGTCTGCATCCTCGGCCACACCGTGGTCGACAATCTGTTCGGCAAGGAAGAGCCGGTCGGCCAGCGCGTGCGGCTCGGCAATGTCAGCTGCCAGGTGATCGGCGTGCTCGCGACCAAGGGTTCGGCCGGGTTCGGCAACGATCAGGACAATACGGTCGTGATGCCGATCAAGGCCGTCCAGCGCCGCTTCGCCGGCAACCAGCAGATCCGCGCAATGATCGTCTCGCTCGCCGAAGGCTATGACAGCACGACCGTGAGCCGGAGCGTCTCGGCGCTGCTGCGCGAACGCCGCCACATCGCGCCCGGCCAGCCCGAGAACTTCAACATCATCGACACTGCGCAGCTGTCGGCGACGCTCAAGACCGCGACCGGCGCGCTCACCTCGTTCCTCGCCGCGATCGCCGCGGTCAGCCTGATCGTCGGCGGCATCGGCATCATGAACATCATGCTGGTGTCGGTCACCGAACGCACGCGCGAGATCGGCATTCGCCTGGCGATCGGCGCGCTCGGCAAGGAAGTGCTGCTCCAGTTCCTGGTCGAAGCGATCGCGCTGTCGTGTCTCGGCGGCCTGATCGGCATCATCGTCGCCTTCTTCGCCTCCTGGGGCCTCACGGCCGCCGCCAAGCTGCCGTTCGTGTTCGATCCTGTGATCAACTTCGAAAGCTTCCTGATCTCGGCGCTGATCGGCGTGGTCTTCGGCTATTTCCCCGCCCGCCGCGCCGCCGCCCTAAACCCCATCGACGCGCTGCGGCACGAGTAGATTGGCGCGAAGGCGCGAAAAGGAGATTAATTTTCACGCGGAGGCGCGGAGGCGCAGAGAGGTCGGTCTCCTCTCTTCCACGCTGAAAGTACCGCGGAGATGTGCTGCCGGTCGGTGGCGCGAGCGAGACGTCCTCTGCGCCTCCGCGCCTCCGCGTGAACAAAGAGCAACCTTTCAGCAAAGCCCCACGTCGGTCGGCAGCCCGTACAGCTTGCGCAACGCTTCCAGATCCTCCTGCGTATCCACGTCCACCAGTTCCGCCGGGCTCGTCACGATGTGCCGGCCCCGCCGGATCAGCTCCCGCCCGCCCTGGTCGCCCTCGAGATTGAGAAGGTCCGCGAAATGCATCTCCCCGAACAGTGCCGGCGGCAGCGGCCGCTCGCCGTCGCTCGATGCGACGATCGTGTCGGCGCCGTGCGAGGCGTCGAACAGCCGGTGGATGTGCGCGGCAGTCACGCGCGGCATGTCGGCGAGCGCGACCAGCACCGCACGTGCCCCCTCCGCCTGCGCGCGCTCGACGCCGAGGCACAGCGAGCGCGCCTGGCCCAGCGAGGGATCGGGATTCTCCACCACCACATAGCCGAGCTCGGCAAAATCGAGTCGGGTCGCGGAGACCACCGCGATGCGTAGCTTGAACGGCAGGTCCTCGAGCGTGGTCACGACATGCAACGCCAGCGGCTTGTCGAGGAAGGGCGCGGCGAGCTTGTCGCCATCGTTGAACCGCCGCGAGCGCCCGGCCGCGAGCAGCACCAATGCCGTGTCTTCAATTGCGATCATGCAGCCTCCGCACCATCGACGCCGCGATCGACAGCGCGATCTCGGCCGGCCCGATCGCTCCGATGTCGAGCCCGGCGGGGCCCTCGATGCGCTCCAGGTCCGCCGCCGAAACGCCCGCTGCGGCAAGACGCTCCAGCCGTGCGGCATGGCTGCGCCGCGAGCCGAGCGCGGCGACATAGCCTGTCGGCGCGGCGAGCGCGGCGAAGAGCGCAGGGTCGTCGATCTTGGTGTCGTGGCTGAGCGTCACTACGCCGGTCGCGCGGTCCGGGGCAAAGGCCGCGACGGCTTCGTCGGGCCAGCGGTCGTCGAGCGTCACGCCCGGGAAGCGCTCCTCGGTCAGGAAGCGCGCGCGGGGGTCGATCACCACGGTACGGATGCCGAGCTCGCGCGCGAGGCCGGCGAGCGCCTGCGCGATCTGCACCGCGCCGACGATCAGCAGCCGCCGCGGCGGGTCGTAGCGATTGACGAAGCCGCCCTCCGACCCTTCGGCGCTGACGCCGCTCGCCAGATCGGTCGCGATATCGAGCGGCGTGCCGGCCGCCCGCGCCTGCTCGATCCGCTCGAACAGCGCGGGATCGAACCCGGCCGCCGACACCGGCTGCACCAGGACCTCGATCTCGCCGCCGCACGGCAGCCCGACTTCCCATGCCGCGGCGTCGGCGACGCCATAGCGCTTGAGCGCGAACGGGGCGCCGGCGATCACTTCCGCGGCTGTTGCCAGGATGTCGTTCTCGACGCACCCGCCCGACACCGATCCCTCGAACCGCCCGTCGGCGTGCACCAGCATATGGCTGCCCTTGGGTCGCGGCGCCGATCCCCAGGTCGACACGACGGTCGCCAGCGCCATCGGCGCGCCGGCCCAGGCACGCGCGGCGGCGAGCACGCTGTCATTATTCGCCACTATGTCTCGTCTCCGTCATCTGTCGCGCCTAGCTAGGCGGCCGGAGGTCCCATGACGAGAGCAGTTGCAGCAATTTTCCTTGGCCTGGCGTTGCTGGCGCCGGGCGTGGCGAGCGGGCAGAAGGCGGCGATGACCAAGCCCATCGTGATCGGCCATCGCGGCGCCAGCGGCTATCGCCCCGAGCATACCCTGCTCTCCTACGAGCTCGCGATCGCGCAGGGGGTCGATTTCATCGAGCCCGACCTGGTCCCGACCAAGGACGGCATGCTGGTCGCGCGGCATGAGAACAACATCGCCGAGACCACCGACGTCGCCGACCACCGCGAGTTTGCCGCGCGCAAGACGACCAAGACGATCGACGGCCAGGCGCTCACCGGCTGGTTCACCGAGGATTTCACGCTCGCCGAGCTCAAGACGTTGCGCGCGAAGGAGCGCCTCCCCCAGCTGCGTCCGGCGAACAAGGCCTATGACGGCAAGGCCGAGATCCCGACGCTCGCCGAGATCATCGCCCTCGCAAAGGCGCGTTCGGCCGAGCTGCACCGCACGATCGGCATCTACCCCGAGACCAAGCACCCGACCTACTTCGCGTCTATCGGGCTACCGCTCGAGGAGCGGCTGGTGAGCCAGCTCAAGGCCGCCGGCTGGGTCAGCGCCGATGCGCCGGTGTTCATCCAGTCGTTCGAAGTGAACAACCTCAAGAAGCTCCACGGCATGACTCGCGTCCGGCTGATCCAGCTGATGGATGGCGAGGGCGGTCCGGCAGACCATGCAGTCGCCAGCTATGCCGAGATGGCGACGCCCGCCGGGCTCAAGGCGGTCGCGGCCTATGCCTATGGCATCGGTCCGAACAAGGACATGATCGTGCCCGGCGACAAGCCGGCGACGACGCTGGTCGCCGACGCCCATGCCGCGGGGCTCAAGCTCCATCCCTGGACGTTCCGCGCCGAGAACACTTTCCTTCCGCCGAGCCTGCGCGACGGCCTCAATCCCGCCGCGCACGGCCATGTCGACCAGGCGATCGCGCGCCAACTCGCGCTCGGCATCGACGGGTTCTTCACCGATTTCCCGGATATTGGCGTCGCTGCGCGCGACGCCTATGTTGCTGCGCGCAAACCATAAGAGAGTAGCCGATGCGTATCCTTGCCTTCGCCCTTGTCCCGCTGCTCGCCGGCGGCTGTGTCGCCAAGACGGTGGTCGGCGTCGCCACTGCGCCGGTCAAGGTCGCCGGCAAGGTTGTCGATTGGACCACCACCAGCCAGGACGAAGCGGACCGCAACTACGGCCGCAAGATGCGCAAGCAGGAAGCGCGCGAAGGCAAGGCCGCCAAGGAAGAAGCCAGGCGCCGCGAGCGCGAGGAGCGCGAGCGCGCCGATTGAGTCGTGCACGGCATTAACGGGGTGACGCGAGCGTCACACTCGCTCTAAGAGCCGAGGCATGTGGCAGCTCTACCAATTCCCGCTGTGTCCCTTTTCGCGCAAAGTGCGCCTGCTGCTCGGGGAAAAGGGCGTCGCCTACGACCCGGTGCGCGAATCGCCTTGGCTCAAGCGTGACGAGTTCGTCGACCTGAACCCTGCCGGCCAGACGCCGATGATGGTCGACGATCGCGGCGCCGTGCTGATCGATTCGGTCGCAATCTGCGAGTTCTTCGAAGAGACGGTGTCCAAGGCGGCAATGCTCAACGGCACCGCGCTCGATCGCGCCGAGATTCGCCGGCTGGTCACCTGGTTCGACACGCAATTCTACCGCGACATCACCGCACCCTTGCTGTTCGAACGGATGGAGAAGCGCATCGTCCACAAGCAGGCGCCCGATGCCAAGGTGCTGCGCGATGCGATGCGTGCTGCGGTCGGGCACCTCGACTATATCGATTACTTGCTCGATCGCCGCACCTGGCTCGCGGGCGCGACGATGAGCCTCGCGGATCTCGCCGCGGCGGCGCAGATCTCGGTGGCCGACTATCTCGGTGGAATCGACTGGAAGAGCCACGAACTCGCCAAACGCTGGTATAGCGGGATGAAGAGTCGCCCGAGCTTCCGTCCCCTGCTCGCCGAGCGGATGGAGGGGATCAGCCCCCCGGCCGAATATGAGAAGCTCGACTTGTGAGGCGACGGGAGCCTAATCGCTTGCGGGCGGTTCACGGCGGTTAAAGGAGGGCCCAGGTGCTCGAACATGTACCGCACTGGCTCGGCAAGGTGCTGTCGGGCTTTCGCGCCGGGTCGGACAAGCTCGCAATCGCGCATGCCCGGCTCGGCGAATTCGGCTCGATTCGGCTCGCGAGTCCGGCGTTCGCCGACGGCGCACGCATGCCCGAACGGTTCACCGCCGACGGTGTCGGCGTCTCTCCGCCATTGTTCTGGACCGGCGTGCCTGAGGGCACGGAGCGGCTGGTGCTGATCGTTGAGGATCCCGACGCTCCGGCGCCGACACCGCTCGTCCACGCCGTGGTGTGGGGACTTCCCGCCGACCAGGAGGACATCAAGGAGGGTGCGATCGTCGCCGATGGCGACGGCGGGCTCGATGGCAGCGACGTCGGACGCAACAGCTTCTTCGGCGAGGGCTGGCTCCCGCCCGATCCGCCGACCGGGCACGGCGTGCACCATTATGCCTTCCAGCTCTTCGCGCTCGGACCCGGCCCCGACCCGGGCGACAACCCCAGTCGCACTGCCGTGGTCCGCGCGATGGAGGGCAGGGTGCTGGCGGCGGGACTGCTCACCGGCACCTATTCGCGCGGCGAAGAGGCGCCGGTGGGGCCGATCGGAAGTGCAGTGCCGGCGTAGCGGCGCTGCTTAGCCGTTGACGATGGTTCCGCCGTTCGGGTGGAGCACCTGCCCCGACATATAGCTCGCGTCCTCGCAGGCGAGGAACAGGAATGCCGGCGCGACTTCGTTCGGCTGTCCCGGCCGCCCCATCGGCGTGTTCTCGCCGAAATGTTCGAGCTTCTCCGGGGTCGCGCCGCCCATCGGGTTGAGCGGCGTCCAGATCGGGCCCGGCGCGACGGCGTTGACGCGGATACCCTGACCGATCAGATTCTCCGACAGCGAGCGCGTGAACGCGGTGATCGCGCCCTTGGTGCTCGAATAGTCGAGCAACTCCTTCGAGCCCTGGTACATCGTCACCGAGGTGCAGTTGACGATCGCCGCGCCCGGCTTGAGATGCGGCAGCGCCGCCTGCACCATGAAGAACATGCCGAAGATGTTGGTCTGGAAGGTGCGGCGGAGCTGCTCCTCGGTGATGTCGGTGATCTGCTTGTCGGGGTGCTGTTCGCCGGCGTTGTTGACCAGTATGTCGATGCGTCCGAATTCGGACAGGGTGCGCTCGATCGCGGACAGGCAGAAGCTCTTGTCGCCGACGTCGCCCGCCAGCGTCAGCGCGCGCCGGCCCTCGCTGCCGACGATCTCGGCGGTGCGAGCGGCGTCGTCGTGCTCGCACAGATAGACGATGGCGATATCGGCGCCCTCGCGCGCGAACAGCGCGGCGACGGCGCGGCCGATGCCACTGTCGCCGCCGGTGATCACTGCGACCTTGCCGGCGAGCCGGCCGGAGCCGGGATAGCGCGGCTGCCAGTCGGGTTTGGGCTCGAGCGCGCTTTCATGACCGGGAAGCGCGTCTTCGTGGATCATTTCAATGGTGTCGGACATGCGGTCCTCCTCGATGCTGGTGGAGGAACCCGGTGTCCGGCTTCGCAGTTCCGGCCATTGCCGGAACTTTGGCGCTCATACGGGAGCGTCTACCGCGGGGCATTGGCCCCGAAGGGGCAGGGCCCTTCAGATCGTGAAGGTGCCCTGCGGGACGCTCGCGACGAGGAGCAGGCAGGTGCCCACGAACGACATCGCGCTGACTGCGAGGAACCGACGCATTTGACTTCTCCCAGGTTGGTGCGCGTTCCGGTCAGGCGACCGGAACGTGCGGGAACGACGAAACGAAGATCACGGCAGTGAAGAACAGCGCGGCAACGGTAGCGAAGGTGCGCTGTGCGGGGTGGATGTTGATCGACATGGAAATTCTCCCTGAATTGCGTGGCGAAACCGGGCTGCGATCAGGCAACCGGCATATGCGGGAACGACGAGACGAAGATCACGGCGGTGAAGAACAGCGCGGCGACCGTAGCGACCGTGCGTTGCATCGGATGGATATTGATCGACATGTTGGGCACTCCCTGAATTCGTCCCTGCCGGACCATCCGGCGTGGATGCCCAGATGATTGCATCAGTCGTGCCAGTTTCAGGAAAGCCGCAGAAATCCGCGTGTTTTGCAGCGTCGCAAATGAAAAATAGCGCGTTGCACCAGATTTTCCTGGTGCAACGAGCTATTGGATGGTGTTTTTTACGAGCGAGGGACGCGCGTGGCGAATATTGGGGTTAACCGAACTGAATGCGGTTCCGTCCGGCGGCCTTTGCAGCATAGCAAAGCTCGTCGGCGCGCTGGAAAGTCGTCAGCAGCGATTCCTGCGTGTTGGCGACGGTAATGCCGGCCGAGAAGGTCACTTCGCCGAGCGGCTCGTCGCTGTTGCGCAGCCGATAGCGTTTGCGCTGGACGCGGAGGCGCGCGGCGTCGAGCGTGGCACGCGCCTTGGCGAGATCGAGCCCGGAGAACAGCACGGCAAATTCCTCGCCGCCGTAGCGCGCGACCAGATGGCCGGCACATTCCTCGGCGAGCGCCGCGGCGATCGCGCGCAGCACGCCGTCCCCGATGGCATGGCCGAACCGGTCGTTGACCGACTTGAAATGGTCGACGTCGCACACCGCGAGGCATAGCTTGGCGCCGCTCGCTGCTTGCGCTGCATAGCCCTCTTCGAACGCGCGGCGGTTGGGCAAATGCGTCAGCGGATCGCGGTTCGCGGTAGCGCGCGCCTCTTCGAGCTTCTTGCGCAGCTCGCTCGCTTCGCGCGTTGCCGAATCGAGCCGTTCCTCGGCGGCGCGGATGCGGTCGAGCATCGTCGCAGTGATCTGGGCGACTTCGTCGAGCGTCGGATTTTCCGCCTCACCGCGCGTGCGATCGATCGCCGCGGCGCTCGCCGCGAGATTGCGGCCGAAGTCCTCAGTCTCCGCGAGCATGGCATTGACCATGACCTCGAAGCCTTCGACCTGCATGTGCGTCGCGGCGACGAGGCCCTGCGTCTGTTCGTCGGCACCCGCCGCGGCGGCGAGCGCAAGTTTCGATGGCGCTTGCGTGCCGGACGCCGCATCCCCCTTCGCAGCGCGCGCGCCGTTGGGCTCGGTGCGCAATCCGTCGATATCGGCTTGCGTCAGTCGAATGCCGCCCTCGGTCAGGTTCGCGACGGCGCGCGCCAGCGGCCCCTCGGGGTTGCTGAGCAGATGATAGGCGAAGGTATAGTTCGCGGGCACGGGATCGAGCCGCTGCTCGAACAGAAAGGCCCCGATCCGCTCGTACATGCGGCGCGGAGATTCGCCCATGTTCGTGGTTTTGATCGGCTCTACCGCGGCCATAAGTCCCAAAGTCCCCTCGACAATCCCAAGGCGGCAAGAACGCATACCGGCCCCTGTCGGGACTGCCACTCGCCCTGGGATTATCGCGGAACTGCTAAAATAAGGTGAGCGCCGCGGTCATAATCGGCCGCAAAATCAACCTTGCTTGTGCGCGGCCTGATAGTCCTGAACCGCCTTGAGCGTGGTCTTCACATGGTCCACGGGGGTCAGATCGCTGTGCACGGACAGCACCTTGCCGTTGGGGCCGATCACGTAGCTGGTGCGCGCAGTGTACGGCGGCGGCGGCCCGCCGTCCTTGCCCGGGAGCGCGACATCATAGCTTTTGATCACCTCGGCCTTTGCCCGAGCGATCGGGAACTTGCCCGAGCAGGTCGCAGTATCGGCCGAGAATTCGACGATGCGGTCGACGTTGCCCGCAGTCACGCCGATCACGGTCGCGCCGGCCGCCTTGAAGGCGTCGGCCTGCTCGGCGAACGCATGCGCTTCGGCGTTGCAGCCCGGAGTGAATGCGGCGGGGAAGAAGTAAAGCACGACCGGACCCTTTTTGAGCGCGTCGGACAGCTTCATCGAGAAGGGTTTGCCCGCGAGCGCGCCCTCGAGCTGGAAGTCCGGCGCGGCGGCGCCCGGCGCGAGGCTCGCGCTGGCAGGGGTGGCAAAAGCGAACGCAAGACCGGCGAGCAACAACTTCCGCATGGCGACTCTCCATTTCGTGACGGTGCTAGATAGCGCGGTGCCGAGTCGCTGGCCATCCCGCCGTGCGCGGTTCCTTCGCCCCCGCTCTGGCGTTGCTCGCCGGGCGACGCTAGGCGGCTTGCCATGGCCGTCTCGCAAACCGACATTGAACTCGCGCAGCGTCTCGCCGATGCCGCGGGCACCGCGATCCGCCCCTTTTTCCGTGCCGAGCACGGGCTCGAGACCAAGTCGGACGCGAGCCCGGTGACGCTCGCCGATCGCGCCGCCGAAGAAGCGATGCGGCGGCTGATCATCGCAGAAAGGCCCATGGACGCGATCCAGGGCGAGGAGTTCGGACCGCGCGAAGGGAGCAGCGGACGCTGCTGGGTCCTCGACCCGATCGACGGCACGCGCGCATTCATCGCCGGCCGCCCGATCTTCGGCACGTTGATCGCGCTAATCGAAGACGGCTGGCCGTTGCTGGGTGTGATCGACCAGCCGGTCCTCAAGGAACGCTGGATCGGCGTTGCCGGCCGCGAGACGCTGTTCAACGGCCGCCCGGCACGCACTCGTGCGTGCCGCGAGCTCGGCCAGGCGCTACTCGCCACGACCTCGCCCGCGCTGTTTGCCGACGACGAACTCCATGCGTTCGAGCATCTCGATGCTGCCGTGCGCAGCACGGTGCTCGGCGGCGACTGCTATAATTATGCCTGCCTCGCCTCGGGCCACCTCGATGTCGTCGCCGAGAGTGGACTCAAGCTCCACGATTTCGCTGCGCTGGTCCCTGTGGTGGAGGGCGCCGGCGGCCGCATGTGCGACTGGCAGGGCGACCCACTCCATGCCGGAAGCACCGGCGAAGTCATCGCCGTCGGCGACCCCGCGCGCGTCGATGACGTGCTCGAAGCGCTCGCCTGCCGGGGACACTGACCGGTCAGCTCGAGGAGTCCGAAGGCCCCGGCATGGTCTCGAATTCGGTCATGCCCGGCATGCTCGGCGCCCACGCCGGCCGCTCGCGCGTGAAGATCGCCATCGTCGGCCGAAAGTGCGCCGGATCGTCGAGCGACCCGGCATAAAGCGTGTACTGGCCCTCGCCGTGATTGCCCCCGAATATCAGGCTACCGCACGCATCGCAGCGGTTGCGCACTGCCACCGTGTCCCGCGACGAGGGCGAGCACACCTGCCGCAGCGGTCCCGCGAGGACCACATTTTCGGAATCATAGCCCAGGAAGGGAATGAACCCCGATCCTGAGGCCCGGCGGCAATCGACGCAATAGCAATAGCCGGCGTAGCTCGGCGCGCCCTGCGCCGAGTAGCGCACTGCGCCGCACATGCAGCCCCCGGTGATCAAATCGGCCATCGCCGTATTCATACGGCAGTCTTTGGCCGGGGGGGAAGGGGCTGGCGGTGGAATCAGCCGCCCCTCGTCACCGGTGTTCCATGCCCGACATCTTCGCGCGGCCGACCCTTCTTGTCGCGCTGGGCATAGGCACGCGCACCTTCGAGCACCGGGCCGCAGTCGGCGGCCTTGGCGTCGCCGATATCGACGAACGCCAGGATGCCGGCGAGCGGGCTCGCCAGCACGCCGAGTCCGACCCCAACCGCACCGCGCGCGATCAACTGCGGGCTGATCGGATTGATCGCCGGCTTCGCGAAATAGCCATCGATTCCGACCGGGGATTGCCCCGAGAACAGCGAGAATTTCTTCGAATCCGCACGCAGCGCGAAATTTAGGCTCTCGTCCTTGAAACTGAACGCACCGCGTCCGGTGATCACATTGCCCTTGGTGTCGATCAGGATCGGATCGGCGGAGCCCACGCCATCGCGCACGGTGAAGGCGACCAGCCCGCAATTGATCTCGACCGGCTGCTTGAGCTTCTTCTCGAACATCTTCTGGATGAACACGCCGATATCGAGCTCGGAGAGCTGGATGTTACGCGTCCACATCGTGCCCTTGGGGATGATTACCGCGATGCGGCCGTTCGATGTCGCGAGCGACTTGTGCACCGTGTCGCCCACACCGTGCATCTGCACGCGCGCCTTGAGCATGCCGCTGGTGCCCGATTGTTCGACGCCCCAGCCGGCGAGCAGCGTCCCCATCGGCGTCGGCGAGAGCCGAATGTCGTAATCGGTCAGCACCCGCGGATCGCGCGCGTTGATCACGATGTCCGACGAGACAGTCCCACGCGCCATCGCAAAGTTGAGCGGCGACAGTTTGAGCAGCCGGTCCTTCAGATCGAGACCGAGCGTGACGTCGGAAACCGGCAGGCTCTTGGCGCGGACGCGCATGATCGTCCAATCGACGTCCGCGTCGAAATTCTTGAGTGCCTCGATCCGCAGCGTCGAGTCGGGCAGTAGCCGCGGCGTGCCGTTGACTTGCTTGACCACGCCCTTGGCACCCTGGGCGTCGAGCTTGTCGGGATTATAGCCGATGAACGGCCCGGCATCGAGGATGTCGAGTGTGGTCGTGTGCAGATTGGCGGCGAGGAACAGCCGGGGCTCGCGCATCGTCACGGTCAGCTTGCCGGCGAGATCGCTGTCGCCGAACCGGCCCTTCAATCCCGTGAAGCGCCACTCATTGCCGCGCTTGGTGAGGGCCGAGGTCAAGTGATAGCTGCGCGTCGCCGGCACTGCGACGCCCATCAGCTCGAACACATCGGCCAGGTTTCGGCCGCGCAACTTCATGTGCAGGTCGGCGCCTTCGATCTCGGTCGCGCCGGGCAGCGTGCCGCTGACGTCCATCTGGCTGCGTACGGCGTTCGCGTGCAACTCGAGCTGGTTGCGCCCGCCCGCGACGGTGGCGTTGGGCGTGAGCAGCGCGCCGTTCATCGTGAAGGGCGTGCCGCGCGCGGTGCCGGTCCCGTCGAACCGCACCGATGTCGCGAACTGCGTGTTGCGCGCCTGAATCGGCTCGAGGTGAATGTCGGCCACGATCCGCATTCGAGGGTCGGCATAGTGCAACCACGTGCCGGCGACGAGCGCGCGGCGGATCAGCGGCAGCTCGAGCGGCTTGCCTTCGCCACTGAAGGTCCAGCTGTTCTGCCCAGCCTTGTTCCACTGCAGGTCGACACGGCTGTTGCGCAGGCTCAGCCAGTTGACTCGATGCTTGCCGGTCACCAGGCTCCACGTCGCGATCCGCGTGTGGATGCGATCGGCCGTGAAGAAATTTGGATTGTCCGCTTTCGCCCAGTCGGCATTCGAAATCGTCATTTTCTCGGCGAGGAACTCGAGGTTGAACGGATTGAAATAGAGCTGGAAGTCGCCGCCGACCTTCACATCGCGGTGCATCTGCCGCGAAGCGATCCGCTCGAAGCTGTGCCTGAGAAAGCGCCCCTTGGTGACGAACAATACCGTCCAGGCCAGGACCACCAGACCGAGCAGCGTCGCCACCAGTGCAAGCACACTCGCGAGCGGCGTCCCGAGTCTTGCACGGGTCGGGATGGGGTCATGGCGCGGCGCAACCGGCTCCGCGGCGACGATCGGGGCGTCTCGATCTGCCATCCAGTAAAAATGCCATGCGCGTGGAAAGGGTTCCCGAATCGCGGACTGGGACGGATCGCCTTCGACCAATCCCGCTAGCAGCCCTTGTCTCAGCCAGTACCGCCCACCTCATATGCGGCCGCGGTAAAGCGTCCCGCCTTGGTGTTGATCGGCCCGTCGGTGGCCGTCACCGGCAGGCGATTGCGGATCGGCTGGACGGTCTCTTCGGCGGCGAGCACCACCGAGCGGTCACGCGGCGCGGCGTCGCACAGCGCGGCCGCGACCGAGACCGGATGACCCAATATCGTCGCGTGCTGGACCTGCGAATGCCCCAGGTTCGCGCGCAGCAGCGGTCCCGTCGCCAGACCGATGCGGACATGGGTGGCGGCGAGCAGCGGACTGAACGCCAGCCAGCGCTCGCGAACGCGGCCGAACTCCTCGACCATGTCGATCGCAGCCTCGGCCGCCGCACGCTCATGCTCGGGAAGCTGCCGGGGAACATTGAACCGGAGCAGCGCGCCATCACCCATATAGGTGTCGAGCGTCGCGCCATGTTTGAACCCGACTTCGCACATCCGTTCGAAGAATTCGTTGAGCAGCACTAGCGCATGGTTCGACGAAAGCTCCTCGAACAGGATCGACGACCGCGTCAGATCGAAGATCAGCACGGTTCCCTCGATCGTGAAATCGTCCGGCGCGAGCCCGAGCAGCTTGGCTCCGTCGACGTCGCGGGTGACTTCGAACACTTGCCGCGCCACGTCCTCTGCCATCGCCGCCGCGCCGGCAATATCGGCTTGCACGAACGAAGCCTCGCCCTGGCGCCGCAGCAGCTGCAGCACGCCGATCGTTTCGCCTTCGCGCTGGAGCGCCACGTTCAGGGTGGAGGAAGGGCGATAGCGCGCGATCTGGTCCGCCTCGCGGAAATGGTCCTTGCTCACGGCCACTTCGGGGATCGCCTCGGAGACGCCTGACGTAAAGCATCGCCCGGCGTGGCTGCGGAGCGGGATGATCTGCCGCCGCAGCTTCTGGTTTTCGGCGGTGAACGGCTCGATGCACAGGAATGCGAGACCGCGAACGTTGCCGCGCGGCCCGAGCACCGGCACATAGATCGAGCCGCCGCTCGCCTTGCTCATGCGCATGATCTTTTGCAGATCGCCGTCGAGCGCCGATTTCATCGCCAGCGCGGCGCCGCCGGCGCGGCCGATCAGCGCGATCTTGTCCTGCAGCGCATCGCGCTGCGCTTCGCATGCGGCGAGTTTGCCGGTCGCATCCTTCAGCGCTTCGTCGTGCGCGCGAGCCGTATCGCGCAGCTTGGCGCTGAGCTCGCGATTTTCGTCGAGGATCTTGGCGCGATCGACCAGCTCCTGGTTCTTGTAATAAGAGCGGCCGATCCCGACCAGCACCACGACGATCGCGATGATGCCGCCCGCGACACCCAGGATTGTCTTCAGGTCATCCACCGGCACACCTCTCCGAGCGCCAAGACGAAGCGCACTTGTGCCACTCGGCCGGGCGGAGTGCCAGAAGCTTCGCCTGAAGCTAGTCCCGTCCGAGTGCGAGGCGACGGCGAACCTCAGCCCGACGCGATATCGATGATCGCCTGGGCAAAATCGCGTGGCGCTTCCTGCGGGAGATTGTGGCCGATGCCGCCCGCGATCGTGCGGTGCTCGTACTTGCCGGTGAATTTCGCGCGATAGGCAGCGGGCGCCGGATGCGGTGCGCCATTGGCGTCGCCCTCCATCGTGATCGTCGGGACGCCGATCGTCGGTCCTGCAGCCAGCCGTTGCTCGATCGCGTCATATTGCCGCTCGCCATCGGCCAGACCGAGCCGCCAGCGATAATTGTGCACGACGATCGCGACATGATCGGGATTGTCGAATGCCGTGGCGGTGCGCTCGAACGTCGCGTCGTCGAACTTCCATTGCGGCGAAGCGAGTTTCCAGATCAGCTTGTTGAAGTCGCGCGTGTTGCGCTCGTAGCCGAGCCGCCCGCGTTCGGTCGCGAAATAATATTGGTACCACCATTGCAGCTCGGCCTCGGGCGGCAGTGGTTGCTTGCCCGCCGCCTGGCTGCCGATCAGATAGCCGCTCACCGCGACCAGGCCGCGCACGCGCTCGGGCCACAGCGCGGCGACGATGTCGGCGGTTCGACCGCCCCAGTCGAAGCCGGCGAGCACCGCGCGCTCGATCTTGAGCGCGTCCAGCAACTGTATCGCGTCCGTCGCCAGCGCGGCGGGCTGGCCGTTGCGCATCGTCTCCGCGGACCGGAAGCGCGTCGTGCCATGGCCGCGCAGATAGGGTGCGATTGCGCGAAAGCCGCGCGCGGCGAGGATCGGCATCACTGCGTCGAACGCGTGAATGTCATAGGGCCAGCCATGGAGCAGAAGCACCGGAGGTCCGCCGATCGGTCCGACGGCGGCATAGCCGACGTCGAGCGCGCCTGCGCTCACGCGTTCGAGCGCTGCTGCCGGAGCGGCCGCCTGCGCGGCGGGTAACTGCGTCGCGGCCAGCGTCATCGCGGCCGCTCCCAGGAAATCCCGACGGTCGATCTTTTCCATAATGTCCTCACGCGGTGCTCACGGGCAGCTATCGCGGATGCGAAACGGGAGCTACCCCATCGCGACCTGGGCAAGCGCCTGCTCGCGTCGCTCGCTCCACATTCCAGGATCGCCAGGGGCGTGATATTGCCCGGCGCTCGCGCCACGAACCGGGCGATCACTTGGATCATCGGAGACAGTAATGTATTGGGAGCGCAGGGATTTCCTGAAGCGTGCCAGTGGGTTTGCCGCGGCTTTGGCGGTGCCTGGGAGGTTGCTCGCCGCCGATGCCGCGCGCAAGCCGATCATCGATGTCCACCTGCATGCCTATCCGGCAACGATGAAGCTTCCCGCCGCGGCGACGAATCCGATCACCGGCGCCAAGAGCTCGATCGTTACCGGTGCGGATCACCTCGCCGCCTGCATCGCCGAGATGAAGCGATACAATGTCGTCAAGGGCATCGTCAGCGGCGGCGACGGCGATCGCTTGCAGGCGGCGTTGGACTGGCACGATCGGGATCCGGAGCGCTTCGTCGCCGGCGCTGGCGTGCGCGGATCCGAGGATACGCCGTTGCCGCCGCTCGACACGCTTCGCAAGGCGTTCGCCAGCGGCAGGATCAAAGTGCTCGGCGAAGTCAGCGCGCAATATGCCGGCCTGACGCTCAGTGACTCCAAATATGATCCCTATCTGGCACTGGCCGAAGAGTTCGACATTCCGGTCGCGCTGCATATCGGGACGATGCCCGCAGGCACGACCTTCGATCCATGCTGTCGTACTGCGCGGGCGCGAGTCGGCCATCCCGAAACGGTCGAGGAGGCACTCAACCGGCACCCCAAGCTCCGGCTCAACCTGATGCACAGCGGCTGGCCCTATATCGAGGAAGCAATGGCGATGATGATGCTCTACGACAACGTCAACGTCGATACCGGCGCGCTGTCCTGGCTGCTGCCGCGCAAGGCGTTCCACGACTATCTGCGGCGGATGGTGGATGCCGGCTTCGGCAAGCGTGTGATGTTCGGGTCGGACCAGATGTTCTGGCCCGGCGGGATCGGTCTGGCGGTCGAAGGCGTCGAAAGCGCCGAGTTCCTGACCGAGGCGCAAAGGCGCGACATCTTCTGGAACAACGCCGTCAGCTTCTACAAGCTGTCGGTCCAGCCGGCGTAGCCGTGCAAGACATTCCGACACGCGCCTGGTGTGCCCGGCGCGGACGGCGTCGCGTGTCCCAGCAAACATATCTCGATTTTCCAACCCATTGCACTGTTCGACTGGCTGAGCCGGATTCGCTGCGCGCGCCAGATCCAATTGACTACAATTGTAAACGTTGTATGCAAGGCCGACGGGTTCAGGAGATCGGTCGCCATGAAAAAGCTTTGGATCGGAATCGGTACGTGTGCGCTCGGGACATTGGCCGGAACGCTAGTCGTGGCACAGGACAGGGACGCGGGCGGTGCGCAGCCCATCCGGCGTAACTATGAAGTCCCGGCTTTCGACCGAGTAGTGCTCGCAGGTCCGCACCACGTCGTGATCGCGGTCGGTCCCGCACAGACGATCCGCGCGGAAGGTCCCAAGGACTCGCTCGACCAGACAGAGGTCGTGGTCGAACATGGTCAGCTCCGCATTGAGCCCAAGGACCATGATCGGCGCGGCAAATGGCAATACGCGCCTGCGACCTACCATATAACGGTGCCGCGCCTGACGGACACAACGCTCGCGGGTTCCGGCGACATTCGAGTCGACCGTGTGGACGGGGAGCGGTTTGGCGCCACGCTGGCGGGCTCGGGAACGATCGATGTCCATGCGCTTCGCGTGGACCAGGCCAGGCTCACGATGGCGGGTTCGGGAATTCTCAGCGCTCGCGGCAGCGCAAATCACTCGAATGTGACGATCGCGGGCGCCGGCCATATTCGCGCGCAAGACGTGGTCAGCACTACCGCCGCGGTATCGCTCGTCGGAGCAGGCGATGCCGCCCTGACCGTCCAGCGCGAAGCCAATGTGTCGGTCATCGGCAGCGGCGACGTCCGAATTGCGGGTCCCGCGCATTGTTCGATTTCGCGCATGGGCAGCGGCAACGTCAACTGCAGCGGGGCGGGCGCCAGGAAATCCTGATCTGCGCGTCAAGGGTCGCGTCTTTTGGTCCCGCTACCCTCTCGCGTCCTCCGTCGCGCCACCAGTTGCATTCGCACCCACTTGCAGCTAAGGGCCCCGCTTTCCGCGATCTGTAGGAACTGCCCGGCCGGTATGGGCTGCCGTGGCCGTTCGTGATCGTCGAATTGAGGAGACGAAAATGCCCAAGCTCAAGACCAAGAGCGGTGTGAAGAAACGCTTCAAATTCACCGCTACCGGCAAGGTGAAGCACGGCGTCGCCGGCAAGCGCCACCGGCTGATCTCGCACAATGCCAAATATATTCGCCAGAACCGCGGCACCAGCGTGCTCGCCGACGCCGACGTGGCTCACGTCAAGGCGTGGGCGCCGTACGGCCTGAAGTAAGGAGGCCTGACCAATGGCACGCGTCAAACGTGGTACGACCACCAAACTCAAGCACAAGCGCATATTGGATCAGGCGAAGGGCTATCGCGGCCGTCGCAAGAATACGATCCGGATTGCGCGCCAGGCCGTCGAAAAGGCCGGCCAATACGCCTATCGCGATCGCAAGGTTAAGAAGCGCAGCTTCCGCGCGCTCTGGATCCAGCGCATCAATGCGGGCGTCCGCGCCGAGGGCCTGACCTATTCGCAGTTCATGCACGGGCTCAAGCTCGCGGGCATCGATCTCGACCGGAAGGTCCTGGCCGACATTGCCATGCATGAAGGCGACGCCTTTACTGCCATCGTCGCGCAGGCGAAGGCGGCTCTGCCCCAGGCCGCCTGAACGGCCTGACGCGGCGAAACGAGACAGGAATGGGGCGCTGGTGGCGACACCGGCGCCCTTTTCATTTCTCGTCCTTCTCCCGCTGGCGGGAGAAGGAGACGAAGGCTTGGCTCCGCAGGAGCCTCGCCGAAGTTGGATGAGGGTGGAGCGCTCGCCGTGCGAGCGCGCGAGGCTGCGCCTCGCTCCACCCTCACCCAGTTCCGACTAAGGCCCAGCTTCGCTGGACCTAAGTCTACACATCCCTCTCCCGCCAGCGGGCGAGCGAAGAGACGGTTCGCTGAACGTGACTCGAGTGCATCCGATGACCGACCAGGACTATGCGTGGCTGCTGGCACCGGTACCGCGCGCGGACGGGCTGCGCCTATGCGAGGACGGCATTGCACCCGATGCGGTCACGGCGATGCTGCGTGCCATCACCGCCAGGCTTGCCCAGACCGATCCGCGCCCGCTCGCCTGGCTGATCGTCGAAGACGGTGAGGCCGTGGGCATGGCGAGCTTCACGCGCCGCGACGCGGACGGCTGCTACGAGATCGGTTATGGCATCGCGCCGCAGTTCCGTCGCCGCGGGATCATGGCGCGCGCGCTCGCCGCGCTGTTGCCGATGTTGGGCGCCGACGGACATCGCAGCTTGACCGCCGCCAATGCCGTCGACAATCGGGGCTCGCAACGCGTGCTCGAAAAGAATGGCTTCGTGCCCGTGGGCACGCGCGACGACCCGGAGGACGGTCCGCTCAATCTCTGGGCGATCGACCTCACTAGCAACGGAAGGCCCGAATGACCGATCTCGATCAGCTGCGCGGCGACTTGATCGCCTCGATCGACGCCGCCGGCGGGCTCGACGCGCTCGAGACGCTCCGCGTCCATGCGCTCGGCAAGCAGGGCGTGGTCACCGGCCTGCTCAAGACGCTCGGCACGATGAGCCCCGAGGAGCGCCAGAGCCAGGGTCCGCGCATCCATGGCCTGCGCGAGGCGGTTACCGAGGCGCTCGCCGCACGCAAGGAGCGGCTCGAACGCGCCGCGCTCGATGCGCGGCTCGCGCGCGAGACGCTCGACATGACGCTGCCGGCCGATCTGGTGCCGCCGGGGAGTGTGCATCCGGTCAGCCAGGTGATGGACGAGCTCGCCGAAATCTTCGCCGATCTGGGCTTCGCCGTGGCGACCGGTCCGGAGATCGAGGACGACTGGCATAATTTCACGGCGCTCAACATTCCGGAGACGCATCCGGCGCGCGCGATGCACGACACTTTCTACCTCGCCGGCGAGCATGCACGGCCGATGGTGCTGCGCACCCACACCAGCCCGGTCCAGATCCGCACGATGACGAGCACGAAGCCGCCGATCCGCGTGATCGCGCCGGGCCGCGTCTATCGCTCGGATTCGGACGCCACGCACACGCCGATGTTCCACCAGGTCGAGGGGCTGGTGATCGACAAGGGGATCACACTCGGCCACCTCAAATGGACGCTCGAGACCTTCCTCAAGGCGTTCTTCGAGCGCGACGACATCGTGCTGCGCCTGCGGCCGAGCTATTTCCCGTTCACCGAGCCGTCGGCTGAAGTCGACGTCGGTTTCAGCTGGGAAAAGGGCAAGCGCGTGATCGGTGGCGACCCGTCGCAGGGCAATGGCGGCTGGATGGAAGTGCTCGGCTCCGGGATGGTGCATCCCAAAGTTATTGCCGCGACCGGGCTCGATCCGGCGGAGTGGCAGGGCTTCGCGTTCGGCTGCGGGATCGATCGCCTCGCGATGCTCAAATATGGGATGGATGACTTGCGCGCCTTTTTCGATGGCGACCTGCGCTGGCTCAAACACTATGGCTTCGCCGCGCTCGACGTGCCCACGCTTTCGGGGGGAGTCGGCGCATGAAGTTCACATTGGGCTGGCTCAAGGAGCATCTCGAGACCGAGGCATCGCTCGACACGATCGTCGAGACGCTCACGCGGATCGGCCTCGAAGTCGAGGACGTCGAAAATCCGGCGGAGCGGCTGTCGGGCTTCCGCATCGCGCGCGTGCTCACTGCGGAGCGCCATCCGCAGGCCGACAAGCTGCAAGTGCTGAGCGTCGATTTCGGCGAGGCTTCGCCGCTGCAAGTGGTGTGCGGCGCCCCCAATGCGCGCGCCGGCCTGGTCGGCGTGCTGGGGCTGCCGGGCGCGACGGTGCCGGCGAATGGGATGGAGTTGCGCGTCTCGGCGATCCGCGGCGTCGAATCGAACGGCATGATGTGCTCGTCGCGCGAACTCGAGCTCGGCGACGATCACGACGGGATCATCGAGCTGCCCGCCGATGCGCCGGTTGGCGAGGCCTATCCCGACTATGCCGGGCTGAACGATCCGGTGATCGACGTTTCGATCACGCCGAACCGACAGGATTGCATGGGCGTGCGCGGGATCGCGCGCGATCTCGCGGCGGCGGGGCTGGGCAGCCTCAAGCCGCTCGACGAAGTCTATCGCATGATGGCGGTCGCACCGATTCTCGGCAACGGTCCGGCGCCGGACGTGCGGACCGACGATCCCGAGGGCTGTCCGGCCTTCTATGCCCAGGCAGTCGCCGGCGTCACCAACGGCACGGCGCCCGAGTGGATGACGCGCAAGCTCAAGGCGATCGGGCAGAAGCCGATCTCGACGCTGGTCGACATCACCAATTTCGTGTCGGTCGATCTCGGCCGGCCGCTCCACGTCTATGACCGCGCCAAGCTGTCGGGCGCGCTGGTGGCGCGCAAGGCCCGCGCCGGCGAGCAGGTCCGTGCGCTCAACGGCAGGACCTATACGCTCGACGAGACCATGACGGTGATCGCGGACGACACCCAGGTTCACGACATCGGCGGCATCATGGGCGGCGAGGATTCGGGGTGCAGCGACAGCACGACCGACGTGCTGATCGAATGCGCTTATTTCGATCCCGAGCATATCGCGCGCACCGGTCAGAAGCTCGCGCTGACTTCGGACGCGCGCCAGCGCTTCGAGCGCGGCGTCGACCCGGCGTTCCTCGACGACGGACTGGCGATCGCGACCTGGCTGGTGCTCGAGCATTGCGGCGGCACACCGAGCGCAATCACGCGTGCCGGACAGCCGCCCGAAACCCGCAAGCCGGTGCGCTACGATCCGGCGCTGTGCGAGACGCTCGGCGGGCTAGTGGTACCCGAGACGCGCCAGCGCGCGATCCTCGAAAGCCTGGGGTTCGAAGTGACGCCAGACGGTGACCGCTGGGCGGTGCGCGCGCCGAGCTGGCGGCGCGACATCGACGGCCCCGCCGACCTCGTAGAGGAAGTCGTGCGGATCGAAGGCATCGACAATGTGCCCTCCACGCCGCTGCCGCGCGCGCCCGGCGTCGCGCGCCCGACGGCGACCCCCCAACAGAAGCTCGAACGCCGCATCCGCCGCACTGCGGCGGCGCGCGGGCTCAACGAAGCGGTCAACTGGAGCTTCCTCTCCGATGCCGAGGCCGCGGCGTTCGGGGGCGGCGACTGGGTCCTCGCCAATCCGATCTCCGAGGACATGAAAGTGATGCGGCCGTCGCTGCTGCCCGGCCTTCTTTCGGCGGCGGGGCGCAATCTGCGCCGCGGGGCGGCGAGCGTGCGGCTGTTCGAGCTCGGTCGGCGCTATCTCGCCGAGCAGGAGCGGCTCACCCTGGGTGTAGTGCTCGCCGGCAGCCGTTCGCCACGCTCATGGCAAGGCGGCCGCGCCCAGCCGTTCACGGCGTTCGACGCCAAGGCCGAAGCGCTCGCACTGCTCGAAGGCGCGGGCGCGCCGGTCGGCAATCTGCAAGTGATGGGGGAGGCGGGGGCAACCTGGCACCCCGGCCAGTCGGGCACGCTGCGGCTCGGCCCGAAGACCGTGCTCGCCGCGTTCGGCATGGTCCATCCCTCGACGCTCAAGGCGTTCGACCTCGACGGCGACGTCGCTGCGGTCGAACTCTACCTCGACGCCATCCCGGGCAAGCGCGCGACTGGGTTCATGCGTCCCGCCTATATGCCGCCGGCGCTGCAACCAGTGACGCGCGACTTCGCCTTCCTCGTGCCGGCGGAGCTCGCCGCCGACGCGCTGGTCCGCGCCGTCAAAAGCGCCGACAAGGCAGTGATCAGCGATGCGCGGCTGTTCGACGTGTTCACCGGGACGGGCGTGCCCGAGGGCCAGAAGTCGCTGGCAGTCGAAGTGACACTCCAGCCGAGTGACAAGAGCTTCACCGACGAGGCGCTCAAGGCAGTGGCGGACAAGGTGGTTGCGGCGGCGGGAAAGCTTGGGGCGGTGCTACGCGGATAGGGCGACGATCAGTACATCCGCCTGCACACTGGCCCTCCCAATGATCATTGAGGGGCCCCGGAACGACCAGGAACTGCACGGTACGACAAGGTGTCGCGGAGGAAGTCCACCACCATCCCCATATCGGGTGTCGCCAAATCGGGCGACTTGGTCACGCAGCCTTTGCGCGCCGTCGAGCGGACCGTCGCGCCGGCTTGCAATGCGGGGTCCGTCAGAAACCTGGGTGCCGGGCCGTGGCCAGCGCGCGGCAGGCTGACGAACACGGCGTCATGGCAGGCTTTGTTCAAAGCCTGATAGAGCAGTTCGCCTTGCGCGTGCGGCACCAGCGGATCGGATTCGCCGTGGAGGATCATGATTGGCGGATCGTCCGCGCTGATGTAGCGCGTTGGGTCGGCGCGTAGTGCCTTGTCCGGGCAGCTCTGGATCGCGCAGCCGATGAGCCGGCTTTCGGGCGAATCCGCATCATCATGGCAGAAACCACCGTTCATGCCCGCGCGCATCACGCCGAGGCCGGGAGTGCACGGCTTGAGCGCCCAGGCGTCCATCTGCGTCACTCGAGTAGGCGGATAGAAGGCGATCGCTGCCTGCACAGCGCTGGACACGCCGGTGGTGCCAATCGTACCTTCCAGGTCGGGCACGTCGCCGGTCACGGCCGTCATCGCCGCCACCCAGCCGCCCGAGCTGTCACCCATGATTGCGATGCGAGCGGGATCCAGCCCATATCGGGTGGCGTTGGCGCGCAGCCAACGAACGGCCGCCTTGATGTCGTACAACTGTCCCGGGAATATCGTCTGGGCGCTCGAACGTACCGAAACGCCGGCGACGGCAAAACCGGCGCGGTTGAGCGGGGCTACGAGCCAGCCCGCGAAATCCTTGCCATTATCCATCAGCCAGGCCGAGCCGCCGGTCCAGATGACAAGGGGCACGGGGCCTTTCGCGTCAGCCGGCAGGTAGAGATGGAGTAAATGCCCCCGGCTATTCGCCGGATCGGCCGGCGCATAAGCGATATTCGCGTAGCTCGGCCGGGGGCCGGGCGGCGGCGCGAATGGCGGCGGCGCCGACTGAGCGGCGGCGAGGGCCGGAACGAACATCAGCAGACAGCCGAGGAGCAAGCTTTTCCACATCGAATCAAAAGTCCTTTGATGGAGAGGCGGCGCGATGGGGTGCGCCGCCGGTCGTTTCGATCGCTTCTGCGCGAAGAGCCGCTTAGAAGCGTCGCGAAACGCGCACCCCGAAAGTGCGCGGCGCGGCATAGAAGGCGGCCGCGTTGTTGAGGCCGGTGACGTAGCGCTTGTCGGTAAGGTTGCGCACGAACCCCTCCACTTCCCAGTCGCCCGATTTCAGGACGGCGAACGCGTCGATCTGCGTGCGGCTCGAGATGCGGAAGTAATTGGTGTTCTGGAAGATCGATGCATATTGGCTGCTGCTATGCGAGACGGCGACGCGCGGCATCAGCGTTGCGTCGCGGGCGATTTCGATCTCATAGCCGATCGAGCCATTGACGGTGATTTCTGGCGAATAGGGATTCGATTGGCCAGAAAGGTTCACCGTATAAGGCGAATAGTCGAAGCAGCCTCCCGTCTGCCCGGGAGCGCATTGCGGCGGCAACTGCCCGGCGGGCAGCTGATAGGCCGCCACCGCCGAGATCGGGCCTAATCTCGAGTGATTATAGGCTAGGCCGAAATCGAGGCTCAACGCGCCGAAGCGCCCCTGTGCGGAAAGTTCCGCGCCATAGATGGTCGAGTCCCCGATGTTCGTGACCTGCTGGGTGGTGGTGTAGGGATTCAACACCTGCTGCTGCATGCCGTCGTACAGCATGTAATATCCGCCCAGTTGCAACAGCACGTGCCGCCCGAACAGCTTCGACTTCCAGCCGCCTTCATAGTCGTCGACTATCTCGGAGCGGAAATTCGCCCCGGGCGGATTGATGCCGCCGTCCTTGAAGCCGCGCGCATAAAAGGCATAGAGGAAATTGTCGCCGTTCACTTCCCAGTTGAGAGTCGCCTTCCAGGTCGGGCGTTGTTCGGTATAGCGGCCGGGCAGCGGGAGCGTAATCTTGAACCCGGGCGCGACAGCTAGCTGCAACGAACCTTCGCCGCTGTTGCGACTGAACGTGTAGCGTCCGCCCAGCTGGAGCTGAAGGCGCGGCGTAAGCCGATAGCCGAGCTGACCGAAGAGTCCGATCAACTGCTGTCGCGACACCGAGTTTAGGATGAAAGAGGCTTGCGTGCCGGCGGCGTCGGGTACCGCGCCGTCTGGATAGAATGTGAGGCCGACGGGCGTTTCTCGGTGGAAGAAGGACGCGCCGGCAAGCCAGGTCAGGGTTCCCTCACCGGGTGAGATCAAGTTGATCTCCTGACTGTAATAGTCGTTCTTCGGGCCGATCATGTGATAGGCGACCGAGCCCTGGGGAAAGGAACCGATTGGCGCGGCGGAGGCGTCTAGGTCGTCGACGCGAAGTTCCTTCAGATGCTGGAAACCGCTGAGCGTGCGCAGCACCACCCCATTGCCGAAGGTATAGCGGAGTTCCAGGCTGTAGCGGTCGGCCGTGTCCTGCTGCATTTCGGCGGTGTTGTAGACGAGGTCGGAAATCCCGGGTGTTCGCATCCCGTTGAGTGCGCTGGGTCCGGCGTAGCCAAAAGCGTAGAAGCTGCTGTTCGGCGTGCAAGTCGCGCAGGCCGGGCGCGGGCGAGGGGTCAGGCCGCCGGTGTCGAGATAGTTGAGCTCGGCCTTGAGCAGGGCCTGGAAAGCGCTGCTCGGCCGCCACAACAAGCTCAGGCGCATATGTCGCGCATCGACGCGGCCGGGCTGGGAAACGCTGTCATAGCCGCTCGCCGGCGTCGGCTGCCCCAGATTGTGGTAGAAGCTGTCGCGACCCTCGACATAGAAAGCGGCCCGGCCCGCCCAAGTGTCGGAGATCGGCAGGTTGACCGCACCGGTGAGGCGTTTGAGGCCATAATTGCCGAGAGTCGCGTCGAGATAGCCGCTGACGCCTTCGCTCAGGCTGGGACTCCGCGAATTGACCTGCAGCGAACCGCCGGTCGAATTCTGGCCGACGATCGTTCCTTGGGGGCCCCGCAGCACTTCGACCGAGGCAATGTCATAGAACGGCGTGTTCAGCAGGATCGCCTCGGGCTGGTAGAGACCGTCGTGGAATACCGAGACCCCGGTGGTGATGTTCGGTGACGTGGTTGCGTTGCCGAGCCCGCGCAGGTTGATGTTGGCCGTGAACCCGTTCTGGGTGAACGAAAGCCCCGGCGTCTGCGTCTCCAGATCCTGGATCTGATTCACCTGACGTTCCTTGAGCTGGTCACCCCCCAGCACGCTGACCGAGATCGGCGTCGTCTGGATGTTGGTCGCGCGCCGCTCCGCGGTCACGATGATCATCTGCTCTGCGGCGGCCGTGGGCGTCGTGCCACTGGAAGCTTCACCGCTCGTAGCCTGTGCTGCGGCGGATGCTGGGACGATCGACGCCGCTGCGAGCGCAACTTTGAACACGGCCGCGAATGGGGCCTGCCCCTCACGCGATCGCAGCGCCGCGTTTCGATCGCCTTGCCGCGTGCCCTTCCGCCCTTCCATCCTCTCTCTCCCACTTGAGGCACCTGAAGGCACCCATTATCGTTTGGATCGAACGATCGATCCATTTATGGGATGTGTGATAAATCGAACGTTCGTTCTATGCAAGACGAGGGCTGCGGCGCGGGCAATGCTCGGCGGCAGACCGCGCTTGCGAGCGCGCGGCTGCTCGTCGCGTTCGATGTCAATGGTACAAGAGCGACCTTGGCCGTTCCATCGGCCACTCGCACGGACAGAATTCAGTCCGCGAGAAAAGCTGCCTTCGCAAACGCCACGGCGCGCGCAATCGATTGTTCGACGGGATGACCCTTCGCCATGCCATCGGACATGATCTCGAGCCGCTCGTAGTCCCAATGCGTCATATGCTCGATGCCAAAAGTGAAGTGCAGTCGCCAACAGACTTCCACGCGACTGAGGTGCGGAACGGCCCGCTGCGCGATGTCGACGACCTCGCGCAGCGACGCGACACTGGTGTCGACCTCCTCGACGATCTCCGGCAACGTGCTGAGCAGCGCGCGAGAGAGGAAGGCAACCGTGATCTCGCCCTGCTTCCCACGTGCGCGCAGAAGCGCGACTGGTGCGACGATCGCGTAGAGTAGCTTGTCGAGGTCTGGCTTTGTCTGCTCCGCCAGCTCGGCGAACAAAGCGGTGCGCAATTCGCCAACTTCCGCCATGCGTCGTTGGAGTATCGTCTTGAGCAGGTTCCCCTTGGACCCGAAGTGATGGTAGATCACCGACAGGCTGACTGCGGCTTCCTTGGCGATGTCGCGCGTCGAGACTGCCTCAAGTCCGTGTTCGGCGCAAAGCCGTTCGGCGACTTCGAGAATGCGCAGCGCCGACGCGTTGAAGTCTTGACTGGCGGCAGCGGTGGTCACGGCGTCTCCTGCGGTCTTGCGCTTCCATAGCCGCAAATTTCTTGCGGTCCATCTCGCTGGAATTTGCGTGGGTCGATCGTTTGACCCGGGCCCGTGCTCCATCATCCGCGACGCTCGCGAGGAGTCCGGAGCAAAGCTGAGAAGAGTTAGCGCGCGCGACGGACGACCGTCGGGAGTTCGCGATCGAGCAAGGCGAAGCACCACGCATATTCCTGCCTGCCTTGTGAGCGGATAATTTGTCTGACAAAAGATTCTTCCCGACGGTGCGCATCGGCATCTCGGTTATTCGAATGAAGGGACCGGGCGTGTCGATAGCGAGGATCCGAGCGGCGGCCCGCGCAGCGCTCGTAGCGATTCCGCTGCTCGCCAGCCTGGCGCACGCGGCGCCACAGCTGGTGTCGGACGAAATCAAGTCGGCGCAGAAGGCCAATAACAGCGAAGCTGCGTTGGCGCCCGAACTGCTTTTGTCCGACGCGGATCTCGCCTGGTGGCGCGACGCCAAGCTCGGCATTTTCGTCCATTGGGGACTCTATGCGATTCCGGCGCGCGGCGAATGGCACATGTTCAACGACCACGTCCCCGCGGCCGAATATCGCAAGCTCGCCGACCAGTTCCGACCGAGGCATTTCGATCCCGACAAATGGGCGCTGGCCGCCCGTAGCGCCGGCGCGCGCTATATGGTTCTCACCGCGCGCCATCATGATGGTTTCTCGCTGTTCGACAGCCCCGGCAGTTTCGATCACTTCGATTCGATGCATTCTGCCGCGCATATCGATGTGGTGCGCGCCTATACGGATGCGCTGCGACGGCACGGGTTGCGCGTCGGTATCTATTATTCGCCGCTCGACTGGCGCTTTCCCGCCTATTTCGATGTGAAAGGGCTGCCGGAAAATGCCGCGGCGTTTCGCAAGCAGACCTATGACCAGATCGCGGAGCTGACCAGCCGCTACGGGAAGATCGACATCCTGTGGTATGACGGCGGCTGGCTGGCGCACCGTGGTACCGACGCCGATGCGGCGTGGTTCTGGCATCCCGAAGTGTTGAACGCGATCGTCCGCAAGAACCAGCCCAAGGCGATGATCAATCCCCGGTCCGGCTGGCAGGGCGACTTCAACGTCGAAGAAGGTGCCGCGCCGATCAGCGGCCCGATACGCGCGAAGCCGTGGGAAAAGACGTTTAGCCTCACCGCGGGTGGCGCCTGGGGCTATACGCCCGATCAGCGCTTGATCCCACTCGATGCGTTGAAGCGATTGTTCGTCGATGCGGTGATGCGCAATGGCAACCTGCTCGTCAATGTCGGGCCCGACGCCGATGGAGTCGTTCCGCCCGGTCAGGTGCGTCTGCTCGCTGCCTTTGGGGCATGGACCGGCCGGTACGGCGAAAGCCTGTTCGCCACGCGGCCCGGCCCGTTCCAACCGGTCGACGGCGTTTACGGATCGACGCGCCGCGGCCGCGCCATCTACCTGCACGTGCTGAAATGGCCCGACGGTGCGCTCCGGTTGCCGCCGCTCCGCGAGAAAGTCGTGCGCGCCCGGGCGCTCACCGGTGGTCACGTCGGCTTCGCGCAGTCCGTGTCCGGCATCGAATTGCGGCTCGATCGACGCCATGTCGATGCTGTGGATACGATCATTCGCCTCGACCTCGACCGGGCACCGGCCGCGTAACGTCCAGGCCGAGGATTGCGCCGCCGCGCTTGCGAGTGGACTCGCCCATCGACGGCGCGGCCGGCTATTTCCCTCCGGGTTTGGGCTCCCACAATTCGATCTTGGTCCCGTCGGGATCGACGATCCACGCGAACTTGCCGCTCGGATCGCTGTCGTCGCGCTTGAGCACTGCGACGCCTTTCGCCTTCAGCCGGTCGAGAAACGCGGAAAGATTATCGACCGCGAAGTTGAGCATGAACTCGCGCGTCGAGGGATCCATATAGCTGGTGGTCGCCTTGAACGCGTTCACGATCACTGCGGGCGGGTGGTTCGGCGCGTCATACCGCATCGCCGCGCCACCCCAGGCTTCGAGCTGGATTCCCAGCACGTCGCGGTACCAGGCCATCAGCGCCTTGGGATCCTTGCTCTTGAAGAACACTCCACCGACTCCGGTAATCCGGCCCGGAGGATCGGCAGCGCGCACGGCTGTCGACGACGCGGCGAGCGCGAATATCAGGATGAGTGTGCGGATAGCTGCCATGGCAAGGCTCCTCGCTTTAGATGCCGAGGATGAAATACGAGCCGCGCCGCGATGTCCATCGGCCCGAGCACGCCCTTGCCTATCCGCGCGAACCAGCCGATGCGATGTCGGCTTCGTCGCGCACCGGTTGGAGGCGGCTGCCAATCGGTGCAAGGGAGGAGCGCGCGGGGCCAGTCGTGCGCCGGAATATGGACTGCGTGGCAGGATGACCGCGCGCGAGCGGGAGCTGACATGATCGAGCGTTTCCTCGACGGCCTTCGCGAGAAGATGAAGGACCCCGACGACGTCACGTGCATGACCGTCGTCATCCCCGGCGACCTCGATCCGTTCGAACGCCATTATCGCTTCAGCATCTATGTCGACACCGAGTTGCGGCTGGCGGGGCTCGGCTGCAGCGTCGGTGGCGGTACGCTCTATTGGGATTGGGACGACGAAGCCGAGGAAGCCGGCAAGCCCGAGATCGCCTGCTGCATCCTCGATGTCGACGCGACCGACGTCGACGGGGTGCGCGCGCTGCTGCGGCTGCACTTGCCCGAGCTCGGCGCGCCCGAGGGGACGCTAGTGCAATATGGCGACCTCGAGGATCGCTTCGATGGCGAGGGCTGGCATCTCGGCGAGCCACGCAGCATCGAGGATATTTGAGCACGGAGGGGCTTAAGAAGAAAGCGCGTGCAAGCCTGCTCGAAATTGACCCTAGCCGCGCCGCGTCAAGCAGGCCGCTACGCCGGGACCATTTGACTCGCGTAAACCTCGCGCGCCGCATCCTCCAACACCTGCATCGCGAGCCGATAGGGGCCCGGCCCGTGGCTGATCCGCGCCACGCCCGCCTCGGCGACCTCGGCGGCCGAGGGCGCGCCCGGAAACGCCATGAAATTCACGGGTAGCGGAGAAGCGGCGCATACTCGCGCAAGCAGTCGCAGGTCGACAAGGCCGGGCACGAAAAAGCCGTTCGCGCCCGCTTCGGCATAGGCGTGCGCGCGGGCGATCGCGGCGTCGACTTTGGCGTCGTCATGTTCCGCGGCGGGCGCCTTGAGGAAGATGTCGGTGCGCGCATTGATGAAGAACGCCGGCCCGACCGCGAGGCGAATCGCGCGGATGCGATTCGCCTGAATGTCGGCGGGGTACAGGCCGTCGCCGCCGATGATCTGGTCCTCGAAATTGCAGCCGATCGCGCCGGTGGCGGCCAGTGACTGGACATTGGCGGCCGCGGGTTCGGGCCCTTCGGCATAGCCGCCTTCGAAGTCGATCGTCACCGGCAGGTCGACGGCGGCGACAATGCGCCGCGCGTTGGCGAGCGCGAGTTCGAGTGGAAGGCCTTCGGCGTCGAAGAACCCGTGCGCCGCCGCGACCGACCAACTGCCGGTCGCGATTGCCGGGCCGCCGGCACGCGCCACCGCGGCGGCGCTGCCGGCGTCCCAGGCATTGAACAGCACTACCGGCCGGCCCGGCACGTGCAACGCGGCGAAATTGGCGAATTTCTCACTCATGGCGCGTCCCTCCTGGAATCATGTTCAGCTGTGCCGCAAGCCGGCTCCCGCCCGTTTCAGCTCCCGGGGACCGACCGGCGCCAGCATAAACCAGAACAAAGAAAGAACAATCGCAATTTCGCCCGGCCATCAGTGGACGAAGCGCGCCACCACGTCGCGATAGCTGCGGCTCACTTTCACCTGGGCGCCGGAATCGAGCACCAGGAAGCATTCACCGTTGGTGTGCGGCTTGACTTGGCGAACGAGGTCGAGGTTGACGATGGTCGAGCGGTGCACGCGCTGGAAACGGCGCGGATCGAGCCGCTTCTCGAGATCCTTCATCGTCTCGCGCAGGATCATCGTGTCCTTGCCCGTGTAGATGCACATATAGTCGCCGGCCGCGTCGATCCGTTCGATCGTATCGACGTCGACACGGAAGATCTGCCCGCGGTCCTTGATGTTGATCAGCTTCTCGAAACGATTAGCAGCGACTTCGCCATTGTCGCTCGCGGCGAACTCCTCCACCGCCTCGGGCGCGACTTCGGTAAGCACTTCCTTGAGCTTCTCGTTCTCCTCGACGCCGCGCTTCTCGGTGATGCGCCGGCGCGCGCGATCGATCGTGTCGGCGAGCCGCGATTCTTCGACCGGCTTGGTCAGATAGTCGAGCGCCTGGGCGTCGAACGCGCGGATCGCGTGCTCGTTATAGGCCGTGACGAACACGAACAGCGGCGGCTCGACTTCCATCAGCCCCTGGATCACCGAGAAGCCGTCGAATCCGGGCATCTGGACGTCGAGAAACACGAGGTCGGGCTTGTTGGTCTTGATCGAGCGGATCGCCTCGCGGCCGTTCGAGCATTTGTCGATGATCTCGACATCGTCATGCGCCTGAAGGCGCAGTTCCAACCCCTGGATCGCCAGCGGCTCGTCGTCGACGAGAATGGTGCGAATGGTCATGGTACCTCATAGGTTGATACAGGGCGCGGGCTCCCGTGAAGCGCGTGAGACCTGGCTCCGGCCGGCCCGCCGGACGACGCGAGATGCGCGGTCCGAATGGGGCAGGTCGGGCAGGTAGGGGTCATGCGGCCTCTCGTGTCGGTTCCTCGACTTGGAACGGGAATTCGATCTCAACGCTGAAACCCCGCTCCGGGTTCGAACGCGTCTCGAACTGATGGTCGGCCCCAAAGGCCTGCGCCAGCCGTTCCTTGATATTGGCGAGCCCCACGCCGGTTGAAAGGGTCGGCCGCGATTTCGTTTCGATCAATCCCGGTCCGGTGTCCGATACGCTGATCTGCACTCGATCTCCGGCGAGTCGAGCGGTAACGGTAATATCGGCGCCTTCTTCCTGTGGCGTGACGGCATATTTGATCGCATTCTCGACCAGCGGCTGGAGCAGCAGCGACGGCAGACGCGCCTTGGCGACGCGCGGATCGACATCGAAATGCGCGCGTAGCCGCTCGTCGAAGCGCATTTTCTCGATCTCGAGGTACAGCTTCAGCGTCTCGACCTCCTGCGCCAGCGTGACATGCGCGGTGGGCTCATTGGCGAGTGTATAGCGCAGAAACGACGACAAGCGTGAGAGCATGATATTCGCGCGTTCGGTCTGTTTGAGCAGCACCAGCGTCGAGATCGAGTTGAGCGTGTTGAACAGGAAATGCGGGTTGAGCTGATAGCGCAGCATCGCCAGCTGCGCCGAGGACGCCTGGCTTTCGAGCGCGCGCATCCGGTCGATCTGATCCTCGACGACGAGGTAGAAATTGATCCCGAAATAGAGCGCCGACCAACCCGCGAGCACGATGAAGTTGAGGAAGATCGTGGTGAGCACCAGCGTGATGGTGATGCCCGGCGTGGCATCGTAGATCAGCGACGAGGTGAAGGCGCCCAGCACCGAATAGATGATCGTAAAGGTCGCTAGTGTGGCGATTGACAGCAGGACGGAGCTGATCCGCGGGAGGCGGCGGTACACGCCATAAAGCGCCGAGAGCAGCAAGGTGAGGCAGTAGCCGACGATCGACGCGATGATCGCGTTGATCAGCCCCTTTCCCGACAGGCCGCTCGACAGGATCGACACGCTGCGGAGCACGAGATACCCGCTCCATCCGACTGCCTGCAGCATCCAGAAAGCGCGGCTCTTGTCCTCGAAGAACGGGCGCGAAAACAGCGCCGGCTTGCGGAAGCGAAAAAAACGGGCAGCGTTGGTCGTACGATCGGCCACGGCGCTTCCCTACCATTGCCGGCGCGGCGGGGCAAAGTGCCCGACAGGGCCACGCGCAGGCTGGACAAAAGAAAGGGCCGCCACTCCCAAGGAATGGCGGCCCCGAGGCCTCGAACCGAAAGCTCGGCCTTAGAAGTCGAACCGGACGCCCGCCCGGATCGCATACAGCGACGGCTTGGTGAAACTCTGGGTGGTCGGAGAATTGAAGCTCGAATAGGTATAGCCGGGGCAGGTTTGCGTCGCGCCCGCCGCCGGCGCGGTGCAGGAAACGTTCACCACGGTCGCGCTGACGCCATAATCCTGATAAGTTCCCCAGTTTCGGTTCAGCATGTTGAGGAAGTTTTCGATGCTGAACAGCGCCGTGAAGTGGCTATGGTGGAAGAACGGAATCTGCTGTGCCAGGTTCAAGTCGACCTTGTTGTACCACGGACCGGTCAGCAGGCTCTTCGGCATGATCTTGCCTTGGTACTTCTTGAGCTCGGTATTCATCACCAGGTTCTGCAAGCCATTCAATGTCGCCTGGTTGGCGAACGTCACGTTGCCGTAGGTAAGCCCGTTATTGGTCGGTGCTTGCGAGAAGTCCGGCACATAGAGCAGGTGCGACGAAGTGTTCGACGTCGTGCCGAACACGGCCGCGCGCCCGTTCGCCGCCGACGTGTTGTCGTTCATGGTCAGGGAGAAGGGTTGGCCCGAACGCAGCTCCCAGTTGACGCCGAACCGTGTCTCGTTGTCGCCGAAGAAGGCGTGATGGAAGTTGAAGCCGGCGCGGATCGTGTGCGTCACTTCGAACGCCGAGCGGCCATAGGCGCCACCGCTGTTCGGACTGTCCGTGACGACGCCGTACGAGCTGCTGACGGTGGAGCTGACCAGGATGCCGGCCACGTCCTTCACATTCTGGTGCGTGTAGGCCACGTTCAAATCGAGCCAGTCGAACGTCTTGTTGGCGCCCACGGCCCATACGAGCCCTCGGCCCTTGGTCGTGTTGGTCAACTGGATGTCCGAGTTGCTGCCGTTGATGATCGGAGCATAGCGCGGGCGCCCATCCGGCGCGACCTGGACGACGCCGTTGACGACCAGCGGCTGGTCGCGCAGATCGATCCAGCGGATGGCCTGCTGCGCCTTCGAATACAGAATGTCGGCACGGAAGTTCCAGCCCTTCGCAAAGGGCGACTCGCCGAAATGCGGGTGCCAGTTGGCCGAGAGGTTGAACTTCCACTGCGCCGGCAGCTTGAAGTTCGGATCCAGCGTGTTGGTTGACGTGATAGGCGAAGCGTTGAACGTCTTGATATAGTTGATCACCGCTTGCGGCAACGAACCGCCCTTTACTCCCGTCAGCGCTGCTAGACACAGCGCGGACGGCAGCTGGGCGCTGGTCGAGACCGCGCGATCCACACAGGTCGGGGCCGCCGCGGTGCCGCCGTTGCGGAGGATATCGATGCTGGCAATTGCGGCGCCGGTGGAATTTAGCGCCACGCCGCTGTTCGAGAAGTTGTTCGAAATGAACACGTCGGACAGGCCGCCCGAGAACAGGCCGGCACCGCCGGAGATGCGGATCGTCGGCGTGGCCGCCCAGTTGAAGCCGGCGCGCGGCTGCAGCTTTACGCGGCCATTATAGGATTGCGCGTTGGAAAAGCCGTAACGATTGAAGAAGTTGGGATTGTACGTCGGGCGATCACCGTCATACATGTCGAAGCGAACGCCCGCATTCGCCGTGAATTTCGAGCTCGGCCGCCAAGTATCCTGCAGGCCGAAGGTCCATATGCTGTAGATCCAGTTGACGTTCGCATCAGCCTTGTTGCCCGTGGTGGCAGTCGTGAGCACGAACTCCTTCGCCTGCTGGGCGCTGAACTGGTCCAGGCCGTCGAAATAATAAGCGCCGCTCGCGCCGCCGGTGCTACCCGCCGAAACCGCGCTACCGCCGTAGGAGAACAAATTGTAGATGCGCGAACGGAAGTAATCCGCCTCGAGCTTGAGCGTATGATCGCCGAGCTTCAGCTGCGCGTTGGTGGTGACGGTCAGCAGCTTGTTGTCGAACTGGTTTGCCTGGCGCGGGGTATCCGGGCCCAAGCGGACAATGCCATTGGCGTTCGTTACGCCATTGGTGACCGTCTGGTTGCAGCGTGTCGCGTCGACGTTCGAGTAGACGAAGCTGTCCGCGGTCGGATCGGTGCAGACGGCGAACTGGGCGTAGTCGGGTCCGAAATAGGCTTCCTGACCCCGCTTATAATATTTGTACGATACGCGGGCTTCGGTTGAGAATGCATCCGACCATTGCGAATTCAGCTGGCCCGCGAAGGCGTTGGTGAATTCGGTCAGCTTGTACTGGTTCGACTGCAGCTGAATATAGGGCGTGGACGTCGAGCTGCTGCCGGTCGCCGCGCCGGTTGCGAAGTTCGGCAGCACATTCTCGTGGTGGATGTACGAGAGGGAGAAACGCTGGCCATTAGTGATGTTCCAGTCGAGCTTGGCCGAATATTTCTTGTCGATCTCCGACAGCGTGCTCGGGATGTCACCGATATTGTACTTGTCGTAACCCGCCGATCCAAAGCGCGAGATCACGTCGGCGACCTGCGCCGAGGTCAGGTTCGGCACGATGTTGCCCGCTGACGAGCCGGCGACGCCATAGGTGTTGGCCGCGCCTTCCGACAGATATTCATATGCGCCGGCGAAGAACAGCTTGTCCTTGATGATCGGGCCCGAGACGCTTCCGCCATAGTTCCTGAACGGCAGAATGGTGGTCAGCGGAACCGCCTTGTCGCCCACGGCCAGGACGCGGTTATCACGGGTCTGGTTGCCCGTGAGGCTCGGGCCGCCCCAGCTGCCGAACCCCGACACGTGGAAATGGTTGGTTCCCGACTTGAGCACGACGTTGACCGCGCCGCCCTGGAAATTGCCTTCGGAGATGTCGAACGGCGCCGCCTTGACGGTGAGCTGGTCGATCGCCTCGATCGAGACGATGCCGCGCGTCGACGGCAGGCCGCCGTAGTTCAGGCCGAAGCTATCCTGCATCTGCACGCCGTCGACCGAGAAGCGCTGCGTGCGGACGTTGCCGCCGGCGATCGTCACGCCGCCAATATTGGGATTGTACGCGGCGAGCAGATCGCGGCGCACGATATCGCGCACGTCGCGACGGGCTGAAACGATATTCTGGATGTCCGATGCGCTGAATGCCGACTGCGAGCCTACGGTAAGCTGGCGCGACGCGGTGCGGCCGGCAGTGACGACGATCTCGCGCTGCAGCAGCTGGACCGGCACGTTGAACGTGTCGCCGACGGTCAGCGCGATGTCGTTGACTGTCTGCTCGGCGTAGCCGACGGAATCGACCTTGACGACATAGGGGCCGCCGACGCGCAGACCGCGCAGGTTGAACGAGCCGCTGCTATCGGTAGTCCCGGTAAAGGTAGTGCCCGACGGCGTGTGCGTGACGACGACCTTGGCGCCGCTCACCGGCTGACCGCTTTCGTTCGTCACCTGGCCTGAAATCGCGGACGTGGTCTCCTGCGCATAGACGGCGACCGGAGTGACGAGCGCGGCAAAGGCCACGCTGGCATAAAGCTTAGTGCGCATGATCATCCCTTTTGTGATTGCGGCTATTGTGTTTTTTCGCGGTGCAACCCACCGTCTGGCCTCCCCATGCTCCCGCATTGTTGCGGAACCATGACGTGTTGCGGTGCGTTATAAACAGCTTTGCTGCGTTGCAAAAGTCCGTCAGTGAGCGGCTGCGACGATCGCGGCCCACTGTGTCTCGTCGATCACAGCCACCCCGAGTTCGGCGGCTTTCTTGAGCTTCGATCCGGCGCCGGGGCCGGCAATCACCAGGTCGGTCTTGGCCGAAACCGAGCCGGCGACGCGCGCGCCCAATGCCTCGGCCTGCGCCTTGGCCTCGTCGCGGCTCAGCGTCTCGAGGCTGCCGGTGAAGACGAGCGTCTTGCCGGTCACTTCCGACGCGCGGACTTCGTGGGCAAAGGCTTGCGGCCGCACTTCGCTGAGCAAATCGGCCCAGGTCTCGCGGTTGTGCGGTTCGGCGAAGAAATCGACCAGCGCTTCGGCGACGACCGGCCCGACGCCTTCGACCGCTTCGATTTCGCTGCGCGCGTCGGTATCGGTGGTGGCTGCCGTCGCGACTTCGGCGATGCGCTCGACCGTGCCGAACGCCTTGAGCAAGTCGCGTGCGGTCACCTGGCCGATGTGGCGGATGCCGAGGCCGAACAGGAAGCGCACCGGATCGGGCGCGCGGCGCGCCTCGATTGCGGCGAGCAGATTGTCGACCGAGGTCTCGGCCCAACGTTCGCGGCCGAGCAGGGCGTCGCGGTGTTTGTGCAGGCGGAAGATGTCGGCGGGCGAGTGCAGCAATCCGTCGCGGAAGAAGGTCTCGATCGTCACGCCGCCCATGCCGTCGATGTCCATCGCGCCGCGGCTGACGAAGTGGCGCAGCCGTTCGACGCGCTGTGCCGGGCAGATCAGCCCGCCGGTGCAGCGGATATCGACTTCGCCTTCCTCGGCCACGGCGTCCGAATCGCATTCGGGGCAATGTTTGGGAAAGCTCCAGGGCGCGCGCTCGACGTCGCGCGTCAGGTTCTCGACGATCTGCGGAATCACGTCGCCTGCGCGCTGCAGCACGACGCGGTCGCCCGGACGCACGCCGAGCCGCGCGATCTCATCCGCATTGTGCAGCGTCGCATTGGTGACGACCACGCCGCCCACGGTCACCGGCGCGAGCCGCGCCACCGGCGTGAGCTTGCCGGTGCGGCCGACCTGGATGTCGATCCGCTCGAGCGTCGTCTGCGCGCGTTCGGCGGGGAATTTATGCGCCAGCCCCCAGCGCGGCGCGCGGCCGACAAAGCCGAGCCGCGTCTGCCAATCGAGCCGATCGACCTTGTAGACGACGCCGTCGATGTCGAACGGCAGGTCGGCGCGCCGCACCTCGATCGTGCGATACTGCGCAAGCGCGCCCGCGAGATCGACCGGTCCGACGAACAGATCGGACACTGCGAAGCCCATCGCGCGGATCGCGGCAATCACTTGCGCCTGGGTGTCGCCGGGCAGCGCGCTCGTCTCGCCCCAGCCCCAGGCAAGGAAGCGCAGCGGGCGCGACGCCGTGACGCCGGCATCCTTCTGCCGCAGCGATCCCGCGGCGGCGTTGCGCGGATTGGCGAACTGGCGCGCCTTGCTCGCGTCGCCTGCCGCCTCGGCTTCGGCGAGCAGCCGCGCGTTGAGCGCCGCAAAGTCGTGCTTCGCCATGTAAATCTCGCCGCGCACTTCGAATATGTCCGGCGCCCCGGCCGGCAGCGCCCGGGGGATGTCGGCGATGGTGCGGACATTGGCGGTGACATCCTCGCCGATCTGGCCGTCGCCGCGAGTCAGTGCCTGCACCAGGCGCCCGGCTTCGTAGCGCAGCGAACACGACAGTCCGTCGATCTTCGGCTCCGCGGTGAGCGCAACGGCCTCATCGTCGCCGAGCTTGAGGAAGCGCCGCACGCGGCCAAGGAAATCGCCGACTTCCTCATCGTCGAACGCATTGTCGAGGCTGAACATCGGCCGGGCATGCGCGACCTTGGCGAGCGCCCCCGTCGGCGCGGCGCCGATCTGGCGCGAGGGCGAATCGGTGCGGACGAGGTGCGGGAAGGCGGCTTCGATCGCCGCGTTGCGCCGCATCAGTGCGTCGAACTCGGCGTCGCTGATCTCGGGCGCATCGTCGGCGTGATAGCGTCGGTTGTGATGCGCGATCTCGCCGGCGAGACGGGCGAGATCGGCAGCGGCTTCCTCGTCGGTGCGGGGCAGGTCGGCGGCCATGACGGCAGCGCTACGGAGCATGGCGGCTGCGATCAAGATGCGATGAGCGGTCTCGATCGTACGAAATCGCCCGTGCCCGCCTTGCCGTGCGTGCGCGATGCGCTATCTTCGCGCCGTCCTTGGCGATCACGAGGCCCTGGTGACCGCAGAAGCCGAAAAAAGCTGCAAGACGTGCGGAAGGCCGTGCGTCTTCGTGGTCGAGCCCGGCGAAGGTCTGCGACGTTCGATGCAATTGCTCCTTGGCTATTATGGCTATGAGGTGCGCGCGCACGCCAGCGCGGAGGAAGCGATCGAGGGATTGCAGTCGTGCGACGCGGCCTGCGTCGTCACCGGCCTGGTGCTCGACGGCATGAGTGGCCTGGCGATGATCGGCGCGCTGCGGGACAAAGGCTGGGACGGACCGGCCTTCGTGATTTGTCCCAAGCTGACCGATGCGATCCAGGCGACCGCGCAGCAACTCGGCGAAGTGACGCTGATGCTGCGCGGCACTCCCGACTACCGCCTGATCCAGGCAATCCAGAAGTTCGCGCCCTCTACCGTTTCCTGAGCGCGCCGGTCTTGCCCGCATTCGTCCGGCCGCGTAGCGGCGCGGCGAAGGGGATCGGAATGATCGAACTCGAACCCGTCGCTACTGTCCGCGGCGGCCGTGGCGAAGCCATGGACGACGATTGGGATCGCGAAACCGCGGTGATCGAGCTCGATTCACGGTTCGACGGCGATGCGCTCGCCGGCCTCGCCGAGTTCAGCCACGCCGAGATTATTTTCCATTTCGACCGAGTTGCCGCCGACCGCGTCGAGACCGGCGCACGACACCCACGCGGTCGCGCCGACTGGCCGTTGGTCGGCATCTTCGCGCAGCGCGGCAAGAATCGGCCGAACCGGCTGGGCGTCTCGGTGTGCGCGATCGTTGCCGTCGAGGGGCGGCGCATCCATGTGCGCGGGCTCGACGCAGTCGATGGGACGCCCGTGATCGACATCAAGCCCGTGCTGCGCGAATTCCTCCCGCGCGGCGAGATTCGTCAGCCCGATTGGGCCGGCCAACTGATGGTCGATTATTGGACGCGCCAGGCATGATTCGCGGCTTGCGGTGGCTCGGCGCCGGATTGCTGTGGTTGGTGGTGGGGCTGGCGGCGCTGGCGACGGTGATCCCTGCGTTCCTCGACCGCATCTATTATCGCGGCCCCGCGACGGCGCATTTCGACGGCCGCCATTTCTTCAATGCCGACACTGACCACAGCTTGCTGCCGACGCTCGGCCGCATGCCGCGCGGCTTCCCGATCCGCTTCTTCCTGCCCGACGCCGGCCGCGCGCCTTGGCCCGATCAGGTTGCGGTACCGCCCGCCCATCCGGCTGTGCGGCCCGATCCGGCGGTGCTGCACGCGTGGTGGGTCGGCCATGCCACGGTGCTGGTGCAGGCGAACGGCCTCAACATCCTGACCGACCCGATCTGGAGCGAAACCGCGGGCCCGTTCGGCATCGGTCCGCGCCGCGTCGCGGCACCGTCGATTCGCTTCGAGGATCTGCCCAGGATCGACCTCGTGCTGGTCAGCCACGATCATTACGATCATCTCGATCTCGCCACGCTCCGCCGGCTGTGGCGCCGCGACCATCCGCAGGTGATCACCAGCCTCGGCAACGACGCCGTGATCGCGCAGGCCGGCGTGCCTTCGCGCGCAGGCGATTGGGGCCAGGCGATCCCGGTGCGTCCGGGAGTCGACGTCATCGTGACGCGCAACCACCATTGGGGCAGCCGCTGGATGCGCGACCGTAACCGCGCCTTATGGTCGAGCTTCGTGGTGCGGATGCCGGGCGGCAATCTGTTCTTCGCCGGCGACACCGGCGTCGGCGACTTGCGCTGGGCCGACGAGGCGCGCGCTTATGGTCCGGTGCGGCTCGCGCTCCTTCCGATCGGCGCATTCCGCTTCCAGCCGGGGCAGATGGCGGCCGAATCGCATGTCGGCCCGATAGACTCGATGCGGATCTGGGCGCGGCTCGGGCGGCCGCTGACGCTGCCGATCCATTGGGGAACGTTCCGTCTGTCATGGGAAGCCCGCGACACGCCGCCGGCGATGCTGCGCGCGCTGATGGCGTGCATGGGCGAACCCGCAGCGCGGTTTGCCGGCCACGCCCTGGGGGTCGATCTGGCGGTGCCGGCGGGAGCGCCGGTCCAGGATATGCGACGGCTCGACGACACGCGGCTCGCGCGCTGCGCTACTTCTCGCGAGGTTACGAGCCTGCCGTGAGCCCGGCTCGAGGCGTATTGCCCACCAGCGTCGCTATGCTGGCCCGGCGCGAAACGCGCACAGCTTGTTGCCATCGAGATCGCGGAAATAGCCGACGTAGAAGGCATGTGGGCCTTCTTCGCCGCGCAGCCCGGCCGGACCCTCGTCCTGGCCGCCGAGCTCGATCGCCTTGTTGTAGAGCCGATCCACTTTCTCGCGCGTGTCGACCACCAGGCCGATCATCGTGCCATTGCCCGACGTCGCCGGCTGGCCGTTGTGCGGCCGGCACACGCCGAGCGCCGGCTTGTCGTGTGCCACGCCGTAGACCACCGAATTGGGGAATTCCATCAGTCGCGACGCGCCGATCTCAATTCTACGACGCGCTGTTGGGTCGCGCGGTCCATGTCGTTGGTGCCGACCAAAGTGTATCCGATCATCAGCCTTCTCCTCTCCCGGGGCACCGATCGGGCAGTCGTTCTGCCGGTGCGCCATGGTGTTCACGCTTTGTTGCAGCTTGGCGCGACAATCACCATAGTGTCGTGTCATGGCAATCCAGATTCGCACCAGCCTGGCCGAGCCGGAAACCGGCCCGGCATTCGTGCCGCACCGGCCGAACCGCCCAGACAAGGTCGAAGGCGGGCGGCAATTCAAGCTCGTGTCCGAATACCAGCCTTCGGGCGACCAGCGCACCGCGATCCCGGAACTGGTCGAGCAGGCACGCGCCGGCGAGCGCGACCAGGTGCTGCTCGGCGTCACCGGATCGGGCAAGACCTACACCATGGCGAAGGTGATCGAGGAACTGCAGCGTCCGGCACTGGTGCTCGCGCCGAACAAGATCCTTGCCGCGCAGCTCTATGGCGAGTTCAAGAGCTTCTTCCCCGATAACGCCGTCGAATATTTCGTCAGCTATTACGACTATTACCAGCCCGAGGCTTATGTGCCGCGGTCCGATACCTACATCGAGAAAGAAAGCTCGGTGAACGAATCGATCGACCGAATGCGGCATTCGGCGACGCGCGCGCTGCTCGAACGCGATGACGTCATCATTGTCGCCTCGGTGTCGTGTCTCTACGGCATCGGCTCGGTCGAAACCTATAGCGCGATGATCTTCGACCTGAAGAAGGGGCAGACGGTCGACCAGCGCGAGATCATCCGCAAGCTGGTGGCGCTGCAGTATAAGCGCAACGACCAGGCCTTCGCACGCGGCAATTTCCGCGTGCGTGGCGACAGCCTCGAGATCTTCCCCTCGCACTATGAGGACACTGCTTGGAGGATCTCGTTTTTCGGCGACGATATCGAGGAGATCACCGAGTTCGATCCGCTGACCGGTGCCAAGATCGCCACCCTCAACTATGTCCGCGTCTATGCCAATTCGCACTATGTGACGCCCGGGCCGACGCTCAAACAGGCGATGGAGGCGATCCGGCACGAACTGGCCGAGCGGCTCAAGGAGCTCGAGGCCGAGGGCAAGCTGCTCGAACACCAGCGGCTCGAGCAGCGCACCAATTTCGATCTCGAGATGATCGCCGCCACCGGCAGTTGCGCCGGCATCGAGAATTACAGCCGTTTCCTGACCGGCCGCCTGCCCGGCGAGCCACCGCCGACGCTGTTCGAATATCTGCCCGACAATGCGCTGCTGTTCGTCGACGAGAGCCATGTCACGATCGGCCAGATCAACGGCATGTCGCGCGGCGACCATCGGCGGAAGATCACGCTTGCGGAATATGGCTTCCGCCTGCCGAGCTGCATCGACAACCGGCCGCTGCGCTTCAACGAATGGGACGCGATGCGCCCGCAGACCACCTATGTCTCGGCGACGCCGGGCGGCTGGGAACTCGAGCAGACCGGCGGCGTGTTCGTCGAGCAGGTGATTCGCCCGACCGGGCTGATCGATCCGCCGGTCGAGATCCGACCGGTCGAGGAGCAGGTCCAGGATCTGATCCAGGAATGCCGCGCGACAGCGGCCAAGGGCTATCGCACGCTAGTGACCACGCTCACCAAGCGCATGGCCGAAGACCTGACCGAATATATGCACGAGGCCGGACTCAAGGTCCGCTACATGCATTCGGACACCGAGACGCTCGAGCGTATCGAACTGATCCGCGACTTGCGGCTGGGCGTCTATGACGTGCTCGTCGGCATCAACCTGCTGCGCGAGGGACTCGACATTCCGGAATGCGGGTTGGTCGCGATCCTCGATGCCGACAAGGAAGGCTTTTTGCGGTCGGAGACGTCGCTGATCCAGACGATCGGCCGCGCCGCGCGCAACGTCGATGGTCGCGTGATCCTATACGCCGACCGCATGACCGGCAGCATGGAGCGCGCGCTCGCGGAGACCGGACGCCGCCGCGAGAAGCAGCAGGCATACAACCTCGAGCACGGCATCACGCCCGAGACGATCAAGCGCAACATCGGCGACATCATCGCGCATGTCGCGTCGAAGGATCAGGTGACGGTCGAGATCGACGACGAGCGGCCGCACATGGTCGGACACAATCTGCGCTCGTACATCGAATCGCTCGAGAAAAAGATGCGCGACGCCGCCGCCAATCTCGAGTTCGAGGAAGCCGGCCGGCTGCGCGACGAGATTCGAGCGCTCGAGGCCGAGGAGCTCGGACTGCCGCCCGAAGAGCGCAAGGCGCCGATCATGGGCCGCTCGAACGAAGGCAAGCCGGGCACGCGCAAGGGCAAATACGGCAGGACCCAGCGCAAATTCGGGGGGCGTCGCTGAGGGCCTGTTCCGAAATGTGCAGAAGAACGCATTTCGAAGCGGTACCGGGCACCGCATGCGCCCGGAGGGCCCATTTTCGCCAGGAATCCGGGCGGTCGGTTCATTTCCGAAATATTTACGTCCAAGTTGGAGTATTACGAGGAGGTCTACCTACAGATCGTCCGTCCGAATGCGCGGATAGTGCGATCGCATATAGGGGTGACATGGCGTGAAAGGTTCGATCGCTCAGCTGCTGGAAGATCATCGCGAGCTGGGGCTGATGGCCGACCGATTGCGCGGAGTCATATCCTGTGCCGTTCCCGATACCGCGGCGATCGCGGTTCTGCGCTGGCAGATCTGCCGCAAGCTGATCGACCATTGTAGCGTTGAGGAACGCAGCGTCTATGATCTGTTGATTACTTCCGGCGATCCGGAAGCCGTCCAGCTCATTCTCGCGCTGCGCGATGAGGTCGGTTGCCTCGACAACGACGTTCGAACCTATGTCGGCGAATGGCCGATGGAACGGATCAACCGCGAATGGGCGCGCTTCGGTGCCGTCACCCAGGCGCTGCTCGACCGGCTCGCACATCGCATGGCTCGTGAGGAACGCGACGTGTTTCCCGAGCTTGCGCGCATCGCCCAGCGTCGCGCCGCCTGATATTGCTCCGAACGGCGGGTTGAGCCCGCTTGAGGCTTCGCCCATAAGGCGCGCATGCGCCGCTTCCCGACGCTTGTCAGTGTTTTGCTGTTGCTCGCCAGCTGTACCAGCGTGCCGCCGCTCGTGCCCTCCGCGCCGGCGCCGCTTCCACCGCCCGTGCGCGTGCCGGTGCCTGTGCGGCCGATGCCGACCCCGACACCCACCCCCGCGCCGGTTTCCGCTGATTGGCGCGACTGGCCGCTGACGCCGGGAAACTGGGAATATCGCCAGGATGCTCGCGGCAGCGTAGCGCTGTTCGGGCGCGCGGGCGTCGATGCCGAACTCACGCTGCGCTGCGATCTGGCACGGCACACGCTGTATCTGTCGCGCCGCGGCGCTGGCGACCCGGCCCCGGGCGTGGCGATCGCTATCCGCACCACCGAGGCGCAACGCACGCTCGCCGGTCAGCCGACTGGCGGCGCCTATGTCGCGGTCGCACTCGCGCCGAACGACGCGGTGGTGGACGCGATGGGCTACAGCCGCGGCCGCTTTCTGGTCGAGAGTCCCGCGCTGCCGACGCTGGTGGTGCCTGCCTGGCCCGAGATTCTGCGTGTCGCCGAGGATTGTCGCTAAGCGAATCGAGGCGCGGGCAATGCTCGCCGGCGCAATTCGCGACAAGGAAAATATTCCGTGCGCGACGCGTCGAGCACCCGCCAGCTTGAAAATCGCACCGATTCACGCTCGGGACCCACCCGCGGCATCGCGCGTTCGAGCCGGCAGGAGGTGCGCGATGATTCGAAAACTCAAGTCGGGCGAGTATCGCCTCTATTCGCGAAAGACCGACCCGGACACCGGAAAACGCCGCAATCTCGGTACGTTCGCCTCCCGCGCGGCGGCCGAAAAGCACGAGCGCGAGGTGCAATATTTCAAGCGACACTGACGGGGGCGCCCCGCTTCAGGGCAACCCAACGAGAATCGTACAAAAATAGGTATAAAACAAGACTTGTTCTGCGACTCGCACTGATTCAAGATTCGCACGTGCCATAGGGCACACAGGCTCAAACTAGCGAAAGGAGGTGATCCGATGTCTCATGGTTCAGCAATGGGGTCGGTTCAGTTCGTTCGGGAGACGCGCCGCTGAGAAGTGCGGGGACGGAAGCCCTCCGTCCCTAGGGTGCGCGGGAGGTATCCTCCTCCAGTCAACGCGTACCGTACTTCAGCAGCGGCCCGCATGGTCTCCCGGGCTGGAACTCTCCGGCCGCTGACCATGGCGGAGGTCGCCGGGTACCCTGGATAGGGGCCCGGCGGCCTCTTTCATTTTGCGCTCCGTCACTTTGCGCTCCGTCAATGCGCATCGTTGAGCATCCATCCAACCCCGATCCTGCGCGCCGAGCCGCGGCGCTATCCGTGTTCGCGGAGGAACGGGATGCGAGTTCCCCTCTGGTTCGAGCTCACGATGCTGATGCTCGCGCCGACCGCGGCGATCGGGCAGGATGTCGCGATCGGGGAAGTGACGCTCGATAATCGCAGTGCGCTATCGGCTGACCTCTACATCGATGGCGCCTTTGCCTGCGGCGCACCGGCGCATGGCCGCTGCACTGCACGCGTGGCGACCGGCGTGCATGTCGCAACGATCGAGTTTGCCGACGGCGATCATGTGACGGGAGGTGCGTTCGACCTCGCGGCCGACGTGCCGGTTACGCTGCCGATAGTCGACCTGACGACCTGACAGTCGTTTTCCCCTTTGCCGGGAAGCGATGCGTCAGAGTATCGCGCGCGCAGCGAGAATGATTCCGCTCCACAGCAGCGCGGAGGATCCGACGATCACTGCGAAGCGCGCGGGAAGCGGCAGCTTATATTCGGGCTGGAACATCACTGCGGCTTCGAGCTCGGGCTGCGCGCCGGTCGGGCGCGGCGCGAAATCGGCGGTCACTACGCTGTCGGCGACCAAGGCGCGTTCGAACTCGGTGGGCGTGAGCGGCCGCGTGAAGCGGCAGCCATAGAGCTGGCCGGCGCGCCACACGACCGCGGCGGAACGGATGCCGACACCGGCGATACCGATCGCGAGTTCGTGGTCGACCGGCAGATCGATTGCTGCCTCGACGGCGAAGCCGGCGCGCGAAAGGTTCGTGACGGTCACGTCGACCGGGCGCGCGTGCTGGTCCCGGATCGTCGCGTCGATGTCGACATCGCGACGATCGATCGAGCGTGCTTCCGCCGACTGCGAGTCGAGATAGAGTTCTGCTGCGAGCGCCATGATGGTCCCCTTTGCCTTCAGCAGGAGTGCGCCGCCCGTAGTTAAGAACCCGCAAAAAGCGCCGGTTAAGATGCAAATATAGTTGGGGGCCCTCGCGCGCCTTCAGGTCTCGCCGGAAAGCGTCTTCAAACGGTATAGGATGTCGAGCGCCTGGCGTGGGCTGAGACTGTCGATGTCGAGCCCGTCGAGTTCGGCGCGCACCGCATCGACTTTGGCCTCGGCCTGCTCGATCGCCGCGGCGAACAGCGGCAAATCGCCAAGGCCGGCAGCGAGTCCGCCGGTCGCGGCGCGGCCCGCTTCGAGCTTGTCGAGCACTGCCTTGGCGCGCTTGATCGTCGCCGGCGGCAATCCGGCGAGCCGCGCGACGGCGAGCCCGTAGCTGCGATCGGCCGGGCCCGGCCCGACTTCGTGCAGCAGCACGAGATCGCCTTTCCATTCACGTGCGCGGACATGGTGGAGCGTGAGCGCGTCGCAGCGTTCGGCGAGCCGCGTCAGCTCGTGATAATGGGTGGCGAACAGGCAGCGGCAGCGATTGTCCTCATGGATCGCCTCGACCACCGCCCAGGCGATCGCGAGCCCGTCATAGGTGGAGGTGCCGCGGCCGACTTCGTCGAGGATCACGAAGCTGCGCGGAGTCGCCTGCGCGAGGATTGCTGCGGTCTCGACCATTTCGACCATGAACGTCGACCGGCCGCGCGCGAGATTGTCCGATGCGCCGACGCGGCTGAACAGGCGGTCGACCAGCCCGACGCGCGCGCGCGTCGCCGGCACATAGCTGCCGGCCTGGGCGAGTGCGGCGATCAGTGCGTTCTGGCGCAGGAACGTCGACTTGCCGCCCATGTTCGGGCCGGTGACGAGCCATAGCCGGCTGTCCTCGGACAGCGCGCAATCATTGGCGACGAAGCGCCCGCCCGCGCGCGCGACGGCGGCCTCGACCACCGGGTGGCGGCCGCCCTCGACTTCGAAACAGGCATGGTCGACCAGCGCCGGCCGAGTCCATCCGCCCTCCGCGGCGCGCTCGGCGAGGCCGGCGGCGACATCGAGCCGCGCGAGTGCGTCGGCGCTCGCAGCAATCGCTTCGCGGCGGGCGAGTACGGCGGCAGTGAGTTCCTCGAGATGCGCAGCCTCCGCGGCGAGCGCATGCGCGCCGGCCTGGGTCACTTTGAGCGCGGCTTCGTGCAGATCGGGCGCGTTGAACCGCACCACGCCGGCGAGCGTCTGGCGGTGGGTGAAGCCGCTGTCCTGCCGCATCAGCGGGTCGGCGGCGCGTGCCGGCACCTCGATGTGATAGCCGAGCACGCCATTGTGGCGAATCTTGAGCGTCTGGATCCCGGTGCGCGCGCGATAGTCGGCCTCGAGCCCGGCGATCAGCCGGCGCCCGCCCGCGCCGGCGTTGCGCAGTTCGTCGAGTGCGCCGTCATAGCCTTCGGCGATATAGCCGCCGTCCGAGGCATCCACCGGCGGTTCGGACACCAGCGCGCGCGCAAGCAGATCGGTGAGCGCGCCATGGCCTTCGAGCTGGGGCAGCAGGTTCGCCAGCAGCGGCGGCGGATCGGCCAGCCGGCCGAGCCGTCCGGCAAGCCGGCCGGCGCCGTCGAGTCCGTCGCGCAGCTGGCCAAGGTCGCGCGGGCTACCCCGCCCGGCGGCGATGCGGCCGAGCGCGCGGCCCAGATCGGGCAGCGCGCGGAGTGCGCCGCGCGTCGTGTCGCGCAATCCGCTGTCGTCGTGAAACCACGCGACGAGGTCGAGCCGCGCCTCGATCGCCGAACGGTCCATCAGCGGCGCGGCGACATCCTGTCCGAGCAGGCGAGCGCCGGCGCCCGTCACTGTGCGGTCGACCGCGTCGAGCAGGCTGCCGCGCCGCGCGCCCGACGCGCTGACAGTGAGTTCGAGGCTCTCGCGCGTCGCGGCATCGATCGCCATCGCAGCCTCGGTACGCGACACCCGCGGCGGGCGAAGGAAGGGAAGCGAGCCCTTGGCGGTATGGTCGAGATAGGCGACCAGGCCGCCCGCGGCGGCGAGTGCCGCGCGCGAGAATTGCCCGAAGCCGTCGAGCGTCGAGACGCCGAACAGGCGCTGCAGCCGTACCTCGCCCGTGCCGCTGTCGAAGCTGGGCTTGGGCCGCACCGCCGTGGCGAGCTCGACATGGCCGCTACCTTCGGCCGCGATCGTCTCGGCGGGCGCCAGCCGAGCGATCTCGGCGGCGACACGGTCGGGCGGGCATTCGACGATGTCGAACCGCCCGGTCGAAATATCGGCGCATGCGATCGCCACCTCGCCGCCCGCCTCGCCGATCGCAGCACACCAATTGGCGCTGCGGCTGTCGAGCAGCGACTCCTCGGTGAGCGTGCCGGCCGTGACGACGCGGACGATCGCGCGCTGTACCAGCGCCTTCGAGCCCGCCCGCTTGCGTGCTTCCTCGGGAGTTTCGGTCTGGTTGGCGATCGCGACACGGTGGCCGGCCTTGATCAGCCGCGCCAGGTAGGCGTCCATCGCGTGCGCCGGCACACCGCACATCGGGATGCGCTCGCCATCATGTTCGCCGCGCGCGGTGAGCGCGATGTCGAGCACGCCGCTCGCGATCTTGGCGTCTTCGAAGAACAGCTCGAAAAAGTCGCCCATGCGGTAGAACAACAGGCAATCTTCCGCCTCGGCCTTGAGCGCAAGATATTGCGCCATCATCGGTGTTGGGGCGGCGGACGACATCCCGTCCCGGCTAGCCGATGCCGCCTGTCATCACAAAGCGGAAGGGCGGCTTTTCCCCAGGAAAGTTGCATCCCGCAACTACCATTGCCGCTGAAGAATTGGCCCCCTAAAGGACGGCCACAGAGCGGAGAGATTGATGGCCGAAGAAAGCAACGTCCAGTTCTCGGACCGCGAAGCGTTGCGCTTCCATTCCGAGGGACGGCCGGGGAAAATCGAGATCATTGCGTCGAAACCGATGTCGACGCAGCGCGACCTCGCGCTGGCCTATTCGCCGGGCGTAGCGGTACCGGTGCGCGAGATCGCGCGTGATCCGGCGACGGCCTATGACTATACGGCGAAGGGCAACCTCGTCGCGGTGATCTCGAACGGCACCGCGATCCTCGGGCTCGGCAATCTCGGCGCGCTTGCGTCGAAGCCGGTGATGGAAGGCAAGGCGGTGCTGTTCAAGCGCTTCGCCGATGTCGATTCGATCGACCTCGAGCTTGCGACCGAGGATGTCGACCGGTTCATCGATGCCGTCGAGCTGCTCGAGCCGACGTTCGGCGGGATCAATCTCGAAGACATCAAGTCGCCCGAATGCTTCGTGATCGAGCAGACGCTGCGCGAACGCATGAAGATTCCGGTATTCCACGACGATCAGCACGGCACTGCGATCATCGCCGCCGCCGGGCTGATCAACGCGCTCTATCTGACCGGTCGCGACATCAAGCAGACCAAGGTGGTGATGCTCGGCGCCGGTGCCGCCGCGATCGCGTGCGCCGAACTGATCAAGGCGATGGGGTTGCCGAACGGCAATCTGCTGATGCTCGACATGCAGGGCGTGATCTATCAGGGCCGCGAGCAGAGCATGAACCAATGGAAGTCGGCGCATGCGGTCGACACGACCAAACGCACGCTCGCCGATGCGCTCGACGGTGCCGACGTGTTCCTTGGGCTCGCCGCGGCCGATTCGCTGCCCGCCGAGCTGCTCAAGACGATGGCGCCGCGCCCGATCATTTTCGCGATGGCGAACCCAGACCCCGAGATCAGCCCCGAGCTGGCCAAGTCCGTGCGACCCGACGCGATCATCGCCACCGGGCGCTCCGACTATCCCAACCAGGTCAACAACGTGCTCGGCTTCCCGTTCATCTTCCGCGGTGCGCTCGACGTGCGCGCGACGACGATCAACGACGCGATGAAGATCGCTGCGGCGACCGCGCTTGCCGAGCTCGCGCGCCAGCCGGTGCCCGAGGAAGTGGCGGCGGCCTATGGCCGGCAGCACAGCTTCGGCGCCGAATATATCATCCCCGCGCCCTTCGATCCGCGGCTGCTCGAGATCGTGCCAGCCGCCGTGGCGCAGGCCGCGATGGATTCTGGCGTCGCGACCAAGCCGATCGAAGACATGGCGGCCTATCGCCAATCGTTGCGCGCGCGGCTCAACCCGACCACTTCGGTGCTCAGCCTCGCCTATGAGGGCGCGCGGGCCAATCCCAAGCGCGTGATCTTCGCCGAGGGCGAGGAAGAAGTCGTGCTCCGCGCGGCGATCGCGTTCCAGGAAGGCGGCTATGGCCGGCCGGTGCTGGTGGGCCGCGAATCGGTGCACGACGGGTTGCTCGCGCTCGGCGTGAACCCGGCCGATTATGAGCTGCACAACAGCATCAATTCTCCGCTCGTGCCGCAGATGGTCGAGTTCCTCTACGAGCGGCTGTGGCGGCGCGGCTATCTGCGCCGCGACGTCGAGCGCATGGTCAATCGCGATCGCAACATCTTCGCCGCGCTGCTGCTGCAGTTCGGCGAAGGCGACGCGATGATCACAGGCATCACGCGCACCTGGGCGGAATCGATGCGCCAGGTGCGCCGCGTAATCGACCCGGCGGCGGGACGCGTGCCGTTCGGCATCCATTTGCTCGTCGGCCAGGCGCACACGGTGTTCATCGCCGACACCACCGTCAACGAACGCCCGAGCGGCGAGGAGCTCGCGTCGATCGCCGAAGGTACTGCGCTGGTCGCGCGCCGCATGGGGCATGAGCCGCGCGTCGCCTTCCTCAGCTATTCGACCTTCGGCAACCCCGAGGGCCAGTGGCTCGAAGGTATTCGCGAGGCAGTGAAGATCCTCGACGATCGCGGCGCCAATTTCGAATATGAAGGCGAAATGGCACCGGATGTCGCGCTCAACGCACGCCAGCAGGCGATGTACCCGTTCGCGCGGCTCTCCGGGCCGGCAAACGTGCTGGTCATGCCCGGGCTGCAATCGGCGAACATCTCGGCCAAGCTGCTGCGCGAGCTCGGCGGCGACGCGACGATCGGGCCGATGCTGATCGGCATGGAAAAGCCGGTACAGATCGCGGCGATGACGGCAACTGCGTCCGAGCTGGTGACGCTGGCGGTGTTGGCAGCGGGCGGAATCGCGCGCTGAGCTTGTCGTTTGTTCGTACGTTTGTTATAACACATGAATGACGAAGCCACTCAAAGTCATCAAGATCGGTAATTCTGCTGGAGCAATCCTCTCCAAGGAGATGCTGGCGCGCCTGCGTGCCGGCCCTGGCGACGAACTCAGCGTAATTGAGGTGCCGGGGGGCTACACCATCACGCGGTTGGATGCGCAGTTCGAGGAGCAGATGAAGGCTGCTCGCGAAGTGATGGCGCGTCGTCGCAATGCGTTGCGCGAACTCGCCAAGTGACATGTCCGAAGGTTGGATCTGGCTCGACGTAGCGGTCGCCATCGCTGCGCACGGCGAACAGCTCGCCGAGCACGGCGGCGCGGAGGGCGTGCGTGATCCGAACATGCTCGAGAGCGCGATGGCGCGGCCCCTCAATCTGCTAGCCTATGGTGAGCCCGACGTCGCGGAGCTGGCAGCCAGCTATGCCTTCGGAATCGCGCGCAATCATCCCTTCGTTGACGGCAACAAGCGAACCGCGGCGGTCGTCGCGGAAACCTTCCTGATGCTCAACGGGTTCCGGCTGACCTGCAACGACGTGGAACTGGTGACGACATTTCTCGCGCTGGCGGCGGGCGAACTGTCGACCGAGGAGCTCGCCGGCTGGTTCCGCAAGTTCATCGAGCGCGCATAGGTTTCGCACGCCAAAGCGCTGCTTCAATAGTTTTCGGTCGTTGACCCAAATCGGGAATGTGGCCGGTTCCTACAATCCAGTGCGCCACGGCGGGGCGTAGCCTGGTTCTGCAGTTCATCTGAATTGTCCTGCCGTGCCAAGGGCTTGGCGGGTGGTAACGACGCGGCGGGGGTCGCGAGCGGGCGCTGGCGCTCGCTCGCGACGACCCAAGCGAATTAACAGGGGATGCAGGATGAAGACGATGCTCGTTGCAGCGGCCTTGGGCGCCGCGCTGGTCGCGCCATCCGCCATGGCGCAGTCGTTTACCAATGGCGATTTCGAGACGTACCACGGAGGCCCGGCGCCCGCTTCCATCCGCGACCTACTCATCGACGGCGACACTCGCGTCGACGGCTGGACGCACCGTTCGAACGGCGCCTATGACATCTATGAAAACGACACCCAGGACGGCCTGACCGCGTTCGACGGAACGCATTATGTCAGTTTCGGCCACAATGGCACGACCGGCGGCACGCTGTCGCAGAGCTTCGCGTCGGTGCTCGGCACGATCTATACGCTCGGCTATCATTTCGCCGAGCAGCAGGGCTCCGATCCGACGGGCAGTACGTTCGACGTCTGGATCGACGGCGCGCTCGCCGGCAATTCGGGCAACGCCGCGTACAACGTCTGGGGCGCTGGCTCGCTGCAGTTCGCCGGGACTGGCAACCTCGTGTCGATTCTGTTCCGGGACGCGACCACGACAGGTAACGGATCGAACCTCGCGCTCGATGGCGTGACGCTCAACGGTGTCGCGGGAAGTTCGGTGCCCGAGCCCGCCACATGGGCGATGATGCTCGCCGGAATGAGTCTCGTCGGAGTCGGCATGCGTCGCCGCGGCACCAAGGCGTCAGCGATCGCCTGAACGCTTCAGGGCCCGGCAGCGTGACCATCCAGCCTCTCTCGCACGGCGAGAGAGGCTGACCTTGTCAGTCGGCCTTTTCCGCAACCTTCTGCGGAGATGGCGGCGCGGGCACTTGTTCCTCGCCGATGGCGCCGGCAGCGGAGAGCCGATCGAGCTGATCGCGCGTGAGCTTGACGTCCCACGCGCCCAGCAACTCGTCGAGCTGCTCGACGCTGGTCGCGCTCGAAATCGGCGCAGTGACTCCGGGCTGGGCGGCGAGCCAGGCGAGCGCGATCTGCGACAGCGTCGCGCCGGTCTCGGCGGCGACGCGGTCCATTTCGGGCAGGATCGCGGTCTTGGTCTTGAGCCAGCCCGCCGCCTTGCCGCCGCGCGGGCTCTTCGACGCGTCGTCCAGGCTGCGATATTTGCCGGTGAGGAAGCCCGCGGCGAGCCCGAAGAACGGAATCACGCCCAGATTATGCGTGATGCACAGGTCCTGCAGCTCGCCTTCGAAATGGTGGCGCGCGACCAGATTATATTCCGGCTGCAGCACGCGATAGTGCGGAAGGCCCTCGCGCGTCGCGACGTCGAGCGCCGCCTTGAGGCTCGCCGCACGGAAGTTCGACGCACCGATCGCGCGCACTTTGCCGGCGTCGATCAACTTCGCGAAGCTGGCGAGCACGTCCTCGTGCCGGTACTTGGGCTGTGGGTCCAGATGCGCGAAATATAAGTCGATCGTCTCGATGCCGAGCCGCTTGAGCGACGCGTCGGCGGCCGTGGCAAAATCGTCCGGGCCCAGGTTTGGAGCACCCGCGCTCGGGAACATACCCAGCTTGGTCGAGATCAGCACCTTGTCGCGCTTGCCCGAGCTTCTCAGCCACTCGCCGATCACGCTCTCGGATTCGCCGCCCCGGTGGCCGGGGATCCAGGCCGAATAGACGTCGGCAGTATCGATCATCACGCCGCCCGCTTCGACGAAGCGATCGAGGATGCGGAAGCTGGTGGCCTTGTCGGCGGTCCAGCCGAACACGTTGCCGCCGAGCACCAGCGGCGTGATCTCGAGCCCGGAGGCGCCGAGCGCGCGAACTTCGGTCATGAGGCCTGGTCTCCGTATTGTTAATTACCGATTCCGCCATGCCAACCGGCCGGAACGAACCGCCGCACTAGTGCTTGAGTTCCTTGCTCGCGGCGTTCGCCGCGCGGTCGAGCTTGTCGCCCGTCGTGTCGACTGCATTGCCGGCGGCATCGATACTGTTTTCGGCCGAACCGAATGCCGCCTGGCTCGCGGCATCGACGTCACGGATCGCTTCGCTGGTGGTTACGTTGACGTCGGCAGCCATCGCCTCGGCCGCTTCATTGGCTTCGTTCTGCGCTTTCTTGCTGCAGCCGGTGAGTGCAAGCGCAGCGAGCGCAAGCGCGGCTGGCACGGCGAATTTCTGCATCGCAGTCTCCTCGGGTCGCGGGCGCCACCGCTATCGGAGCGCGGTGGATTGCGCAATTCTTCAATCCTCTCCGGAACGGGGAGGAGAGTTGACCCCGCCGCGTCGCTCGCTTCTATTGTCCGCATGACGCTCGCGCTCGACATCTTCCGTGCCGTGGCCGACGCCACGCGCCTCCGCATCCTGGCGTTGCTCCGCTCGATGGAATTGTCGGTCGGCGAGCTGGCGCAGGTGCTCGGGCAAAGCCAGCCGCGCGTCAGTCGGCACGTCAAGATCCTGTGCGATGCCGGGCTCGCCGAACGCCGCAAGGAGGGCAGCTGGGTGTTCGTCGCGCTCGGCCGGCGCGCGCGCGTCGACCCGTTGCTCGCGGCGATCGACGCCTGGAGCAGCGGCGAGCCCGATCATTGGACAGTCGCCGACCAGGCGCGGCTCGCCGCGGTCCGCGCCGACCGTACCGCCGCCGCCGCCGAATGGTTCGAGGCCCATGCCGGCGAATGGGACGCCATACGCTCGCTGCATGTCGCCGAAAGCGAAATCGAAGCGGCGATGGCGCGCGCGTTGGGCGATGCGCCGATCGAGCGGCTGGTCGATATCGGCACCGGTACCGGGCGCATGCTCGAGCTGTTCGCGCCGCGCGCGCGGCACGCAGTCGGAATCGATCGCTCGTCGGAGATGCTGCGGCTGGCGCGTGCCAAACTGTCCGAACGCGGCTTGGCCAACGCCGAGCTACGCCAGGCCGATCTCTATTCGCTGCCGCTGGCCGACGGTACGGCCGACGCCGCGATCGTGCACCATGTGCTGCATTTCGCGCAGCAGCCGGGCGCCGCGATCGCCGAAGCGGCGCGCGTGCTGGGCCAAGGCGGCCAGCTGCTGATCGTCGATTTTGCCCCGCACGATCGCGAGGATCTGCGCAGCAGCGACGCGCACGTCCGGCTCGGTTTCTCCGACGATCAAATGCTCGGCTGGTTTCGGAACGCGGGCATCGCGCCGGTGCAGGTCGAAACGCTCGAAGGGGGTGAATTGACCGTCAAACTATGGCTGGGACGCAAGGCCGCACCCTCGGCCAGCGAAATCCGCGCCGCGTGATGCTTGCCACGCGCGACCGCCTGGCGGCGCGCGAGATCGGGGAACTGTGGGACCAGCTGCGCGGACGTGCGCCGCGCGTCACCATGGCGAGCCAGGTGTTGCTCGACGCGCTCGGTCTCGGCATCGAACAGGCGACGCGGCCAGCGCCGGAATTCGCCTGCGTTCGCGACTTCGAGGACTGGCTGTGGCGTACCGGCGCGCCGAACGCCGAGCGGCTCGCGCGCTATCGCGCCTGGCGCGAAGGTGCCTCGCCGCCGCCCGCGACCGTGCGCCTGCTTGCCACGATCGAGCGGCTGGACCCGGTGCTTTCGCCTGACGACCCGCGCAATGGGAGCGTGACGGCTATGTCGTGTTGCGCGCTGCCGTCACTGCGGCGGAAGCGTCTGCGGCGGCGGCGTTTCTCTGGGACAGCCAGGGCGCGCGGCCCGACGATCCGGCGAGCTGGCAGGGGCCGCGGCAGCAGGGGATCTTCGTCCAGTGCTTCCAACACGCTTCGCTCGAGCCGGCGCGACAGTCGCTGCGCGTGCACAAGGCATTCGCCCAGCTGTGGGGCACCGCCGACCTGTGGATGCGCATCGATCGGCTGAGTTTCAACGCGCCGCTTGCACCCGGCAGTCATTTCCGCGCGCCGCGGCTGCATTGGGACGTGAGCCTCGCGCCGCCCATCCCGTTCGGGACACAAGGCATTCTCTATCTGACCAACACGGCCGCCAACCAGGGCGCGCTCGAACTGGTACCCGGCTTTCACCACGGACTGGCCGAATGGGCCGCGTCGTGCGGAGCGGAGGATCCGCGCCACGTCGACTTGCGCGACCGCGCGATCACGGTGGCTGCAAATGCCGGCGATCTCATAATCTGGCGGCATGAATTGCCGCATGGCGCCAGCCCGAACACTTCCGATCGGCCGCGGCTTGCGCAATATGTCAACATGTACTCCCCTGAAATCGAAGCAAATCCGATCTGGCGCTGAGCCAATCCGGCCAGGACAATCCGCATCCGCAAGTATGATAGCTCGCCACAGCGATTTGACTTATACTTGCGTCACGACTCCAGGGGAGAGATGCGATGGTGGATGCCGAGGCGATCGCGCGCGTGGTTCGGGATGGATATGACGCGCGCAAGCGTGGCGACAAGGACGAGTTGGCCAGACTCTTTGCGCCCGGAGCGACGTTTCGCATGGTCGGCCATGCCGCGCTGGGCGATCGGCTACCGGTCGAGCCGGTCGATGCCGTCGAAGCGATCGGTGCGTTGATCGATCAGTTCACGTTCAACCGAGTCGAGATCGTGCACTTGCTGACCAATGGCCGCACCGCGATGCTTCAGCTTCGACTCGAAGTGGCGGCGGCCGGCGGTCCGATCCACACCGAGGCGTGCGACATCTGGGAGTTCGACGACAAGGGCAAGGTCATAGCGATTACGCAGTTCGTCGATACCTTGCTGGTCATGCAGGCACTGGAAGAGCTGGTGGGTTGAGGCCAGGCGGCCATCGTCCTAACGCTAACCCCATGTGTGAACTTCCCGACGAGCGGCCCTGGCCGCAGGCTGCGCATGAGCGGCTCGTACTCAAGGCGCCGATCGGCCATGTGTGCGACGAGACGCCCGAACATGAAGTGCTGGCGAAGCTCAAGTCCGGCACGGTGATGATGATGGGCGACGATCCGGGCCTGCCGCGCATGCCCGAGCGGCCGACGCTGATGGACTTCTTCACCCACCGTTTCGGCGACATCACGGTCAACCATCTACTCAGTTCCGCCAAGCGCGCGATGGACGAGGGGCACGATGACAAGATCGTCATCGCCTGCCTGCTCCACGACATCGCCAACGGCTGTCTGATCCGCGCCGACCATGGCTATTGGGGCGCGCAGATGATCGCCCCCTATGTCAGCGAGGAAGTCGCCTGGGCGGTGCAATATCATCAGGCGCTGCGTTACTTCGCCGACGAGAGCGTCGGCTATCAATATCCCGAAAGCTATCATCGCTTCTTCGGGCCCGATTACGTTCCGCCCGACTATATCCAGCGCGATGCCAAGGCAGCCAAGGCGCATCGCTGGTACATGAGCGCGCGGCTGGTGACGCTGTACGACCTCTATTTCTTCGACAAGGTCGATCCGATCGACCCGGCGATCTTCACCGACGTGATCGGGCGGGCGTTCAAACAGCCCGAGGAAGGGCTCGGCTTCGACGGCTCGCCGACCGCGCATATGTGGCGGACGATGATCTGGCCGCACAATTTTCTGTGACGGCAGCCTGTCGTCTTAGACACCGGACAAAGATATTCGCGCAGAGCCGCGGAGACGCAGAGCTGTCGTACTAGGCTTGGCCCTGAATCCTTCGTAGCGGCGGCAATCTACCACCGCGTCGCGGCCTCTGCCGCTCAAGTCTGGCTAGCGCTCTCTGCGCCTCTGCGTCTCTGCGCGAATCAATTTTCCTGGTCATCACTGCGTGGTTTCCGGCATTGGCCTTCTCGCGAACTTCCCGCTAAGCGGCGCGCCATGCTCAACTTGACCGATATCACGGTGCGCCTGGGCGGGCGCACGATCCTCGACGGCGCTTCGGCCAAACTGCCGCCGAAGAGCCGCGTCGGGCTGATCGGACGCAACGGCGCGGGCAAGTCGACTCTGGTCAAGGTGATCGCCGGCGACCTCGAGGCGGATACCGGCTCGGTCGACATGCCGCGCGGCAGCCGGATCGGCTATATCGCGCAGGAGGCGCCCGCCGGCAGCGCCACGCCGTTCGAGACGGTGCTCGCCGCCGATACCGAGCGCGCCGCGCTGCTCGAAGAGGCCGAGCACAGCCACGATCCCGACCGGCTCGGCGAAGTCCATGAGCGGCTCAACGCAATCGACGCGCATGCCGCGCCGGCGCGCGCGGCGCGGATCCTGGTCGGGCTGGGCTTCGACGACGACGCGCAGCACCGCCCGCTCGACAGCTTCTCGGGTGGATGGCGGATGCGTGTCGCGCTCGCGGCGCTGCTGTTCTCGCAGCCCGACCTGCTGCTGCTCGACGAACCGTCGAACCACCTCGATCTCGAAGCGGTGCTGTGGCTCGAGGATTTCCTGAAATCCTATCCGGCGACGATCCTGATCGTCAGCCACGAGCGTGATTTCCTCAACAACGTCGTCGATCATATCCTCCATCTCGAGCGCGGCCGGCTGTGGCTCTATCCCGGCGGCTATGACGCGTTCGAGCGCCAGCGTGCCGAACGCCAGGCGCAGCTTGCCGCGGCGAAGGCGAAGCAGCAGGCGCAGCGCGAGAAGCTTCAGGATTATGTGCGCCGCAATTCCGCACGCGCCTCGACTGCCAAACAGGCGCAGTCGCGCGTCAAGGCGCTGGCGAAGCTGCAGCCGATCGCCGAGCTGATCGACGATCCGTCGCTGAGCTTCGACTTCCCGGATCCCGACGAACTGCGCCCGCCGCTGATCACGCTCGACATGGCGAGCGTCGGTTATGGCGAGACCGTGATCCTCAAGCGACTCAACATGCGGCTCGATCCCGACGACCGCATCGCGCTGTTGGGGCGAAACGGCAACGGCAAGACCACGCTCGCGCGCCTGCTCGCGGCGCAGCTCGCGCCGATGGAGGGCGAAAAGACTGCCACGGGCAAGATGCGTGTCGGCTATTTCACGCAATATCAGGTCGAGGAACTCGATCGCGACGAGACGCCGCTGCAGCACATGACGCTGCAGATGAAGGGGGCGAGTCAATCGGCGGTGCGCGCGCAGCTGGGACGGTTCGGTTTCTCGGGCGACAAGGCTACGACTTTGGTCGGCAAGCTGTCGGGCGGCGAACGCGCGCGGCTCGCGCTCGCGCTGATCACCCGCGACGCGCCGCACATGCTGATCCTCGACGAGCCGACCAACCACCTCGACGTCGATGCGCGCGAGGCGCTGGTCCAGGCGCTCAACGCCTATTCGGGCGCCGTCGTGATCGTCAGTCACGACCGCCATATGATCGAGACCACTGCCGACCGGCTGGTGCTCGTCGACGGCGGGACCGCGCGCGAGTTCGACGGCAGCCTCGACGATTATATCGCATTCGTCCTCGCCAAGGATGCCGCCGATGCCGGCGCGAGCGAAGCCAAGGCGAGCCGCAAGGACCAGCGCCGCGCTGCCGCCGAGGCACGCGAAAAAGGGCAGGCCTTGCGCAAGGCGGCCAAGGCGGCGGAAGCCGAGCTCGCCAGGCTCCAGGCCGAGCTCAGCACGGTTGATCGCGCGATGTTCGATCCCGGATCGGCCGCGCCGGCGCTCGCCAGGCTCACCATGACCGAGCTGATGAAGCGCCGCGCCGCCATCGCCGAGCGGATCGCGGCCGCCGAGGCGGCGTGGCTGGAGGCGAGCGAGGCGCTCGAGTCGCTCGCGGCCTGATCCGCGGGTCCGGCGCCACCAGACCATCGCGGGACGGTGCCGCACACGCGCCGTCATTGCCATAGATTGTTATATCTACTAACAATCAAGCGGGGATTTACCGCCGCTGGGTTCGTGGTGACAGCTATGATCGAGGTCTTGTCGACGCGTGATTTCGAGCCACGGGAACGGCTCGGCTATTGGAATGACGTCATTGGGTCGACCTATGACGGCATGGTCGTCGATTCTCCGCACGAAGCATTCGATGCGCGGCTGAGCGTCTGGCAGCTAGCCGATCTCAGGATGGTCCGCCCCTTCTCGCGCCCGGCCGTGATTACGCGTCACGAGCGGCGCGCGACCATGCCGACGCGCCGAACGCTTGTCGCGCATGTCGTGACTGCGGGACGTGCGAAGCTCGAGCAGCGCGGTCGGTCGGCGATCGTGGGCGAGGGCGATATGGTGATCTGCGCGGCGGAGGAATTCTACCGTTTCGATGCCGCTACCACGCACGAAATGATGGTAGTCGAATTCGACCATGCGATTCTGTCGGGAAGGTTGCCCGATATCGACGACCATGTAGCGCGGACCGTATCGGGCAAGCTGCCCGGAATGCGGCTGGTCTATCGCCACATGCATTCGCTTTGGCAGGAAGCTTCTCAGCCAATGCCGCCCGCGCATTGGCAGGCGCACGCGACGATTCTCGCCGACATGATCGCGGCCTGTCTCGGCAACCGCGGGGAACGGCTCGAGTCGAGCTGGGATCCGTTGCTCAACCGCGTCGACGAAGTGATTGCCGATCGCTTGGCAGACTTCGATCTGACGCCGGCGACGATCGCTGCCGACATCGGCATTCCGCTCAGGACCTTGCAGGCGGCCGCCGCGCGCGCGGGAACGACGCTCGGCCAGCTGATCGCGGATCGCCGGCTCCAACGCGCGGCACGATTACTGTCGAGCGCGCCGGAAACCAGCGTGACCGAAATCGCGCTGGACTGCGGCTTTGCCGACCCGTCCTATTTCGCCCGCCGCTTCCAGCAGCGGTTCGGCGCCACCCCGAGCAGATATCGCATCTGTCACTGAAGGTCGGCGAAAGGCGCAGTGACGACAGTTAGTTGCGCGTTTGTCCGGTGATTTGCGCGTCCGTCCGAGCCAGCGGCGGGTCCAGATATCATGGCTGCTCCCAAACATTGGGGAGGTAGCATGAAAGCCCATCTGATTTCGGCGAGCGCGCTCGCGCTTGCGACATGTCTCACGCCTTGCGCGGCCCATGCTCAGGCCACTGCGCCCGCCGCCGCTGCCGCCAGTGCCGCGCCGCAGGAAGGCATTTCGGAAATCATCGTCACTGCGCAGAAGCGCGTCGAGAACGTCCAGGACGTGCCGATCGCCATTTCCGCCTTCGGCGGCATCGCGCTCAAGGAACGCGCGGTAACCGACGTGGCGTCGCTCGGCGCGCTCGCCCCGAACGTGAATCTCGACGGCGGTACGCCTTTCTCGGGCTCGTCCGCGGTGCTCTCCGCGACGATCCGCGGCATCGGTTCGGACGACTTCGCGTTCAACATCGATCCCGGCGTTGGCATCTATCTCGACGGCGTCTACCTTGCCCGAACGGTGGGCGCGAACCAGGACCTGCCCGACGTCGAGCGCATCGAAGTACTCAAGGGCCCACAGGGCACGCTGTTCGGGCGAAACACCATCGGCGGTGCCATCTCGATCGTCACGCACAATCCGGGCCGGCAATTTCGCCTGACCGGCGATGTCACGACCGGCAGCTTCCATCTCGTCAAGGCGCGCGCGACCATGGACATTCCGCTGTCCGAGGGGCTGTCCGGCTCGGTGACGGCGGCGGTCACCAGCCGCGGCGGCTTCCAGAAGCGCGTTCGCTATCCGGGCACCGCGGCCGAGATGCAGGCGATCGCGAACTCGGACAGCTATCTCGCGTTCAATCACGCCGACTATGATACTGCGACCAGCCAAAGCGGCGACAATGGCGCCAGCCTGCGCGCCAAGCTGCGCTGGGACAATGGCGGAAGCCTCCGCGTCACGCTGACGGGCGATTACACGCATCAGGATTCGTCGGGCCAGAACAGCTCGCTGCTCGGCGTTTCCTTTCCCCCGGGGCCGTTCGCGCCGACCAACCCGCTGCCGGGCACGGGCATCAACCCGATCAATCCCGCGGGCGGCGTCCTGTTCGGCGGGCTCTATAATTTCTGCATCAATTCCTCGCCGGCGCAGATTGCCGCGCGCGGCGCCACCGCGATCTGCGGCGCACGTGGCACCAGCGTGTTCCCGGCCGGGCTGCTCGCGCCGCTCGCGGGCGTGAATGCCGATGCCAATCCGTCGAACGACCGTCTGCCCTGGGATGGCCGCTTCATCACTGGCGATCCCGACATCAGCTACGCCACCGGCCCGACGTTCAACAAGCTCAAGGCATGGGGTGCCGCCGGCAACCTCGAATTCGACATTGCGCATGGGCTGATGGTGCGTTCGATCACGTCCTACCGGAAGACCAACTGGCGGGCCGGAACCGATGTCGACGGCTCGCCGCTCGACATGCTCGAGCTGTCGTTCACGCAGAATCAGAAGCAGTTCAGCGAGGAGCTCCAGCTGCTCGGCACCAACCTGCTCGACAAGCGGCTCAACTTCGTCCTCGGCGGCTATTACTTCAAGGAAAGCGGCAATTTGCACGACTATGTCGTGTTCGACGAGGGCCTGCTGCAAGTCGACGGACCCAACCGTTTCGACACCAAGAACTACGCCTTTTTCGGCCAGGTCGACTTCCGGGTCGCCGACTGGCTCGGGTTCACCGCGGGCGGGCGCTACACGCACGAGACCAAGCTGTTCGAGGGCGGCCAGCAGGATCTCAACGGCGGCAACTATAAATTCTTCGGTTGCTCCGACGGCAGCGGCAACATCGCCCCGTTCGGCAATTTTCCGCTCGCGCCGCCCGTCGCCGCCGGTGGCCCGCCCTGCTTCGCCGCGCTGTCCTACCCCGATCCGACCAACCCGGTGCGCGTCTATGTTCCGGGCACGAACCGCAAGCAATTCTCGAACTTTTCGCCCAAGCTCGGCGTGCAGCTGCATCCGATCGACCATGTCATGATCTATGGCAGCTATTCCGAAGGCTATAAGACGGGCGGCTGGACGACTCGCCTGACCAACCCCCAGGGCAATGTCGCGCCGGATTTCGACGAGGAAAAGGCCCAGACGTTCGAGGCCGGAATCAAATCGACGCTGCTCGACCGCAAGCTGCAGCTCAACCTCGCAGTGTTCACCACGCGCTATCAGGACGTTCAGCTCAACCAGCAAGTCGGCACTTCACCGACGATCGACAACGCCGGCACGGCCCGGATCAAGGGCTTCGAGCTCGAGGCAGTGGTGGCGCCCGCGCACGGCCTGACGCTGAACGCGTCGCTCGGCTATCTCGACGCGACGTTCACTGCACTGTCGGCGAGCGTCTTGCGTCCCGATGTCGCGGGGCCGATCCCGGGGCTCCGCGACGGCGCGGTGGTCGGCGGCCAGCTGCCCAAGACGGCCAAATGGTCGCTCAACTTGAGCCCGCGCTATGCGCTCGCGCTCGCCAACGGCGGCTCGCTCGTGCTGCTCGCCGACTGGACCTACAAGAGCGAAGTCTGGAACGACGTCGCGCGCTACCTGCCGCTGCGCCGGCCTGCGACCGACATCGTCAATGCCAGCATCAGCTATGGCGAACCCGGCGGTCATTGGGACGTGACGATCGGCGCCACCAACCTGACCGACAAGCGCTACCTCGTCTCGGGCGGAGCCAATGACGCAGCCGGCGTCTATTTCGGCAGCTACAATCGCCCGCGCGAATGGTATGCGCGTCTCGGCTTCAAATTCTGACGCGGGGAGTGTCCAAACATGCCGATTGAAGCCAGGGCCGCGGTGCAGCGCGCAGTCGGTGCCGCGCCGGTGCTCGAGACCGTCACGATCGAGAATCCGCGGCCCGACGAAGTGCTGGTCGAGCTCAAGGGCGTCGGCGTCTGCCACACCGATATGGTGATGCGCGACGGGCTGCTGCCGATCCCGTTGCCGGTCGTGCTGGGGCACGAGGGCGCCGGGATCGTCCTTGCCACCGGCAGCGCGGTCACCGACCTTTCGCCGGGCGACCATGTCGTGCTCAGCTTCCTGTCGTGCGGCGATTGTCCGTCCTGCGGCGAGCATCAGCCGGCCTATTGCCACAGCTGGGTGCCGCTCAACTTCTTCGGGGTGCGCGCGGACGGCTCGAGCGCGCTTACCGACGCGCAAGGGCAGGCGGTGCATGGCCACATCTTCGGCCAGTCGGCGTTTGCCAGCCACGCGCTGGTCAAGCGCCGCAACGCCGTCAAGGTGGATCGGGACGTACCGATCGAACTGCTCGGTCCGCTCGGCTGCGGGATCCAGACCGGCGCCGGCGCCGTGCTCAATTCGTGTCGGGTGCGTGCGGGCAGCAGCGTTGCCGTGATCGGCACCGGAGCGGTCGGCATCTCGGCGATCATGGCGGCGAAGATCGCCGGCGCGGCGACGATCGTGGCGCTCGACATCAACGAGCAGCGAATCGCGCTCGCGCAGGAGCTCGGCGCGACGCACGCCATCAAGTCCGATACGGCGGGCTTCGCCGAGCATGCCGCCGCGGCCGGATGTCCGGGGGGCTTCGACTATATCCTCGACACCACCGGCATCGCCGACCTGGTAAACCAGGCCATCGCCGCGCTCGCGCCGCGCGGCGAAATCGCGCTGATCGGCGCCTATGCCCCGGGCACGAAACTGAGTGCCGACACGACGCACATCATGAGCGGCGGCCGCGTCATCCGTGGCGTGGTCGAAGGCGGCGCCGACCCGCAAAGTTTCATCCCCGAGCTGATCGGCTATTTCCGTGACGGGCGTTTCCCGTTCGACCGGCTGGTGCGGTTCTTCGCGTTCGACGACATCGCCGATGCCATCGCCCAAGGTGAAACCGGCCAGGTGATCAAGCCGATCCTGCGATTCTAGGCGCCGCACTCAGCGCGTGCTATGCTCGGCCGGGGGGAGATTTGGCATGCATCAACCGAGCCATGAGCAGATCGACACGATTCTCGCAGCGCGGCAGCGCGGCGACATGGCGGCGCTCGAAAGCCATTTCGCGCCGGGCGCGACCTATCGCCTCGCGGTTTCGCCACGCGTGTTCCCGCCGTTCGGCAACGGTGCCGTGGATGCCCGTGCTGCCGTCGCCGGGCTGGTCGATCAATTCCAGTTCCAGGAGATCGAGCGGTTGCGAACGCTGATCCAGGGCAATGTCGCAATGGTCCATTGGCGGATACGCGCATCGGTACGCGGCGGCGTGCCCGAAGACAGCGAATTGTTCGACATCTGGACGTTCGACGAAACCGGCCGCATCGAATCGATCGTCGAGTTCGCCGACACTGCACTGATGGTGCAAATGCTCGGCTGAGTCCCCGCGCTTGCCGCCCATGCGCGCGCCGCCTAGACCCCTCGGCAAAACGAGGGGAAAGGACCGCATGGCGACCGTCGCTGAGGAGCATCCGCACGCTGCCGAGCCGAGCGTCGCCGACATGCGGCTGGTGATCGGCGCGTCGGCGCTGGGCACGATCTTCGAATGGTATGATTTCTTCATCTACGGCACGCTCGCCGCGGCGAAGATCATCCAGCACACCTTCCTGCCGCCGGGCAACGAGACGCTGCAGGATCTGCTGACCTGGGCCGGCTTTGCGGTCGGCTTCGCGTTCCGGCCGCTCGGCGCGATCCTGTTCGGCTATCTCGGTGACAAGCTCGGGCGCAAATATACCTTCCTCGTCACCATCACACTGATGGGTATCGCCACGGCCGGCGTCGGTCTCGTCCCCGGCTATGCGACGATCGGCATCGCCGCGCCGCTGCTGATCATCCTGCTCCGCGTGGCGCAGGGGCTGGCGCTGGGCGGCGAATATGGCGGCGCGGCGATCTATGTCTCCGAACATTCGCCCGGCGGCCGCTCGGGCTATTACACCAGCTTCATCCAGGCGGCGGTGGTCGGCGGGTTCATCCTCAGCCTCGCCGTGGTGCTGATGTTCAAGGCACCGCTATCGGCCGGGCAATGGACGGCCTGGGGCTGGCGCCTGCCGTTCCTCTTCTCGGTCGTGCTGCTCGCGGTGTCGCTGTGGATCCGGTTGAAGCTTTCCGAAAGCCCGGTGTTCCTGGCGCTCAAGAAGGAAGGCAGAACCGCGGCCAATCCGTTCGTCGAGAGCTTCACTTGTCCGGGCAACCCGAAGCGGATCTTCGTCGCGCTGTTCGGCGTCACCGCCGGCATGACCGCGATCTGGTACACGGCGATGTTTGGCGTGCTGTCGTTCCTGTCGGGGCCGATGCACGTGCAGGAAACCGCGGCGCAGCTGATCTCGGCGTCGGGCGCGTTGCTCGGCACCGGCTTTTTCATCCTGTCGGGCGCGCTGTCCGATCGCATCGGGCGCAAGACGCCGATGATGGCGGGGTTCGTGCTGACCCTGATCTTCCTCTTTCCGCTGTTCTGGCTGCTCGGCCATTTCGCCAATCCCGCCATGATAACGACTCCGCATGTCCCGGCACCGGCGCAGATCGCGGGCATCATCGCTGCCATCTTGGGCATCATGGCGCTGTCGGGCCTGACCTATGGCCCGCTCGCCGCGTGCCTCACCGAGATGTTCCCGGCGCGAATCCGCTACAGCTCGATGTCGATCCCTTATCATTTCGGCTCGGGCTATTTTGGCGGCTTCCTGCCGCTGGTGAGCGCGGCGATCGTCGCCAGGACCAAGGACCCCTATTCGGGGCTGTGGTATACTATCGCCGTGGTGGCGATGGCGCTGGTCGTGACCTGGTGGGGATTGAAGGAAGCGCCTCGCGAAGGCTAACCGCGTTCGCATGATTGTTTCTCCGCTTCGGCTGCGCCTAGATGGCGCGGCGCTCGTCGACAATTGGCGCACGCTCGCTCGGATGAGCGGACGCGCGGCGTGCGGCGCGGCGGTCAAGGCCGACGGCTATGGCCTCGGCGCGCGCGAAGTGGTGCGTCGGCTGGCGGCGGCGGGCTGCCGCGACTTCTTCGTTGCAACCTGGGCCGAGGCGGAGGATCTCGCCGATCTCGGCGTACCAGTTTCGGTGCTCCACGGCGTGCGCGCGGAGGACCCGCGCGACGCGGACTTTGCGCGGCCGGTGCTCAACACGCCCGAGCAGGTGCGGCGCTGGAAGCCGAGCGGACGCACGTGCGACGTGATGGTCGACACGGGTATGAACCGGCTGGGCGTGTCGCTCGGCGATGTCGCCTCGGGGCTGCTCGACGGGCTGGCGATCGACACGCTGATGAGCCATCTTGCCTGCGCCGATGAGGAGGCAGCGATGAATGCGCGGCAGCGCGATGCGCTGGCCGGACTTGCCGGCCGGACGAGCGCACGGCGGCTGAGCCTCGCCAATTCGGCCGGGATCGCGCTTGGATCGGGCTATGCCTTCGACCTGACTCGACCGGGCCTGTCGCTCTATGGCGGCGCGCAGCGGCCCGAGCTTGCCGCAATCCGCCAGGTGGCGACACCCGAAGCCGAAATCCTCCAGCGCCGGACCGTGCGCGCGGGTGAAACGGTCGGCTATGGCGCGACCTGGACCGCGTCCGCCGATACCGAAGTCGCGACCATCAATCTCGGCTACGCCGACGGCTTTCTGCGCTGCTTTTCCGACACGGGCGTCGCCCTGGCAGGCGAGCGCCCCCTGCCGGTGATCGGCCGCGTATCGATGGACCTGCTCGCGATCGACGTTAGCGCGGCGCCGGAACTGGGCGAGGGCGACTGGGTGGCGATCGCCTATGCGCTGCCGGAGACGGCGGCTGCTTCCGGATTATCGCAATATGAGCTGCTGACGGGATTGGGGCCGCGCTACGATCGGGTTTGGGACTGATCGACCGGTCGTATTCGCGCCTGGTATATCCCGGAGGGCGCCTGAAAACCGTCGAAATTGCGTCCAGGTTACCAGAGCCGCTGCACCGCAAACCCGTCGAACAGTGTCTCGTTCGAAACCAGCGCCATGTCCTCGACTCTCGCCTGTGCGATCAGCAGGCGGTCGAACGGATCCTTATGCGCGATGTTCATTTCACCCGCGATCCGGGCGTGGCGAACCGAGATCGCCAGTTCGGCAAATCCCTGCTCCGCGATGATTGCCTCGAAGTCGTGCGCGAGCAGCGCCGCGTCCGGCAGCTTGCCGATCCGGAACTTGGTGCTGATCTCCATTGCCGAAGCCGCGCTCACCGCGACACTGTTTTCCTCATGCCCAATCGCGGCTCGCGCTCGCACGCTCAACGCATCATCGCCTGCCAGCCACCAGATCAGCGCGTGAGTATCGAGCAACAGCCTCACGTCGGATTCCACGCGTCGAGTTCATCGTCAGGCAACGGCTCGGCGAAGCGGGCATCGACGGCAATCTTGCCCTTGAGCGCGCCAAAGCGTCGTTTCCCCCGCGGCGAGACCGGAACCAGCCGCACCACGGGCACGCTGCCACGCGCGATCACGACATCGTCGCCTTCCAGCGCGGCTGCGATCAGCTTGGAGAGATTCGACTTGGCATCGTGAACTGAAAATTGTGCCACACGCGCCTCCCTTAGCTAAGCATATAGCTAAGTGTCCCCTAGGGCACAAGACGAACGCTGAAGGACTGGCAAACCGGCCGCTCGGTCCATAAGGAAAATGCCGAAGGCAAGGCGGTCCCAGCGCCGAGGAGCGTCGTCGATGGAATTCGAAGCCGAGATCGAGCGCAGGGGCATCAACCCGTTCGTTCTCGTCAGCGCGGAGCGGGCGCAGGCGATCATGCCGGACTGGAAAAAGCCCATGCCGGTGCTGGTGCGCGTGAATGGAAAGCCGGAGCGTGCCTGGCGCATCAACATGATGCCGGCGGGCGACGGGAGCTTCTTCCTCTATCTCGACGGCAGGCTTCGCCGGCAGGTCGGCGCCGATGTAGGCAGCGCCGTGACCATCTCGGTCGCGTTTGACGCCGATTATAGAGGCGGCCCGCAACATGACATGCTCCCCGCGTTCGCCGCCGGTCTCGAGCGGGACCCCGAAGCAAGCGGGCGCTGGGAAGCGCTGACGCCGAGTCTTCAAAAGGAAGTGCTGCGCTACCTCGCAAGGTTGAAGTCCGATGCAGCGCGCATCCGCAACGTCGAGCGCGCGCTGTCCGTGCTCGGAGGCGCACAGGGCCGGTTCATGGCGCGCGACTGGAACTAGGGCGGGATAAGATGGCGTCGAATCCATACCGTCATCCCCGCGAAAGCGGGGACCCAGGGCCAAGAAGGACGTCGCTTGCTGCCCTGGCTCCCCGCTTTCGCGGGGATGACGGGTCGGGTTGATCTCATCGCGCTCCAGGGATCTCGGCCCGCTCCGTCGCGAGCCGGGCAAAGTTGGAATTGCGATAGCGGCGCACAGCACGCCCATGACTCGCGTCGCCCACGCGAAGGCGCCGACGCTGCGGTATGCGAGCAACAGAGCCCACGCAGCCGACGTTCACCTCGCCCATGAAAATAGTTTTCATAAGCGAGATCGTTCGTCTATCGTGCCGTTGAAGGCTCGATCGGTCTTCGCCCCGCGACGAACGGCCTGAGGATGAGCGGGCGTCGGGTCCGCCCGTTGGTTCGCGGCGCGCGTCGTCGACGCGGCGGGGGGTAAGGGCGGTCGGATCAGGAGAGGAACGATATGGTTACGATAAGCAGGCGGAACGTCTTGGGTGCGCCGCTCTGGGCCACGCTCGGGGCGGAGGCGGTCGCGCAGGCCCAGACGGCCCCGCCGATGGGTGCCGCGCCCGCTTCAATTGCTCCCGGTCCCTTCCAGCCGACGATGGACTCGCTGAAGACCTATCGCGCGCCGGATTGGTTTCGCGATGCCAAGTTCGGCATCTGGGCGCATTGGGGCCCGCAGGCCGTTCCCCGCTCGGGCGATTGGTATGCCCGGTTTATGTATGTCCCCGGACATCCACACTATGACCATCATCTCAAGAAATACGGTCACCCCTCCGAATTCGGCTACAAGGACATCATTCCGCTGTGGACCGCGGAGAAATTCGATCCCGAGGGGTTGATGGATCGCTATGTCGCGGCCGGGGCGAAATACTTCGTCAGCATGGGCGTGCATCACGACAATTTCGACCTGTGGAATTCACGCCATCACCGCTGGAACGCCGCTGCGATGGGTCCGAAGCGGGACATCGTCGGGGCGTGGCGCGACGCGGCGCGACGCCGGGGTTTGCACTTCGGCGTGTCGGAGCATCTCGGCGCCAGCCATAACTGGTTCTACCCGAGCCACGGCTATGATCAGTTCTGGCCCAAGCTGGGCGTGAACTATGATGGTGCCGACCCGAAATATGCGGATCTGTATCACCCTGCGCATAACGAGCCGTTCAGGGGCGGCGCGGAAAGCTGGTACACCACCAACCCGGCCTATCATCAGCGCTGGTACGACCGCATCCGCGACCTCGTCGATTCCTACCAGCCGGATTTGCTCTATTCCGACGGCGGCCTTCCGTTCGGCGAGACGGGGCGCTCGCTGGTAGCGCATCTCTATAATCGCAGCACCGACCGGCAGGGCCAGACCCAGGCGGTCTATAATTGCAAGGCGCTTGGCTCGGGCGAATTCGATCCCGCGGCGTGCGTGCAGGATGTCGAGCGCGGCGTGATGAGCGGCATCAACCCGCGCCCCTGGCAAACCGACACGTCGAACGGCGATTGGTTCTACTCGGACGGCTACACCTACAAGACCGCGCCCGAAGTGATCGGGATGCTGGCCGATATCGTCAGCAAGAACGGCAATCTGCTCCTCAACGTCGTGCTCTATCCCGACGGCAGCCTGCCCCCGGAGTCGCAGACCCTGTTGTCGGAGCTCGCCAAATGGATGGCGGTCAACGGCGAAGCCATCCATGGCACGCGACCCTGGCACCTATTTGGCGAGGGGCCGACCAAAACCGCCGCCGGCGCCTTCGAGGAAAAGGGCCAATACACGGCGCAGGACATTCGTTTCACGACCAAGGGCAAGGCGCTCTATGCCATCGCGCTCGGCGAGCCGCGCGGGCAAGTGAAGATCGCATCTCTCGGCCGCAGCGCCAGCCAGTCGCGCACCGTTCGAAGCGTACGGCTGCTGGGCTCCAGCGCGCCGCTGCATTTCAAGCAGACGGACACGATGCTCGCTATCGATGTACCGGAACGCGTGCCGACGCCCATCGCCAGCGCCTTCAGGATCAGCTTCGCTGCCTAGGATCGATCTCGACCGCCGGCGGTTCGTTTATGGTCTTGCCGCCATGCTGCATTAGTAGCAGTCGAATGCGATGATGGAGAAACTGCCCCGGCGAGAGCGCGAGCTGTTCGAGCTGCTGTGCGGTCTGGGCGAGGCGACGAGCGAGCAGCTCCGCGAGGCGATGCCGGATCCGCCGGGGAATTCCGCGACTCGCGCGCTGCTCGCGCGGATGGAGAGGCGCGGAGCCGTCGCGCATCGGGTGGACGGAACTACCTACGTCTATCGCCCGGTGCGCGCACCTCGCAAAGTTGCGGGCGACCTGCTTCGCCGGATTGTGAAGACGCACTTCGGTGGTTCGATCGCGTCGGCGGCGACCCTACTGCTTGGGGATGCGACAGCCGTGGGATCGGACGAGCTGGACGCCATCGAGGCAGCAATACAGGCGGCGCGACAGAGAAAGTGACCGGGGCCGCGTCGGCCATGCAGTGATCGCGACCAGGCGCGGTTCTGATCTGTCCTCCCCGACCACCGCACGACCGACGCGCCCAGGCCCGCCTATGGCACCAGTCCTGCGCCTCGGTCCGACCAAAGTCGATGTTCGTGCCGGCGCTCGGACAGGCGTCGCGCCGCTTGCCCGAGTGCTACAAATGTAGCATCTCTTCGCTCCTCAAAAGGGGAAGCGTGATGAAGAGCATCGCAGCGGTAATCGTAGCAGCCGTTGTCGGCCTTTCGCTGGCGCCGCCGGCCGACGCCTCGTCCGATATTACGGCAGCGCTGGCAGTTCGCGCCGAGCGCTATGTGGCGCGGGATGGCAGCGATGGGTTGGCGATCGCAGTCGTGCGATGCGGAATGACCGCTTTCGTCGCACGGGGCTTGGGCGATCGCGAGGCTCGGCGCGCCGTCACGCCGGACACGTTGTTCGATATCGGCTCGGTCTCGAAGTCCATCACCGGTCTACTCCTTGCCCATGCCGTGGCGGCGAAGCGCGTTCGGTTGGAGGATGATGTCCGGCGCTATCTTCCGGGGAACTATCCGAACCTGCAGTGGAGCGACGGGACGCCGATCACGCTTGGACAGCTGGCGGATACCACGTCGGGGCTGCCAGACTTCCTGCCCGATCCTGCACCCCTCGCGAAGCTTGCCGCCGATCAGCAGATCGCCGCCGCCTCGGCAATGCTACGCGACTACGGCAATCACGACTTTCTGAAAGACCTTCACGGGATCAAGCTTCGGTCCAAACCGGGGACCGAGTCTCGGCATTCGAACGTCGCGGCGCAACTGCTGGGTTACCTCATGTCCCGTGTGTTCGGCATGCCTTTCGGTACGGCGCTGTACCGTATCGTGGAACATCCGGCAGGCATGCGGGACGGGACTTCCGCGTCGGGTTCCACTACGGTCGCGGTCGGCTACGACGATCGGCACCGAATCATGCCACCCTATGCGGGAGAGTCGATCATGCCCGCTGGCGGGCTCAGGTACACGGCCCGCGACATGGGGCGATTCCTGCGCCTGCTACTCTCTCGTGACAGTCCGCCGGTTCTGGTCAGCCAACGGGTCCGCTTCACGGCTGACCCCGATCGCCAGCTTGCCTTGGCCTGGATAGTCTCGGAACCCATCCCCGGCGTGAAGAAATATCGCATGTCGGGCGGTACGTTCGGCGGATCGAGCTACGTCGAATATTATCCCTCGCTTGGCTACGGCGTTGCGTTGATGGCCAATCGTGCCGGCGCAAATACGCAGGACGAACTGCAGGAGATTGCGGAGCAAGCGTTCGAAGCAGAGGGCGATTCGCTACGGACCTGCCACACGCGATAAGGGCCACCTCGAGCGGGCGGCTTCGATCCTGATAGAATGCAGAACCAAATCCGCCGCCACGCGACTATCGCATGATAGGAACGCGGAATCCGCCGCGATCCGGGCGAGGTGCTGAAGGCACTGCTGGTCACTCCGCGATGCTCGCCATCGACGTACCGGAACGCCTGCCGTCGGCCATTGCCAGCGCCTCCAGGATCAGCTCCGCCGCATAGGATCGATCTCGAGCGCCGGCGGCGGGTTCAGGCGTCTTGGCCCGCCGCGAAGAAGCTCCGTCGCATGCGCTCGCGGTCGGCGGTTCGTCCGGTGAAGATGTCGAACGCCAGCGCGGCTTGGCGGATCACCATGCCGCTGCCATCGAGCGTGCGGCAGCCTGCTTCGCGAGCGATCCGCAGCAACTCGGTCTCCAGCGGGAAATAGACGATATCCGCCACCCAGTGCCGCGGCGCGATGCGGTCGGGGGGGAGGGGCGTGCCCGGATGCGCGGCCATGCCGATCGGCGTTGCATTGACGATGCCGTCGACTCCGGTGGTGCTGTCGTCGACGGCGGTGCGCGCAGCCACCCGCTGGGCGCCGAAGCGCTCGGCAAGGCCGGCCGCGAGCGCCTGGGCGCGTGCCGTATCGACGTCCAGGATTTCCAGCCGCTCGGCACCCAGCGAGAGCAGCGCACTGGCGACTGCCGATCCCGCGCCACCGGCGCCGAGCTGGAGTATTGCGTGCATCGGCACGCCGGGGAGATTCGCCGCCACGCTGTCGCGAAAGCCGCGCATGTCGGTGTTGTACCCGGTCAGCCGACCGTCGCGCATCGCAATCGTGTTGACGGCTCCGACGAGCTCGGCACTTTCGTCGAGATCGTCGAGCAGCGGGATCACTGCCTGCTTGAACGGATAGGTGACGTTGACGCCCGCGAAGCCGCGCTCGCGCAGTTCGGCGAGCAACGACGGCAGGGCCTCGTCGCTCAGTCCTCGTGCGGTGAAGTCGAACAGCTCGTACCGCAGCGGCAAGCCTTGCGCGCGCGCCTCCTCTTCATGGAGCAGCGGCGAGCGCGAGGCAGTGATCGAACGACCGATGAGACCGCAAAGAAGCATCACGAAACCTTACCGCGCCGGCGCCGCGCGGGCAGCGCCGGCCATGCCCATCAGAATTTGACTCGCGCGCCGATATAAAAGGACCGGCCGATCGGGTCATAGAGCGCGGCGTCGGTACCGTTTTGCGAACTTGCGACGAAGGGCAGCGACTTATCGAACAGGTTGTTCACCCCGGCGCGGAATTCGAGCGCGTTGGCGACCTTGATCGAACCGAACAGGTCCCACAGCGCATAGGCCGGCACGCCGACCTGCGCAGTGGCCGGCGTGAGCACCGAACTGACGTCGTTGATCGCGCCCTGGTAGCGCCAGCGCAGCCCGACGCTGCCGGCACTCGAGCGATAGCCGAAGCTGGTCAGCGCTTTCCATTCGGGCGTCGCGCGCGGCGGCACGCTGCCCGGCAGGGCGCCGCCGTTGCTGACCCCGGTATAGTCGAGGAAAGCCGCACCCGGCAGCAACTGCACCTTATAGTTGTTTACCCAGCTCACCGCCGCATTGACGAACAGCTTGCCGGTGCCGCCGCCGAACGGCGCCGGTGTCGCCCAATTGAGCTGGAATTCGACGCCGTCGGTCTTGAGGCCGCCGAGATTGAGATACGGCGTCGCGACGGTCTGGAGCTGCCCGGTCGCGTCGCGCTGGATCAGCTTGCAGTAGAGATTGTTGGCGTCATAGGTCGGATTCGTGCCGTCGAGATTGTAGCATTTCGACAGCACGGTCAGGCCCGGGACCGTCGAGATCACGTTCTTGATCTTGATGTTGAAATAGTCGACCGAAATCGTCAGCTCGCGCAGCAGTCCCGATTTGACAGGCGAATTGAGCACGAAGCCAAGGTTGAAGGTGTCGGCGCGTTCGGGCGTAAGCCCGGTATTGCCCGACACCGTCTGGCCGGTCGCGGTGGTCGGAAAGGTGTAGCTGCCGATCGCCGGCGCGGGCACGCCTTGTGCGACGCACAAGGCCGCGACCTGCGCGCCATTGGCGCCGTTGCGCGCGGTCGAGCGCACGTCGCACGGATCGCCGAGCGATGCCGGCGGCGTGCCGATCACCAGCTGCGTGCCCGACGCCGGCGTGAACAGCTCGCCGATCGTGGGCGCGCGCACTGCGCGCTGATAACTGCCGCGGATCAGCAATTCGCGGAGTGGCCGCCAGCGCGCATCGCCTTCGTAACTCGTCACCGAACCCGAGGCCGAATAATCCGACACGCGCACCGCGCCGCCGACGCCGAGTTCCTGGAAGAACGGCTTGTCGGCGAGCAGCGGTATGTCGATCTGCGCCGCGCCTTCCTTGACCGATACCGTGCCGCTTGCGGGCGCCGACGCGATCACGGCCTCGATATTCTGGACCTGAAGGTCGCTGTCCGGCACGAAATTATAGGTGTTGCGGCGATAGTCGGCGACCAGCGCGATCTGTGCCGGCCCGGCGCCGAGATCGAACAGCTTGCCGTTGACCTGCCCCTGCACCTGCGTCTGCGACAGGCGCTCGCGCGAAAAGGCGTCCTTGGTGATATAGGTGCGGCACGCCGCCGAAAGCCCGCGCGCATTGGTATCGCCGAACGGATTGAACCCGCCCGCACACAGCGAATTGCCGCCGTCGGAGGCGTTGAGCAGCGTCTGCACGCGGCTCTTGACCACGGCATTGTGCAACGTCTGACTATGGACGGTCTGGTCGTACGAAGCGAACGCGTCGAACGTCCAGCCCGGTGCAATCTCGCCGCGCACGCCCGCCTGATATTGCTGGATCTGGAAGTTCTCGTCCCAATTCTTGTACGGCACGCCGACGTAGCGGCCGTTCCAGGTGAACGGCGCCGTAGCGTTGGGGCGCGACGCGAGCAGCGTGCGCAGGTCCGCGGGCACGAACGGATTGGTCACCGGCACCGAAGTCAGCGTGCCGAACTGGGTAAGGCTGTTACCGCTCGCGGTGTGCACCGTCAGATCGACGAACATGAACTGGCCGTAGAGCGTGAGATGCGGCGCCAAGTCGTAATCGGCCTTGAGGAACGCTGTCTTGCGCTCGAGCCCGTTGTAGAAGTCGACTTGCTGGCCAACCGGCATGCGGACGTTGCCGGCGACGATCAGATAGCCGTTGCCGTCGGTCGGCCCCTTATAGTTGACCGCGCCGGTCTGCACGTAGAGCGAGCCGTCGTTGTTGAAACCGAGATTGAGCAGCGGGTTGCGCGCGCTCGAGATGCCGTAGCCCGTGAAGATCGCCTGCTCGACCGCCGCGCTCGGCGCGTTGGTCGCGCTTGGCACGAAGGTGCCGGTGCCGAGGAACGACGACGGCGTCTTGTCGTGGAAGAACGGCCGCGAGCTGCCGTTCACCGGGTCCTGCTTCGAATAGCTGAACGCCGCGATCACATGGCCCTTGTCGTCGGCGAACTTCGAACCGAACGACAGCGATCCGGTGAACCGGTACGCGTCGCCGCGCGCGCTGATCGTGTTCATCACGTCCACGTCGAACCCGTCGAGATTGCGCACGGTCTTGAAATTGACCACGCCCGACATTGCGTCCGAGCCATAGACCGCCGAAGCGCCGCCAGTGATCGCATCGACGCCGCCGATGATCGCTTCGGGCAGGATGTTGATGTCGACATTACCGTTGATGTCGGAGGCCGGCAGCCGCTTGCCGTCGAGCAGCACCAGGTTGCGGGTGCTGCCGAGACCATGGAGGTTGATCGTCGCGAGGCCGCCGGTTCCCTGGCCGCCGGTGCCGGAATTGCCGGCGGTGGTGAAGCTCGGCAGCTGATTGAGCGCATCCTGCAAATTGGGTGCCCCGCTAGAGCGAAGCATATCGGCACTGACGGTTACGATCGGGCTCGCCGAGCTGTTGTTGGGGCGAGGGATCAGCGAGCCGGTGACGACGATCTCGTCGCTCGATGCCGGCGCCGCGTCAGTCTGCGCGGCGGGCGCTGCCGCTTGATCCTGCGCCGCCGCCGGGGCGCCGCCCAGCAAACAGGCGATGCTGATGGCCGAAGCCGAAAGCGTCAGTCGCGCCGCGAGTCGTTGCATCGAAATCCCTCCCAAATCGGCGGCATTCGTCCGCCTTCATCGGTCGGTGAAATATGGTACGAACTAGTTCCTGTCAATTATGTTCGTGAGCGCCGGAGGTCGCTTACGGCGAAGGCGTGCCGCGAAACGGGTGCCGTGCGCCCGGGGCGACCCCGCAAAAAGACCGGACAAAATTGCCGCGCGGCACCGACAGGTGCGCCGGAGGAGTCATGCTTGGATTCGATCGAGTGCCCGCGTGCCGCGGAGCGATCGCGCGGGCGTCAGCCCTGCTTGGTCACCCACGCCAGGATGATATCCGCCACTTGCTTGGCGCGGCGCGCGACGGCTTCGGGGCTCGTCATGTCGATCTCGAAATTATGGCTGAAAGTGAATTGATTCGAGACGTTGTAGAACGCCAGCGCGGTCATGTTCATGTGCAGCTCGATCGGATCGATCCCGGGGCGGAAGCTGCCTTCGGCCTCGCCGCGCGCGATGAGCGCCTTGAGGAGATCGATCACGGCATGGTTGCTCTCGCGCAGTCCATCGATCTGCTTGAGATGCTCGGCGCGGTGGATGTTCTCGTTCATCACCAGTCGCACCAGCTCGGAATGGCGCGAATGATAATGGACGTCGTGTTCGATCAGCCGCCGCAGCGCGTCGAGCGCGGTTCCGCTGGTGAGATCGACTTGAGCCTCGCTGGCGCGGACGCGCCGGTAGGCGCGTTCGAGCACCGCGCGATAGAGCTCGTCCTTGCCGCCGAAATAATAATAGATTTTTCGCTTCGAGGCCTTGTCGGCGATCTCGTCGATCCGCGCACCGGCGAGCCCCTTTTCGACGAACTCGCGCGTGGCGACGTCGATGATCGCGCCGATCGCTTCCTCGCGGGCCGCTGCGCGCGATCGCCTTGGCGGCTTGCCGGATTGATCCACCTATTTCCCTCTTCCTGTTCGAGGCTCGGCCCATCGATAACGGCATTGGCCGCGCCTCGGAAGCTTCGCGCACATCGCGGCTGATCGTCGCGAATGCAACCGGCTTGCAACCTCTGGCGGATGCTCGATATAAAGGGTACGAACTAGTTCCTTACATAAATAATTCCAGCGGAGAGGACAGCCAATGCGGTATCGGGCAACCGGATGTGCAATTCTGGCGCTGGCGCTGACCGGTGCATCCGCAGCGCAGGTGCGGCAGCGCGTCTTCCCGACCGAAGCGGCCCCTGTGCTCGAAGATCGTTTCCCCGCGCAGCCGGTCGCTTTCCCGGGGGGCGTGAAGGCCTGGCGCGACGTCGTGTACCAGGCGCTGCCGGGGTATCGTCCGCAGATCCTCGATATCTATGTTCCCGCAACACCGGGCCCGCATCCCTTGGTGGTCTATATCCATGGCGGCGGATGGATGGGAGGGCACACCCGCCATTCGGGAGCGCTTGCAGATTTTCCCAAGGTGCTGGCGGCACTGGCTGCCGAAGGCTTCACTGTCGCCAGCCTGGAATATCGGCTCTCGGGCGAGGCGCGCTTTCCTGCCCAGCTGCAGGACGCCAATGCCGCGCTGCGCTTTCTGCGCGCGCACGCCGCGCAATACCGCATCGATTCGGCACGCGTAGGGCTATGGGGTGGGTCGGCCGGCGGGCATTTGTCGGCGCTGACGGGCGTCACATGCCGCAACACTCAGCTCGACCCGCAGGCGGGCAATGACGGGTGCGTCCAGGCAGTGGTCACCTGGTACGGCGTCTATGACTTCGCCGGCATGGCCGGCCGATCCACCGGCGACGATGCCGGTGCGAAGCTGCTCGGCTGCGACGGTCCCTGTGCTACCGACAAGCTGCGCGCCGTGAGCCCGGTCAGCTACATCGACGCCAGGTCGCCGCCGTTCCTGCTGATCCACGGCGAGAACGACAAGACGGTACCGGTGGCGCAGTCGCATGCGGGGGAGGCGGCGCTACGCAAGGCCGGAGTGGCGGTCGAGGCGATCTACATTCCCGGTGTCGACCATAGCTTCATCGGCGCGACCACCGCCGACACGCGCGCCGCGACGCTCAAGGCGGTCAACGCCACCTTCGACTTCTTCCACGCCAAACTCGGGAAGACCAAATGAAGTGGCTTGCGGCGTTGCTGCTGGCGGCTGCGCCGGCAAGCGCCGCCGACCTGCGCCCGATTGCCGTGGAGGGTGGTAGCATTGCGGGAGTCGTGCTGGCCTCGGGCGTGCACGCCTGGCTCGGCGTGCCGTTCGCTGCGCCGCCCGTGCGCGATCTGCGCTGGAGGCCTCCGCAGCCGGTGCGGCCATGGCGCGGCACGCTGCACGCCGACCGCTTCGCGCCCGAATGCCTCCAGCCGCTGCGCGGCGCGCGGCAGAATCATTATTTCGGCAACGAGGCGACCAGCGAGGACTGTCTCTACCTCAACATCTGGTCGCCCGGTGCGGCGCGCAAGGCGCCGGTGGTCGTCTGGATCTACGGCGGCGGGTTCAACATCGGCTCGGCAGCGATGGCCAATTATTCCGGCGAGCCGCTTGCCCGGGCCGGCGTGGTGCGCGTCAATATCGCCTATCGCGTCGGGCCGCTCGGCTTCCTCGCGCATCCGGCGTTGAGCCACGAGTCGGGCTATGGCGGGTCGGGCAATTATGGGCTGATGGATCAGATTGCCGCGCTGGCATGGGTCCAGCGCAACATCGCGCGCTTCGGCGGCGATCCAGCCAATGTCACGATCGTCGGCCAATCGGCGGGGTCGATGTCGGTCGCGCTGCTTCAGATGAGTCCGCTGGCCAAGGGCCTGTTCCGGCGGGCAGTCGGGATGAGCGGCAGCCCGTTCGGCGGCATGCTCGGTCCCGCGCCGCTCGCCAGCGCCGAGGGGCAGGGCCTGGCGCTACAGAAAGAGCTCGGCGCTGCGTCGATCGAGGAGCTGCGCGCGCTTCCGGGTGACAAGGTGATCGCCTCGACCTCGCCGCGCGATGCGATCGTGCTCGACAACCATGTCGTCACCGACAACGCCGATCGCGTCTTCGCGCGACGCGCCGCGAGCGACGTGCCGTTGCTGATCGGCTACACGCGCGACGAGAGCTTCCGGCCGCTGCCCCCGATCGCGAACCGTAGTGACTTGGAAAGGGCGGTACGCGCGCGTTTTCCGCGCAGCGCCGACGCGATCCTCAAGGCCTATGCGACTAATGACTCGGCGCGTGACGCCGCAGATATCGCGCGCGATGCGACCGTCGGCGTGCAGATGGGACAATGGGCCAGCGCACAGGCGCACTTCGGCCACGCGCCGGTGTTCGCCTATCTGTTCACGCGGCGCCAGCCCTATGCGCCGGGCATCCGCTTCAGCGATCACGATCCGGCGACAGCGGGCGCCTATCACAGCGGCGACGTGCCCTATTGGCTGCGCACGCGCGATTCGCTCAACCTGTTCCGCACCACGCGCATCTGGGAGCCCGGCGACGTTTCGCTCGAACGCGAGATGTCGGACGCGCTGCTCGCCTTTGCGCGCACCGGCACGCCGAAGAGTCCCGCGCTCGGCGCATGGCCGCGGTTCACTCCCGAAGCGCCACGCCTGGTGTGGCTCGCCCAAGACAGCCACGCGATGGCCTGGCCGCATTTCGGAGACTTCCCTCTCCTCGCCGAAATGCCCCAGGCCGAAGCGCGCCCGGCGCGGCCGCGCGATTGATGCGGCCGCGCCGGTTGCTTGCCCTGTTGGCGGCACTGACCTGGGCATCCGCTGCTCAGGCGCAGGCGTGCGCGCCCGATCCTGCGCTCGACTATGTCTGCGGCGCCGTGAAGCCCGAGGACCTGGTCGCGCTGCCCGGCGCACGCTGGCTGGTGGCGAGCGGGTTCGCCGAAGGCGCCGGCCTCAAGCTGGTCGACCGGCCGGCGCGCCGCCTCGCGCGCTGGTACACCGGCGCGCCCGACCAGCTCGACTGGGATCGGGCGACCTATCCCGACTGCCCGGGCCCGCTCGATCCCCGCTTGTTCAACGCGCGTGGGCTGGGGCTGCGCCGCCTCGGCCAGGACCGCGAACGACTGCTGGTGGTCAACCATGGCGGCCGCCAGTCGATCGAAGTGTTCGACATCGATGGCGCCGCGAACCCGCCGGCGCTGCGCTGGCACGGCTGCCTGCCGATGCCGGACGGGCAGGTCGGGAACGCCGTGGCGAGCTTCGCCGACGGAACCGTGCTGGTCACTGTGCTTACGCGTCCGGGTACCAGCATTGCGGATTTCGTTGAGGGCCGCATCACGGGCGCGGTGTGGCAATGGAAGCCTGGCGACTCCGGTTTCGCCTTGCTCCCCGGCACCGAGCTGCCCGGCAACAATGGGCTCGAAGTCGATCCAGACCAGCAGCATTTCTATGTGATCGCGTTCGGCTGGCATGCGCTGCTGGTCTTTGATCGCCGCGATACGCGCGCGCCGGTCGCACGGATCGATGCACGCGATTTCATGCCCGACAATGTCCATTGGAGCGGCGGCCGGCTGTTGCTCGCGGGCATGCGGCTCGACGAACCGGCGTGCGGCGGACTTCGCAAGATCGTCGATGGCATTGCCGATCCGATGCTGTGCCACCGCGGCTGGATCGTCGGCGAACTCGACCGCGCCGGTCGCCGCATCGTCATGGTCGCGTCCGGCGCACCGCAACCCCAGTTCAATGGCCTTTCCGCCGCGCTGATTGCCGGCGACGAACTCTGGCTGGGTTCATTCCAGTCGGACCGGCTGGCGATCGTGCGCAATTGGAAACCACGGCAATGACCAACGGAATCGCCACCGTCTCGCTGAGCGGCACGCTCGAAGACAAGCTGCATGCCGCAGCGCAAGCCGGCTTCGACGGCGTCGAGATCTTCGACACCGACTTCCTCGCCTCGCCGCTCTCGGCGTTGGAAGTCCGGGCACTGCTCGACGAGCTCGGGCTCGAATGCCTGCTCTACCAGCCGGTGCGCGATTTCGAGGGCATGCCCGAACCGCATCGGACGCGCGCGTTCGAGCGCCTGCGCCAGAAGTTCGCGGTGATGCGCGCGCTGAACTGCGATCGCGTGCTGCTCTGCTCGAATTGCTCGCCGCTCGCCTCGCCCGACCGCGGACGCATCGTCGAGGATTTCCAGGAACTCGGACGGGTCGCTGCCGAGCATGGCGTCACCATCGGCTATGAGGCGCTCGCCTGGGGCCGCCATGTATACGATCATCGCCAGGCGTGGGAGATCGTCCAGGCCGTCGATCATCCGAACATCGGCATCCTGCTCGACAGCTTCCATTCGCTCGCGCGGCGCATCCCGGCGGAATCGATCCGCGCGATCGATCCGGCCAAGCTGGTGTTCGTTCAGCTTGCCGACGCGCCGCTGCTCGACATGGATTATCTCTATTGGAGCCGGCATTTCCGCAATCTGCCCGGGCAAGGCGGCCTCGACCTGACCGGCTACGTCGCCGAGATATTGCGCATCGGCTACCAGGGCCCGCTCAGTCTCGAGATCTTCAACGACCGCTTCCGCGCCAATTCGTCGCTGATGGTCGCGCGCGACGGCGTACGTGCGCTCAATGCGCTCCGCGATGCCGCCCAGCGCGCGATCGGCCGCCCGGCGGCGATGCCGGCGCGCGCGACGATCGACCGCGTCGAGTTCGTCGAGTTCGCCGTCGCCGAGGCCGATCGCGCGGCGCTTGCCGAGATGCTCCGCACCTCGGGTTTCGCGCGAACCGGCACGCATCGCACCAAGGACGTCGAGCTGTGGCAGAGCGGCGCGGCGCGGTTCGTGCTCAATCACCAGCCGGGCGGGTTCGCCGATGCCTATCGGCTGACGCACGGCACGGCGATCTGCGCGATCGGCCTCGCCGTCGCCGACGGACCGGCGACGATCGACCGCGCCCGCGCGCTCGGTATCGCCGAGCATGCCAGCGACATTCCCCAGATGCCGGCGCTGCGCGGCGTGGCGGGAAGCCTGGTCTATGTGCTCGACGTCGAAGCGACCCGCACCTTGTGGAGCGACGAGTTCGTCCTCGACTCCGCCGCGGCGCCCGCAGCCGATCCGGGCGTCGAGGCGATCGATCATCTCGCGGCAGTCGTCTCCAACGACGAGTTCCTGTCCTGGCTGCTCTATTGGCGCGCGCTGTTCGACGTGCAGGTTCAGGCGCCCAACGACGTGATCGACCCCAATGGCCTGGTGCAAAGCCAGGCAATCCAGAACCGCAGCGGCAGCTTTCGCCTGACGCTGAACAGCACCGACGCGCGCGATGCGCTGTCGGCGCGGTTCGTCACCCAGTCGTTCGGCGCAGGCTTCCAGCATATCGCGTTGCGCGTCGGCGACCTGGCGAGCGCCGCAACTGCGCTCGAAATCTGCGGTCTGGAGCGGCTGCCGGTGCCGGCCAATTATCACGACGACGCAGCTGCGCGGCTCGACCTGTCCGCGGCCGAAAGCGCATCACTGCGCGCGCACGACCTGCTGATCGACGAGGACGCCCAGGGCCATCGCTATCGCCAGCTCTACAGCCGAGCGTTCCACAAGACCTTCTTCTTCGAGTTCGTCGACCGCGCGGGATACGACGGCTATGGCGCCCCCAACGCCGCAATCCGTCTCGCCGCGCAGAGCCGCTATCGCGATCCGGTGATCGCCGATTAGGGCAATTCTGGAATTCGAAATGGACCAAGTCGAATGGCAAAGCAAACTCCTCCCCTTATGGGGAGGCGCCAATATACGTGTGTGACCCATTAGCGCGGGCCATCAAACACTGCTATCCAAGTTGTGCCACAAGCGGCGTGAAAGGAGGTGGCCTATGAAGCTAGCTTTTTGGCTTCTTAAGCCCGCTCCCCGAAAACTCCCACGACGGGAGACTTGGCCTCCGGGCGGTCGTTGGTAGGGCGGCAGAGGTACGCGGCATCAGTTGCCAAGTTGCGTGGCAATGCACGGTAGGGATCGCCACTTTCTACCCGGTGGCGATCCCGCACGGAAAGCCGGACAAGTTGGGCTGGGCTCATGTTGGTTCATGAGCTTCATCAATCCTTCGGACTCTCAAGCACCCGCCGCTGATGCCCAATACCCTCTAGATCGGGACCTAAATGCATGGTTTGACCGTATTCTCGATCGGGCATAATCACGCCCTATCGAAGGAGCGGCCGATGGCGAAGTTTATATACGAAGAGGGCGGCGATCACCCCCATATCGTGCTGGATGCGAAGCAGGGGGAAGAAATTCCCGTGGACATAGCGCAGGCTTGGGCGTTGATCCGTCTAGCCAACAAGCTGGGCTATGCTGGCGATTGTTTGATCGACGTCGCCAATTCGATTAGCGACGTGGCGAACAAGTGAGCCCTTCGGGTTGGGCGGGCCCTTCGTTATCCGGCATTATAGAACGCCTCTAACGCCTCGATCTTTTTCTTGAGTGCCCCGAGGTCCTCCATCTTTACGGAGGCGATGATGGTAAGCACGTCGTCATCCAGAGAAACCTTTGGCTTCTTGCCCACCTCAGGCCACCGCTCTCGCTCTTCATTTGGCGCGCCTCCGCGTGCGGAGGGACGCGCCGGGGCTGCGGCTACGTCACCTAGCCCACGCTCCAAAAGTTGAACCTCGCCCATAGATATGCCTGACTTAGTTAGCTTTTCGCTGACCCAGAGCCATTCACCGCCTGGATGGATTGCCTCTACCAGCGCGCCCCCTGGGAACTGCTCAATTCCATTCGACAGCCATTGGATTCGATCGCCCACCCTGATCGGTAAACGGTCTTCATCAGCATCTTCAGAATCGGGCTCTTCCTGCGATTTATCCACAACGGTTTGAGGCTCATAGAGGCCAATATGGGAGGCTGTCTGCTTAAATTCCGCGAGCAGCTCGTTCGCAGCTTCGTTGTTGAACTGCTTTCGGAAAACCAAGAAGTGGTGAACTGTGCCGTCCGACGGCAGTCCTGATGGGTACTCCTGATAGAGCGTTTTATGTGCCGTCGGCATGAGCGCAACTTGCCGGATAAGGGCTCGCTTTTCGGCCCCATCCTCACGCTTGTCGAGAATGATCTTGCGAGCAATTTCACTCACCCTGATCATCCGACCGTCACCCTCGCCAGTGACGTCGATCAGGCCATAGTACTTCATTGTCGCCAGTGTTTGGCGGCCGCCACTGCTCTTGGGGCCATAACCCCACGCAGCTAGCGCCGATTTCAGCGGAGCGGCATGAGCGCCCTCTTGATTGTAGAGTTCCTGGACACGTTCTATCGCCTTGTACACCGGGATAAACGGGTACGCGGGACTGCGCCCCTCGGGCTTCTTTTGTGGCTTTTGCTGCTTGGGCGTTAACTGGTCGGCCATGGGTTATCCTCCGCTATCGCCAGTCTTTAGACGTTTCGTAGAAGGCTAGCAAGACAAAAGCGTCATTATGACTTGAAGAGGGGTTGACGAATGCCCGAAGTCGGTCCAGACGTAGTCGCGGAAACGATACAGACGATGCAGCGATGGGGTAGGGCCAATGTGAGTTTGAACGGGACCGCGACCAACGATAGGCCGCTAGAAACGAAAAGGCCCGACCCAAGGGCCGGACCTTCCGTAGTGCAACCGGGCGCTAGGCGCGCGATCTCACCGCTCACAACAGAGAGAATCGCACACCGAGCGCCCAAATTCAAGGGAAAGAGCGCGATGGTATTCGTCCGCAGCTATTTCCGTATTCGCCACCGCAGGGTTGAGCGTGTGCGGAACTACGTCCGGCGCCGCTAGCCTCGGCGGGTAGGCCGGTCCTCCGGGACCTTCTTATCAACAACCTTTTGAGGCCGCTTCGGCGGCCTCCTTTTTCGTCCCCGCCGCTTGTTCGAGTTCGGCGGGCGCGGGACCGAGAATCGAGCACGGCCTGATCGCATGGGATATCCAAGCTGAGTGGCTTTTTCCACTCGCCTTTCATGTGATCAGTTCCTTGCAGCGCAGACGACCGTGGTAGCCCTATGTTTGTCGGCCGAGACGGTGGCGCCGACGGGCAACGATGGCGTGCGTGAAACCACCCAGCGTGGCGTTCGTGGCGCTACCGATAGCCAGTCGCGGCGAGTTGGCGCCCCGTTCAAGTGCGCCGCTCCCAGCAACGTTGCCCGACGTACGAAGACCATCCTTGGGCCGCTGTTGTGCCGGTTAGAAGCCGTCCCCCCGACATTGGTCTCGTCGATCTCGACTTCACCTTCCAGCGGACGATTGAAGGACTGCGTGCGGGCACCGTTGCGAAGGTGATAGAGCATGAACATACCGGTTTTCTGCGTAGCATCTAGATCCCTTGTGAGCGCGGTGTTGGCGATGCCCTTCTATGGCTGATGGGGAAAATGAAAGCCTACCGGGCAACCACGAGCCGCTGCACGTTCCCCAATAGGAACACATAGGAAGCCGCGCCGAGCAGCGCGATGCAGCTGATGAACGCGAGCGCATAGAAGAAGCTGCCGGTCGTCGCGACGATCGCGCCGATCACGATCGGCGTGACGATGCCGGCGAGATTGGCGGCGAGGTTGAACACGCCGCCGGTGACGCCGAGCATGCCCTCCGGTGCGATGTCCGACACCAGGGTCCAGCCGAGCGCCGCCATGCCCTGCGCGAAAAAGGCGAGGCTGAGTACGGCGATCACCAGCCGGTTGTCGTCGAGGAAGTTGGCGGCGACGATCGTCGAGGCGAGCAACAGCCCGAGGATGATCGGCAGCTTGCGTGCGACATTGGCCGATTTGCCTCGGCGGAGCATATGATCGGACCACCAGCCGCCGAATAGCACGCCCGCCGATGCCGCGACGAACGGCAGCACTGCGAAGAACCCGATCTTGAGCCAGTCCATATGGCGCTCGGTCGCGAGATAGGTCGGGAACCAGGTCAGGAAGAACACCAGGGTCGAATTGCCGGCGAACTGGCCGATGCAGATGCCCCACATCTGGCGGTGGCGCAGCAGCAACCCGACCGATCGCCAATCAAACCGTTGCGCCGCCGGCTTTCCCGCCAGCCCGCCGCCCGAAACGATCGCGGCAAGCTCGGCGGCGTTGGCGCGGCTCTCGGCCGGCTCGCGATATTTGGCCCACCAAAGCCCGGCGAAGCCCAGGCCCAACAGTCCGGACCCGACGAACAGCGAACGCCAGCCCCATTGCGCCAGCATCAGGAACAGCAGCGGACTGAGGAAGGCGAGCCCGATATATTCGCCGACGGTGTACACGCCGGTCGCGAACGCGCGCTCGTGCCGCGGGAACCAGGTCGCCACGACGCGGCTGTTCGCCGGAAAACAGGGGCTTTCCGCGACGCCGAGCAACAGCCGAAACCCGAGCAATGTGGCGACGCCGCCGACGAGTGCCTGGCACAGGGTGAAGAACGACCAGAATCCGACCGACAGGCAATAGGTCAACCGCGTGCCGAATCGGTCGAGAAACGCCCCGCCGGGCACCTGCGCGGCGGCATAGGTCCAGCTGAACGCCGAAAACACCACGCCCATCAGCGCCGCGTCGATGCCGATTTCCTTGGTCAGTGCCGGTGCAGCAATGCCCAGGATCGTGCGGTCGAGATAGTTGATCAGCGTGCCGGTCGCGATCAGCGCGAGCATCACGAAGCGCACGCGCGTCGGCCGTTCCTTGCGCGCCTTCGCAGGGACCGCAACCGGCGCACTCGATCCTTCGGCCATCCGCTTCGCATCCTCAACCTGTCGGCCGTTGCCGATCGCTCATTATTGTACGAACTAGTTCGTAACGTCAATGAGAACGCATCAGGGCCGACTGGACCTCAATCTCGCACGAAAGCGACATCACGCCCATCCACCTCGCCGGAGCGAGGATCGCTCAAACAGGCCTGTAAAGAGTTCTTGACAGGACTCGCCACGACCTGTAAAGAGCTCTTTACAGGCGGGAGTTGGACAGGTGCTCAATCGTCTGAAGGATGTGCGCGAAGCGAGAGGCTGGAGTCAGGGCGAACTCGCCCGCCGGCTCGGCGTCTCGCGGCAGACGATCAACGCCGTCGAAACCGACAAATATGATCCCAGCCTGCCTCTGGCGCTTCGGATGGCGAAACTGTTCGGTGTCGCCGTCCCGGAGCTGTTCATCGACCATTGGGAACCGGAAGAGGAATGATCGAAATGGCGATCGACACGCCCGCGCCGACATGGCGCAATTTCGCGGCCTGGACCGCAGCGGGAGCCTTGGTCTCCGCGCTGCTCTTGTGGGCGGTCATGGCGTATCTGCACCAGAACCCCATGGACGCGATAGTCCGGCCGACCAAGGTCACCGTGGAGTTGGCGCTGGCCTTGATATTGTCCGGGGCGGTGTCGGGCTTCAGCAACAGAAAGCGACCGGTCGGGCCGCGGACCTTTCGCAATTTCCTGATCCTTAACGGGATAGCCATTGCCGCTTTCCTGCTCGTCATATCGGCCTTCAGCGCATTGGCCCGCACGCATACGGTGAACACATCCGAATGGGTGGCCGCCGCGACCGGCGCGACGCTTGTCGTGGTGGCCGTCATCGGCGGCCTCCTCACGGCGAGCACGCGCACGGACTTCAATCTCGTCGAGGACGATGTAGCTGCCGAAGAGATGCGCGAACGCGTCCGGTTGCATCTATGCAGCTTCGCCTGGATGGTCGCCTATGGCCTGCTGCTGATCGGGCTCGGTCTCGCCGGCCCCGGCGGCCTGGTGCCCCAGGTGCATGCCAGCGCAGGCGCGCTGGTGCTGATTGCCGTGCTGACGCTGCTCACGATCGCGGCGTGGCGGCTGCAGGACGAGCTGGGGCGCACCTTGTCGCACGAGACCGGCAATATGGCCTTCTACCTGATCCTGACGCTCGGCGGCGGCTGGGCGATACTGGCTCATCTCGGCTTCGTCGCCGCCCCTGCGCCGCTCGATTGGCTGACCCTGTTCACCGTGCTGTTGTTCGCAGCGAGCATCATCGTGCTGGCGCGGCGGAAACTGCTCGTCCGCTGAGCGCTCTCGGGGCGCCGCTCGATCGCTTCGCCTAGGCCGCGAACCCATAAATGACCGCTTTCGGCGCAACCGCTAAACGACCGAGATCGGGCGGATTGTGTTGAAAAATGCGGGTTTCCGGCCGGCGCGAAGGACCTCGCCGGGTCAGGTCGAGCGGTGCGGCGATGCTCAGGCGGGCGATAGCGGGATGA
>Ga0207675_100000033_pt1 | contig 105369 bp, 80 predicted proteins | sample KBSSwiS42_FD_184305 | JGI IMG/M metagenome (GOLD analysis project Ga0207675, IMG submission 184305) | Switchgrass rhizosphere microbial communities from Kellogg Biological Station, Michigan, USA - KBS Switchgrass S4-2 (SPAdes) (version 2) | ecosystem: Host-associated > Plants > Roots >...
GCGAACACCTATGGCCGCGACTATGACGGCAAGGAATTGTCCGCGCTGCCGCTCACCGAGGGCATCCAGAAGCCAATATTGATCTGGATTCCGTCGATCGCCCCCTCGGGCCTGTTGTTCTACCAGGGCGACAAATTCCCGGCCTGGAATGGCAATCTGTTCGTCGGCAGCGCCCGGCGCGGCGAGATCAACGGCACCGGCGGCATCGAGCGCGTGGTGTTCGGCGACAATCTCGGCGAAATACGTCGCGAGGCATTGCTCACGCAACTGCGCAAGCGGGTGCGTGATATCGTCGAGGGCCCCGACGGGAACATCTATGCCGTAACCGACGGCGATGAGTTCGCGGTGCTCAAGATCGAGCCGTGGGCGAATTGATTCCGCGATCGAGCCTTCGCACCGCATGATCAGCCAAGTCGCGCTCATGGTGCTGCAAATAGCGCTGGCGATCGGTGTGCCGGCGCTTATCGCCTTCTTCGTCCCGCGGCGCGCACGCCATTGGACGCTCGCCCTGTGGATCTTCGCGCCATTGCTCATCCTGTTCGCGGTCGGCGCGAGCGAGATCGCCTCCGGCAGGTCGAGCAGCGCCGATCTCGACAAGCTCATCTACGGCATCCTGCTGATCGGCTCGTTTCTCGCGCTGCCTTGGCTGTTCGCTTGTGGGTTCGGCTATGCGTTGGGCGCGCTCGTTCGGCGAACGCTGCGTCCGGAAGCACCGCGTGCGCCCCCGCCAGCCGACCCTGTCCCAGCGATGGTGGCGAAGGCGCCCGAGCCCGCGCCGACGGCAGCGCCCTACGCTCCGCCTCCCGCAGATCCGGACGCTCCCACGCTCGCCCCTCCCGGCGGGTGGCAGGCCGCGCATGTCGGGTTCGAGAACGACGATCTTGAGATCGACGGCCTGCCGATCTGGTCGCTGCCGTGGCGGCCCGAACCGGGCGTTGTGACGCTCGCGCATCCGGCGCACCCTGGTCAGCTGCACCGTTTCGACATCTATTCCGTCGACGACGGCATGCGCGCCACTCGCTTTGCCGCGGCCGAACTCTCGAATGGCGTGTGGGGCTTCTACCACTGGGAAGTGCCGCGCGATGCCCGGCAAGGTCTAAGCGCGGACGGCAGCCTGCGTTACGAGCATCAACAGGAATTGGTCGATCACGGCCTCTACGATCGCGACCCGCCCGTCGCGCGGCTTTACGATTCGGCGTCGGGCGCGCTGCTGTTCGACGGCGATGCCTGGGCATCGAGCCGCATCGTGCCGCAGCCCGACGGTGCGCTGTTGCTCGCACTGGCGCATGCCGAGTGGCAGACGATCTTCCGCATCGATCCCGAAACGCGCAGCTTCCGCAATCTCGCCACGCCCGCCGACGAACGGCCGCTCGTCGAACTCGCCGCTGCGGCCGCCCTGGCGCGCGCGCAGATCGACGATCCCGCCAACGCCTATCTTGGTCGCCAGGTCGCGCCGGACGGCTCGCTGCTGGTCGTGTTGCAGGCAGTCGAATGGAGCAACACCCATTGGGTCCGCTCACCACAGGTCGTCGAAGTCACCTCGCACCGCGTGCTGCTCGACTTGCACGGCACCGACTGGGACGCCGTCGTCAGCTTCCCCCGAGGGCGCACCGTGCATCTGAGCTTCCGGCGCCATCACTTCGGCGGCGGTGCCGAAGTCGAGATCGAGCTGGACGGCGAACGCTATATCCTGTTCGAGCACGGCGGCGCGACCTTCGGGCCGCTGGCGGACCTACCCTCGGCACTCGAAGCGGCGTCGCAACGCGCCGCTGCGGAAGCGCCGCGACCGCCGGTCGGGCGACGCCGGACGACACCCCGCAGCGTGCTCGTCGCGCTGCTGATCCTCGTCGGAGCGCTCGCCGCAATCGCCATAGGCACGCTCACGACGCTCGCGCTCCAGGGCGAACCGCCCGCGCAGAAGCTAGACAAGATTCCGCCGATGCCGAGCCGGACGATGGCGCCCCATTTCGGCCCGCGCACAGATAGCGAGCCGTCGGATCGCCATTTCAACGACGCATTTGCACGAAAGCTGGGGGGAAGGCGCTCCGAGGGACTGGACTCCATCCCGCTTTGATGGAAGCCTGTGGGCCGAGAAGAGAGTCGGTGGAGAGCGATGCCCGGGGATTCCGGGAGACGCTTTGCCGATGGACGATTTGCGCGACAGGCTCGAATGGTTCAAATCGGTGATCCTGCCGTATGAAGCCGCGCTGCGCGCGCGCCTCCGCGCGTCGCGCAAGACCCGCGAGGACACCGATGACATCGTCGCCGAAGCGCTTGCCCGGGCCTATGCCAATCCCCATTGGCGTTCGATCGACCGAGGCCGAGCCTATCTCTTCGCGATCGCCCGCAATCATCTGATCGACCAGGTCCGACGCGACAAGATCGTCTCGTTCGACACGATCACCGATCTCGACGCCTTGCAGAGCGACACCGATCTCGAGGCACAGCTTTGCGCGCGCGATCAGCTGCGCTGGCTTGGGCGGGTCATCGAATCGATGCCGCCGCAAGCAGCCCAGGTGTTCGTGAAGCGGCGCATCGACAAAAAATCTCCCCGCGAAATAGCGGAAGAAATGGGGCTGTCCGTCTCTACGGTTGAAAAGCACCTGAGCAAGGCTATCAGGCTGTGCATGCGTGCCATGGCCGAACAAGAGGCGGACTGTGTCGAACAAGGGCAGTGCGACGAACCGGGCCGAGACAGAGCAGCAAGCCGCTGACTATGTCGTCGCGCTTTCGCACGACCCGTCCCGACAGCTCCAGGCCGAAGTGGCGGAATGGATCAAGCGATCGCCGGGCCATGCGGTGGCCTTCGCGCGTGCCGAGCGAGCATGGGAGATGGCCGGCGGACTGACGGACGCGCCCGGCCTTGGCGCAACCGACGGCCCCGCTTCCGTTGCGGGCTCGGATCCGCTGCTCGCACCGCCCCGCTCGCGCCGCGGTTTCCTGGCCATGGGCGCCGTCGCCGCCAGTGTCGCCACCGGGCTGGCCGGTTTCTCCTGGCTCAGCGGTCGCCAGAAATTCGAAACCGCGGTAGGCGAAGTGCGCGACGTCACGCTTGCCGACGGATCGCGCATCCATCTCAACACCAACAGCCGCGTCACCGTCGCGATGAGCGGCAAGCGCCGTTTCGTACATCTGGCGCAGGGCGAGGCCTATTTCGACGTCGCACATAACCCCGCGGCGCCTTTCGAGGTCGAGGCACAAGGCACTGTGGTCCGTGCCCTCGGCACCGCGTTCGACGTCCGCGTGCGCGCCGACCTGATCGAGCTCACCGTGACCGACGGCCTAGTCGGCGTACGGACCTCCGAGGGCGCCACCGACAAGATCTCAGCAGGCAACGGCGCCTTGATCAAGCAGCACACCGTCGCGCGCACCGTCTTGGCCAGGCGTGAGATCGAACAGCGTACCATCTGGCGCGAGAAAGTGATCGAACTCGACGGAGAATCGCTCGCGCAGGCGGTGGACGAGTTCAATCGTTACCGCACCAACCCGATCGTCGTCGGCGATCCGCGGATCGCGCCCCTACGCGTGGGCGGACGCTTCCAGCTGGATCGCGCCGACGAATTCCTCGCCGCGCTTCGCGAGACTTTGCCGGTCGATGCCATCGCCGTCTCCGACGGTAGCATCCTCCTGACCTATCGCGCCGGGGGCTCCGCGCCGGACATCGCACCGGCCGCTCCGGCTTCGCTCATCGACAAGACCTAGCGCACCCCTCCGGTCGCCATCGCCTTTTCGCGACTAACTCTGAGCAATTGCAGCGTCATTCACGCTGCACCGCAAAAATTTCACCCCTATGACTTCGCCATGGCGGTTTTACGCAGGCCGTTCGTCTGAGTCCGCGCCACGGCAAACGATGCCGGCACCATCAACTGGGGTGATGATGATGCAACACAGCTCTTTATCCCTTGCGCTGGCAGCCGTTCTGGCGAGCGTGAGCGGCCCTTCTCTCGCAATTGCAGCACGGTCCGGCTCGCTCGATCAGCACCATGCATTCAACATTCCACCGCAAGAGATGGGCAAGGCGTTGCTCGCGCTTTCGGAGCAATCGGGCATCAATCTGCTGTTCTCCTATGCCGACGTGGCCAAGCTGCGATCGCCAGGTGTGCGCGGCGATTTCGCCACGGAGGAAGCGCTCAGGCGGCTACTCGACCACAGCGGCTTGCGCGTTTTCAGGACGAGCGCCGGTAGCGTTTCGATTTCGGCGCCTGCGTCGCAATTGCCATTCGGTATCAAGCCGCGACCAGCAGCAGCGCTCCTGCCCTCGGCAGCGTCGCCGGCGGTCGGGGCCGCCGCGGCGGAGCCAGACCCGCCCGAGGAAACGGCTGCGACTGGCAGCGAGGAGGACCGGACGATCATCGTCACCGGCACGCGTGCCAGTAAGCGCTCCGCCACAGAGAGCTTGGCGCCGATCGATGTGCTCTCGCGCGCCGACCTGCAGGCATCAGGCAAGCAATCGACTCGCGATCTTCTGGGAACACTGACGCCTTCGATCAGCGTCTCGAACGGCGGTGCGGGCGCCAGTTTCGCTGTCAAGACGCTGTCGATGCGAGGACTGTCGGGCGACCAGGTGCTGGTTTTGGTCAATGGCAAGCGCCGGCACAACACCGCCACCATCTTCATCAACGGCACGACTCAGAACGGACAGTCTCCGCCCGATCTCGACCTGATCGCATCGAACGCCATCGATCATGTCGAAGTGCTGCGCGACGGCGCCTCGGCGCAATATGGATCGGACGCGATCGCGGGCGTCATCAACGTCATCCTCAAAAAGGACTTGCATGGCGGCGCCTCGGTGCTCGCCGGCGCGACCGGCAGGGGTGACGGGCTTCAGGGCCGCTTTCAGGCGGACAATGGCTTCGCGATCGGCTCGGGCGACCTCCATGTGTCGGCGGATATCTATCAGCAGAGCCGTACCATTCGCGGCGGTCCATTCACCGGAGTCTTTTATGGCGCCAGCGATCCGCGCGAAGCGACGGTCGACCGCAACGTCAACAAGCCCGGCCAGCCGCAGGTGTTCGGCGCAAACTTCACCTACAACTTCACCATGCCAGTCGATGACGCCGTCAAGGCCTATGGCTTCGGTTCCTATTCGACACGCCATGCCGACTCCTGGCTGACCTTTCGCAATCCGGCCTCGTCCAACACGATCCTGGCGATCTTTCCGGACGGCTATATCCCCAGGCTGCATCTCCGGGACGACGATTATCAGGTCGGTTGGGGCCTCAAGGGGCCGTTGGTCGCCGGCGTCGATTTCGACCTTTCGACCAGCTATGCCCGCGACCGCGTGCGCTTCGACGAGACGACCGCGCTCAATGCTTCGCTCGGCCCCGCTAGCCCGACCAGCTTCTACATCGGCACGCTGCGCACGACCGAATGGGTGACCAATCTCGATCTGAACAGGGAATTCGACCTCGGCCTCGCGGGACCGCTCACGATCGCCGCCGGCGCCGAATATCGCCAGGATAAGTTCGCGATCCTGGCTGGCCAGGCCGAATCCTATATCGACGGCGGCTATCGCTCGACCAGTGGTCCACTCAAGGGAGTGGTGCGTACCGCCGGCTCGCAGGGCGTCACCGGCTTCCCGCCGTCGGCCGCGGGAGCTTGGAAACGGCACAATTGGAGCGCCTATCTCGACATCGAGCAGAAGATCCTCAAGGGAATCGACTTGGCCCTCGCCGGCCGGCACGAGGACTATTCGGACTTCGGCACGACCGACAACGGCAAGGCCTCGCTGCGCATAGAGCCGATCCGCGGCCTCGCGCTGCGCGGCACGTTCAGCACGGGCTTCCGCGCACCGACACTGCAACAGGAACATTATGCCTCGTCGAGCACGATCGGCGTGCTCCTGCCCGGCGCGACCGCCACCATCCTCGCGCCGGTTCGCGCGCTGCCGGTCGATGATCCGGTGGCGCGTGCCTGGGGCTCGCAGCCGCTCAAGCCCGAGACATCGACAAACTATTCGGCTGGCCTTGTCTTCACCATGGTGCCGCGCTTCAGCGTCACCGTCGACGCCTATCAGATCGACATCAGCAACCGCATTCTGCTCTCGGGCACGCTGACCGGTGCCGCCACCGGTCCCGGAGCCTATAACGCCCTCGGGACGCTATTGGCCAACGCCGGACTCAATCCGGTGCAAAGCGGCTTCTTCTTCTCCAACGCCGCTAGCACGCGCACGCGTGGACTCGATGTCGTCGCGACCTATCGCAATGACTTCGGCGCTTGGGGGGCGCTGACGTTCAGCCTGTCGGCCAACTTCAACAAGACCAGCTTCACGCGGCTCGACGTGCCGGCACCGCTGGCGGCGATCGGCGTCCAGCTCATCGATCGCGCGCGCCAGGGCGATTTCACCAAGGGCACGCCGCGCGACAAGGAAATCGCCAATATCCTGTGGACCCGCGGAATCCTGTCCGCCAATCTGCGTGCCACGCGCTATGGCGAAGTCACCCAGGTCGCGGCCGCCAAGGCGGCCGACGGCATCTATCACGACGACAGAATCACCCCCAAGGTCATCGTCGACCTCGAGCTCGCCGCGGAAATCCGCAGTGGCATCAAGGCTTCGATCGGCGCCAACAATCTGTTCAACACCTATCCCAACATCCTCGATCCGGTGAATCAGGGCACGACGGGTTTCGCGCTCTACAACAGCTATTCGCCCTATGGGATCAGCGGCGGCTTCTATTACGGCAAACTGAGCTTCAGTTTTTGAGAATGCGGGTGAAACCGCGGGGGAACCAGCTATCGGGTGCGCCGCCGCGGACGTGAAGACAGGAGTGCTATGCTGCGGTTGTTCAGGTCGACGGCCATGCTCGCCATGGTCATGCTCATGGCGATGCCGGCCCCGCGGAATGCGTTCGCGCAACAAGGTGCGCTGCTTCCGCCCGGTCGCGGCGAAACGATCGGCGTCGATGTCCATGAAGGGACCTCGATGGCCGTCGCCGTCTCGCCGGACGGCAGGACGCTCGCCATCGATCTCCAGGGCAGTCTCTGGCTGGTGCCTGCCGCGGGCGGCCAGGCACGGCGGCTCACCGACTATTTCAACGATGCGCACCAGCCGGTCTGGTCGCCCGACGGCAAGACGCTGGCCTATTTCGCCTATCGCGATGGCGGCTATGACCTCTGGGTGATTTCGGCAGATGGCAGCAGCCGCCGCAAGCTGACCGAGGGCGCTTTTGACGACCGAGAGCCAGCCTGGTCTCCCGACGGAAAGACGATTGCCTTCGCCTCGGATCGCACGGTCGAGGGCCCCCCCAGCTACAATATCTGGACGCTCGATCTTGCCACCGGCAAGCTCAGGCGCGTCAGCGACGATCCGCTGGAGGATCATACACCGACCTGGTCACCCGACGGCAAGGAGATCGCGTTCGCCGCAGTCAAGGGCACGATGGAGGGCGACTTGCGCGCGGTCTCGCTCGCCGACGGGAAGGAGCGCGTGATCCGTACCGTCGCCGGCAAGCCCAACGCGCCTTCCTGGAGCCCGCGCGGACAACTCGCCTATGTCGTTTCGACACCGTCGAGCAGCGTCCTCGAGATCGACGGCCAGCCAGTGTCGGGGGACGAGAATGTCTTTCCCTTTCGCGTGTCCTGGCTCACGGACGGATCGGCCTATTATTACGTCTCGGACGGCAGGATCCGTCGCCGCGCCAGCGGCGACCTGAAGACCATCCCCTTCCTCGCGCATCTCGAGGTCACACGGCCGAGCTACGCGCACGTCCGGCGCGATTTCGACTCGACCGCGCCGCGCAAGGCGCTCGGCATCCTGAGCCCGACGATCTCGCCCGATGGGAGTCGGATCGCGTTCGTCGCGCTGAACGATCTCTATCTGGTGTCGAGCAGGGGTGGCACGCCCGAGAAGCTGACCAGCGACCGAGCGGTCGAGGCCGATCCGGCATGGTCGCCCGACGGCACGCATCTGGCCTATACTTCGGACAAGGGCGGCGGCCTGCCCCAACTTTGGATCCGCGACCTCGCCACCGGCAAGGATCGCCGGCTTACCTCCATGAGCACGCAGCCGCTGGGTGCGGCTTGGTCGCCGGACGGAACGAAGATCGCGGCGATCGACGTCGATGGGCGCTGGGGCGTCGCTGGTCTGATCACGATCGATGTCACAACCGGCGCGGTGACGCGGCTGCAGCCGTCATTGCCGCAACCGGGCAAGCCAAGCTGGTCAGGCGACGGCAAATATATCGCGCTCAGCCTTTCGCACACCTATTCGGGGAGCTTCCGAGAAGGCACCAATCAGATCTGGGTCGTACCCGCCGACGGCAAGGGCAAGCCCTTCTGGCAGGATCCTCTACCCAATGATTCGATCGACACGCGCGCGGGCGACGGCCCGGCCTGGTCGCCCGACGGCACGCGTATGGCCGCGGTCTACGACGGCGTACTCAAATCATGGCCGGTGAGCGCGGACGGCACGCCGCAGGGCCCTCCCCGCAGCTATACCAGCGAGATCAGCTATTATCCCAGCTGGACGGCGGACTCGAAGACCCTGCTCTACCAAGCCGCCGACAAGCTCAAGACCGTCGATGTCGAAACCGGTGCGACTAGGGAGGTTCCGCTCGACCTGACCTATACGCTGGCAAAGCCCTCGGGTCGCGTCGTACTCCACGTCGGCCAGCTCGTCGACGCCGTTCATGACGTGACTCAGCGCGACAAGGACATCGTGATCGACGGCAATCGCATTGCGCAGATCGCCGACCATGATGCGAAACGCTGCGGTGCCGGAGTCACGTGCGTCGACGCCACCGGCCTCACTGCAATTCCGGGCCTCATCGAGCATCACGCACATGCCCAGAAGGATTTCGGCGCCAATCTCTACCGCGCCTGGCTGGCCTATGGCATCACCACGGTGCGCGATCCTGGGACGCAACCCTATGACGGGATCGAGAACCGCGAGGCGGCCGATTCAGGGGCGCGCCTCTCGCCGCGGATCTTCGCAGGCAGCCCGCTCTACGAGTGGCAGCGCGTCTTCTACAAGATGGGGATCGCGATTTCCGGCCCCGCCCATCTCGAACGCGAAATGGAACGGGCGCGGGCGCTGCACTATGACCTGATCAAGAGCTATGTGCGCATGCCCGATCTCTATCAGCGGCGCCTGGTCGAGGTCGCGCACGCCATGGGCGTGCCGGTCACCGGCCACGAGATCTTCCCGGCCGCCTATACCGGCGTCGACGCGACCGAGCACATGGGCGCGACCAGCCGGCGCGGCTATTCGATGAAACAGGGGCCGCTGGGACGTTCCTACGACGACGTGATCCAGCTCTTCAACCAGAGCCGGCGCACTCTTACTCCCACCAATTTCGGTGCGCTCGGCGTCCTGCTCAAGGCACATCCTGAATACCGCAGCGATCCGCGCCTCGCGCTCTATCCGCATTGGGCCCGCGAGACCGTCGCCAAGGGAGAAGGTATCGAGAACCTCGTCGCTCCGATGCTGGCCGGACAGGGAGCCGCAATCAAGGCCATGTTCCACGGCGGTACGCGGATCACGGCAGGCACCGACACGATGGTCGCCATCAACCTCGACGCCGAGATCGCGTCCTACGTCGATGCCGGCCTGACGCCGTTCGAAGCGCTGCAGACGGCAACGCTGTTTCCCGCACAGGATCTCGGTCTCGACGCGGGGTCGCTCGAACCCGGCAAGCTCGCCGACATCGTCCTGATCGGCGGAGATCCCCGCAAGGATATTTCCGCACTCTATGATGTGCGTCTAGTCGTAGCCAACGGACGCGTGATCGCCATGCGCGAGCTGCTGGACACCAGCGATTTCCGCCCGTGATCAGCAGCCAGGAATCGTTTTTCTTGAGATATTTACCGGTATCTCTTCAATTTCGAAAATAATTCCCCGACGGCACCCGCACCAGCGCCTCCGCCTCATCGAACGTCACGCCCGGGGCATCGGCCCCCGCGCGCACCAGTTCGATCGCCCGCGTCAGTGCGCGCCGCTGCATGCCGATGCCGATATCGGAAGTCACCAGATGCTCCTCGCTATGCAGTGAGATTGCACCCTGCCCGGCCTGCGCCTCATAGTCGCCCGGTTGGTCCTGGCGTTCCTCGATCGTCTTCGCGCTCCACGGCTTGAACGCGCTCATTCCCAGTTCGGGATCGATCGGGCCGACATCGGGCGGGCAGCGGAACGTCGACAGCACGCGGCAATGCGTGTCGTCGACGGGAACGGTGAAGCCAAGCATGTTCGGCCTGCCCGGCTTGAGCGTGGTGTCGGGCACGCACATCCCGTTCGGCATGATCCAGGTCGAGACGCGATCGAGCACGCGCCCGTCGTCCAGCGTGCGCACGGCATTGTAGCTGAGGCCGGCCGCGACCTCGTAGAACCGCACCTCTGGCATCACTTCGAATTCGCGCACGAACTGCGTCCCGCTGAACGTCGTGTGGAGCACCTGCACATGGAAGGGGTCCATCACATTGTCGTTCATGTGCAGCCACGAATAGGGCACGACCTCGGGCCCGGTCAGGTCGGCATGCGACGCCATGCTGTTGTCATAGGCGACATAGTCCTCGCCGTCGTCGAGCGGCTCCATGCAATCGTAGCGTGGCAGCACCGGCATGCGATCGGGCGGGCCCATGTAGGCCCACACTAGCCCATAGCGTTCCTGCACCGGATACCAGGGCTGGCGCGCCGCGCGGCACCCTGCCTCGGTCCCGCCGCCGGGCTCGCAGGGCTGTTCGAGGCAATTGCCTTCGACGTCGAACTTCCAGCCGTGATAGCAGCAACGGATGCCGTCGCGCTCGACGCGGCCCCAGAACAGGCTGGTGCCGCGATGCATGCAGCGCGGGTAGAGCAGCCCCGGCCGCCCCTCGCCGTCGCGGAAGATGATCAGATCCTCGCCGAGGATACGTACTTCCTTGGGGCGCGTGGTCACGTTGCGCGACGCCACCACCGGCTGCCAATAGCGCCGCATCAGTTCGCCGAGTGGCGTGCCCGGCCCGACCTGCGTCAGCAGCGCGTTCGAGTTTTGTGGCGGCCGGCCATAGGCGGTGCCTTCGAGTGGCGCGCGCACCGGTGCTTCGACATGCTTGGTCGCCATCCTCATCCTCCTGCCGACGCGCTTCGGGTCCGGCCAGGCGCACTATAGCGAGCGTGCTAATGGGTGGAAGCGGCAACGCGCCGGCCTCGGGATAGCGATGGCCGTCCCACCGCATCCCCAGTTGACAGACATCGCGAGACTAGAGTTCAGGGTTTGGGAACGGGTCGCGCGAGCGAGCCGACAGGACGCACGACGAGCCACGCGATCGGAATGCCCACGAGGAGGACGTGGATTGCCAGAGCGTTGGCGATCGACTCCAGGCGGATGTGGTTGAGGGCGACTGGCCATCGGAGCGGAATCACGACCCAATACATGACGAGATAGAGCAGCAGGCCATAGGCCACGCCGAAGCCGACCGGCCGCCGGCGCAGAGCGGGCAGTCGGTCGACCGCGGCTGCGAATATCGTGACCATGGCCGTCATGATGCCGAAGTGGACGGCCAGTCCGGCAATCGCGCCGGCGGCGCCGAGCTGCGCCACACCGTCGCCGAAAGGGCCAGATGCAACAGTCCGAAGCATCGCGCCGACGGACTTTCCATGCGCGGCGGTCATGGCGATTGCCGAGCCGATATCGAGCGTACCGGCAACGAGCGTGGCAATTGCGATTGATTTGACGTTCAATGCGAGATCCCCTGAAGGAGCCGCATCTCAAGCTCGCATGCGGAGAGTTGCCAAGCGATCGTCGCCCGACGGCCGATCGAAGCAGCCGAACGTCCCCAAGGTGCGCTGCGATTCGTGCAACCAATGGAGAAACAACGATTTAGCCCGCCGAGCAATTTGCGAACGACGTTCGGCTGCTGCGAGGTGGCAATCGAGTTCGCGTGCCGGCCTGTCCCTGACCATGCGAAAGGGCGACCATGGCCTCAAACTCGTCTCCACGTGCCGGGAGGCCGGAGCAGGTGCAGAGCGGACCGTGGGGCCGCCTGCGTCGCGTTTTCCTCGCGGGTCCGAAACCGGCGACGCGCCCTACCGACGTGGAGCGCTCGCCGTCGAAGGCGTCCCGCCGCAAATTCTTTGGCACGGCAGGCCGCTGGCGCTGTCGCCAACCGAATCGATGCTGATGACTCTGCTGATCCGCTACGGAGGGAGGTGCCACGCCGAGATCGAGGCTGAGTTTCGCGCGGCAGGAGTGACGCCGGCCTCGCTCGACGTGATCGTCCATCGCATCCGGCGCAAGTTCGCGGCCGTCGGTGCATCGGACCCGATCGAAACGCGGCGCAACTGGGGTGTGATTCTGCGCGTCGAGCCTGAAGCGCGGGATCCGATAGCGTCGGAAATCGCCTTCGCGCGCGACTCCGTAGCGCAGTAAATCGGGAATCCGATGTCGGCGAACGTCATTTTTGACCCGGCGAACGTCGTCGACAGCGGTGGCTGGATTTGCGACTATTCGCGCGTGGGAAACCCCGGACCGGTCGTTCAGCGCAACTTCTTCGTCGTCGATGAAGCCGCTCCCAAGCGGGCGCGACCGCAGACGCGCGCCGAAACGGTCGCCAAATGGGTTTTGACGCTGGCGATGTGGGGATCGAGCTACGCGATTTTCACGCTCGGCAGCATTCTGGCGGGGTCTTCCCAGCTCTTCGCGATCACTGCCGCGCGCGCATCGATGGCGCTGATTGGCATTCTCGTCTGCTACGGGCTGCACCGGCTGCTCCGTCGACTTGCGCACCGTCCGTTCCGCACGCGCGCGCTAGCGGTCGCCGCAGTCGCGCCGTTCGCAGCAGAAAGCTATGCCTGGGCGCAATATTTCGCGGTCCAATATATGCGTGGCCGCCACGCCGCGTTCACGATCGTGAGCTGGAACGACGCCGCCAATGTCATATCGATGTGGACCTGGTTCTTTATCGCCTGGACCGGCCTCTATCTCGCAATCGAGTACAGCTTCGACGCGCGCTACGAGAGCGAACGCTCGGCCGAACTCAAAGCAATGGCGCAAGCCGCCAAGCTTCGTGCGCTGTCCAACCAGATCAACCCGCATTTCCTGTTCAACAGCCTCAACTCGATATCCGCACTGATCCTCGAAGGCAGGCCGGCCGAGGCCGAGCGCATGCTCGGGCGGCTCGCCGATTTCTTCCGCTCGACGCTGTCGATCGACCCGATGATCGACGTCACGCTGGAGGACGAATTCGAGCTGCACCGGCGCTACCTGGCGATCGAGCAGCTACGCTATCCCGATCTCGTGGTCGAAGTTGAGCTGCCCGCCGCGCTGAGCGGCGCGCTGGTCCCGGCCCTGATCGTCCAGCCGCTCGTCGAGAATGCGATCAAGCATGGCGTCGCAAAGTCGCACCCGCCGACGCGGATCGTGCTTGCGGCGGCACGCGAGGGTGACATGCTGGCGATCTCGATCATCAACACCGCCAATCCGGAACTAGCGCCCGCAGCGCCGGTGCGCGAAGGCGTCGGAACGGCCAATGTACGGCAGCGGCTTGCCGAATATTTCGGTGATCGCCAGAGCCTTTTCCTGCGGCCCGCGCCGGGCACGTTCGAAGCGCGGGTTACTCTGCCGCTGGCGGTCACGGCGTGAGCGATTATACCGTCCTGACGGTGGACGACGAGCCGCTCGCGCTGCGGCGCCTCGATGTCATCCTCAGAGGCGTGCGCGGAGTTCGGCTGGTTGGTTCGGCGACGAGCGGCGAGCAAGCCGTCCAGCTGATTCGCGAACAGCGACCGGACGTCGTGCTGCTCGATATACGATTACGCGACGGCACGGGCTTCGATGTGCTGGATCGGCTCCCGCCCGAGATCCGGCCGGCAGTGATCTTCACGACGGCGTTCGATCATTTCGCCGTCCGCGCCTTCGAGCTGTCTGCCGTCGACTATGTGCTGAAGCCGATCGAGCCGGCGCGGCTGGCGGAAGCGATCGATCGCGCACGCTCGCGGCTCACCTCCGACAATTCGGCGCGCGAACTGGCAGAGATGCGCACCATCGTCCGCGACCTCCGCGCCGAATTTCACGCTCGCCACGCGTCGCCTTATGAAACCGAGATGTGGATTCGCGGCACGACTGGCAGCCTGACGCGCGTCGCGCTCGACCAGGTCGACTGGGTCAGCGCGGAGGATGACTATATTCGACTGCACACGGGCACAGGTTCGCATCTCGTTCGCATGTCGATCAAGATGCTGGCGACGCGAGTCGATCCCGACAAGTTCATCCGGGTCCATCGCGCCGCACTGGTGCGACGCGATGCTATCGCGCAGGTCCGCCAGTCGCCAACGGGGCGCCGCGACGTCGTGCTGCGCGACGGAACCCGCATCGCCACCGGCCGCGTCTACGCCAGGAAGCTGCGCGCGCTACTGGGCAACGGGGCCTTCGCTCAGAGATTCTAGTCCGCCGGTCGCCCGTGGCGGATTGCGCGGAAAGCGGTCTCGACAAAAGGCGATGTGACGACGGCCGACTGGTTCAGGCCACGCGATTTCGAAATCGTGCAACGCGCGGTGGCGGACCGATCCGCCGAACGATTACGCCCAGCGTCGTGATTCTGCGGCCCAACGTCGATCCGGCCCAAAACGGCCCTCCGGCAGTCTCCAGCGTACGTCCGGCCGGAGCGGTCTTGGCAAGGTTCTCCAGCTTCCCCTCAACCTTGGCGGACAACAACAAAGGGGCAGCAATGACCATGAGTAGACGTGCGCAACTATTGACGACGGCCTTGGGCCTATGCGCCTTCGCGGTCCCGGCTCGTGCTCAGGATTCAGCCGCCGCGCCGGCGTCCCTTCCAGGCAACACCGAGCAGACCGGCCAAGGCCAGGAAATCATCGTGACGGGGTCGATCTTCCGTCGGACCGACACCGAAACACCGTCGCCGGTCACTGTGCTCGATTCCAAGAGCATCGACCAGCGCGGCCTCACCACCACTGCCGATGTCGTCCAGTCGGTATCGGCCGGAAATGGCGGCGCCCTGCCGCAGAATTTTCTGGGCGCCTTCGCGTCCGGCGCGCAAAGCGTTTCGCTGCGCGGATTGACCACCAACTCGACGCTGACGCTGTTCGACGGGTTGCGTCCGGCCTATTTCCCGCTCGCCGACGACGGGCAGCGCAGCATCGTCGATCTCAACACCATTCCAGCAGCGATCGTCGATCGCGTCGAGGTGCTGCGCGACGGTGCCTCGGCGACATATGGCGCCGATGCGATCGCCGGCGTGGTCAATGTGATCCTCAAGAAAAAGATCCAGGGAGTCGAGGCCCGCGCCGAGGCCGGTGTCGCGGAGCGCGGCGACAGCGCAAACCACCGCTTTCAATTCACCGCCGGGTTCGGCGATCTCGCGACGCAGGGCTTCAACGTCTACGTCAGCGGCGAATATCAGCATGTCGAGGCCGTTTACACCAAGGACCGCGGCTTCCCGTTCAACACCAACAATCTGTCGAGCATCCACTTGCCGGACGGCTCGACTGGCCGCAACGCCGACGTGTTCTTCACGCCGCCGACGTCCGCAACGAGCAATGGCGCCATCGTCGCCGTGATACGCCCCGCCACGCCCACCGGCACCAGCGCCGATGGTATTCCGATGGGTACTCCGGTGGCCGGCGGCCAGTTTCGGGTGCTGGGCAGCTGCGCCTCGCAAAATCTGATCACGCGCACAACCTCGCTCGGTACCTGGTGCGAACAGGATCTCGTCAACCAATATGGCCTGTTGCAGCCGCGTCAGACGCGCCTCGGGGGAACGGTGCACGCCACGGTCGATGTCGGAAGCGACGACCAGGCCTATGTCGTCGCCAATTTCTATCAGAGCCGCATATTCCTGCCCGGTGTGCCGTCGTCGATTCGCTCGAACGGCAATCCCGTCGAAACTCGCGGAATCGTGCTTCCGGTGCGGCTTGCCGACGGCACGCTCAACCCGCAGAATCCCTATGCCGCGGCCGGTCAGGCTGCGTTGATCTATTATCGTTTCGGCGACATTCCCGCGAGCCTGCGCAATGTCGCGCGCAGCTACCGCGTCGCATCGGGCATCGACGGCAAGATCGGCAATTCCGGCTTCGACTACTCGGTCGCTGCGACTTATATGCGAACCGATCTCGAGCAGACCCGGCGCGGCTTCCTCTATGTCCCGGGCCTGCTCAACGCGATCAACCGCGGCACCTATAACTTCATCGATCCGTCGAGCAACGGTCAGGCGGTGCGCGATTCGATTGCGCCGGTGCTGGAGACTCGCGCGAATTCGGAACTGTGGCAGGCGCAGGCGGTGGTCACGAAGGATGTGCTCGCGCTTCCGGGTGGATCGCTGCAGATCGGCGTCGGCGGACAGATCCGCTATGAAGCAGTTTATGACCCGAGCCCGGTTCCCCGCCGCGACTTCATCACGGTCAATCCCTTCGCGGCGATCGGCAATCGTTACGTCAAGGCTGCATTCATCGAGCTGAACGCGCCCCTTCTCGACACCCTTGAGATCAATGCGTCGGGCCGCTTCGACAGCTATTCGATCGGCTTCAGCCATTTCTCGCCCAAGATCGGCGCGAAGTTCGCTCCGATCCGCCAGCTTGCGATCCGCGGCACCTATTCGGAGGGATTTCGTGCGCCGTCGATTCCGGAAGTCTCCGGCCAGGTCATCGGCTTCACCGCCTATACGCCCGGCGATGGCCTGTCCGCTGCGGACAAGGCGATACTGCAGGCGCGCTACGGCAACAACAATTATATCAGCCAAAGCTATGGAATCGGCCTGAACTCGACTGGCAACCCGAATATCCAGCCGGAGACGTCGCGCGCATTTACGGCCGGCGCAGTATTCCAGCCCGTGAAATGGCTGAGCCTCACGGTCGACTACTATAATATTCGAAAAAAGAACCTGATCCTCGCCGGTGCCGGCAACACCGCACTTATCGCCAGCAACTATCTGCTCAATGGCACGATCCCCGAGGGCGTGACGATCACCCCCAATCCGACGGACCCGGCCAATCCGACGCTGCGCCCGACGCCGCTTTCGGTGAACTACCTCTATTCGAACGGCAACACGCTTCAGACTTCGGGCATCGACGCGCAGATCCAGGCAAGGATCAAGCTCGGCGCGGAAACCAGCTTCACCACCACGCTCGAAGGCACCGAGATCCTCGCCTATGATGTCGACGATGGCACCGGCACGGGCGTGCAGAAGTACGTGGGGACGCTGGCATCGTTCGCAGTCACTTCCGCCTCGGGAACACCGCGCTGGCGCGCCAACTGGCAGAACACGATCGAGCACGGACCGTTCACCGGAACGCTCACGACCTATTTCGTTAGCGGGTACAAGGGCTTTGCCGACGACAATACCGGCCCCGGCAGCACCTGCGCCGACGCGATCGAAACCGCGATCACTTACAACGCCGAAGGGACCAGTGGAATCGTGGGCGGACCACTGCAGTGCATCGTCAAGCACTGGTTGCAATTCGATGCCAAGGTGAGCTTTCGCCCGACGGCCAATTTCACTTTTTACATCAACGTCGTGAACCTGTTCGACGCCAAGGCGCCGTTCGATCCCAACACCTATGGCGGCAACAACTATAATCCGGCCTGGTCGTCGCCGGGCGTGATCGGCCGCCTGTTCCGCGCGGGCGCGACGTTCAAATTCTAATCCCGTGAGGAAAGCCGCGTGCAGGTTGGTCGATGGGCATGATCTCGAACCATACCCATCGATCCCGGCTACCCATCCATCAGCCGGGGCGATCCCCCGCCCCGGCTACGCCGTCGGTGGCCTTCGCCGTCCCCGCATCGCCCGAATCGCTCTGCGGCAACGCCCCGACATCGCCCATGCCCGCAAGCATCCCGTTCAGCGAACCGCCGCGGATGCCGAGATCAGCCATCAGCCCATCGATCAGCGGCCCGCCGACGCGGTACCGCATCGCTGCCGCCACCGCCGCATCGGCCAAATTCACATGCCCGCCACCCGGCGCTGTGTCGCCACTGCCATCGCCGTGCAGGCCGCGAGCATCGACGATGCTGATCTTGTCGATGCTCTCGAGCGGCTTGCTCGCCGCGGCGATGATCGCGGGCAGCGCGTCCAGCAGCGCCTTGCGAACCTGAAGTGCGGTCTGCGCGTCGCTCAGCAAATTGGTCGCTTCGTTGAGCAGTGCCTGACCGGCGGCATCGACCTTGAACGCGGCTTCACGACCTTCCGCGCGCGCCTTTTCGGCATCAGCCTCCGCCGTCGCCTCGGTCCTGGTCGCAGCGGCACGCGCTTCGGCGGCTTCCTTCTCGGCGGCGGCGGCGACGGTGATGCCCACCGCCTCTTCCTGCGCGCGTTGCGTCGCCGCGATCACTGCCACGCTCTTGTTGCGGTTGGCGATTTCGGTCGCCTTCGCAGTCGTCACGCTTTCCTCGGCCCGGACCGCCAACGCGCGCGCCTCGTTGGCCGCGGCGGCGGCTTTCGACTCCTCCTCGGACTTCTGCGCGGTTTGCACCGCCGTCGTGATCCGCGCGATCTCGATCGTACGGTCGCGCTCGATCGTCGCCGTCTGGATCGCGCCGTCGCGCGCGATGGTTGCGGTCTGGACCACCTTGTCGGCCTCGGTCTTCGCAACGGTCTGCGCCTGCTCGGCAGTGATCCGCGCAATTTCGGCAAGCCGAGTCTGCTCGGCCTCGGCGGTCGCGATTGCGGTTGCCTGTTCCGCGCGGCGGGCGGCCAGGGTCTGCTCCTGCAGCAGGCGCGCCTGTTCGGCCGCCTGAGCGATCTCGAGTGACTGATTGTTGGCTTCGAGGTTGCGCTGCTCGATCTCGACGCGGTTGGTCGCGACGATGTCGTTGCGGATCTTCTTGCGCTCCTCGATCGTGCGCGTCAGCACCGTCAGTCCCTCGGCGTCGAACGCATTGTTCTCGTTGAAATGTTCGAACGCCGTCTGGTCGAAATGCGTGATGCTCACCGATTCGAGCTGGAACCCGTTCATATCCAGATCGGTCATCAGCGCCTCTTGCACCTTCTGGATGAAATCGGCGCGATTGGCGTGCAGATGCTCCATCGTCATCGTCGCGGCGACCGAACGCAGCGCGGAGACGAGCTTGCCGTCGAGCAGCGACTTCACGGCATCCGGGCTGTTGACCGATTCACCCAGCGTCTGCGCCGCGGCGGCGATCGATCCGGCGTCAGGCTTCACCTTGATATGGAACAGCCCGACGACGTCGACCCGCAGCTTGTCGAGCGTGATCAGCGCATCCTTGTTGAGCCGCGAAACTTCGAGCTTCACGGTGGTGAGCCGCACCTGCATCAGCTCGTGAAGCACTGGAATCACCATGATGCCGCCGTTCAGCACCACTTTCTCGCCGCCGAAGCCAGTGCGGATCAGCGCCACGTCCTTGGTCGCGCGCCGATACAGCCGCGTCAGGATGATGCCCATGACAATCAGCGCGATCAGCACGATCGCGGCGTAGATCAGCGCATTCAAAAGCGATGCAGGCACAGGATTCCCCTCTGTTACTGATGTCGTCGACTATCAGATCGATTGTAATTGCCTATCGTCCTCTGGCAACGCGAAGAATAGCTGCCCTTGGCGACGGACCAGTAAGGCGGTCGTGCCCGCCGGGATCGTGTCGGCGTCGTCGTGCGGCTCGATCATCACGAAATGCGCCTGGCCGTGCCGGTCGACCACTTTCGCGCGCGCTGGCGCGCCGCGGCGCGCGATTCCTTCCAGCACGACACCACGACTGCGCAGCAGCTCGTCGGTGGAAATCACTGTCGTCTCGAAGCCCGGTAGGATCCGCGCGAGGCCGTTGGCGACCAGCGTGTTCGCGGCCAGGCCCACGACCAACGCGCCACCCGTCGCCAGGCCCCAGCCCAGCGGCGCCCCGGCGGTGGCGGTTGCGGCTTGCTGGATCGCCACCCCTGCAACCGTGAAACATCCGAGCAGTGAGGTCAGCCAAATCAGGATCGGCAGCTCGCTACCCAGCCCCAACCAGTCGAGCAGACCGGCGCGCGCGTCGACGTCGATATCCATGTCCGGGTGAAGGTGGCCGAGCCCCAGGCCGATCGCTTCGATCAATCCGATGCCGATCATCACCACGAACGCGACTGCGAAGGGAAGATAAGCCGGGGTCAGTAACTGCGCGAGCATGATCGAATTGCTATCATGCGCGTTTCGCCTTGTCGCGGCTGTCCCTCAATTCTCACTGATTCGCCGATCCTCGTCGGCGACGACGGCCAATTGCTTCCAGTCGAGGCACTCCTGCAACTCGAGATAATGCTCCGGCCCGATCCGATCGGCCGCGCGCAGTTCGTCGAGCCGCAAGCGCTGCGCCAGCACCGCGGCCAGCGACAGCCCTCGTCGTCGCGCTAGCGCCGGCGCGCAGCCCGTCTCCGCCGCATCGGTGCGATATTCGCGATATGCCTGGCGGATCGCCTCGGCCTCGGCGCCCTCCTCCCCTTCGAGCCGATCGAGCGCGGCCTCGGCGAGCGCCACGCGCGCCGCCTCGCGCTCGGCCTTCGCTTCCGCGCGCCGCCCAAGCCTGAGCAGCCGGATCATCGGCGCCAGCGTCGCGCCCTGGATGACCAGCGTCGCCAGCACCACGGCGAATGCGGTCAGCACCACCAGGTCGCGCTCGGGGAAGTTTCCGGGCAAGGCGAACGCCGCGGCGAGCGTCACCAACCCACGCATTCCCGCCCAGCCGACGAGCAGCGTCTCACCGAGCGTCGCGGGCGCCGGCCCTTTGCCGATGCGGTGCCGGATCGCCGCGATCGCGCGATAGAAAATGGCGAATGCCAGGCGCGTCGCGATCACGCCGGCCACCACCGCACCCGCGAACCACAGCGCGCGGGTCAGTTCCGCCGTAGACATCGCGCCGAGGATCCGTCGCGCCTGCAGCCCCATCAACAGGAACGCGAGCACGTTGAGCAGGAACACCACCGTCGTCCAGACCGCGAACGAATGCACGCGCATCCGGGGCGAATCATCGACGCTCGACAGGCTCGCGATCGTCATCGCGCTCGCCACCGTCGCGAGCACCGCCGAGAGATGCAGCCGCTCGGCGATCATCCAGGTTGCAAAGGCGTAGACGAATTGCAGCAGCGTGCCGCCGAGCGTGTTGCCCGTTAGCGGCCGCGTCCGCGTGACCAGAAAGCCGAACACGATCCCGAACAGCACGCCGCCCGGCGCGGCGATCGAGAGCTGCAGCGCCGTGCCCAGGTCGAACCGCCCATGCGCCTGGACGGTCAATGCGGCACCGAACAACAGCAGCGCCGTCGCGTCATTGAACAGGCTCTCGCCCTTGAGCAACGCATCGACCCGGCGCGCGACCGGAAGATTCGACAAGACCGCGGTCGCTGCCGCCGCATCCGGAGGCGCGACGATCGCGCCCAGCGTGACTGCGACCGCGACGGGCAAGCCGATCGTCAGCGCGCTGATCGCCAGCACCACGCCAGTCGTCGCGAGCACCGCGACCACCGCGAAGAGGATCAGCGGCAGCAACAGGCGACGCGCCGCGCCGAGCGGATAGTCATAGGCGGCGTCGACCAGCACCGGCGCGATGAACAGCGCCAGCACCGTGTGCGGATCGATCGGGATGTCCGGCGCACCGGGCAGCATCGCCACGCCCACGCCCGCCGCAGCGAGAATGCCCGGATAGGGCAGATGCAAGCGCCGAGTCACCTGCAACAGCAGGATCGCGACGGCCATGAGCGCAACCAGGCTTTCGAAGAACGTCACGCGCCTATTCTAAGCGATCGCTCGCATTGCAGCGACGCAAATTTCAGTGCAGCGCTACGCCGGCGCGACGATGCGGAGCAGCACATGGATTGCGATGTAGCGATTGTCGGTGCCGGGGCAGCGGGCATCGCCGCGGCGCGGGCGCTGCACGCTGCCGGGCGCTCGGTGTTGCTGCTCGAAGCCAGCGACCGCGTCGGCGGGCGGGCCTGGACGATCGAGCTCGCCGGCATGCCGCTCGACATGGGCTGCGGCTGGCTGCATTCGGCCGAGCGCAACCCGCTGGTCACGCTCGCGCGCGAAACCGGCTTCGCAGTCCATGGGGGGCAGACCGCGTGGCAGCGGCAATGGCGCGACCTCGGCTTCGCGCCCGCCGAGCAGGCGGCTGCCTGGGCCGCATGGCAGGCGCTGATGCACCGCCTGCGCGACGATCCCCCGGCGAGCGACCGCGCCGCCGATGCGCTGCCGCAGGACGGCGCGTGGAATGCCTATTGCCAGTCGCTCAGCGGCTATATGAACGGCGCGCCGCTCGATCGCCTCTCGACCGCCGACTTTCTCGCCTATGACAATGCCGCCACCGAGGCCAATTGGCGCGTGTGCCGCGGCTATGGCAGCCTGATCGCCGCCGGCCTGCCGGAGGTACGGCTGCGGCTCGCCTGCCCGGTGCGCCGCATCGCTCTCGCCGAGGGCGGCGTCCGGCTCGAGACCGATCGCGGCCCGATCGCCGCGCGCGCCGCGCTGGTCACTGCGTCGAGCGCAGTGCTCGCGCGGGGGGCGATCGCCTTCGACGCCGCTGTCGATGACCATCTCCACGCCGCCAGCCAGCTGCCGCTCGGCCTTGCCGACAAGCTGTTCTTCGAGCTGCACGGCAACCACGGTTTCGAGCCCGAGACTCACTTGCTGGGAAATCCACGCAACTCGGACACTGGGAGCTATTATATCCGCCCGCTCGGCCGACCGGTGATCGAGGGATTCTTCGGGGGCACTGGTGCGATCAGCCTCGAAGGCGAAGGGGTGCTCGACGCCTTCGCGTTCGCGTTCGAAGAGCTTACTGCGCTTCTCGGCAGCGGCATCCGCCGCCATTTGCGGCCGCTGACTGCCTCGGCGTGGTGCCGCACCGACTGGATCGGGGGCTCGTACAGCCACGCCCTCCCCGGCCACGCCGCCGCCCGCGCGGCGCTTGCGCAGTCGATCGACGGCCGGCTGTTCTTCGCCGGCGAAGCAACGCACGCGTCGGACTTTTCGACGGCGCACGGTGCGTGGGAGAGCGGGTTGCGGGCCGCGGCAGAAGTGCAGGAAGCGATAAGCTGACCTGCCGTCTTGCCGAACCATTCTCCAACGCGAAGCCCGACGCCTGCCTTATGCCGAAGATTCAAAGCCCCTTCCTCTCGTTGCTCGACAACTTCATTCGGGCTACCCCGGTCGCGGAATCATGAGCCGACACCCATCCGCAAGCTTCACGCGGCGCGCGATCGTTAGATGGGCCAGGCTAGCCTTGGTGGTCGTGGCGATGGTGCTGGTTGCGGCGGCCACCGGTCTCACCCAGACCCGCCTGCCAATAGCCCATTTCGCGGCGCCGCGCGCTTTCACGCTCTCGGTCGAAACCGCGTCCGAATTCCGCGAGCGTCCCGGTCTGTGGCCGATCGTCGACCGGGTCGACTATCCCGACGATGCGGTTTTGCGCGGCCGCGTCGAGTTCGCTACTCCGGCAGCCGATGCGACACATTTCCAGGTGCTGGTCGAAGCGCCGGGCGGACTTCGTCGATTGGACGCCTGTGACATCGGAGACAAGACCACTATCGGTGCGGACGGCCCTAACGTCTCTGTCGATCGACGGACCTGCTATTTCTACGTCGATCTCCGGCCCGCGGACTTGCACAAGGGCGTCACTATCAGCCTGATCGATACGGCGCGTCAGGACCGGGTCGGGCCGCCGGTCTCCGTCGCTTTTCGCCGGGAGACGCGCTACGCGTTCGTTGTTTGGAAAGCGCTGATGAGCGTCTGAGCTCTGTCGCAGTTCAATAGGGCGGCGCGCGCCGCGCCCGCTGCGCCTTCGCCGCTTCGGTCCACCAGGCGAGTTCGTCGGCAAAGCGCGGAAAGGCGCTGTCGAGCGCTGCGCCCGCCGGGCCGATCGGCTGGCCTGCCTCGTCGAGCGTCTGGCCGATCGGACCGACGCTGAGCGTGCTTGAGGTCACGATCATGCCCATCTCAGAGAGAATGCCGTGCCATGCCGTCGCCGAGCGCACACCGGACAGGCGTCCGGCCGAATAGCTCGCGATCGCCGCGGGCCGCCAGAACCATTCTTCCAGAAAATGATCGGTGAGGTTCTTGAGCCCGGGCTGCACCCCCCAATTATATTCGCCGGTAACGAACAGGAACGCGTCCGCCGCGCGGATCTTCGCCGCAAGCTCGGCGAGCGGCGCCGGCGCGGTTCCCGTCGGATATTCCTTGAACATCCGGTCGAGCATCGGGAGGTCGATGGCCTTGGCGTCGATCAGCTCGACATCCGCCCCGCGCTCGCGCAGCCGCGCGACCAGATAGTTCGCTAGCCGAATGCCCATCCGGTTGCGGCGATAGGATCCATAGAAGAGGAGAATCCTATCGGTCACGCTTCAGCTCATTGCGAGCACGAGGTTGCGGACCTGCGGATAGATCTGCGTCTCCCATTTCGATCCCGAGAACACGCCGTAATGCCCTACACCCGGCTGCAGATGGTGGCGCTTGAGGTGTGGGCGCAGGCTCGAGCATAGGCTATGCGCCGCCGCGGTTTGGCCCACTGCGCAGATGTCGTCGCGTTCGCCCTCGACGGTCAGCAGCGCGGTGCGATGAATCGCCGACGGATCGACCCTCCGGCCGCGGTGCTCGAGTTCGCCTTTGGCGAGCAGCGCGCGCTGGAATACCCAGTCCACCGTCTCGAGATAGAAGTCGTCGGTCATGTCGAGCACCGCGAAATATTCGTCGTAGAAATCCCGGATCCGCTCGGCCGCGGCGATCTCGCCATCGGCAAGATGCTGGTAGAGCTTGCGGTGCTGCGCGAAATGGCGGTCGAGGTTCATCGCCATGAACGCACCGAGCTGCACGAAGCCTGGGTAGACCCGGCGCCCACGGCCGGCAAAGCGCCACGGCACCGACGAGATCAAATTCTCCGCGAACCAGCTGATCGGCTGCTCATTGGCCAGCTTGTTGACCACCGTCGGTGCGACGCGCGTGTCGACCGGCCCGCCCATCAGCGTCATCGTGCGCGGCTGCGCGGGGTCCTTGTCCTGCGCCATCAGCGCCACTGCGGCGAGCGCCGGCACGCACGGCTGGCATACTGCGAGCAAATGGCTTCTGGGGCCCAGTTCCTGCAGGAAGCGGATCAAATAATCGACATAATCCTCGAACCCGAACCGGCCGGCGCTGAGCGGAACGTCGCGGGCATTCTTCCAGTCGACGATGTACACGTCATGGTCGGCGAGCAGCGTCTTGACCGTCGATCGCAGCAAGGTCGCGAAATGGCCCGACAGCGGAGCGACGACGAGCATCTTCGGCTGCGGCGTCGCAACCCCCTCCTTGACGAAATGCAGCAGGTCGCCGAACGGCAAGTCGAGCGCCACTTCGGTGCGCACGTCGACCATCGCATTGCCGCTGAGCACGCAGTCGACCGCAAAATCGGGGCGATCATGCGTGACCTTTGCGCCCTGATATACGTCGAGCACCGCGAACAGCCGGCGTGAGAAGGCACCATTGCCCCACGGAACCAGGCCCGCGTCGCGCGCGGCCACGGCCGATGCCGCCGCCCAGCGCGACGGCGCCATCATGTCGCTCCATGCCTGAAACGCGCTGTAAAGCATCTACCCCCTTCGCCCCCAACCGACTCGCGTACGATTCGGCTTCTATCGCTGCCCGGTTATGTGCATAGTTTGTTGCATTGCACCATGCCGATCTGCATGGCGCCCGCAGCAAGAGGTCCGGCATGGCACAATCGACGCTGACGATCTCGAGCAAGACCTATTCCGCCTGGTCGCTCCGCGGCTGGCTGCTGTGCCAGCTCGCCGGACAGGAAGTCGATCTGATCTCGGTGCCCAACGACGCCAGCAATCGCGCCGAGCTATTGCTGCTTTCCCCGTCGGTGCTCGTGCCGCGCCTGACGCATGAGGGCATGAGCGTGTGGGACACGCTTGCGATCGCCGAAACGCTCAACGAACTCCATCCCGATGCCGGCATGTTTCCGTCCGATCGTGCCGCCCGTGCCCATTGCCGCGCGATCTCGGGCGAGATTCACTCGGGCTTCTCGAACCTGCGCTCGGCGCTGCCGATGAATCTCAAGGTTCGGCATGCGAGCTTTCCCGTCTTCTCGGGCGCCCGGCCAGACATCGAGCGGATCGAGACGATCTGGCAGGATTGCTTCACGCGCTATGGTGGGCCATTTCTGTTCGGCGCGGACCCAACGGTGGCCGACGCGATGTTCGCGCCGGTGACGCAGCGTTTTCTCACCTATGCCGTCGCACTGTCGCCGGAGAGCGCCGCCTATTGTGAACGGATCACCGCATGGGCGCCGATGGCGGAGTGGATCGCGGCCGCGCGCGCGGAGCCTGAGGAGATGGAAGAGCTCGACGTCGAGTTCTGAGGCGGTTCGCGCCTCGTTGCGATTCTCGACATGCCGCGAGCATCGATTGACCGTTCGTTTCGCCTCGGCAGGGGCAAGGGAGGCACGGCGATGAGACTGGCAACACGATCGAACGGCGCCCCCGACGGCGAGCTCGTGGTGGTCTCGAGCGATGCGACGCGGTGCATGTCCGCCGGACCTTTATGGGGCAGCCTGCTTGCCGCGATCACGCGCTGGAATGCAGCGCTGCCGGCATTGCGTGCGCTCGATGCGCGGCTCGCCAACGGCGACGGCGTGCCGCTCGATCCCGCCACCTTGCGCGCGCCGCTGCCGCGCAGCTGGCAATGGCTCGACGGCTCTGCATTTCCGACGCACGCCGAACTGATGCGCGTGGCGTTCGACACCGACCCGATCGAAACGGACAAACCCTTGATGTACCAGGGCATGTCCGATCGCTTCTACGGACCGTTCGATCCGGTCCCATTCCCCAGCGCCGCGCACGGCATCGATTTCGAAGGCGAGTTCGGCGTGATCGTCGACGCCGTGCCGATGGGCACCTCCGCGGCGGCGGCGGTCGACCACATCAAGCTCATCGTCCAGATCAACGACTGGTCGCTGCGTGCGCTCGCGGTCGGCGAGATGCGCACCGGGTTCGGCTGGATTCATGCCAAGCCGGCCTGTTCGATGGCGCCGTTCGCAGTCACGCCGGACGCACTCGGTGATTATTGGCGCGATGGCCGTGTCGCGCTCGATCTCGCGATCGACTGGAACGACGAGCCGTTCGGCTGCGCCAATGGGCGCGAAATGGCATTCGGTTTCCACGAGCTCGTCGCGCACGCCGCCGCGACCCGCGATCTCGTGGCCGGCACGATCATCGGCTCGGGCACCATCGCCAATGCCAATTATGCCGCGGTCGGGTCGAGCTGCATCTCGGAGCGGCGTGCGATCGAGATCATCGAAAACGGCGCGCCGCGTACCGGCTTCATGGCGTTCGACGACCGTGTGCGAATGGCGGCGCAGCGGCCCGACGGCACCATGCCGTTCGGGACGATCGACCAGCAGGTGGTTCAGGCCGGCGCCGGTCCGGTCGTGGAACGCACTACCAGCTGATAGGGAAAGACGACACGGCGCGGCAGCCGCTCGCGCTCGCCGGCGAGCTCGACCAGATAATGGATCGCCGCCTGCGCCATCGCACGGATCGGCTGGCGCACCGTGGTGAGCGGCGGCCACACGGTGCGCGCGATCGCCGAATCGTCGAACCCGGCGATAGAAAGATCGAGCGGCACGCGCAGCCCCAGTCGGTTCGCCGCGGCGACGACGCCCGCGGCCATGAAATCGTTCGCCGCGAAGATGGCAGTGGGACGATCGGGCCGCGAGAGCAGCGCCTCGCCCGCGGCGAGCCCGCCGGCAAAGGTAAAATCGCCGGCGTGCACGATCGGGTCGAGCGGTTCGGTGGCGCGAGCCAGCGCCTCGCGATAGGCTACTACGCGCACGCCTGCCGCGATATGCGCATCCGGTCCGCTGACGAAGCCGATCCGGCGATGGCCGAGCGCGATCAGATGCTCGGTCATCGCCACGGTTCCGCCGAATTCGTCGGTCGCGACCGACGGTGCGCGTTCGAGCTCGATGCCGGGAGCGATGCGCACATAGGGCATGTTCCACGCCTCGAGCGCGTCGAGCAGCGCACCCCGGTCGGCAGAGGGCGGCGCAAGCACGAGTCCGTCGACCGAGATCCTCGAAAGCTGGCTGCGCAAGTCGTTGAGCAGGGTCGCCGAGCTCGGGTCGAACGGCTCGATGAAGAAATGATAGCCGGCCTCCCGGCACGCGATCAGGGCGCCCGCCTGGAGATCGACCAGAAACGGCGCGACATAGGCGTTGGCGTTGGCCTCGTTGTAGAATTCGTGCTGATCGACGAGCAGCGCGATCGCATAGCCGCGCCGGCCGGCAAGCGATCGCGCAGCCAGATTGGGCTGGTAGCCCAGTTCGTGCATCGCGGCGCGGACCCGAGCGCGCAGCTCCTCCGCAACGCGCGGATGATCGTTGAGCACGCGCGATACCGTCTTGAACGATACCTCGGCGCGCTTGGCGATGTCGATGATAGTGGGGCGCCGCGCCGGGTCTGCCATGAAGCGCTCGTACTCCTGTCTCTCGGCCTGATGCCATCAAAATCCCATGGCGACCAGAACCCGCGGCAACGAAGCCTTCAGCCTCACTCGGCAGCGAGTCGGGCAGCAAGATGTTGCAGGACGCGCTCCTGAAGCGTGTCCTGCAGCGTGCGGAGCGCGCGTTCGGCCGCGCCGACGTCACCGGCGGTGAGCGCACGCACGATGGCGCGTTCGCTGTCGACGTCGCGATCGCAAACGCCGCAGGACTGCCGATCGAGCCAGATGGCGAAATGCGTGCGTGCCTGGTACGACACGACGCACCGCGCGAGCGTATCGATCATCGGACAGTCGGCGATCTCGCCCAGCGTCTGCTGCAGCCGAATGAAGCGGTGCGAACCGCCGGTTTGCCTGAATAGCTGCTCGAGCCGTTCGGTCCAGGCGGCGCGTTCGCACGCCGGCATCGCGGCAAGCGCTTCGCCCGCCAGCCGCAGGTTCGCAGCATTGATTTCCCACATCAGGTCGGTCAGCGCCAGGGGACAGCTGTGCGCGGCCGCCAGCCACGGAAACACCTGACGAATGATCCCGATCGGCGACGGCAGCTTGCGCGCATAGCCGCCACCGCGTCCGAGCCGGACGTGGATCATGTCGAGATCCTGAAGGATGCGTAGCGCTTGCCGGACCACCGAGCGCGAGGCACGAAACTGCTCGCACAGGATCGCCTCGTTCCCCAGATCCGCGTCGTCGTTCGCCGCGCCGCGCGCGACGATGCGCATCGCCAGCGACGCAGCACGCGCGGGAGCGGCGTTAGCCTGCGACTCGCCTGGCCCTGGTGTCGCTACACGGGGTATCCCGCGCAGCGCTCGCACGATCGCCGCTGCGTCGCGCGCGGCGACGGCCTCCTTCAGCGCGACCGGAACGATTGTCCCGCCGGCGACCGACGGCACCAGCACGTCGAGCGTCGCCGCATATAGCCGATAGACCGGCTGTCCGCTGGCGCGCGCCAGCCAGTGCCGCACTGCCTCGCCTCCACGTCGCCGCACCGGCGGCACCGGCATGCCCGCGATGTGCCACGCCAACAACTGATCGAGGCCGCGAACCGAGCGCTCGATTTGCGCGGCAGTGATTCCAGTGGCGCGCAGATAGGCGGCAATCGCCGCAGCGGTGCGCTCGATTTGCGGCGGCGTCAGCACCAGCCCACCTGACCGGCCGCGCCGCATCTGCATCGCGCCGCGTCCTTCGACGACGCGAATCGCTTCGCGCAACGCCTCGCGGCTGACATTGAGCGTGCGACGCAACCCTGCCTCGGATCCGAGCAGTTCGCCGACCGGCCAGCCACGCTCGACCGCCAGCCGCTCGAGCTCCCAGGCGGCGCGCGCCGGCGCGCCGTGCCGCTCGCGTCGCTCGCCGCTGACGAACGCGTAGAACGTGCCGGCTCCTCCGGGCTCGCCCGACGCAATAAATGGGCTACTTTTTTCCACGCCTCGATCCTCTAGAATATCAGTCGGAGCCGGTCCTTGAGCGCCGCGTCTCGCTGGTCGAGACAACGCTGTCTCATTTTGAGCTCGGTGTAAAGAGGAGTGAGGTTACGGGCATTTCCGCGGCGAACCCCGGCTATCGCGGGCGTCCCTGCCGCTTCCGGGCAGGTAATTTCCTCGAATTGGTCCGGTGTCGTCGCACTCTTCTGGACAACGCTGTCTCGTAATCGCTGAACACATTCAACGGGACCGCGCGAAGCGGCCCGCATCGGGAGGAGAGGGTATGACCACATTGAAGACTGGCCTGCGGTGCTGCGCGGCTTTGGGAACGCTGGCGATGCTGATCGCGATGCCGGCGATGGCTCAGGACAAGCCGGCGGATGCGAAAACCGACGCCAGCGACGCGCCGCAACCGCTGCCCGAAAGTGACGCCAAGCCCGGCAAGTCCGATGAGATCGTGGTCACCGGCACCAACATCTCGAAAGTCAAGCCGGTCGGCAGCGAGTCGATCTCGCTCGACCGCGACGCCGTGCTCGCCGCCGGCAAGACGAGCGTCGCCGACGTGCTGCGCACGCTGCCGCAGGTGCAGAACGCGGCGGGCTCTTTCAACGCCGCATCCAGCGGCGGCTCGGGGAGCTCCCAGAACGGCGCCAATCCCACGCGCGGCAACGCGATCAACCTGCGCGGCGTCGGCCAGGGCGCGACGCTGACGCTGGTCGACGGCCACCGCATTTCGCCCAACGGCTCCGCGATTGCGTTCACCGAGGCTAACCAGGTCCCGATCTCGGCGATCGAGCGCATCGAAGTCATTCTCGACGGCGCGTCGGCGATCTACGGCTCCGATGCCATCGCCGGCGTGATCAACTATGTGCTGCGCAAGAACTTTTCCGGCATCGAGGCGGGCGGCCGCTATTCGGTCGGCAGCTATGGCCAGTCGGAATGGGCAGTGAACGGCACTGCCGGCCTGCAATGGCACCCGGGCTTCGGCGACGGCAACATCATCACTACGTTCGAATATGGCTATCGCGCGCCCTATGTGCGCGGGCTGAATCCGAGGCTGCGCGCGGACCAGCGGCCCTATGGCGGTGCCGACAATCGCGTGAACGGCAACGCCGCGAGCGTTCCCGTCAACGGCAACATCGTCGTTCCGACCGCGAATGGGCAGACCAATCCTGCCTTCCCGCAAGGCGGCGCCTTTACCTATTACACCTTGCCGCTGCTTTCGGGCGACCTGATCCCGACGATCGGCGCGTTGCAGGAAGTGCGCGCGATCGGCTCATGCGCCGGAGCTGCGACGCCGACCTGCGCACCCTATGCCAATGTCATCGATCGTACCGACGTAGAAGACTTTCTCGGTTCGCAGAGGCGCTGGCAGGCAGCCGTGTTCCTCAACCAGAATGTCGGCCCGATCTCGTTCTACGACGAATTTTTCTGGACCAAGACCAAGCAGTTCACGCGCACCTACCTCAGCGGCAACCAGTCGACCAGCGCGACCGTCTCGGTCAACCCGGGCAGTCCCTATTATCTGAACCTGCCCAACACGACGCGCTCGCCGTTCCCGCCGTTCGTGCCGGCGTCGCCGCAGCCGCTCAGCGTGCAGGTCAATCTGCTCGCGCGCATGCCGATGGGTTCCCCGCGGTTCGGCAACCAGAACCCGGACGAAAGTTTCAACAACACCATCGGCGCGCGCGCCAAGCTGTTCGGCGACTGGCGCGCCGAAGCCTATTACACCTTCGCCCAGGATAAGAACTGCGGCGTCTGCTATCTCGGCAACTATATCTCGCTCGAATCGACCAACCTTGCCGGAGCGCCTGCCGTCAACGCGCTGCAACAGCTGATCAACCTGCCGATGACCGATCCGCTCCACGTCAATCCCTATTCGAGCGATCCGTTCACTCAGGCCCAGCTGAACTATATTCTCGGCGAAAACAGCCAATATGCCCAGAACTGGAGCCACGATGCCGTGGCGAAAGTTGACGGCGGCTTGTTCGACCTTCCCGCCGGACGCGTGAAGGTCGCAGTCGGCGGCGAATATTATTTCGGCATTCAGAAACTCCAGAATAGCGCCAACCGCCCACCCGACCAAGGGCCGGTGACTACGCCCGATGCCCGCGCGCGGACGACGCGCAGGCAATATGCCGGGTTCGGCGAAATCTACCTGCCGGTGATCGGTCGCGACATGAACGTGCCGCTCGTGCAGTCGCTGACGTTCAGCGGCGCGCTGCGCTACGATCATTATTCGGATTTCGGCGCGACCACGAACAAGAAGATCAGCGGCACGTGGGTGCTGGCCGACAGCTTCCAGCTGCGCGGATCCTGGGGAACTTCGTTCCGCGCGCCGGGCCTGCCCGAGATCAACTATGGCGTGTTCTCGGTCGGCATCGGGTCGACCGGGACTCCCGGCGCCGGCGTGACCGATATCCCGGTGCGGGCCAGCGGCAGCGCCAATGTGCTCAACATCATCGGCAACAATCCGAATCTGAAGGCCGAAACCGGGCGCAACTGGCAGGTTGGCGGCGACTTCACGCCTGCATTCGCACCGGGTCTCAAACTCTCGGCGACCTATTACAACATTCGCTACAACAATAAGCTCGGTGTTGCCGGCGTGCCGCTGGCGATCTTCTCGGGTGGACCGTTCGCGACCGCGGCGCTCGAGCAGCGGTATCGGCCCTATGTCATCCCGATCCACAATACCAACGTCACTGCGACCGGCTGCACGCTCGATCCGGCGCTCTCGCAGTTCACCAACTTCCTCTACTCGGCGAACGCCGGCTTCAATCCGCGCAGCTATTGCAACGTCGACGTGGTCATCGACGGGCGCAGCGTGAGCGCGGCGAACACCGCCCAGGACGGCCTCGACGTCAGCGCCAATTATTTGCTGAAGACCGGCATTGGCGGATTTGCGTTCAATCTGTCGGCGAACAAGCTCTTCACCAGCGAGCAGCGCACCGTCGCCGGTGCGCCGATGTTGAGCGTGCTCGACACGATCGGCAACCCGGTGAGCTGGCGCGGTCGCGGCAGCTTGACCTGGTCGAACGGGCCGCTCGCGGTCACGCTGTTCGGCAACTATGTCGGCGCCTACACCAACGACAAGCCGATCTCGATCCTGGGCGTCGTGCAGCCGGAGTCGCATGTGCGGTCATGGACGACGTTCGACCTCAACATCGGGTTCAACTTCCCGCGCAACGACGCGCGCTGGTCGTTCATGCGTGGCGTCCGCCTCAACCTGTCGGTGACCAATTTGTTCGACCGCGCGCCGCCGATCGTCGAATCGACCGTGGCGGGCAACTCGTCGATCGACCTCAGCGCGCACAACGCCTTTGGCCGAATCCTCCAGGTCCAGCTCAGCAAAGCCTTTTAGGTCCCCTCCTGGTGCCGGGCGGTAGTCGCGCGCCGCCCGGCCCGCTTTTCCATTCTGGCACCAGGGCCGCCTCGATTTCCTTCTCGTCCGGAGTTTGACCCATGACCTTCAAAGCACGCCTGTTCCTCGCGGCATGCGCCTTTGCGCTTCCGGCGCTCGCAGCGGCGCAACCGGCGCCGACCGTGACGATCGATAGCGGTGCCTTGCGCGGCGCGACCGAAGACGGCGTCAGCAGCTGGAAGGGCATTCCGTTCGCGGCGCCGCCGCTCGGTCCGCTGCGCTGGCGCGCGCCGCAGCCGGCCGCACATTGGTCGGGGACCCGCGACGCGACGGTCTATGGCCATGACTGCATGCAGGTCCCCTTCCCCAGCGACGCCGCGCCGCTCGGCACGCCGCCGGCCGAGGACTGCCTCTATGCCAATGTCTGGCGCCCGGCGAACGCCGCGACCAAGCTGCCGGTGATCGTGTGGATCTATGGCGGCGGCTTCGTGAACGGCGGCGCGTCGCCGCCGACCTATTCGGGTGCCGGGCTCGCGAAGCAGGGCGTGGTGTTCATGAGCTTCAACTACCGCGTCGGGCGCTTCGGCACCTTCGCGCATCCCGCGCTCACCAAGGCCAATGAAGACAAGGGTTTGCGTGGCAACTACGGCTATATGGACCAGCTCGCCGCGCTCAAATGGGTCCAGCGCAACATCGCCAGCTTCGGCGGCGATCCGGCCAATGTCACCATCATCGGTGAGAGCGCCGGCGGCATGTCCGTGCACACGCTCGTCACCTCGCCCCTGACCAAGGGTCTGTTCGCCAAGGCCGTGGTGATGTCGGGCGGCGACGGCGGCGGCATGGGCGGCGCGAACCTCGGCGCAATCGAGAAGATCGGCGTCGACTTCGCACAATCGAAGGGCGTCGCGGCGGACGATCCCCAGGCGCTCGCCAAGCTGCGCGGCCTCAGCGCGGAACAGGTCACCGACGGCCTGAACATGATGAAACTGTTCATGCCGGGCGGCCCGCGCACCTTCGCCAGTCCGTTCGCCGACGGCACGCTCGCGGTCGACGCCGGCGCGGCCTATCGCTCCGGCAATTTCGCCCATGTGCCGATCATGATCGGTGCGACCAGCGCGGACATGGGCGGCAAGACCGGCATGATGGTCGCGGGCGCGCGCAACGTCGAGAGCGCGATCGCGAGCAAGGGCGTGCCGGTCTATGCCTATCGCTTCTCCTACGTCGCCGAGTCGCTCAAGGACCCGGGCGCCGGCCACGCGAGCGACATCCCGTTCTTCTTCGACACCCAGGCGATCAAATACGGCGCCGCGACGACGCCGCGCGACAATGCCATGGGCAAGACGATCAGCACCTATATCGTCAATTTCGCCAAGGCCGGGGACCCCAACGGTCCCGGCCTGCCGGCCTGGCCGCGCTACGATCGCGCGCACGACGCAATCATGGATTTCGCGAAGTCGGGCGAGGCCGTCGCCGGCAAGGATCCCTGGGGCGCCGACATCGACGCAGCCGCGCACTGAGCGCCAGACCCGAACTGAAATCTGGAGACCCACATGCCCGTACATTTCATTCGTCATCCCCGCGAAAGCGGGGATCCAGAGCAGCATAGGACCGCGCCCGTGACCCTGGCTCCCCGCTTTCGCGGGGATGACGGGTGGAAGGTCTTAAAATTGGCCGCGGCCTTGCTTGCGGGGATAGCGCTCGCACCTCTCGCGCTCGCCGAACCGCCGCAGACCACCGAAGCCGCGCGCCCATGGATGGACAGCAAATTGTCGCCCGACAAGCGCGCCGATCTGCTGCTCGCGGCGATGACGCCCGATGAAAAGGTCGCATTGCTCCACGGCCCGATGGCTATGCCGTTCGGCCCGTTCAAATTGCCGCCGGGCGCGCGCGGCTCCGCCGGCTATATCCCCGGCAACGCGCGGCTCGGCATCCCCGCGCTGAACGAAAGTGACGCAAGCCTGGGCGTGACCAATCCGATGCTCGTCCGCGGCGCCGACGACATGTCGACTGCGCTTCCGTCGGGTCTCGCGCTCGCCGCGACCTTCGACCCGGCGATCGCATTCGAAGGCGGCAAGATGGTCGGCAGCGAAGCGCGCGCCAAGACGCTCAACGTCCAGCTCGCCGGCGGCGCCAATATCGCTCGCGATCCGCGCAACGGCCGCAACTTCGAATATGTCGGCGAAGATCCGCTGCTCGCCGGGACCATGGCCGGCGAGTCGGTGCGCGGCATCCAGTCCGCCGGTATCATTTCGACAGTCAAGCATTACGCGCTCAACGCCCAGGAGCATAACCGCAACACTGTCGATTCGGTGATCGGTGAAGCCGCGGCGCGCGAGAGCGACTTGCTCGCGTTCCAGATCGCGATCGAGCGCGGCAATCCGGGCTCGGTGATGTGCGCGTACAATCTCGTGAACGGCGTCTATGCCTGCCAGAACGACTGGCTGCTCAACCAGGTGCTCAAGCGCGACTGGGGCTATAAGGGCTTTGTGATGTCCGACTGGGGCGCGGTGCACGCGCTCGATGCATTCACCGGCGGACTCGACCAGCAATCGGGTGAGCAGCTCGACAAGCAAGTGTGGTTCGACCAGCCGCTCAAGGACGGCGTTGCCGCGGGCAAGATCCCGGCGGCGCGCGTCGATGACGCTGCACGCCGCGTGCTGCGCGCGATGTTCACGGCGGGGCTGTTCGACCGGCCGGCCGCGAAGGAAAGCATCGACTTTGCCGCACACGCCGCGGTGGCGCAGCGCGAGGCCGAGGACAGCATCGTGCTGCTCGAGAACCGCAACAACCTGTTGCCGCTCGCCGCGACCGCGAAACGCATCGCCGTGATCGGCGGCCACGCCGATGCCGGCGTGCCGTCGGGAACCGGATCGTCGCAGGTCACCAACCCGCACCGCGAGCCCGGCACGCCGGTGATCAGTGTCCCGCTCGGCGGCGAAGGCCAGATGGCGGCCTGGGCGAATGTGGTGTTCCATCCTTCGTCGCCGCTTGCCGCGCTGCGCAAGCGGTTCAAGGATCGCGTGACCTTCGACAACGGCCTCTACATCGAGACTGCGGTTGCCGCGGCCAAAGCGGCCGACGTCGCGATCCTGTTCGTCTATCAGCCCTCGGGCGAAGGCGAGGACGTGCCGAACATGCGGCTGCCGATGGGCCAGGATGCGCTGGTCGAGGCCGTCGCCGCGGCCAATCCCAACACGATCGTCGTCCTCCAGACCGGCAACCCCGTCACTCTGCCTTGGGCGAACAAGGTCGGCGCGATCGTCCAGGCCTGGTATGCCGGCCAAAACGGCGGCGAGGCGATTGCGCGCGTGCTCACCGGCGAAGTCAATCCGTCGGGCCGCCTCCCGCTTAGCTGGCCGACCGGCGAAAGCCAGCTGCCGCGCCCGGCGATTCCCGGCCTCGACGCCGGACCGGCCGATCGCGTCCCTGTCGACTATAATATCGAAGGCGCGGACGTCGGCTATCGCTGGTACGCGCGCAAGGGCACCGAGCCGCACTATTGGTTCGGTCATGGCCTCAGCTACACCAGCTTCGGCTATGACCAGCTCGTGGTGCAGGGCGGCAAGACACTCACCGCGACAGTCAACGTCACCAACTCCGGCAGCAAGCCCGGCAAGGACGTCGTCCAGCTTTATCTGACCGGCAAGCCCGGCGGCCCGGCGCGGCGATTGCTGGCCTTCCAGAAGATCGCGCTCGCTCCGGGTGAATCGCGCAAGGTGACGCTCACTGCCGATCCGCGCCTGCTCGGCCAGTTCGACACCGGCAAGCACAGCTGGGTGATCGCGCCCGGCAACTACACGGTAGCGATCGGCCGCGATGCCGGTACTATGGTCGTGAACGGCAGCACGAGGCTCGCCGCCGCAACCATGAGGCCCTGATATGGCAATAGCCGGCACACCGCGCACGCAAACCCCGACTTCAGCCGGGGGAAAGCCCGGCGCGGCTGCCGCGTTCGCGGTCGTCACTTGCCTGTTCTTTGCCTGGGGGTTCATCACTGCGCTCAACGACCCGCTCGTCGCCGCAGTGAAGGGCGTGTTCACCCTGACTCGCGTCGAAGCACAGCTGGTCGCCTTCGCTTTCTTCATTGCCTATGGGCTCGTCTCGTTTCCCGCCGCCGGACTGATCGCGCGGCTCCGCCCGATGGGCGCGATCCTGTTCGCGCTGGCGATGATGTGCGCCGGCTGCCTGACCATGCTCGCAGCGGCGAACCTGGCGGTATTTCCGCTCGTGCTCGTCGGGCTGTTCGTGCTCGCGAGCGGGATCACCATTCTCCAGGTCGCGGCCAATCCGCTGGTGGCGGCGCTCGGCGATCCCAAGCATAGCCATTTCCGGCTGACCCTTAGCCAGACGTTCAACTCGCTCGCGACCTTTGTCGCGCCGATCCTCGGCGCGCATCTGTTCCTCAAGGGCGTCGAAGTCCATGAAGGCGCTGTGGTGACGGAAGCGGTCCGCCGGCATGCGCTCGGCGGGATCGACACTGCCTATTTCTGGCTGTGCGGGATGATCGCCGCGCTTGCGCTGTTCATGTTCCTCAGCCGCGGCGTGGTGAACGCTGCGCTCCCCCCGGCGCGCGGCGGCCCGCGCCACGGCGTCGGCGCGCTGATCGGCCAGGCACTCGCTTCGCCCTGGGCGCTGTTCGGCGGGCTCGCGATCTTTCTCTACGTCGGCGCTGAAGTCGCGATCGGCACGCAGATGACGGCATTCCTCAACGACGCCGGGATCTGGGGCCAATCCGACGTGCCGTTCTCAGTACCGCTGCTCGGCTCGGTAATGGGCAGCGATGGCGTGCACGGCGTGTCGGCCGAAGAGGCGGGCAAGGCAGTCGCTTTCTATTGGGGCGCAGCGATGGTCGGCCGGGCGGTCGGCTCGCTGCTGCTCGCGCACTTCACCGCGCCGCGGCTGCTCGCCACCTTCACGGCAGTTGCCGCGCTGCTCTGCCTCTATGTCGTGATCGTCGGCGGCGTCGGCGCAGGCTTCGTCGCGCTCGCGATCGGCTTCTTCAACTCGATCATGTTCCCGGTGATCTTCACGATTACGCTCGAACGCTCGACCGCAAGCGAGGAAGCGACTTCGGGGCTGCTGTGCACCGCGATCGTGGGCGGCGCGCTCGTGCCGCTGCTCGTCGGCAAACTGTCCGAACTGACGAGCTACCACGCCGCGCTGGCGGTACCGGCGCTCTGCTACATCCTGATCTGCGTCTTCGCATTTAGGGCTCACAAAGGGTCCTAGGCGCAGCCCTTTTCATTGCTCTGTCCACGCTCATGGCGGCCTTGGGCCAATAGGCACCACATTACCCTCCCTCCCGTCGTCCCCGCGAAAGCGGGGACCCAGGGTGGCAGAGTAGGTCGCGTGTGGCCTTAGGGAATCGGGTTAACCCACGCGAGAGTGGCTCAGACTTAAGGCTCCCAGCCTAAGCTTCGCCACGCGCCCCCTCCGCCGCAATCAACCGGTCCAGCAGCCGCCGCACGCGCACCGCCGCCGCATCGGTCGGCAACAGGATCGGGTCGAGATCCCACAGCTCGGCCTCCCCCATTCGCCGCTGCACGCCCTCGATCATCGGCTTGTCCTCATCGACGAACGCACGGGACAGCGCGTCCCGGATATATGCACTGAACCCGGCGTCATCGACGAGGAACCGCCGCGTCGAGCAGAAGAAGTAATGCGTGCTTCGCGCGCTCTCGGGCACCATATTGTGCAGCGTGACCGCTTCATTCTCCGGGGCGCGCGGCACGCCCGTCGGCGTCGTCGCGGTGCTCAGCACCATCAATGCCGGCGGCTGCCAGACCACTTGCGTCCAGCTGTCGACCTTTGCCCCCGGCAGCACGGTCGCGGCAGTGGCCGGGATCGGATCGACATTCTCCGACACCCATTCCGCGACCACGCTCTCGCCTTCCTCGCGCGAGCGCGCCTTGCTCCCCGTCATGATCCCGCCGAGCGTGGTCGGGTGCAGATAATCGGCGTGGCTAAGATCCATGATATTGTCGGTGATCAGGCGATACTCCGCCGCGGTCGGCATATGGCCGGTGATCCGCGCGCTCGGCGGGGTTTCGTCGATGAAGCCGAGATCGGGGATCAGCGCCGGATCGGCCTGTTCGGCCGGCCCGATCCACACCCAGATCGCGAGATGGCGCTCGACCACGGGGAACGAGCGCACCTGCATGCGCGAAGTGATGGCCCCGTGCGGATTGTGCACGCATGCCCCGTCCGCGCCGAACGCAAGCCCGTGATAGCCGCGCGTGACGCGGGTGCCCTCAAGGCGCCCCGCCGACAGCGGCGCAAACCGATGCGGGCAGCGATCGAGCAGCGCCGCGACGCCATTGCCGGTCCGATAGAACAGGATCGGTTCGTCGAGGATGGTCCGGACCAGCGGCCGGTCCGGGCCCAGCTCCTCGCTCCACCCCGCCTGGTACCAGCAGTTGCGCAGCCAGGGCATGCGCCGCTCAGAACTTCACGCCGGCGCGGACGCCATAGGTCCGCGGCGGGCGCAGACTGCCCGTCTCGAACAGGCTGAACGGGGTCGGGAAGGTCCCCGATACCACGGTCTTGTCGAAAGCATTGTTGACGAACGCCCCGATGTAGAATCGCCGCTGCGGAGCGTAGAAGGTCATGGCCGCATCCGCCAGCCAATAGGCCGGCTGATACTCGACCGGCAAAAACTCCAGCCCGGTCAGCGTGGTCGATTGATGATGCCCGCGCGCATCGATCACCAGCGAGGCGCCCGACGCGAACGGAATGCGCTGCTGCGCGCCGAGGTTGATGGTCCACTCCGGCGCGTTTGGCGGCCGGTTGCCCGAGCAATTCACGCGGTACACTGCTGCCGGCGGCGCTGCATTCGGGCACGAAGTGCCGTTGCTCAGCCCCCCATTCTGGTTCGGTGTCGAATAGACGAAGTCGTTGTACCGGGCGTCGAGATACTGGACGTCCGCGGACAGCGTCGTGTTGTCGGTCGCCAGGAACTGCGTCTCGGCCTCGATCCCCTTGAACGTCGCCTTGCCGACATTCTCGGTCGGGAAGATCGCGATCCCCGCCGAATCCAGCCCGAGGTGGCTGATCTGCTGGTCGCGATAGCGCCAATGGAACAGTTCGAGATTGAGCTGCAGACGATTGCTCAGGAACCGGTTCTTCGATCCGATCGTGAACGCCTCAATCTTCTCGGGCCTGTACACGCCGGCGTCGGTCGAGAAGAAGAAGCCACCCGATTTGAACCCGGTCTCATAGCTCGCATAGAGCAGGTTGCGCGGCGTGATGTCCCAATCGGCGCCCAGCCGATAGGTGAACCGCTCGAACGCGGCATGCCGCGCATTCGCGCCCGTGTCGTTGATCCCCGCCGGCAGCGTGATCGTCCCATCCGCGCCGGGCACGAAGTTGGGCGCCGGCGGCGTCAGCGCATAGGGGATCGGCGATGCCGTCGGGCAACCCGGCGTATAGCTCGGGAAATAAGACGTCGGCACGACGCAGATCCGCGTCGCGGCGTTGAGCTGCCCCGCCAGATCCTTCTGCTCCCAGGTATAGCGTCCCCCCGCAGTCAGCCGGAAGGCGGGCGTCACGGCATAGGTCAGTCGCCCGAAGATCGCCTCACTCTTCGTGCCGAGATCGACCGTCTGGATGTTGACGTTCGACTGATGCTCATAGGCGACGATCGGATCGTGCGTCTTCTCGTCATAATAGAAGCCGCCGACCAGCAGGCGGAGTGGCTTGGCATCGTCGGTCGCGAACCGGACCTCGGCGCTCGTCTGATCGGTGTCTTCCTTCTGGCGGATGAAGAATCCCGGCAGGTAGTTCAGATAGTCGAGCTTGCCTTCGCGGTGCGCCGGAATGAGCGTCAGCGTGCCGAGCGCGCTCTTCCATTCGATCGTCGATGAGATCCCCCAATATTTGTCGTTCTGGAACGGCGGGAGCGATGCCGGGATCGCCGTGAACGTCCGCCCGAGCAGCACGTTCGGCTGGCTCGCATAGAAGCCCTGCCCCTGGGCGGAGAGGAACCCGATCCGGTCCTGCGGCTTGAAGGTGAACGCCGTCGCGCTGCCGTTGAAGCCGATGACGCTGGTGCCGACGCCTTTGCCTTTCTGCTGGAAATAGTCGGCGACCAGGTTGATCTTGAGTGCATCGGTCGGATCGACCCGAAGCGACAGACGCCCACCCCAATCGTCCTGGTCGTCGGTGCCGTCATTCATATAGCCGTCGTGCCGCACGCGGATGCCCGAGAGTCGCAGCGCGGCATGTTCGGCGATCGGCACATTCACTGCCGCGTCGAGCCGCAACGTGTCGTAATTGCCATATTCGCCCGATGCCTCGATCCCGAACTTGCCCAGTTCCGGCCGCTTGCTGATCACGTTGATCGCGCCGCCGGTCGCGTTGCGGCCATAGAGCGTGCCCTGCGGCCCCTTGACCACTTCGACGCGCTCGAGATCGTAGAAGAAGCCGACCGTCGAGGAGGGCCGGCCCACGAACACCCCATCGAAATTGAACGCGACCGCCGAATCCGAAAAGGCGTTGCCGTTGAAATTGCCGACCCCGCGCAGATAGAAGAGATTGTAGGGACCGGCCGCCTGCGTCACCTGCAGCGCCGGCACGATCGACGTCAATTCGGTCGGCCGCGTCACTCCTGCTGCGGCGAGCGTGTCGCCGGTCACTGCCGTCACTGCGATCGCCGCGCGCTGGAGGTTTTCCGAGCGACGCTGCGCCGTGACGACGATCTCCTGCAGCCCGCCCTGCTCCGCGGCGGCTGGAGGTGTCGCGTTGTCGTTCGCCTGTGCGAAGGCGCCGCCGGGCAAGAGCGCGATCGCTGCCGCCCCGGCAAACAGTCCAGCCTTCATATGTCCCACTCCCTAAATGCTTGGCGGCCGGTCTGGGGCCGGCATTGCGCAAGCATAGGAGTCGCGATAATATCTGGAAAATTTTTTGATTTTATGACTTTTCAATCATGCAGTGAATGATTGCAATGCGCTTCAAGGGCCTCGATCTCAACCTTCTCGTGCTGTTCGAAGCACTTATGGAGACGCGCAACGTCACGCGCGCGGCCGAGCGCCTGGGCCTAACTCAGCCTGCCGCCAGCGCCGGGCTACGACGGCTGCGCGACTTCTTCGGCGACGACATTCTGACCGCGGTGGGCAAGCGCATGCACCCGACCCCCTTCGCCGAAATGGTGCTGCCACAGATCCAGGCGAGCCTGCAGGGCGTCGAGCGCGCGATCGCGACGCCGGCCTCGTTCGACCCCGCGACATCGGCGCGGACGTTCCGGGTCGTCACGTCCGACTATATCATGGTCTCGGTGCTGGTGCCGCTCGCCCAGCGCCTCGCGCGCATCGCGCCGAACGTCCGCATCGAGATCCGCCAACCGGACGAAGCCAGCATGCACGAGCTCGAGCGTGGCAAGGTCGACCTGCTCATCACGCCCGAGCCCTATCTCGCACCCTGGCACCCCTCCGAGCTGCTGTTCGAGGAGGCGCAGCTGGTGGTCGGCTGGGCGCATAACCCGATATTCGCGCGCAAGCTCACCGAAGCCGATTTCCTCGCTGCGGGTCATGTCACCGTCAAGTTCGGCGCCAACCGCGTGCCCGCCTTCGCGGACTTGCACCTCGAACAGATCGGCAAATCGCGCCGCGTCGAAATCGAAGTCGCCAGCTTCGCTTCCGCCCCCTGGTTCCTTCTGAACTCGAACCGTCTCGCAGTGCTCCACGAGCGCCTGACTCGCGCAATGATCCCGCAGTTCGACCTCGCTTTCGCGCCAATGCCCTTCGCCTTCCCGCGCATGCGCGAGATGGTCCAATACCATGCCGCCCGCGCACAGGACGCGAGTCTGCGGTGGTTCCTGGACGAGCTGAAGCACGTTGCCACGAACGGGATGGATAGTGAGGCGCCCCGCCCGGTCGGCTGAACGGCATTGAAAGCCTTCAAAATCCTCCCCGAGCTTGCCTCGGGGAGGGGGACCATCGCGAAGCGATGGTGGAGGGGCCGCGCGAAGCGCGGGATGTTCTTGCCAGCGAGCCCGCCGCGGCGCGGCGCCCCTCCACCACGCGACTGCGTCGCGCGGTCCCCCTCCCCGAGACAAGCTCGGGGAGGACCATCGTCAACGACAACTGCTGCGCTTCCGCCGGTCCGCATTCACGCAAGAAGCGCACCGACAGCTTTCATGCTCCGCAGGGCGGGTAAGCCGAGAGAATGGCTCGATGTGGGTGGAAAGCTGCCGCTATCCTGCTGGCTGTAGGACGCTCGGCCTGAGTCGGCGGTATAACCGACGTAGAATAGTTCCAAACCAACTCCACAGCGCCACCCAGGCGACAGCGGTTATTATTTCAACCGCTGCGGACAAATAAGAGAGCCCGTTTAAGTAGTCTCCGGCGGTCGTCTGATCGCCATTCAAGATTGCAATTCCTCTGCATAGCCATGCGATCAGCGCGACATTAACGCAGATGCTCAATTTCAAGGGCCATGATTTCGAGAATACGATTCCTATACCGATAGCGACCAGTGTGGTCGTAAGTAGAGCGACGTCGATCTCTGACATAGTTGCGATATCTCACACGGACCATATGTCTGCAAGTGGGGCGCTTGCCGCTAGGCTGCTTGCCGCTCCGAAAGGAGCCGTTCGGCTTTTTGGGCTGGTCCTCTCCGCCAATGACAGCGGAACGGCGAGGAAGGGGTAGTTTTCAGGGCTGACAGCTCTCGTGAGCGATCCGCCATGCGATGCCCTTGCAAGCAGTCGAGAGAGCGGCGCATCACAAGTGAATGGATGACACTCTCCGGCATATGACGTCGCGACCCGTCGAAGAGGGCGGAGCGAGAGTCAGCGCCGACGACCTCTTGGCCTAGTCTACAGCGCGCGGCGAAACCGTCGAAACTTTCCTAGATCGATTCGGATACGAAATCGCCAAATCGTACGACGCGGGCGATCTTCCCTACGACATCTGCGATAGAATCGTGAATGACTTATGGAACTTGCTGATCGAACGAACCATCGTTGATCCGACCAATGCGTGGCCAGAGACATTTTATCGCGTGTACGATGCGTTCGACGCCGGCGAGTATAGTCTGCGTTCCGATGGTTCGCATTCGAACGATCCGGTCTCGGAGTTCACCGATCCTGCCATAGCTGGGATTATCGCGACGCTTAAACGGCAGGATTCAGGTGAGAAGGGGAACGGCGAAAACGACCCGTAGTCGGGCCCTTTTCAACCCTCCGCTTCAGGAGCCTACGGCCAGGTTCTACGACGAAGGGCGAACACGAGAACCGGTGCGATCAATTGCAACCAACCGCTCTCGCCCTGTCCCGCCAATAGCTTGGCAAACCGGCATTTCCGTAGCAAACTCACGATCAAGCAAAGAAATGGGACGCCGAGTCCCGACGGAGGGGATCATCATGCGCATGCGATTTCGCCTGCCGCTTCTAGCTGTGCTCACTCCGGCAGCCTCCCTGCTTGGCATGGGAGCTGAAGCCATCGCGCAAGAAAGTCACGCCCATATGGCGATGCCCGCAGCGGCATCGCCGACAGCGACGCACCGGTCGCGCTGGTCCGATCCGGCCTCCTGGCCCGACGGCAAAGTGCCACGCGCGGGCGACGCCGTGACGATCGGCCGCGACAAGGACATCCTTCTCGACGTCAATCCGCCGGCGCTGCGGAGTCTCACGATCAACGGCAGGCTCAGCTTTTCGGACGATCGGGATCTCGAGCTCAAGAGCGAGTGGATCTATTTGGCGGGCGGCGAACTCGATATCGGCAGCGAGGCCAGGCCGCATCGGCGCAACGCGACCATCACTCTCACCGACAACATCACCGATGAGAATATCGCGACGATGGGCGATCGCGGCATCATGATGCTGCGCGGCACCTTGAGCCTCCACGGCGATCGCACCAACGCCTGGACCAAGCTCGCGAGCACGGCCAGGGCCGGCAGCGCGCAGATCCAGGTCCTCGACGCTCGCGGCTGGCGCAAGGGCGACCGGATCGTCCTCGCCTCGACCGATTTCGATCCCGCCCAAGCGGAGACGCGGACCATTGCCGCGATCAACGGCAACGCGATCACGCTCGATACGCCGCTCCGTTACATGCACTTCGGCCAGATCACGTTCGGCGTCGACGAGCGCGGCGAAGTCGGCCTGCTCACGCGTAACATCCGGATCCAGGCGTCCGACGACGCCGAACGTTCCTATTTCGGCGGCCACATCATGGCGATGGCCGGGTCGAAGATGTTCGTCTCCGGCGTCGAGCTGTCGCGCATGGGGCAGAACATGCACTTGGCGCGCTACCCGATCCACTGGCACATTATCGGCGAGGGTCAGGGGCAATATATCCGCAACTCGTCGATCCACGACACTTACAGCCGCTGCGTGACGGTCCACGGCACCAACAATGTTCGCGTCGAGAACAACGTGACTTTCAACACGGTCGGCCACTGCTTCTTCCTCGAAGACGCGGTCGAGACCGGCAACCAGTTCGTCCACAACCTCGGCATTCTCACCAAATGCCATCCCGACGGCAAACCCTGTGTGCCGACCAACCTCGGCCCGGCGGGTTCGGGCGCCGGACCGGGTTCGGGCGCCGCGGGCCAGGCCGCCAAGGATGTCCTGATCCCCTCGGACAACACCGCCTCGATGTTCTGGATCACCAATCCGGACAATAGCTTCGTCGACAATGTCGCCGCGGGTTCCGAGCAGACGGGCTTCTGGTTCGCCCTGCCCGAGCATCCGACGGGCGCGCATCAAAACAAGGAAACCGCCGCTCTCTTCTGGCCGCGCCGCACCAAGGTCCGCGCGTTCGAGGGCAACACCGCCCATTCGAACTTCGACGGCTTCATGTTCGATCGCGGCCCCAAGCCGGATGGCACCTTCAGCGTCGGCGGCAGCAACTACCACTTCGCCTTCGCGAATCCGGCGGACCCGAACAGCCCACCGGTCGCCTCGATCTTCGAGAATTTTACCAGCTACAAGAACCGGCATGGCGGCGTCTGGGGCCGCGGCGAAATGCACGTGTTCAAGAATTTGAAGGTAGCCGACAATGCGGTCGGCTACACGCACGCGGCATCCGCGGTCGGTCGCGCGCCCTATACGTCGAAGGTCGTCGACTCGTTGTTCGTCGGCGAGACCGACAACAAGGGCACCCCCAGGACTCCGGCGGAAATCGCCTATGGTCGCAGCATGCCGAACGACATCCCGGATTTCCCGATCCGCGGCTATGAATATTACGATCTCCGGCACGATGTGGAGAACGTCACTTTCGTGAATTTCGCGCCCAACGCGACCCGCACGGCGGCGGCCCTCTCCTACCTGATGTACACCAGCTTCGGGATGAGCAGCGAGAACGCCATCCAGGGCGCGAAATTCGTCAATGCGCAGCCAGTCGATTTCCCCCCGGTGGTGCGGAAATGGGCCTCCGATTTCGGGCGCAGCAATGCCTGGAGGGGCGCCGCGATCCATGACAGGGACGGCTCGGTCGGCGGCGTTCCCAACAGCTACATCGTCATCGACAACGGCATCGCCGACGACGAACAAGCCTGCGAGATCAAGCCCGACTGGGGCGCGGCAGTATGTCGCGGCGACTTCGGCCGCTTCGGCGTCGGCGGCAATTTCGGCTTCGGCAACGGGCCGATCGCCGATCCGGTCATGCTCAGCCGCAACGGCAGGCGGTACGAATATACCGGCGAAACCACGATCCGCAGCGGCGCCGAAGTGCGCGTCGAGACGAGCAGGAAATCGCTGTCCTTGTCGCTCAGGGAAATGGACGACGGCTCGTGGGTCATATTCGAATTGCCCGGATTCAGCACGGCCGCGGGGGGTGTGCAGCAACCCAGCCTGGCCGCGCTACGCGACGCCAAAGTGACCAGCTATTACTACGAGGGAGGCACGCTATGGGCCAAGCTCGTCGTCAACAATGCTGCCGGGCTGAGCGTTGCCGTGGGCACGCCTGGCGCGGGCGTAAGCACGGTCGGCTCGGGACCGGGTGGCGCTTTCGCCGCGGGAGCCGGACTGACCGTCAGTCGGTAGGATCAAGTGATGCTTTGGCTTCTCGATCTGACGGGATGCTAAGTTGCGGTTGGAGCGCACTTTGATATGCGGTGCAGATCCCAGCAGGCGATGCCGAAATGATCGAAGTCCAACTAAACGGCCAATTCCCCGCCGGTTACCGCGCAGCGGAACGGATCAACCTGTCCGAACTGATGCGCAACGGAACCGGGAGCTCGCCGCCAAGACCCTGGACGCGGATCGGCAATGCGCGGCTGCTGCAGGCCGACATGACATCCGAAGCCGATTTCCTGGCGGAACATGGCTTTGTCCTGCTCAAGGCACCGACACGCGTGACCGACTGGGGCGATGCCGATCAGGTCGCATCGCGCTATCTGACGCAAGTCGAGGCGATCGTCCGCGAGCGCCTGTTTCCCGGGCGCCCGCTGATTATCCATCAGCCGCCCAACGTCATGCGGCGCGGGTCGGGCACCGCGATGCCGCAATATGCGCTGGGCGTCCATTCGGATCACGGCACGACCGCCGACGATTTCCAGCGCAATGTCGAGGCGTTCACCAGCCCGGAGATCGGTGCGCGGTGGCGGGCCGGGTTCGAGCGCGAAGAGGTGCAGGAATTCATAGCGCTCGATTTCTGGCGAACCACCCATATGGCGGGGCCGCTCAAGCACATGCCGCTCGCCTTGTGCGACCCGACGTCGATCGAGGACGCCGACATCATCCCGACGGCGCTCGAAGGCATCGCCCCGGGCGGCGCGGCGACCTATCATGTCAGCCTGGCGCACAATCAAAACCAGCGCTGGTATTATTATCCGGACATGACGCCGGACGAAGTGCTGGTGTTCAAGCTCTTTCAGCTCAAGAAGGGCGAGCCGTCGTCGCCCTATCGCGCCTGCTTCCACACGGCGTTCGAGGATCCCTCCACACCCGCCGACGCTCAACCGCGCCAGAGCTGCGAACATCGCGTGTCGGTGCTGCTGCTCCGGGATTAAGGGCTGCGGCGAAGGAGAAGGTAGGTGGTGCGCCCGCGAATATGAACTGGGGAATTAGGGCATACACTCGTAAAGCTGCCTGGCGGCTTCCGCCCCAGTAGCGGACATGATCATGTTCGTTTAACTCCGCCTGATGAACAGAGACGTGACTTTGCAGCCAACTCGTGGGCTGAGATCTGGCGACGTCATCCAGTTCGCAGAAGGGCGCTGGAATGGGGTTATTGGGGATGGCATGGGCTTGACCGAAACGGCCTTCGATCTCGTAGAGCCTTGTCTGCAAGCCACGTGCGCGGACTGGACGCCACAGCATCGCTACGGCGTCTTCGAAATACCGGACGGGTCCATTTTGAAGTTGGCGGATGCTCTGCGACGCGAGGGTGCTGCAAATTCGGATAGAGCCACAGCCCTGATCTTCCACCAACTCTCCGAGTGGCTTGAACTCCGCGCTGCGCGAGGGTTGGTCGTCAGCGTTCTCGGGCTGTGACTTCCGCCTCCGACCCCATTCTCTGCCGTTCACGGACGTCTTTGAAAGCGGACGTTTATGAGTTCACGGCGTAAAGCACCCGGCCCAATAAGCCCAGGTGCCGGTTTCGGCGACAGCCTCGCCGTCCCCGTCAGCCGATAGGTCGGGCGCCTTCGTCGCGCCCCCGGAGTAGAAGCGGCAGCAGCAAAGTCGCGAGCGCCAGCGCATATTGCGTCAGCGTCACGCCGATATTGAACGGGAACCAGATGTCGGGAATGCCCAGCTTGGTCAGCTCGTTGATGAACAGCGCGATCGCCACCACGGACATGGTGGTCAGCGCCAGTGCCTTCTGCCGGCCGCGCGTTCCGATCCGCACCGCAATCACCACGAACAGCGCGATGTAAACGAAGCGGGCGATCGACGTCAGGGTGCTCCAGTGCGCGGTGGCGCCGACGATTCTCGCCACCCAGGCCGCCAGCGCGACGATCAGCACCGGCGGTCGATCGCGTCCATCCGCCCATTCGTTCCATGCCGCGGTCCAGCCGAGCATTGCGAGCGGCGAGAGGATGACGGAATTTTGCACGGCCAGCATCGGCGCACTGAGCAGGTCGGTCCACGATCCGATCGCGTTGCCCATGCGCAGGAACGCGGTCGCGACCAGCGCGAACGCCAGCCAGCGCGCAAAGCTCGGCCGGGCGATCGCGCGCGCCGCAACCAGCGCCATGCCCGCCAGGATGATCATCATGAACGGCAGCGCGACTTCGACGATGTAGCCGGCGATCGTCCGCATCCACTGCGCGCGGTGCAGCTTCTGGCCGAAGCTCGCGGTTGCCAGCACGGGCACGCTGCGCAGGCCGCCACTGGCGGCATCGCGACCGAAGCCCGGCTGCATGAACGTGCGGATCGCCAGAACGCCCGAACGCCCGCCCACATGTGTCGGGAGGCGCGCCAGATACGGCCGCGCGCCGATGACTTTCGGATGCGCGTCCAGCCTGCCGATACCGCCCAGCGGCCGACCGTTCCAGAACATTGCATACCCATCGTCCACCATCGTCGGGCCGAGCAGCACGAAATCGCCGGTCGCCGGCACGGTTACATGGCGGCGATACCAGCCATATCCCTCGAGCTTCGGATGGCCGTGCGCATGCCAGCCAGCCAGCAGCCCCGGCAGCCCGACATCGCCGTCGCGGTTGCTGGCGCGCGATACCAGGTCGAGCCGATCCCAATTCCGGTCGTCGAGGTTCGGATCGGCCCATCTCGGATCGTCTCCGGGATGAAAGCGCCACGCGCCGTCGAGCGCAGTCGCCGGACCGATCGGATCCGGCTGGCCACCGATTGCCAGCGTCGCCACCACCGCCGATAGCACGATGAGTGCCAGCAGATAGAAGGACAGCAGCGCCCGAGACAATGGCACCTCCCTCGGCGATGGCCGACTGCATCGAACCGGCCCATATTCCATATAACCGGTTAGATGGTTAAATTGAGCAATTGCTCCGAGCAAGCAAAAAGGACGCGATGACAGAGCGGACACAAATTTCAGCCGGGATTGGCGGCAGCCTGGCGCTGGAGTTCGCCAACACCGCCGGCTGGCATCTGTCCCCCGAACCGGTGGAGCGGCTGCAAGACTGGCGGGACGTCGTCCGGTGGGCAGCCGAGCAGCGGCTGGTCGAGGCGGATCAGACGGATGCGCTCGCGCAGTTGAAGGTCGCGCTGGAGCCGGTCAACGCGCTGCGCGAGGCGATCTTCCGGATCGGCGTTGCCAGAGCGCGACACGAGCATCCCGCCGCAGCTGATTTGGACCTCGTGATCGCACGCGCGTCCGGCCCGTTGCCGGCCGGGACTTGGTCGGGAGAAGCCCTCAGGTGGCGGTTCGACGCTTCGGAGGTGCAGTCCTTGCTGCTCGGACTCATCGCGCGCGACGCCGTGGCGCTCTTCGCCAGCGAGCGTGCTGCCCGGCTGCGCCTGTGCGCAGGGGAACATTGCGGGTGGCTGTTCCTCGACGAAAGCCGAGGCAAGCCGCGGCGCTGGTGCTCGATGAGCGATTGCGGGAATCGGTCCAAGGCGCGTCGGGCCTATGCCCGACGCAAAGAATAACAACCGCGGCCGCAGCGGTGGTGATCCTGTGTGGCGCTATCCGGGGTGGAAATTCGGTGACAAGCCGACTTCGACTTGGACGCGCCCCCATTTCGGCTATCCCGCCAGGTCATGCTTGCGCGCGCCGGGTTGCGCCCGAGTGGATCTTCGAGCGCACCGAGACCCTCGATCGCTGGGGCCGCCTTCCTTATCGGGACGCAATGCTGGTCCCAGTGACTGGGACGAGGAGCGCGAGACCGCGAGGAACCTTGTCGCCGCGTGAACGACGGCTTCGGTGATCGTTCACCTCCCTCGACATAGAGCACCACCGCCGCCGATGAGGACCTCGGCGGCGGCGCCTCGCCGCAGCCGGACTTCGCTGCGGCGAGGCGTCATTTCGCAGTGCCGCGCGCAACTGGCTTGCGCCTGCCCGGAGAATAGCCCGCGCAATTGCAAAGTTGGATAACGCCGTTTACGCCCGCACCATGAAACAAACCAGGAACAGGTGGATCAGCCGCACCCCCCGGCTCGGCCCGATTGCGCTGCTGCCCGCCGCTTCGCATCCCGCGAAATGTGCGATCTCGACATTGGGGAGAGGAACGACGGAATCGAATGGCGACCGTCAAGTTCGTCAACTTCGTTGGATTTCGAGCGACCGTTCGGCGCCCATTTTTACTGCAAAATCAAGGGCAAAAGGTGCTCCGGCGCCACTGCCGACTCTCCAACGACCGCAGCCGGCCGCGCGCCCTTCGCCTGCCCAATGCGCGAGCCGCGCGGAACTGTTCGCACCCCGAAATGTTAACCATGCAAGATTTGCAGTCAGGAGAAGCACATGGACCCGACCGGTTTGACGCCAGAACCGAGCGCCGCACTGTCTGACCGCGAGTTCAAGGCCGAGTTGTCGAAAGTCATTCCGCACCTGCGCGCCTTTGCGCGGAGCCTGTGCGGGAACCGCGATACCGCCGACGATCTCGTCCAGGAAACCATGCTCAAGGCATGGGCGGCGCGCGCGCGCTTCCAGGCGGGTACCAAGTTCAAGGCCTGGACCTTCACGATCCTGCGCAACCAATATTTCACGCAAACTCGCCGGTATCGCTTCGTCGGCGAGTGGGACGACCTCGTCGCCGAGCGCAAGCTCGCCGCGCCGTCGAGCCAGGACAAGATGGTCGAGCTGCGCGACATGATGCGCGCGCTCCAGCAGCTTCCGGCGGCGCAGCGCGAAGCCCTCGTGCTGGTGGGTGCCGGCGGCATTTCCTATGAAGAGACCGCCGAGATCGTCGGAGTAGCCGTCGGCACGGTGAAGAGCCGCGTGGCGCGCGCACGCGTGGCGCTGGAAGCGATCCTCGCGAGCGGCATTCTCGATACCAAGCGCGCAGACTATGAGGATGATGGCGACGCCGTAGTCAGCATCTTCGCCTATCTCGAGACGATTCAGGCCCGTCGCGGTGGCGTGCTGCCAGGTGGTGGGCTTCAGGCATTGCGGATCGCGGCTTGAGCGATGGCGTCGAACGAGGATACTCCCGGTTCCGGGAGGATCCTCGCGAGGATATAACTGTCATTGATGGATTTTCATCAAAACAATTAGTTTTACATATTTCGCCGAAACCCTAGCCTGACCCCTGCCCGCTTCCGAGCCGGGCAGGGAGAGAATGCATGTCTAGCGCGACCTCGATCGCAATCTGCCGCCGCGACGGGCGCGGATGAACAATCTTCGCATCCTGATCATCGGTGCCGGTATCGGCGGCTTGACCGCGGCGGTGGCGCTGCGCGGCAAGGGCTTTGCCGTCGAGATGATCGAGCGCGACCCCGAGTGGAAGGTCTATGGCGTCGGCATCATCCAGCAGAGCAACGTCATCCGCGCGATGGCGCAGCTCGGGCTGCTCGAAGGCTATCTCCACGCGGGATCGCCGTTCGACGTCCTCGAAGTCTATCTTCCCAACGGCGTCCGGGTCGCACGCCTCCCGTTGCCGAAGCTCGACGAGCGCTATCCGGCCGGGCTCGGCATCGGCCGGCGCACGCTCCGCGAATTCCTCGGCAGCAGCGCCAGGGCGGCCGGCGCGACGATCCGGCTGGGCATCACTGCCGCCACGATCGCGAGCGACGAGACGGGTGTCGACGTTACGTTCAGCGACGGCTCCACCGGCCGCTACGATCTCGTGATCGGCGCCGACGGTGTCTATTCGACGACCCGCGAGATGCTCTTCCCCGACGCCGCGAAGCCGCGCTTCGTGGGCCAGTCGGTGTGGCGGTACAATCTGCCGCGCCCCGCCGGTCTCGACGCGATCCGCGCCTATGACGGCGCGATCGGCATGGGACTGGTGCCGCTGTCGCAGGAGCTGATGTACATGTACGTCACCACACCCGAGCCGGGCAACCCGCGCTATCCGCGCGAGGGACTGGCGGCGCGGCTGCGCGACAAGCTCGCCGGCGCCGCGCCCGGCATCGCCGAACTCGTGCCGCTGATCACCGACGACGACGAGGTCGTCTATAAGCCGCTCGAGTCGATCTTCATCGATGGGCCGTGGCACCAGGGCCGCGTCGTACTGCTCGGCGACGCCGTGCACGCGACCACGCCGCACCTCGGCCAGGGCGCGGGGATGGCGATCGAGGATTCGATCGTGCTCGCCGAGGAGCTGGCACGCGCCGAGACGTCCGAGGCGGCGCTCCAGGCCTATCGCGATCGGCGGTTCGAGCGCTGCCGCTACATCGTCGAGAGGTCCGTTGCGATCTGCGAGGGCCAGCTCGGATTGCGCCCGCCGATCCCCAATGCCGAAGCGAGCGCGGAGATGTTCCGCGTCACTGCGCAGCCAATCTGAAAGGACCCGCCGATGAGTCGCGTCACCGAAATCCGCTACGTGGGCTATGCCATGCCCGACCTCCAGGCCGAGCGCGCCTTCTATGCCGACAAATGGGGGCTCAAGCAGGTCGCGGAGCAGGATGGCATGGTCTATTTCGCGACCCACGGCCACGACGAGCTGTTCGTGGTCCGGCTGCGCCAAGCTGAGACGCGGCGGATCGACGTGATCGCGCTCGCCGCGAACACCCGTGCCGATGTCGATGCGCTGCATGCCAAAGTCGTCGCGGCCGGCTGCCGCATCATCTTCACGCCGCGCGTGCTGACCGGCTTCGGCGGCGGCTATGGCTTTCGCTTCTTCTCGCCCGATGGGCTCCCGTTCGAGATCTCGAGCGACGTCGCACGCGGCGAAGCGCGGCCGCTGGTGCGCTGGGAAGGCATTCCCGAGAAGATCAGCCATATCGTGCTGCATTCGCCCGACCATAAGGCGGCGACGGCGTTCTTCATCGACGTGCTCGGCTTCCGGCTGAGCGACTGGCTCGGCGACTTCATGTCCTTCCTGCGCTGCAACCAATGGCACCATCGCATTGCGCTGCTGCCTGGGCCGCCGTGCCTCAACCATGTCGCCTATGACATGCCCTCGGCCGACGACTTGATGCGCGGCATTTCGCGGCTCCGGAAGCTGGACGTCGACTTGCGCTGGGGCCCCGGCCGCCACACCGCCGGCGACAATATCTTCAGCTACTTCACTACCCCTGCCGAGTTCGCGGTCGAATACACCGCCGAGCTCGAGCGAGTCGACGACGCGACCTGGCAGCCGACCGTCCACGTTCCCAACCCGCAGCTCATGGACCAATGGGGTATCGGCATCGGCGGCCCGCAGACCATGCCGCACCCTGCCCCCGATCCCGGCCTGTTCCAGCCGGCGGAGGTCTGAGGCATGGCGCTGTTCGAATATTTCCCCAACTACGTCTGGAACCTGAGCCTGGCGATCGCGCTCGAGAGCGGCGGGCGGATCGGCGAGATCGTCGACATGTGCGCGCCGATCAAGGCGGCGGCGGACAAGGGCACCGATGCCGGCACTCCCGAATTCATGCGCGAATGGGTCAAGATGGCGGACAAGCTCGCCGAGCTGGCGAGCGAGGACGAAGCGCACGGCCGGCGCATCTCCGCCGGCGAGAAGCTCAAGCGCGCCGCGCTCTACTATCTAACGGCTGAGCGCATGCAGGGTCACGGGCATCCGGGCCGCAAGGAAACCTATGCCAAGGCCCTCGACGCCTTTGCGCGCGCGCTGCGCTACACGCACGAGCCAGTCGAGCGCGTGGCGATCCCCTATCAGGGCAAGGAGCTTTCCGCGCTCTCTCTGCGCGCGCCGGGCGACGGGCCGAAGCCGGTGGTGATCTATTGCAACGGCCTCGACAGCAGCAAGGAACTGCTGTGGTATTCGGGGCTGCCCGAAGCACTCGCGCGGCGCGGCATCTCGTCGCTCAGCGTCGACCAGCCGGGGACCGGCGAAGCGCTGCGGCTGCACGGCCTGCCCGCGACCCACAAGAGCGAGCTTTGGGCCTCGGCATGGGTCGACTGGCTCGAGACGCAGCCCGATGCCGACCCCAAGCGGATCGGCATGACCGGCATCTCGCTCGGCGGCTATTATGCGCCGCGCGCCGTGGCGTTCGAGCCGCGCTTCGCCGCCGGCGCAGTATGGGGCGCGAACCATAATTGGGCCGAGGTCCAGCAGAAACGGCTGCGCCGCGAAGGCGAGAACCCCGTTCCGCACTATTGGGCGCACGTCCATTGGGTGTTCGGTGCGGCCAACATGGACGACTTCCTCGAAAAGTCGAAGGGCATGACGCTGGACGGGGTGATGGAGCGCATCCCGGTGCCGTTCCTCGTCACGCACGGCGAGAAAGACCGCCAGATCGCGCTCGACTATGCGTACCAGAGCTATGATCAGCTGACGGCCGCCCCGTCTCGCGAGCTCAAGATCTTCACGCCGCGCGAAGGCGGCGTCGAACATGTCGGCGCGGACAATATGAGCTTCGGCCGCGACTATATCGCCGACTGGTTCGCCGAGCAGCTGGGCGGGCATACCGCCTGACACCCGGCGGGCGATTGCCCCGCATGAGGAGAGAAGAGATGGAAACCCCGTTCCGCCGCATCGTCACCGGGCACGACGCGCAAGGCGAGGCCGTCATCCAGGAGGATGGTCCGCCGCCGCGCGTCCAGCGGATCGGCGGCGACATGGGACCCATCTTCTACGAAGTGTGGAACACGTGCGAGACGCCGGCGCGGATCGATCGCGCATCGGGCAAGCCGCATGAAGGCGGGATCATGCTCGCGCCGCCGAAGAACGGTACGCGTATCCGGGTGCTCGACATCCCCCCTGAGGATCCAAGCCTAGGGACGATCTCGCCCGAGCAAGCGCGCGCGCATTTCGAGCAAGTCGGCGCCGCTGAAGCGTCGTCGCACACAGGCACGGCATCGCGCCACGCGTTCATGCATCGTACCGAGACCATCGACTACGGCATCGTGCTCGACGGCGAGATCACTCTGGTGCTCGATGTCGGCGAAACCGTGGTCCGCGCCGGCGACATCGTCATCCAGCGCGGCACCAACCACGGTTGGGCGAACCGCTCGGGCAGGAACTGCCGGATCGCGTTCATCCTGATCGACGGCGCGTTCGAAGACGGGCTGCGCTGAGCGGGCGATGCTCACCGTGGTCACCGCGCCGCTGTGACGCGCCAGACCACATTCCCGGTATCGTCCGCCACCAGCAGCGCGCCCGTTGCGTCGAGCGCTACACCGACCGGGCGACCGCGCGCCTCGCCCTGGCCGTCGATGAAGCCGGTGACGACATCCTCGGCCTTGCCGTTCGGCCGCCCGTTCGCGAACGGCACGAACACGACGCGATAGCCGTTGAGCTCGGGCCGGTTCCAGCTGCCGTGCTCGCCGACGAACGCGCCGCCGGCATAATGCGCGGGCAGTGCCGTGCCGGTGTTGAACGCGAGACCCAGCGGCGCGACATGCGAGCTCAGCGCATAGTCGGGCGCGACCGCGCTGCCGACCAGATCGGGCCGCTGCGGCCGAACGCGTGGATCGACGTGCTGGCCATAGTAGCTGTACGGCCAGCCATAGAAGGCGCCGGGCTTCACCGAGGTCAGATAGTCGGGGACGAGATTGGGGCCCAGTTCGTCGCGCTCGTTGACCACCGTCCACAACTGCTTCGTCGCCGGCTCGAAGGTCAGTCCGTTCGGATTGCGCAGCCCGCTCGCATAGGTGCGATGCGCCCCGCTCGCGCGATCGACTTCCCAGATCGCCGCCCGGTCATGCTCGGCTTCGGCGCCATTCTCCATGACATTGCTGTTCGATCCGACGCCGACATAGAGCTTCGACCCGTCAGGGCTCGCGACCAGGCTCTTGGTCCAATGGTGATCGATCGGACCGCCCGGCAGTTCGGTGAGCACCACTCCCTGCTCCGCGATCCGCATCGCTCCCGGCACATAGCGATAGCGCAGGATCGCATCGGTGTTGGCGACGTAGAAGTCGTTGCCCACCAGCGCGACGCCGAACGGCGAATGGAGATGATCGAGGAAGATCGAGCGCAGGTCGGGCACACCGTCGCCATTGGTGTCGCGCAACAGCGTGATACGGTTGCTGGGCAGCTTGGGACCGCCGCTCGACGCACGTGCCTCCATCCAGTGCATCATGAAGGTTTTCGGCCGCAGAACCGGTTCGATGCCCGGCCCCTGCGATTCGACCACCAGCACGTCCCCGTTGGGCAGCGTGTAGAGCGTACGCGGATGCGCGAGGCCGGTCGCGAACGGACGGATCGCCAGTCCCTCGGCCACGCTCGGCGCTTCGCCCTGCTTCCAGCCGACCACCTTGGCGAGATGGTTCGGCGGCGTCAGATATTGTTGGAGGCCGGGCAACACCGGGTTGGGACCGACCTGCGACTGCCGGTCGAACGGCGCGTCGCCGCAGCCCGCCAGCAGCGTCGCCGCAGCCAGCGCGACTGCCGACCTGCGCGTCACGACCGCACTCCCACGCGGTGCCGATACACGAGTTCGCCACCGAGCCAGCCGGTCACCAACATCAGCGCCACCGTCAGCGCCGACAGCACCAGTCCCGCCGGCACCACCGACGTCCAGCCGTCACGGCTATGCACCAGGTTGTTGAACACCGCGAGCAACAGCACCACGCCATTGCCCATGCCGTGCAGCCAAGCCGTTCGATGCGCGCGGATGCGGGGATTGGCGAAGAAGTCGATCAGCCCGGCGATTGCCGCGAGTACGGCCATGAAGACACCGACTGCGAGCAGCCAGGCTGAAAAGTTGGCCCATTGCAGATCGGCGGTACGCGCATAGGCAATGTCCGTGCACAGCGCCCCGACGAAGCAGACGATCGGAAACGGCACGAGCATCGGGTGGATCGGATGACCCACGATCCTGGCCGTGGAGGACGGGTTCTCGGGCATTGCGCAGGTCTCCATGCCCCGCGTCGCTACTACGGCGCGATGCAGCAGATGGTTCCGGCGCGAAGATCGAATTCAGGTCGGCACCGCGGCTTGGCGCTATTGTGCGGACGCCCCCGCTCCGAACCCGGACCATAACCATTGTTCGGCTTCTTCAAACGATGTGAAGAAGTCGAGGTTTGGCCCCGTGTACCGACGCCCCTGCAGCTTACCCAGCGTGGAGCCCACCACGATCGCCATCCGATCACGCAGTTTCGCAGCTTCGAGGTCGCGTCGCGCAAAGGCCTCGCCGACTTCAGCGGTTTGAATCGGAAACTGGCGGGCATCGCTCAACGCGAGCACCGGGCGGCCGCTCTTCTTGATCCGGGTGAATACTCGAATCAGTTCGGCGAAGAATGCGTCTACGGTCTGGATACTCCAAAAGCCCTCAACGGACACTCGGATGATCCCGACCTTCGAGTCGTAGGCGATGGTAAACATCTCCTGCAAATTAGCTCCGCACGCTTGACGAAGTCATAAAGATTTGCCTGCCGAACCTAAGTAGAACTACGCTCGCCCGTCGCGGTCGCTACACGGGCTCCGCTCAATGCGCCGGCTGTAGCTGCCCGCCGCGGATCATCGTCTGCGCGACGATCGCAACCTGCGTGCGGTTGCGCACGTTGAGCTTGCGCATCACCGCCGTCATATGCGCCTTCACCGTCGCCTCCGCGATCCCGAGGTTATAGGCGATCTGTTTGTTGAGCAGCCCAAGATGCACGCCCTCGAGTACCTTGAGCTGCGTAGGCGTAAGTTGCGCCAGTTCGATGAAGCCCTTGGCCTCGCCGCTGGTACCGCTCCCGATGCTGGCCTTTTCCACGAGACCTCTCCGATTCCCTGATGTCGGCATTTTCGAGGCGTCCCCCTCGATTCATTTGCGAACCGGCATCTGCATATCAAAATCAGTTATACAGGTTCAAGCCGAAATCGGCATCAAAAGGCAATAATTCGCCAATATCAGTGGAACTGCCCAAAAAGCTGTCGTACAACTTGGCCACGATCGACGAGCACCACCGAGGCGTGGGTCGACACGGGGAGAGGTTGCATGGCCAAACATGTGCAGACGAGGATTCGGCACGAGGGGCACGCGTGAGCGGCGAGGATATCCGCCTCGTTCTTGCTGCGCTGGTCGGCATCGCCGTATCGATCGCGCTGATCGTCCGCGGCCGGCTTCACCCCTTCCTCGGGCTGTTGTGCGGCGCCTTCCTGGTCGGGTTGCTCGCCGGACTGCCGATGACCGATACTGCCAAGGCAGTGCAGAAGGGTGCGGGCGACATTCTCGGCGGCACCGGACTGGTCGTGGCGCTGGGGCTTTCGCTCGGCGCGATGCTGCATTTGTCGAACGGCGCCGCCGAACTCGCGAAGGCCGCGCTGCGGCTATCCGGCCCGAAAGGGGCGCCCTGGGCGAGCCTGCTCGCCGCGCTGGTGATCGGCCTGCCGCTGTTCTTCGAGACGGGGCTGGTGCTGCTGCTGCCGATCGTCGCCGCCGCGGCCGCGGGGATCGAGGGTCCGGCGCGCGATGCCGCCAAGCTGCGGCTGATGCTGCCGGCACTTGCCGGCCTGTCGGTGGTGCACGCGCTGGTGCCGCCGCACCCGGGTCCGCTGCTCGCGGTCGATGCGCTCAAGGCCGACCTCGGCCGGACGATCTTCTACGGCATCCTGGTCGCGATCCCCACCGGCATCCTCGCCGGCCCGGTGCTCGCACGCTTCATTTCGCGCGGTATCGTGCTCAGCGAGCCCGAGATCGTTCCGGTCGAAGTGCCTATCGCACCGCCGTCGAAGGGCGTGGCGCTGCTCGTCGTGCTGCTGCCGGTGGTGCTGATCGCGGCGGGTGAATCGGTGCAGTTCCTCCCCAAGACGAGTGCGCCCAGCTTCGGCTGGCTCACTGCCATCTCGGGTCCCGTGCTCGCGCTGCTCCTCGCCAATCTCGCGGCGCTCGTGCTGTTGTTCGGGCGGAAGCTGACCGATGCCGGCATTCAGACGGCGATCTGGAAGGAAGCGATGACGCCCGCCGGCGGTATCCTGCTCGCGATCGGCGCAGGCGGCGCGCTAAAGCAAGTGCTGGTCTCCGCCGGCCTGTCGGAGATGCTCGCGCGGCTGGCGATGGCGCAGGCGATTTCGCCGTTGCTGCTTGCCTGGCTGATCGCAGTCGCCATCCGCCTCGCCACCGGCTCGGCGACAGTGGCGACCATCACCACTGCGGGTGTGATGCCCGCAGTGGTTGCCGCGACCGGCGCCTCGCCCGAATGGACCGTGCTCGCGATCGGCTGCGGATCGGTGTTCTTCTCGCACGTCAACGATCCCGGCTTCTGGCTGGTGCGCAGCTACATCGGCACCAGCACCGCCGACACTTTCCGTACCTGGTCGGTACTCGAGACGGTAGTTTCCGTAGCTGGACTCGCCTTCGTGCTTGCAGGAAGCTGGCTGCTATGATCGACGCGGAGAGCATCGCGCAGGCCGGCCCGGTCCGCGAAGGTCGGCTGGCCGACCACGCCTACACGCGCATCGTCGCGATCATCAACGCCGACGACTTGAAGATCGGGGACCGCCTGCCGTCCGAGGCGCGGCTTTCGGAGATGTTCGGCATGTCGCGCACGATCGTGCGCGAAGCACTGGTGCGGCTCGCCGCCGACGGTATCACCGAAGCGCGGCGCGGCGCCGGTTCGTTCGTCAAACGTCGTCCGTCCGAGCGGCTGGTCGCGCATATGCCGATGGACGACCTGTCGGCGACGCTCGGCAGCTACGAGGTCCGCTTCGTCGTCGAGACCGAGGCCGCGCGGCTCGCGGCAATGCGGCGCTCGCCCGAGCAGATGGAAGTGATCGAGCGCGCGTGGCAGGCGCTACGCGACGCGCTGCAATCGAGCGGCCCGGCGCATATCGAGGACATGGCGCTGCACCGCGCGATCGCCCTCGCCACCGCCAACACAGCGTTCGTCGCGACGTTCGACCATATGTATGAGGAAGTCGACCGCATCATGCGCGCCGGCGTCGACATCTCCCGCTCGCGCCCGCCCGAGGCGATCGGTGCGATGATCACGGAGCATGAGATGATCGTCGAGGCGATCCGCGTGCAGGACGCCGACGGCGCCGCGCTGGCGATGCGCTGGCACTTGCTGCAGGGACGCAAGCGGCTGATGCCGTAGGGAGCCATGCGCAGCTTGGCCCAAAATCCTCCCCGAGCTCGCTCGGGGAGGGGGACCGCCGGCCGTAGGCGGGTGGTGGAGGGGCGCCGCGCGGAGGCGCGGCGGGGACCTCCGCTCCCGACATTCCGCGCTGCGCGCAACCCCTCCACCATTGCTGCGCAATGATTGGGTGGAATTGCCCCCGGCAATTCCAGCCCTGTGCGGGGCACAGGGCGACCCATTCATCCCCCTCCCCGAGACAAGCTCGGGGAGGATTGAGAATCCCCAGCTCCCGTCGCAAACCGACAACGAACGCCGCCCGCTCCCAGGGAGCGGACGGCGCACTGGCCGTGCGTAGCACCAGTCAACGCATCGAACGGAAAGTCTCCCGCAGTTCCTGGGCGAACGATTGCGGCTGCTCCCAGGCAGCGAAATGCCCGCCCTTTGCCAGTCGATTATAGTGAACGAGGTTCGGATAGGCGCGACGGGCCCAGCTTTCCGGCGCCGTATAGATTTCGTCCGGGTAGGCACTCACGCCCATCGGTAGCGTCACGCCCTTGGGCGCAAAGAACGCCAGCTTGCCTTCCCAATAGAGCCGAGCCGACGATACCGCCGTGTTCGTCAACCAATAGAGCGTGACGTTGTCGAGCACGTCGTCGCGGCTCAGCCCTTCTTCGGCGCCGTCGAACACGCGCGTGATGAGGGCGCGGCTCCGCTCGTCATGATCGAGCATCCAAGCGGCCAGGCCGATCGGCGAGTCCGCCAGGGCGTAGAGCGTCTGCGGTCGTCCGGCCATCTCTTGCGCATAGCCGAGCCCGTGCTGGTAGAATGTCGAAAGCTGATCGAACGCATAGCGCTCGTCCGCCGAAAGCCCCGCAGGCGCCGGACCATTTGGCAGCAGCTTCGCGATTTCGTCCGGAACGGTCGCCGGCATGTTGGTGTGCACGCCGACCAGCCCCGCCGGCCGCAACAGCGCCATCTGCTCGGTCACGGCGTTGCCCCAGTCGCCACCCTGCGCGACGTACTTCTTGTACCCGAGCCGCTCCATCAGCACCGCCCAGGCACGGGCGATGCGGATCGGGTCCCATCCGGTCGCAGTCGGTTTACCCGAGAAGCCATGGCCTGGCAGCGATGGTATGACCACGTCGAACGCGTCGGCCGCGGTGCCGCCATGCGCGGTCGGGTTGGTCAGCGGCTCGATCACTTTCATCTGCTCGATGATCGAGCCCGGCCAGCCATGCGTGATGATCACTGGCAGCGCATTGGGATGCCGCGAGCGGACATGGATGAAATGGATGTCCACGCCGTCGATATTGGTGACGAAATTGGGGTAGGCGTTCAGCCGCTTCTCGGCACGCCGCCAGTCATAATGGTTAACCCAATAGTCGGCGAGCTTGCGCATCGTCGCGAGATTCACGCCCTGGCTGGCGTCGTTGACCGTCTCGCGCTCCGGCCAATTGGTGGCGCGGATACGCGCACGCAGATCGCCCAGCGCCTGGTCGGTCGCATGGAAGCTGAATGGGCGGATGGAGGAGTCGTTCGAAGCCGAAGTCTGCGCTTCCGCGGGGTTCGCGAGGCCGAGGCCGACGGCGGCGATCAACGACGAAGCGACACGGGCGCGGTGGGCGATGGTCATGCTGGTCATGGTGGTTCTCCCTTGCAGCCGGACTGAGATCCGTTCGTTTCCGGTGACTGGGAGGTAGCCGAGCGCAGCGCGGCCCGCCGTTCGCGGGTTGCGGCGATTGTCGCAGGATTGCGATGACCGACAGGCCTGCGTTACTTCAGCGGTGGAACGAGTCGTTCGGGACGGATCGGAGGGCGACGGGCAATGAATGCCGCCAGCGCCATGCGCATCGCGGAACGGCCGCCGGATCCGTTCGAGGAAATGAGCCGCATCCTCGATCGGCCGCCGATCGCGCTGTCCGAACGCCTGAGCGGTGACACCCGCCTGACCGGCCGGTGGACCCATGGAGCACTCCACGATGCGCTGCCAGGCATGCCCGAGCATGTGATTATCGCGCATCACAATCACGGCACCGAAATCAACCTGCGCACCGGCGACGGCTTGCGCGCCACTGCCAAGACCAGCCCGGGCACGATTGTCATCATCCCTGCCGGGCACGACGGGCGGTGGGATATCAACGGCGGCGTCGACGTCAGCCACGTCTACCTTACGCAGAAGCGGCTCCAGGCGAGCGCCGAGTCATTGACCGGCGGGCATAGGGTGGAACTGCTCGATCGCCTGTGCTTCGCCGACCCGAAAATAACCCATATCCTCACCTTGCTCAGCGACGAAGAGACGACCGGCGACGCTTCGTCCCGATTGTTTCTCGAGCGGGCGATCGACCTGTTGTGCACGCAACTGGTGCGGAGCCATTCCAGTTTCGGCGCGCTGGCGGATCCGGCACCGAAGCGGGGTCTCGCGGACTGGCAGGTTCGGCGCGTCACCACCTACATGCGCAGCATGATGGAGCAGGAGATCGGCCTCGACGAACTCGCCGCGCTGGTCAGCCTTAGCCGCTTCCACTTCTGCACCGCCTTTCGACAGGCGACCGGCAATACGCCGCATCAATGGCTGACCAACCTTCGCATCGCGCGCGCCAAGGAAATGCTGGCGGATCCATCGCTGCCGGTGACGGAAGTCGGACTGTGCGTCGGCTACCAGACCCCCTCGTCCTTTGCGGCGAGCTTTCGCAAGCTGGTCGGCGTGACTCCGAGTGACTACAGACGGAGGCTATAGCGCGCCGAAACGCGGCGCGCGCATACTAACGGCACTGGACGGAATGCGTCGGATGATGTCGTTGGTGGGAATGTCGTCCGCAGCCGGGAACCCGGTTCGCCGTGATCGAGTATTCCGCCGCGCCGAGTAAATGGAGTGTCAGCCGATGAAGCCGGGAACGCCTATGCACTATAAGAGCGTCTTTGCGTCGCTTGCCTTGTGTCTGCCCTGCGCGGCTCAGGCTACCGTCGTGCTGGATCCGATAGCGCATATACTCCCGGGTCAGACCGCGAAGATCGGACTCTTCACGCATGTTCCACCGACCAGCACCGGAGGTGCGCCGCGCACCGGGGCACAGGGGCTCCAAGGCTTGGCTGACGGCTCAGGCCGCATCTTCATCAACGATACCCGCGGGATCTTGTATGTAACGGACAAGACGGGTGCCGCGCCCACACCTTATCTGGACTTGCGGACGGCCGGGATCGGGTTTTCCAACGCCGCCGATGCGACCCAGACGGGCCTGATGAGCTTCGCCTTCCATCCCAATTTCAACAAGGATCCACAGAAGCCGGGCTACAACATATTCTACACGATCGACACGAGTGCCGCGAGCAACAACGGCAAGGCGTGGGGCGTACGCGGAGTCCCGGCCAACCACGATAATATTGTCCACGAATGGCATGTGGCGGACCCTTCGGCTGCCACCGCCCAGGTAACGGCGGTGCGCGAAGTGCTCCGCATCGCTCAGCCGTACAAGGATCACGGAGCGGGTACGATCGCCTTCAACAGCGCGGCGCGCCCGGGCGATGCCGATTACGGCAAGCTGTATATCGGCATGGGAGACGGCGGTTCCGCAAATGACCCGCTGAACTCGGCGCAGAATCTCACGGTGCCGTTTGGCAAGATCCTGCGAATCGACCCGGTGGATCCGGACGGCGAGGGCCCGCGCCGTTACGCCATCCCCTCCGACAATCCATTCGCCGGCAGTGCGGCCGCCCGCGGGGAGGTGTGGGCGCTCGGCCTGCGCAATCCACAGCACTTCAGCTGGGATGCGAAGGGCCAGATGTACATCGCCGATATCGGGCAAGCGCAGATCGAGGAAGTCGATGTCGGTCGGCCGGGCGCGAACTATGGTTGGCCGGCGCGCGAAGGCACCTATGCGCGTGGACCCGACAAGGACGATTTTGCCATCTACAATAGGCCGCCCAACCCCGGCTTCTCCGATCCGATCGGGCAATACGATCATGAAGAGATTCTGCGCTTCGGCGGCAAGCTGGCGAGTATCGGCACCGCGTTCCGCTACGAAGGCAGCCTCATGCCTGGTCTGTTCGGCGACGTGATATTGTCCGACCTGGTCTCAGGCCGCCTGTTCTACTTCGATCCTGATGAGGCAACGAGCGGAACGCCGGCGACCTTGCACGAGCTCATGCTGACTCTCAATGGCCTGCCAACCACGCTGCGCACCCTCGAGGGCTATTCCAGCGCCAATCGCGTCGATCTCCGGCTTGGACGCGATAGCGACGGCGAGTTGTACATGATCTCCAAGGGCGATGGGGCCATCTACCGCTTCCTGGGCCTGGCAGTCCCGGAGCCCGGCAGCTGGATCATGATGCTCGCCGGGTTCGCGGCGATTGGCGGTGTGCTGCGCGGGCGTCGGAGCGTAGGCGTGAGCACGATAGTTTGTTCCCTGCCCTATGCATCAATCACTGGCCGGCAGAATTTGGGACTTCGCCCCCGATCGCTGCGGCCGCATCGAATGACCCCTCCTGTCAGAAGTAATCGCGATTCAGTTTGCCCGTCGTGCGAACTAAAGTTCGAAGGACCTATCGACAGCATGCAGAGATTTTCGAGCCTTTGATCCAGATCCACTCGCGCAACAGGCCTAAGGGTCTATGGAAGGCTCGATGTCGGTAGCGCGATAGGACTCAGCCGGCAGGCCGTGAACCGATCGCCGGAGCGAAGACACTTACGCCGTGACAGGGGGGCGCGTGGATGGCATCGCGGGAGCGGAACGCGGCTAGGCAGGAGTCTTGGCATCGCAAGGCCGGCGATGGGGCATCGCTAGACGTGCGCGGCGCGATGGTCCGATGGTCACCGAAATTCGCACTCGCGATCGTCTATTTCCTCGTCGCGGCGGCGGCATTCAACGGATATTATGCCAAGCACGGATTTTACGACGACAGCCGGATGATCTCGGCGCGAATGACGATGGACGGCTCCGCAATCCGGCCGGTGGTTTACCGCCGCCTCAATCCCCTGGTCGCCAGATTCACCGCCGAGCGCGTGCCGGAATCGTTGAAGCTGCGCTTCTGGCGGCGCTTCGCCATGAACGGCGTTTCCTATCTGGGGCCCGACATCGCCGCTGCGTCGGGGCCTGACTATTTCCTGGCTTATAACGTCCTCTACTACCTTGTGTTCGCGCAGCTGCTTGCTGCTCTGTTCGTGCTTCGCGCACTGTTCTGCCGGTTCGTGAGTCCGCTCGCCGCCACGCTCACGCCGATGCTCTGGGCGCTTGCGATGCCCTATATCCAGGCGGTCGATGGCGGCTTGCTCTATGATTACGCCGAGTTGCTGTTCCTCGCCTGCGCCGCGCTCGCCGCGCTCGACCGCCGGATCGCGCTGCTCGTGCTGTGGACGCTGCTGGGCACGTTCAACAAGGAGACGTTTCTGCTGTTCATCCCGTCGCTCGTGCCATTGCTGGTCCCCGCGATAGGCAAGCCGCGCGCGCTGGTGACCACTTCAGTGCTGATGGCGGTCTCGGCCGCGATCGTGGTGGCGGTGATGATGGCCTATGCCGGCAACGGCGACGCCGGCGGCAACCCAAAGGCGTTCGATAATCTGCTCTTCTATCTCAACCCGTTCAACCTTTTGCGTTTCTCGAAAGCCTATGGCCTGCTGCTGCCGCGCGCAGGGGGTATCTTAGGGGGCGCCATCGCTGTTGCCGTGGTCGGCACGAGCTGGCGTCGCGCCGACCTGCGATTGCGGCGGCACCTGCTCATCGCCGCCGCCATCAACGTGCCCATCTTCCTGGCGTTCGCCGCGCCGGGCGAAGTGCGCAACCTGAGCTTGTGCTTCGTGGGTTTCTCGGCGTTGGTCGCCTATGGCGTCGACGACTGGATCAGGCGAACGGTGTCAGGGGCGGCACGGGTTGATGTCGCCGGCTAGTTCCGGCCTACAGCGCTCGGCGCGCGTGACCTCGATCGCCGCTTCAGGATCACTTCCGTCAATGGCAGCCGTCGGGCGGTAGACAGGCCAATCTCTGGACGTGGGTCGGTAGTCGCCGATCTTCTGGGGCGCCTCGCGGCGGGAGCTTTCTGATGTTCGCTCCTGAAAGCTACGAGTCAGCAAAACGCCCAGTTCCCCCCGTCCATTTGCCACCCCGTGCATTCCAGCTACGACTTTAGTCGCGAGTGCCGCATGGCACTCCGCGCCCTATCGCCGAGAACCACGAACCTGCCCTAGGAGGGACAAATGCGCTGCCCCCACGCTGCGATCATCGGACTGCTCGCCAGTGTCGCCGCGCTGCCCGCGGTTGCCGGCCCCTCGGTCTTTCTCCAGCAGCCCAACGACCCGCAGGCCGTCACCGCCAAGGCCCCGAACGACGGCAAGACCGATTCCACCGCGGCGCTGCAGGCCGCGATCGATGCGGCCGACAACAAGGGGGCCGGCGGCGTGGTGTTCCTGCCTGCGGGCCGCTACCGGTTGACGCGCACGCTCTATCTCTGGCCGGGCGTGCGGCTGATCGGCGTTGGCGCGACGCGACCGGTGCTGGTGCTCGCGCCCAACACTCCCGGCTTCCAGACCGGCGTCAAGAACATGGTGATCTTCGCCGGGCGTGGGCCGATGCGATCGGCCAACCCGAATTTCAAAGTGCCCTTCCCGCCCTCCGGCAGCGTGCCGTTCGACGAGACGATCGCCGATGCCAATTCGGGCAGCTTCTATTCGGCGATGAGCAACATCGACGTCGAGGTCGGCGCGGGCAATCCCGCGACCGCCGCGATCCGCGAGCATGCTGCGCAGCATGCCTATCTCAGCCACATGGATTTCAGCCTCGGGACCGCCTTCGCCGGGGTCTATATGGTCGGCAACTACGGGTCGGACCTGCACTTCCGCGGCGGGCGCTACGGCATCGTCACCGAAAAGCCGTCGCCGGCGTGGCAGTTCACTTTGGTCGATTCCAGCTTCGACGGCCAGCGCGACGCCGCGATCCGCGAACATGAAGCCGGGCTGACCTTGGTCAATGTCGTGTTCCGCAACACGCCCGTCGGGATCGACATCGACAAAGGCTATGGCGACTGGCTGTTCGGCAAGAACGTGCGGTTCGAGAACGTCTCCAAGGCGGGCGTCGTCGTCTCGAACGAGAACAACGCTTACACCCAGATCACTTTCCAAAATGCGGTCGCCAGCCGCACCCCGGTATTCGCGGCGTTCCGCGACAGCGGCAAGACCGTCGGCCAGTCAGGCAATTATCGCGTCGCCGAATTCACCTACGGCCTGACGCTCCCCGCGGTGGGCGCGATGGGCGAATATGCCACGCGCTTCGACGCCGCTGCGCTGGCCAGGCTGCCCGCCCCCGCCGGCCGCGCGGTGGGGCCGCTGCCGCCGACCGGCGAATGGACCAATGTCCGCGAGCTCGGCGCCAAGGGCGATGGCAAGACCGACGATACCGCCGCGCTCCAGGCGGCGATCGCCAGGCACCGCGTGCTCTACTTCCCGGCCGGCTTCTACAGTGTCAGCGATACGCTCAAGTTGCGCCCCGACAGCGTGCTGATCGGGTTCAACCCGAGCACCACGCAGATCTGGCTGCCCGACGGCACGCCCGCGTTCCAGGGCATCGGCACGCCCAAGGCGCTGGTCGAAGCACCTAAGGGTGGCGACACCATCGTATCGGGGTTGGGTATCGCGACCAACGGCATCAACGCGCGCGCGACGGCGCTGCTGTGGCAGGCCGGCGCCAATTCGCTGGTCGAGGACGTCAAAATCCAGGGCGGCCACGGCACCACCATGCCCGACGGCAGCCGCTACGACCCGTATGACGCCACGCACAGCGCGGACAAGGATGTGCGCAAGCGCTGGGACGCGCAATATCCCAGCATCTGGGTGACCAACGGCGGCGGCGGCACCTTCGCCAATCTATGGACGCCGAGCACCTTTGCCTCCGCCGGCTTCTACGTGTCCGACACCAGCACGCCGGGGCATATCTACCAGGTCTCGAACGAGCATCATGTCCGCACCGAATTCGGGTTCAACCGGGTTGCGAATTGGGAGATGCTCGCTGGCCAGACCGAGGAAGAGGTCGGCGAGAGCCAGGACGCCGTCAGCGTCGACATCCGCAATTCGCACGACCTGCTGATCGCGAACCACCACGCTTATCGCGTGACGCGTGGCGTAAAGCCGGCACGAACGGCGATACGGCTCGAGAATGTCGCGGATCTCCGCTTCCGCAACCTGCACGTGAACGCCGAGAGCGGGCTCGGCACTTGCGACGCGATCGGCTGCGGCACCTATCTGCGGATCAGCAAATTTCCCTATGAGAATGCCATCGTCGACGTGACGCACGGGATCGACGTGCGCGAGCGCGAGTTCGCCGTGCTCGACGTGCCCGGCGACCCGAAACCGCCCGTGCCCCAAGGCCCGCAAGTCACGAAACTCGCCGACGGCTTCTGGTCGATCGCGGGCGCCGCCGTCGACGGCGCGGGCAAGCTCTATTTCATCGACCGCAAATTCCAGCGCATCCATGGCTGGAGCGAAGCCGGCGGGCTCACCACCGAGCGCGACCAGGCGCTCGATCCCGTCAATTTGGAGATCGATCGGTCGGGCAATGTCGTCGTGCTCTCGTCCTACGGCGCCGAAGGCACGGTCTACAGCTTCAAGCCAGGCACGCCCGACGACCAGATCAGCCTTATCCCGCCGACGCCCACCGCGCCGCACGCCGGGGCCATGACCGCACTGCCGGGCAATTGGTGGAACAACGGCGAGTTCAAGGACCAGTACGACCCCGCCGCCGATCATTTCACTACGCTCGGCGAGATGTTCGCGCGCGACGTCGCGGTGGCGCATCCGCGCGAATATGTCTCGCCCGACGGCAGCCTGGTGCTGCCCGCCTATCGCAACTTCATGCAGGGGCCGCCCAACCATCTCGGCTGGCGCTTCTCCGATGCACTCGACACCTATGGCTTCGTGACCGCCAAGCCCGGCAGCCGGGTGTTCGTGAGCAACGGCTCTGAGGACATCACCTATTCGGGCCTGGTCGGCACCGGCGGCGCAGTTACGGATCTGAAACCCTTCGCGAACCGCGGCGGCGAGAGCGTCGCGGTCGGGCCCGACGGGCGCGTGTTCGTCGCGAACGGGCAAATATTCGTCTATGACGCGACCGGCAAGCAGGTCGGGCGGATCGACGTGCCCGAGCGGCCGCTGCAGCTGGTGTTCGGCGGGGCGGACGGGAAGACGCTCTATATCCTCACGCACCACGCGCTGTTTTCGGCGCAGCCCTGACACAGTCCGAGCTTCTCAAAAGCCCTTTCGCACGCTCAAGAACACCGACGGAGAGGAGTTCAGGCGACGATCCTCTTCGTACGACAATGGGCTCGTGTTGCGAGGGCCGCCGTAGAATTTTACGAGACGCCGATATTGCTGCGCGAGGATATTGTTCGCCTCCAGGCGCAGCGTAAGGCTGGCCGCCGGCCGATATTCGACGAACAGGTTGAGCGCCGGCTGCGCGCCATAATAATCGATCTCATTGAAGCGATATTCATATTTCTCGCACCCCTTGGTCGTCGCCGACGTTGCGCAGGGCGTAGCGAGACTCGCGCCCCAGCTCATTTTCCAGCGTGGAACGTCCTGACGGAAGGAGATCGTGTATTCGGCCGGCAGCACGTTGGTCAGCGACCGCATCGCACCGGAAACCGGATCCTGAACCCGCGAGCGCTGAAAAGTCCCCGAAACCTTCAGCTCGCCGTGCGCGATCCCGAGCCTGGCGAGCGGCAAAGTCGCGCTCACGATCAGCGCGTCGAGCGTAGCACTGCTGATATTGCCTGGGGCGTCGAATGCCGGCCCTGAAGCGCTGGTGATCAATATTCGATCGATCGCGTGCGAGATGGCCGAATGCCGCAGGGTGAGCGAAACGTCGCCGCTGGACCAGAAATGCCGCTCATAGGCAGCTTCGAACACCCAGGCCTGCTGCGGCACGATGTCGACGTTGCCGGCGTGCACGCCACCGATATCGAGCGAGGACGAGGCGACGAAATTGTTGAAATCGAGCTGCCCCACTTCGCGTTCGACGCGCAGGCGCAGCTGATTGTCGGCATTGGGAGAGACGATCAGCGCGAGGCGCGGCTTGGCGTAGGTCAGTGCCTTGCTTTGTCGGACGTCGGCGCGCGACGCGATGCTCGAATGTTCGAGATTGAGCGCGAACTCCGTCTTGAGCCACGATGTCGCGGTCCAGCTCAGCTGTGCCGATGCCTGGCCGCGCGCCTCGGTGACATTCGCCCGCGCGTTGGGAAGCTGGATCGCGAAGCCGTTATAGCTGAAGCCATTGGTGGTATGGAGCCAATTGAAAGTGCCTTCGAGAGCGAGTTGCGCCGACAGGCGGCTGCTTGTAGCATAGATCAGATTGGCGCGTGCCAGCGCCTCGCCGCCGCGTTCGCGCGCCTGGAAGGCCTGGTCCGAATTTCCATCCGTCAGCCGAGACGTGTAGCTCTGCGCGTGAAGATCGACGAGCGCCTGGGCCTGCATCGTCCATTTTCCGCCCAAGGACCGGCTGAAATTGGCGCCGAGCTCGCCGCGCAGCTGCCCGCCGAGCGGTCCACCCAGATTCTGATCGAGATGCGTCGACGCGCCGGCGGCGGACCGATCGGTCTCGCGGAACGTAAAGTCGGTGCGCACCAGGCTGCCGTTCACCGAGAATTGGCCGCCTATCAGCTTGGTGGCGTAATTGACGAAGCCGAAGCCGGTCAGGCCACCCGCCCTGCTCGTCACCGACGATTGCTGCAGCACATTTCGCGCAGCATCGCGTCGGACCGATGCACCATCGCCTTCCGCCAATTCGGCATAGCGAGTCAGCGAGACCGCGCCGGTGAGCGTTTGTCCGCCGCTGAAATGCTTCGAGATTTCGACCGTCGCCGACGGCAGATTGCGGCCGTCGCGAAGCCAGGCGTCCGAAGCAGTGACTGTCAACGCGCGCCCTGTTTGCCGCTTTCGCACCACGTTCACGACGACGGTCTGCCCCAACATGTCGAGCCCGGGGCAGCTGTCCCGGATCACTTCGACATGATCCACCTGGTCGGCCGGAATACGCGACAACAGGTCGCCAAGCGTGAATTGTTTGTCGGACGGCCGCTCGCCGTCGATCAATACATTGCCGGCGGCCGCGGCAAAACCACGGCGCGAATTGTCGCCAGCCGAGAAGGTAAACCCCGGAAGCAGATCGACCATTTCGCGCGCGGTCTTGGGTTGCCGGGCGGCGAAAAAGTCCGCCGCGTTGCGCGTGGCGGCGCAGCCAGTGGTAGCGGAGCGCGGTTGCGTTTCGGCGGACGCGCGCGCCGAGCCAATGGCAAGCACGGTGGACAACAGCAGGATCGATTCTCGACGCATGGCGCAGCCTCGCAGCAGTTGCGGCAAGCTAACCGGCGCGAGACCGAAATCGGTTTTAAGAATTGTTAAGCGCGCGAGATCCGGTTCGCACGCATTCCGCGCTGGGCTATGTTCAGCGCATGAGGAACCGAGTGCATGCGCGCTTTGCTGATCGATGACGATTTGGAACTATGCAGCATGATGCGCGAGTATTTCTCGCAGTGCGGCCATACGCTCGAGTCAGCGCAGGACGGCCGCACCGGCCTCGATCGCGCGTTGAACGAAGACTATGACATCGTGTTGCTCGACGTGATGCTGCCCGCGATCAACGGCTTCTCGGTGCTGCAGCAACTCCGGCGCAGCCGCACAGTGCCCGTGATCATGCTCACTGCGCGCATCCACCGCGACGACAAGATCGCAGGACTGAACACGGGCGCCGACGATTATTTGACCAAGCCGTTCGATCCGAGCGAGCTGCTCGCGCGCATTGGCGCAGTATTGCGGCGCTCCGCCGCCTTCGCCAACCGCGAACCCATCAGGCGGTTCAAGGGACTCGAAATCAACGTGCCGGCGCGCGAAGTGCGCGTGGTGGGGCGGCTGGTCGAACTGACCGGTCTCGAGTTCGACATTCTCGAGCTGCTGACACGCCAGGCGAACCGCCCGGTCCCGCGCGACGAAATGAGTGTGTTGTTGGGGCGCGCACCATCACCGTACGACCGGGCGCTGGACGTGCATGTCAGCCATCTGCGCGACAAGCTCGAGGCGCGCGAGTTGATCCGGACCGTGCGCGGCGTCGGCTATGTCTTTTCCGCGGAGCCGCCGGCGTGAGGTCGCTCTATCTCGGCATGGCATTGGTGATGGCGGCGACGCTGTCGCTGACGTTGCTCGCCTTCGGCATCATCTCGCAGCAGATGGAGCGCCAATATATCGTACCGGTGTTCGAAGCGATGGACGAGCTCCAGCTGGATAGCGCGCGCGCGGCGTTGCAGACCGGCGGAACGACCTCCGTCGCCGCCTATATGAAAGCGCTCGACCGCAAATTCGGACCTGACCATTATCTGCTCGATGCGCGCGGAGTGGACGTGGTTTCCGGACGTAATCTGGGCGGGTTCCTCCCACCCCGTCCGGCCGACCGATCGCGCGGCTTCGTCGGCAAGCGTTTCGTGGTGACTCGAAAAGCCAGTGACGGGCAGTATTGGCTGCTGTCGGCAGGTCCCCAGAGGGATACCGGCCTGCAATTCTCGCCCTATGCGCTGGTGGCGATCTGCGCGACGGCGGCGCTGTCGGTGGCAGGGGCTTTCGGCATCGTGTTGCCGATCCGGCGACTGACGGCCCATGTCCAGCAGTTCGGGAGAGGCGAACTGAGCTCTCGCGCGTACTTCCGCCGTCGCGACGAAATCGGCGTGCTTGCTCGCTCGTTCAATGACATGGCCGACAGGATCGAACGACTGGTCAGGAGCGAGCGTCGGCTGTTGCAGGACATCTCGCACGAGCTCCGCTCGCCGCTTGCTCGGCTGAAGCTGGCAATCACGCTCGCGCGCACCGCGCCCGACCTCGACCGCGCGCTGGACCGTGTCGAGCGCGACGTCGAACACATCGCGGGGCTTACGGCGGAGCTGGTGGAAACGGTGCGCGAGGAAGGCGAAGTAGCGGCAATTCGACGCGAAAATGTCCGCCTCCAAGAGCTCGTCCTGGCAGCGGCTGAGAATTGCAATGCCGAGTCCCAACGCGCGATCCGCTGCGATCTGCCGAACGGCGAGATCGCATGCGACCGCATGCTGATGGGCCGCGCGCTCGAAAACATCGTGCGGAACGCGATTGCTTATTCGCCCGCCGAGACTCCCATCGACATTTCGGCGTTGGTGGATGTCAGCGGAACCAGTATTTCGATCCGCGACTATGGCCCAGGCGTTCCGGACGACGATCTGGAGCGGATCTTCGCGCCCTTCCACCGCGTCGACGAATCGCGCCACGCGGCGAGCGGCGGTATCGGCCTCGGGCTGGCAATCGCGCGCAGCGCGATTCATCTACATGGCGGCACGATCGTGGCGCAGAACGCCAGTCCCGGCTTGCGCGTCACCATTACGCTGCCGCAGTAGGACGGACGAGACGATGGAACACCAATTCCGCGCTGGGAGGCGAAAATGACAGTGACGGGCGGCTGCTTGTGCAACAGCGTGCGCTACGAAATCGCCGCCGATCCGATCGTAGCGCGGACCTGCTGGTGCAGGCTTTGCCAAAAGATCGGCGCCGGCGGGAGCACGACCAATGTCGCCTTCCCGAGCGCCGACATCGTCGTGCGCGGCGAACTGGCCGATTACACTTCGATCGCCGACAGCGGAAACGTGATGCACCGCCGCTTCTGCCCGAAATGCGGTTGCCATTTGTTCAGTGCAGCCGAAGCCCGCCCGCACCTCCTGTTCGTTCGCGCCGGCTCGCTCGACGATCCGGAAGTCGCCAAGCCGGTGATGACGATCTGGACGTCACAAGCCCCGTCCTGGGCGTGTATCGATCCGGACCTGCCCAGCGTCGAGGGGCAGCCGCCGCCAGCTGGGTAACGCGAGCTTATGATTCCAACTCAGGCGCCGGCTCCCGAAAGCCAGTCGCGGCTCACGTCGCAGAGCGCTTCGGGCGACCGCGTGGCGTCGAGGATCAGCGCGTGCTCCGCGCTTCCCGGGCGCTCGAGCGCGGCGAGCTGGCTGGCGAGCAGGCTCGCCGGCATATAATGGTCCGCGCGGCTCGCGATCCGGCGCGCGAGTTCGTCGCGGCCGGCCTCGAGCATGATGAAGCGGGTCGGTACATCGACTGCCTGGATGAGCCGTTCGCGATAGCAAAGGCGCAGCGCCGAGCAGGCAGCGACCGCGAGCCCGCCGGTGCCGGTGGCTTCCCTCAGTGCGGCGCCCAGCCGGTCGAGCCATGGCCAGCGATCCTCGTCGCACAGCGGCTGGCCGGCGCGCATCTTGGCGACGCTTGCCCCGTCGTGCAGCGTATCGGCCTCGATGAATGGGCAATCCAGCGCGGTCGCAAGCAACTGCCCCAGCGTCGATTTGCCGCTGCCACTCACTCCCATGACGATGATTGCGCAAGGCGGAATGCCGCCGGTCTCACGGTCGAGCTGCACCCTGTCCATCCCAACACGCCGCACAGCAGCTGCGCAGCTCACGCCGCGGCGACGGAAGCCGCCGTTCGCCGTCTCCTATCGCCAGCGCGGCCGCGATGAATATACGACCATGGTCGCGGATGCCGCGCTAGCCACGCGCCGCTATCGCCCCTCATGGAACGGACGTGCGCCAGATGAAGCGACCAGGATATGCGAGGAGTCTGTTGACGGCCACGGCGCTGATCTCGCCGCTGACGGCGCAGGCCATGTCGCGCTCGGTCTATTCGACCCGGCCGGACGATCCCGCGGCGGTCACCGTTGAAGCCAAAGGAGACGGCAAGGCCGACGATAGCGCCGCGATCCAGGCGGCGATCGACCGCATCCGGTCGGCCAAGACCCGCGAAGGCGTGGTGTTCCTGCCCTCCGGCCGCTACCGCATCACCCAGACTTTGCTGGTGCCGCCCGGCGTCCGGATCTTCGGTGTCGGCCCGACCCGGCCGGTGCTGGCGCTCGGCGACAGCACGCCCGGCTTCCAGACCGGCGTGTCGGCGATGGTCGTGTTCACAGGCGGCGACCAATATCTGGTTGGCGACATTCCGGTGCCGGTGCCGAATATCGTACCGCGCGACAAAAAGGTCCGCGACGCCAATTCGGCGACCTTCTATTCGGCGATGGCCAATGTCGACATCGCGATCGGCAAGGGCAATGCCGCTGCGGTCGGCGTCCGCTTTCGCGTCGCGCAGCATGGCTTCCTCAGTCACATGGACTTCGACACCGGCTCAGGCTTCGCCGGAGTCTACCAGGCGGGCAACCAGTTCGAGGACCTGCACTTCCGCGGCGGCCGCTATGGCATCGTCAGCGAGAAGACGTCGCCGGCGTGGCAGTTCACGCTGATCGATTCGATCTTCGACGGGCAACGCGACGCCGGCATCCGCGAGCATGAGGCCGACCTCACGCTGGTCAACGTCGCGTTCCGCAATACGCCCGTCGGAGTCGAGATCGACAAGGGCTATGACGATTCCTTGTTCGGCAAGGATGTGCGGTTCGAGAATATCGCCAAGGCCGGCGTGATCATCTCGAACGAGACGAACGTCTTCACTCAGGTCGGTTTTCAGAATGCGCTGGCGAGCAACACGCCGGCGTTCGTGCGCTTCCGCGAGAGCGGCAAGACGGTCGGCCGTGCCGGCGTGTACCGCGTAAGCGAATTCACCCACGGCCTGACCCTCGCGGGACTGGGCCAGATGGGCGAATTCGCGACGCGTTTCGCCTCCGCGCCGCTGGCCAGGCTCCCCGCCCCCGGCGCACCCGTGATCCGCGCACTGCCGCCGACGAGCGAATGGACCAATGTCCGCACGCTCGGCGTCAAGGGCGACGGCAGCAGCGACGACACCGCGGCACTCCAGGCGGCGATCGACAGCCACCGCGTGCTCTATTTTCCGACGGGCTTCTATGCCGTCACCGACACGCTCAAGCTCCAGCCCGACACGGTGTTGGTCGGGTTGCACCCGAGCACGACGCAGATCGTGCTGCCTGACAATGCGCCCGGCTTTGCCGGAATCGGCAATCCCAAGGCGGTGATCGAAGCACCCAAGGGCGGCGGCAACGTCATCGCGAGCATTGGGGTGTTCACCGGCAACATCAATCCGCGCGCGATGAACATCTTGTGGAAGGCCGGCGCGGACTCGCTGATCGACGACGTCAGGATCCAGGGCGGCGGTCGCACTTTCACCACCGACAGCAAGCCACCTGACGTGGTCGCTCGCCCTGGCGGCGACCCGATCATGAACACGCATTCGGATGAGCAGCAGCCGAGCATCTGGGTGACCGACGGGGGCGGCGGTACCTTCGCCGGGATCTGGTCGCCGAACACCTTCGCGCAAGCAGGATTTTACGTCTCGAACACGGCCACGCCAGGCCATGTCTACCAGCTTTCGAACGAGCATCATTTCCGCAACGAGATCGTGCTCGACGGCGTCGAGAACTGGGAGTTCCTCGCGCCGCAGACCGAGCAGGAAGTCGGCGACGGACCCGACGCGATCAGCCTCGAAGTGCGCAATTCGCGCAACATCCTGTTCGCCAATTATCACAGCTATCGCGTGACGCGCAGCTACAAGCCAGCGATCAGCGCCGTGAAGCTCTACAATGTCGCCGATATCCGTTTCCGCAACGTCCATGTGAACGCCGAAAGCGGTTATGCCAGCTGCGATCCCAAGGGTTGCGGCACCTTCCTGCGCGCGAGCAAATATCCGTTCGAGAACGCGATCCAGGACAAGACGCATCATCTGGACGTGCGCGAGCGCGAGTTCGCGGTGCTCGACGTGCCGGCAGCGCCCCTGACCCCCGCCCCTGCCCCACTACCCTCGGTGTTCGGGCCCGGCGCGCAGCTCAGGAAGCTCGAGGACGGCTTCTGGTCGATTTCCGGTGCCGCGGTCGATGCCAAGGGCAAGCTCTACTTCGTCGATCACCGCTTCCAGCGTATCTACAGTTGGGCGGCGGGCGAAGGGCTGATGGTGCTGCGCGACCAGCCGATCGACCCGGTCAACCTCGCAGTCGACAAATCGGGCAATCTGCTCGTGCTCTCCTCGCTCGGCGCCGACACCAGCGTCTACAGTTTCAAGCCGGGCCCGAGTGACGGCAGCATCGCGCTGATCAAGCCGACGCCCACGGCGCCACACGCCGGCGCGACCATGTTGATGCCGGGCAATTGGTGGAACAACGGCGAGTTCCGCGATCAGTACGACCCCACCACCGATCATTTCACTACGCTGGGCGAAATGTTCGCGCGCGACGTGGCAGTACCCAAGGCGCAGGAATATGTCTCGCCCGACGGCAGCATGGTGCTGCCGGCGTGGCGCGTGTGGCAGCAAGGTCCGCCGACCCACCAGGGATGGCGCTGGTCGGATACGCTCGACGCGCATGGCTTGGTGCCCGCGCGGCAGGGCGAACGGATCTTCGTGACCAACGGGTCCGAGAACATCACCTATTCGGGACTGGTCGGCGCCGGCGGCACGCTCACCGACCTGAAGCCATTCGCCAATCGCGGCGGCGAAAGCGTCGCCGTCGACGCGCAAGGCAATGTGTTCGTCGCCAACGGCCAGATCTTCGTGTTCGACCGCATGGGAAAAGCGGTCGGGCGGATCGACGTGCCCGATCGGCCGATCCAGCTCATTTTCGGCGGAGCGGACAACCGCACGCTGTTCGTCCTGACGCATCGCGCACTCTACGCGGTGTCACCATGAGAACCAAAGGGGAGTAGATCATGTCTGGAGTTCGCCACCAATTCGACCGCCGCGCACTGCGGCACGCGTTGCTCGGCGCGGGTGCGGCGCTCATCGCCATCGCCCACAGCAGCGCCGCGCTGGCACAGGCGGCGCCGCCTCCGCAAGATGCAGCGCCGCCGGCCCGCGACGAAATCGTCGTCACCGGCTCGCGCATCGTAACCCCGAATTTCAATGCCCCGACGCCAGTCCAGTCGGTAGGTGCCGATCAGATCGCCGCCAACGCGCAGCCGAATATCTTCAACACTGTCGCGCAACTCCCCTCGCTGCAGGGCTCGCTGGGCGCGACCGTCAACACCAACAGTACGTCGAGCGGCCTGCAGGGCCTGAGCTCGCTCGCGCTGCGCGGCCTGGGCACGATCCGGACGCTGACACTGCTCGACGGCCAGCGCGTCGTCGGCGCCAATGTCACCGGCGTGCCCGACATCAGCCTGTTCCCGCAGTTGTTGATCAAGCGCGTCGACGTCGTGACCGGCGGTGCTTCCGCGTCCTACGGATCCGATGCGGTCGGCGGTGTCGTAAACTTCATCACCGACAAACATTTTACGGGCGTCAAGGGCAATATCCAGGGCGGCCTCACGACCTATGGCGACAACCGTCAAGTCACGGCACAGCTGGCGCTCGGCCAGGCGTTTCTCGACGGCAAGCTACATGTCGTGGTCAGCGGCGAATATGACGACGAAGCCGGCGTCGGCGCCGGCGGTTTCGGCGAAGAGCAGCCGAATGGGCGCAACTGGTATCGCACGGCGACCTTTCTCGACAGTGGTGTCGGCCCTGTCGGCGGCGGGCCGCAATATCATGTTGGCGAGCATGCGCAGGCCTATCTCTATACCAAATATGGTCTGATCACCGCCGGGCCGCTGCAAGGCACTGCGTTCGACGTGAACGGTACGCCGTTCCCGTTCGTCTATGGCAGCAGTCTCGCCGGGGTTCAGGGCACGCCAGCCAAGGACAAGAACGGAACCGTCAACAATTGCTATGTCAGCTTCTGCGTCGGCGGCGACCTGTCGGGCAATGTCGGCATTGGCACGACGATGCAGTCGAGCCTCGAACGCTTGGATGGCTACACCCGCATCGGCTACGAATTCCTGCCGCACAACGAAATCTTCTTCACCGCCAATGTCTCGCGCGTAAAGACGATGAACCAGCCCAATCCCGGCGCCGCCAAACAGGGCAGCCTGACGCTGCAATGCTCGAATCCTTATGTGCCGATCGCAATTCAGACGGCGTGCGCGGCGAACGGCATCACGTCGTTCAAATACGGCACCAGCAACGCAATCCTGCCGAACATCACCGTCCATCCGACGCGCAAGCAGTTTCGTTTCGTCGGCGGCATCGAAGGCACGTTCAATCTGCTCGGTACCGGCTGGAACTATGACAGCTATTTCGAGCACGGCGAAAACATCACCGACATCTCGGTGCGCGACATCACCCTCAACTCCCGCTACGACGCCGCGATCCAGGCGGTCCTCGTCAACGGGCAGATTGTCTGCGCAAACCCGCTCGCGACGGGCTGTCAGCCGCTCAATATCATCGGCGGCGCCAGGCCGTCGGCGGCAACACTGGCATATGTGGCGCCGGCTGCCAGTCCCTATCAGCACACGCGCCAGACGCAGAATGTGTTCAGCGTCAACGTTTCGGGCGAGCCGATCAAGCTGTGGGCCGGCCCGGTCTCGGTCGCGACCGGCTTCGAATACCGCAAAGAATTCTACAAGGTGACGGGCGATCCTTATAGCAACGGCAACGGCGCTGCGAGTGGCCCCGAGGCCAGCCTCTATCCGATCGATCCGATCCTCAACCCCGCGGGCAACAACTGGTTTGCCGGAAACTATCGCAGCGGCGGGGGCAAATATAACGTCGCGGAGGGCTTCCTCGAGGTTAATCTGCCGGTCGTCAATTCGGAGGCGCTGGGTAAGGGCAACCTCAACGGCGGCGCTCGCATAACCAACTATAGCACTTCGGGAACCGTCTGGACCTGGAAGGTTGGCGGCACCTGGGATACGCCGCTCGACGGCTTCCGACTGCGCGCCGTCACGTCGCGCGACGTGCGTGCGCCCAATTTGTCCGAACTCTTCGCGGCGGGCAGCTCGGTCAACCTTCCCAGCTTCACCAATCCGTTTTACGATCCGAACGACCCAAGCAAGGGTGCCGCCGCAGTCAACGTCCTGCAGATCACCACCGGCAATCCCGACCTCAAGCCCGAGGTCGCACGCAACACCACGTTCGGCGCCGTGCTGGCGCGGCCGCACTGGGCGCCGGGGCTCAGCCTGTCGGTAGACTATTACAAGATCAACGTGTCGGGTGTCATCTCGAGCCTCTCCGCGACGCAGGTGGTCGATTTCTGCAAGGCCGGGACGCTTACCAACTGCGCCGGGCTGTTTGTGCTGAACATGCCGGGCGGCACCGGCAATTTCGTCAAGACGCAGTCGTTCAACTTCAATCGGCTGTTCACCGACGGGCTGGACATCGAAGCGAGCTATCAGTTCGCCGATCCACTCGGGATGAAAGGCCGGTTGACGCTGCGCGGCCTGGCGACGCGCGTGCTCCACAACACCAGCTATTCGGGCATCCCGGGCACCGACCCGGTCGAATCGGCCGGCGCCAATTCGGGAGCGACGCCCGACTGGAAGGTGCTGGGCTCACAATCGTTCGATACTTCGGCGTGGCGGTTGACCGTGCAGGAGCGCTGGTTCTCGGATGGCGTCTACAGCAACGCTTTCGTGGAATGCCAGAGCAACTGCCCGTTATCGACCAGCCAGCACCGCACGATCGATAACAATTTCATGCCCGGCGCGCTGTATATCGACGTTTCCGGCTCGTACAATATCAACAAGAGCGGGCAGATCTACTTCAAGGTCGACAATCTGTTCGACAAGGCTCCGGCGGGATCGCCGCAGACCAACACCGGCATCGACGTCAATCCGACACTGTATGACGTCATCGGCCGGACCTACCGTATCGGACTGCGCTTCAGTTTCTGAGCCCTGCCGAGGGGCGTAGTGTTGTCCATCTTCTCCGAAGGCCCCAGCCTTCAAATCTTCCCCGGCCCGAAAGGGCCGGGGTATTTTTGTCACCGCGCGGTCCAGCCGCCGTCGATCACAAAATCCGTGCCCGTGATGAAACCGGCGAGGTCCGAGCGGAGATAGGTCACCAGCGCGCCAACCTCTTCGACCTTGCCCCAGCGTCCGACCGGGAGATAGGCGAGGAAAGCGGCGCTGGCGATCGGGTCGTTCAGGATGGGCGTGTTGAGCGGCGTCGCGAACGGCCCCGGGCTCAGCGCATTGACCGTGATCCCTTCGCTTGCCAGCTCGAGCGCGAGCGCGCGAGTCAGGCCCAACAGTCCCGACTTGGCGGTCGAATAGGCAGTGCGCTGCGGCAGCGAGACATGGGCCAGCATCGATGCGAGATTGATGATGCGGCCGTAACCGGTACCTATCATTCCGGGCACGAACGCGCGGCACGCAAGGAATGTGCTGATCACGCTCGAATCGAGCACGCCGCGAAACTCGGCGAGTGTGAAATCGACGAGGTTCTTGCGCAGATTGGTACCCGCGCTGTTGATCAGGATCTGCGGATCACCGAAGCGGGCAACGACCTCGTCCTTCAGACGCGCGACCTGGTCCTCGTCGACCAGATCGGCGGTGAATACGGCGCTGGCGCCACCGACTGCCGCCGCGAGCGCGTCGAGCTTGTCGCGGTTGCGCCCGACGAGCGCCAGCTGCGCACCCGCGCCCGACAAGGCATGTACCATCGCCTCGCCCAGCCCGCCGCTGGCGCCGACGACCACTGCCGTCCTGCCCGTCAGGTCGATCTGCATGTCTCAGGCCCCGTACCGCCTTACCACCTGCCGCTGGGTGCCGAGCCCGTCGATCGCCAGCTCGATCACATCGCCTTCCTTGAGGAACCGCGGCGGTTTCTTGCCCATGCCGACGCCGGGCGGTGTACCGGTGCTGATGATGTCACCGGGCTGGAGGCTCATGAACTGGCTGAGATAATGGACGAGATAGGGCACGTCGAAGATCATCGTCGCCGAATTGCCCGACTGCATCCGCTCACCATTGAGGTCGAGCCACATGTCGAGATTACCGATATCGGCGATCTCGTCGAGCGTCACCAGCCACGGGCCGAACGGGCCGAACGTATCGCAACCCTTGCCCTTGTCCCAGGTGCCGGCGCGTTCGAGCTGATATTCGCGCTCCGACAAGTCGTTGACGACGCAGAGTCCCGCCACATGGTCGAGCGCTGCATCGAGCGGGACGTAGCGCGCTTCCTTGCCGATCACGACGCCAAGCTCGACTTCCCAATCCGACTTTGCCGACGTCGGCGGCAGCACGACATCGTCGTTCGGGCCGATGATCGCCGAAGTCGCCTTCATGAACAGGATCGGCTCGGGTGGCGGCGCCATGCCGGATTCGGCGGCGTGATCGCTATAGTTGAGGCCGATGCAGAGGAACTTGCCGACGCGCGCCACCGGCTCGGCGATGCGGCTGGCTTCGTCGGCGGATACCAGGGGCAGGCTCGCGGGATCGATCGCCCGCAGCGCCGCAAGCCCTTTTGCGAGGAAAGCGCCATCAATGTCGGCAGTGTGCGCGGCGAGCGAACGGATATTGCCGTCCGCATCGAGCATGCCGGGCTTCTCCTGGCCTTTGGGTCCGTAGCGCAGCAACTTCATGCATTTTCTCCTGAACGGCAGCGGAAACCGAGCTGGGCCGGGCCGGCTCGGCAGCGCAAGGCTCGAATAACGTTGCGGCTCGTTATACGCCACGCGCAGATGTGCAAGCGCGCACGCATAGGATCTGCGGCTCGTGCAGCCTGTCGATGCGAAGTCGGGCTTTCCACCGTCTAGGAGATCGCGATTCCCCTTCGACCAAAGCCCCATCAGCGTCGGGTGGAGTGGGCGGCCGATTTGCAGTGGATTGAAGCTTCTGCAAGGACGAGCAGGTGACCGAACCTCCGCTTGGCGATCCGACGATTCCCGTACGGGGCTCGACTGAAAAGCTTGTTCGACCGTTCCCCCGCACGTCGGCGGTCGTCACGACCTATGATGCGCGGCACGCGCTCGCCGATCCTGCGGCCTTCGTCCGCAATGCATGGCGGGACCTAGTCAGATCGCTTGCCATCAGCTGGGCGCTCCACCGGGCGGGCTTTGGCAGTCGCCGGCGCGCCGCACTGTTCGGTTGGCTGTGGCTGATCGTCCCACCGTTCATTGCGGCAGCGACCTGTCTCTATTTTCAGTCGCGCCGCGTGCTCAACGGGGGAGAGACGCAACTTCCCTATGCGCTGCACGTGTTCGTCGGCGTGGTGGTGTGGCAATTGTTGGTCGACGCGCTGCAATCGCCGATGCAACAGATCCGCGGCGCGCGGCAAGTCGTCACGCGCTCCATGCTGCCGCACGAGGCGCTGCTGCTTGCCGGTCTGTGGGACGTGCTCCTGAGCGCCGCGATACGCCTTCCCCTGATCGTGGGCGCCGCATTGGTGTCCGGCGTGCATCCTGGATGGAGCGTGTTGCTGATCCCCGCGGGCCTGGCAGCCGTGATCGGATTCGGCTTTGCCCTAGGCCTTCTGATCGCGCCGCTGGGCCTGCTCTTCGACGACGTCCAGCGCGCGACGTTCCTTGCGACCGGGCTGTGGTTCATCCTGACGCCAGTCATGTATTCGGCACTGCCAAGCCCCAGGTTCTGGCTCAATCCGCTCACGCCATTGCTCGAGACGACGCGCGGCTGGTTGCTGGCGCCTGCCATCGCGCCGGGCTTCTGGATCGTCCTGGGTGCGAGCGCGCTGCTGTTGCCGATCGCCTGGTTGGCGTATCGGATGGCGCGCCCGCATCTTGTGGAAACGCTCGGGTGACTCGTCCGCTGATCGGGGCCGCAGGGGCCGAAGCGGCGCCCGACGCGATCCTCGAAGTTCGCGGCGCGTGGAAGAAATTCTGCCCGAACGTCGCGCGCGCGCGTCGATACGCGATGCGAAATATCCTGGCCGAACTCTACCCGACACCGCGAGAGCCCAGGCTCCGGCGGATGGAGCGATGGGCGCTGCAGGATCTATCCTTCTCCGTCGGCCGCGGCGAAGCAATCGCGATCGCCGGCCGCAACGGTGCCGGCAAGAGCACCTTGCTCAAGCTGATTGCCGGCATCCTCAAGCCGGACGCCGGTTCGATCGCGCTCTACGGGCGTGCTGCCGCGATGCTCGAGCTCGGAACGGGTTTCGATCCGTTGCTCACGGGGCGCGAAAACGTCGAGGCCGCAGTCAGCGCATTTCAGCTCGGCTTTCGCGAACGTGGCGAGTTGATAGAACGGGTTCTCGATTTTGCCGAAATCGGCGACGCTTTCGAGGCGCCGCTCCTCTCGTACAGCGCAGGCATGCGCGCGCGACTTGCCTATGCGATCGAAGCGCATCTCGGCGCGGATCTCCTGTTGATCGACGAAGTCCTTGCCGTCGGCGACTACGCCTTCCAGCTCAAATGCATCAATCATCTCCGCGGCCATCTCCACGCCGGGGGATCGCTCGTCCTGGTCTCGCACAACGTCCATCAGGTTCAGTCGATCTGCGACCGCGCGATCGTCCTGGACCGTGGACACGTCGTTTTTTCCGGCGACTCGGTGGAAGGGATGACGCATTTGCTCAACATGGGTCGTGCGGCTGGCGGCCCGCCGGAGCGCGCGCCCCCCTTCAGCCCGATCTGGATCGACGCGATCGAGATCGATCAATCCGGGCCGATCTCGGTTGATGGCCCGCTCGAGATCCTTGTTCGATGCACCGCGCGCGAAGCGACCGAAGCCATCTGGTGCGTCGGTATTTGCACCGCGGACAATTGGGTCTGCATAACCAGCATGTTCGACAAGATGCGACGAATGCTGCCCGTCGGCGAGTCGACGTTACGTTGTCGCGTCCCCAGGCTGCCGCTCGCGGCGGGAAGCTATTTGCTGCGCGCGGCTGTGATGGATGCCGAAACGCACTATCCGCTTGCGATGTACGGGCATGAGGACATGGGGCTGCCTTTCACCGTGGATACGCCGTCGGATCGTTTCATGAACCTGTTGTTGGCGCACAATCATTTGGTGCAGATCGATGCAGAATGGGGCTGAGCCTTTGCGTGCGTGGGAAAAGCCTTGGTAGTCGAGTTGGAGCCGATCCGTCGCGCGATAGCGAGCGGTATTGCCTATCTGGAATCCGCCCAGCTGCCGAACGGCGAAATACCACTCGACATCTCGCCGGCGGCCGACATGAGCAGAGAGTGCGTCCGCGACCCCGTCGTCTTCTGCGCCGCCTTGGCCGCGCGCACGCTGTCGATAACGCCCGAAGCGGAGCGCATCCGCGCGCGGGCATGTGATTTCCTGCTGCGCGAGATGGAGCCGGGCGGACTATGGCGCCACACCTCCCGCGAAAAGCCGGTCCACTACTATGCGCCGCTCGACGTGGACGACACGTCCCTGGCATCGGCGGCGCTGCGAGCGGCCGGCCGGCCCTTCCCGGACAATCGCCGGCTACTGCTGCGACAGCGCGAACGCAGCGGGCTGTTCAAGACCTGGATCATACGGTGGTGGCCGCACCCGCTTATTACGCGCCACTTCTTCAAATATGTCGGTGAGCCTGGGGACGTCGATTCAGTGATCAACGCCAACGCCGTCGTCTATCTCGGCGCCTGCGACGAGACCCGACCCGCGATCGAGCATATGCTCGCGGTGCTCCGCTACAACCGCGAGATGCAGTCGACCATCTGGTACGGGAGCATCTTCACGGTGTGGTACTTTTTCTCGCATGCGCTGCGCGAAATCGCGCCCGAAGCAGGCGAAATGATCCTGTCTCGGCTTCGCTCGTGCACGCCACCCACGACGCTCGATCTCGCAACCGCCGCATCTACGATGCTGCTCTGGAACCAAACCCCCGAACTTGCACCGCTGCTCGCCGCCCAGCGCAAGGACGGAAGCTGGCCGAGCGTCGGCTTCTACCATATGGGCCGCCGACGGCTAGAGACGCAGCCCAAGACCCCTTGGTATGGATCCGAGGCACTGACGACGGTGCTCGCGGTCGAGGCACTCAGCCGCTACTGCGCGCAGTTGGAATCGGCGTGACGCCTCGGCCCGTAGCCGGCGCGATCCAAGTCATCTCGCAAGCCGCATCCATGTTTCAAACTACTCGGATGAGCATCGCTTCCATTTAGTCGGTAGCCGCGAGCACGCGGACATTCGGCAGCGGCGATTCCTGCACCACATGCGGCATGCTCCGTTCCACCAGTTGCAGCAATCGGGTCGCCAGCTCGGCCGCGGGGTCCGGCGGCACCAGCCCGCGGATCGCGACGGCCGCTGCCGCACCGATCTCCGGCCATTCGGCACGACGGGCCCAGGCACGTTCCAGCAAGTCATCTATGTCCGGAACGGTCGCCGCGCCGGCAATGAAGCCGGTGACGCCGTCCTGGCAGACTTCGGCGCTGCCGCCGACGTCCGTCGTCATGACGACGCGGCCGGCGAGCATCGCCTCGACCACCACCAGCGGCAGCCCTTCCGCGCGCGAGGGGAGGATCAGGCCATGGTGGTCCGCCCAGATCCTGCCGACGTCGCTTTCGAAGCCGGCGATGCGCACCGCGGGCAGATCGAGCAGCGCGGCCATAGCGCGGATGCCTTGCTCCCATTCGCCCGAGCCATACAGCGCGACTTCGATCGGCCGTTCGCGCCACTTGGCTTGCGACAACACGCGCAGCAGCAGGTCCTGACCCTTTTCGGATGGATTGAACCGCCCGACGCAGGCCAGGCGAAACCCGCCGTCGCTCGCAGGCCACGGCTGCGGTGCGTGCCACGAAAGGAGGAACGGGTTCCGCACGACAGTCGCGTTGGGCAACCGAAATCCCAGCTGCTCTTCGGTCAGCCTTAGATTGTGATGCGAGACGAAAAAGCAGGCGACCGCCTTTTCGTATAAGAGCTTCACGCGCGGCAGGGCACGATCGTCCGGCCAAAATTGCTCGGTCGCCTTTTGCGCGATGACGGCATAGATAAGCCCCAGCCGACGAAGTTCCTCGGCATAGTGCAGGCCATCCCAGTTGGCGCCCTGGCTGAGCACGACCAGGTCGGGACTTTCGCGCGACATCAGCCAGCGCAGATAGAGGCTCGGGCCCAGCCAGCGGATGCGCCCCAGGATCCGCGATGCCAGGCCGATGGTCCAGCGCAGCAGGAGCGGCAGCTTCACGAGATCGTACATCGTACAGCCGTGCCCCGCGAGCCGCGCGACCATCGGCTGCGAACGATCGAGGAGCGGCTTGGCCACGGCGACACGATGGCCTTGCGCGACTAGGGCTTCGGCGGTCCGAGCCCAGAGCTCCTCGCTCCCTCCCCAGCGCACGCCATTCGAGCTCAGAAACATGATACGCTTGGAGGATGCGCCCGATTCCGTCACACTATGCCCGTGTGTCCCTGTCCATCCCGGCATGATCGAACGGCGCGTCCGTCCGCCGGACCGGTTCGATGCTGAGCGAAGAACCGACCGTCCTGCCAAGCGCTTTTCCTTATGCCCGGCCGCTCGCCGGAATTGCGCGACTGGCGCGCGCGGAGCAATGGTGGAGCTACAAACTTTCGCCAATGCTCGCAATTTATTACGCGACGCTGTTGCGATGCGGATCGTCAATCGCCGATGCGGGTTGGCGCGGACTGCTATTGGTGGCCGGTATTGGCGCCTGTGCCGTCTATGTCAGCCTGTCGAATGATCTTGCCGACCGGCAGGACGACCGCGTGGCGGGCAAGCCGAACCGCCTGGAAGGAAAATCCGCGGCGTTCGTCTTTGCCGCGCTGGCGGCACCCGTCGCACTGGGAATGGTCGTCGCGTGGTTCTGGCATAACAATCCCGCATTGTTGCTTGCATTCGCGGGTTCATGGATCTGCTTCTCCGCCTACTCGTTCGCACCGCTTCGGTTGAAGGCGCGCGGCGCATGGGGCGTCGCCGCGGATGCCGCGGGTGCGCACGGCTTTCCCGCGCTGCTGGCAGTGCTGCTCGCCTATGACGCGGCTGGACAGGTTCCGAACCTCATCTGGTGCATTTGTGTCGTCGGTTGGAGCGGCGCCTTCGGAATTCGCGGTATTCTATGGCACCAGCTGTTCGATTCCACGGCCGACCGCAGGAGTGCGACGGCCACGTTCGTGCAGCGACACGGTGCCGCCATAACCCGCGCCATTGTCCAGCGGCTGCTGTTTCCCGTCGAACTCAGTCTGCTGCTTGCCTGCTTGTGGCTCGTGCCCGGACGTCTCTCGATGTTCGCTCTTGCGCTCTATACCCTGTTCCTCATCGCCAAAATGATCCGGTTCGACATCCGGCCAACATTGGTTGCGTCGGTGCCTCGCTACGTGCTGGTCCTCGTCGAATTCTATGTCGTCATCTGGCCCCTGGCGCTGTTGGCCGAAGCGGCGTGGCGTCATCCATTGGACATTGTGGTCCTCGCGCTCCACGCAATCCTGTTTCAAGGTCCGATCCGCGACCTCGTGAACGACCTGCGACAGCTTCGCTTGCACCGCGCCTATCTTGACTGATTGCCTCCGGCGGGGCGGCTATCGACGCTCGCGGCGGGTTGATTGGCCGACAATTAAGGGCGGACCGACCCGATCCCATCGCGAACGGCCGCAGGTGGGATTGCCGGGGCCTGCAACATCAAATATAGTTTGTTCGTTCGAACGAACATGAGTCGTCATGCTGCCCGAGAAACTACTCAACACTGCGATCGACCACTTCGGCCGTTTCGGTTTCGAAGGCGCGAGCACGCGCGCCATCGCTAAGGCGTCGGGGACGGCGATGTCGTCGATCACCTATCATTTCGGCGGCAAAGAAGGCCTATACCTGGCCGCAGCCGATCACATCGCGGCATGCATTACCGCCCTGCAGGGCGAGCGCGTCGCGGCGGCATGCGCGGCCGGCCGCGCATCGCGCGATGCGGCGATTCAGGGGGTGCTCGGCGTGCTCGACGGCTTTGCGCTCATGATGCTGAGCCCCGAAGCGGCGCCATGGGCGCGGTTTATCACGCGCGAGCAGCAATATCCGACCGAAGCGTTCGACCGCCTCTACAACGGCGCGATGCGGACCCTGTCCGAGGCGATGGTCGAACTGGTCAGCCGCGCTCGGCCCGATCTGCCCGAGGCCGAGGCAAAGGCAACCACGATCCTGTTGTTCGGCCAGGCGCTGGTGCTGCGCGCCGGGCGCGCCTCGGTCTGCCGCGTGATGGCAGTCGAGCGCATCGATGACGCGACCGCCGCACTGCTGCGCGCTCGGCTGCGCGCCAATGCCCTGTGCATCCTTTCGGAGACGCCGCAATGAACCGCCGGAATATTGTGCTGATCGCGATCCTGGTCGTCGCGATCGGGGCCGCCGTCGCCACACGCGGTTTCGGACTGTTTAGGCCGCGCGCCGAGCCCGGCCTCGCTCTGCACGGCAATGTCGACATTCGCGAAGTCGATCTCGGCTTCCGCGTCGGCGGGCGGATCGACAGGATCGAAGTCGATGAAGGCGCCAGGGTCAAGCGCGGCCAGCTGCTTGCACGGCTCGACACGACGACGATCGATGCCAAGGTCGCCGATTCCGATGCCAAGGTCGCGCAGGCCGAGGCGCAGCTTGCCAAGCTGCGCAACGGCAACCGCGCACAGGACATCGCTCAGGCCCGCGCGCGGGTAGCAGCGGCCGCAGCCACGGCCGACGATGCCGAGCGCGACTATACTCGGCGCGAACCGCTGGTCGCGCCCGGCGCGATCAGCCGCGACGTCTGGGAACAGACCGTCGCGACGCGCGACCGCACTCGCGCGCAGCTGACCGAAGCGCGGCAGGCGCTGGCGCTGATGACCGCCGGCAGCCGGCGCGAGGATGTCGAGGCGGCGCGGGCACAGCTGCAGTCCGCGATCGCGACGCGCAAGGGGACCGCCACCGACCTGTCGGACACAAGGCTGGTGGCATCGGTCGACGGCACGGTGGTGACGCGCGCGCGCGAGCCCGGCGCGATCGTCCAGGCCGGCGAGACGGTGCTCACGCTCGCGATCGATCGCCCAATGCGCGTCCGTGCCTATGTCTCGGAAAGCGATCTCAGCCGTATCGGCCCAGGCATGGCGGTGCTCGTGACCGCGGACGGCAACGCCAGGACCTATCATGGCTCGATCGGCTATATCTCGCCGCGCGCGGAGTTCACGCCCAAGTCGGTCGAGACAGAGAATCTGCGCACCGACCTCGTATACCAGCTGCGCGTGATCGTGTCCGATCCCGACGAGGCACTGCGCCAGGGACAGCCGGTGAGCGTGCAGGTTCCGGGTGCGCGGCCGGCGAAGGTCCGGTAGGACCATGGACGGGCCCCTCGCCCACACCAGCGAGCTGGTGAAATGCTTCGATGCCGAACGCGCGCTCGACGGCGTAAACGTGGCAATCGCGGCCGGGCAAGTCACTGGGCTCGTCGGACCCGATGGCGCGGGCAAGACCACGCTGATCCGTATCCTCGCCGGGCTGATGGCGCCGACGTCGGGCAAAGTCGACGTGCTCGGGGCCAAACCCGGAGCCAGGCTCGACGACCTCGGCTATATGCCGCAGCGCTTCGGGCTGTACGAGGACCTGACGGTCATCGAGAATCTGCGGCTCTATGCCGAAGTCCGCGGGCTCGCGCGCGACGAGCAGGAGGCGAGCTTCCGCAAGCTGCTCGATTTCACCGATCTCGCGCGCTTCCAGGACCGAGTCGCTGGCAAGCTCTCGGGCGGCATGAAGCAGAAGCTCGGGCTCGCCTGCGCGCTGGTCAAGACGCCGAAGCTGCTGCTGCTCGACGAGCCCGGCGTGGGGGTCGATCCGATCTCGCGGCGCGAGCTGTGGGCGATGGTCGGCGACCTCAAGGCGCAGGGCATCGGCGTGCTGTGGTCGACGGCATATCTCGACGAGGCCGAGCAGTGCGACACGGTCTATCTGCTCAACCAAGGCAAGCTGCTGTTCGACGGCGACCCGGCCGAACTCACCAATCAAGTCGCCGATCGCGTGATCCGCGTCTCGGGCTTTTCGGAGCGTCGGCGCCAGTTCCTGACGCACGCGCTCGACCGCGACGATGTCGTCGATGGCACGATCCAGGGCCGATCGCTGCGACTGCTGATCCGCAAGGACCACAGGATCCCCGACGCCGCAGCCTTCGAGGCCGGGTCCGATACAAGGGTGGAGGGCGCCGACCCGCGCTTCGAGGATGCGTTCATCGAACGGCTCGGCGGTGGGCCAAAAGGCACGAGCAAGCTGGCGGAACGCTATCAGACGCTGCCGCGTGACGGCGAGTGCATGATCGAGGCAAAGGATCTCACCAAGAAATTCGGCGATTTCACTGCCGCCAAGGACATGCATTTCGCGATCCCGCGCGGCCAGATCTTCGGGCTGCTCGGCCCCAATGGCGCGGGCAAGTCGACCACGTTCAAGATGCTGTGCGGGCTGTTGACGCCGACCTCGGGCTCGGGGTCGGTGGCGGGCAATTCGCTGCGCACCGCGCGCGCCGACGCCCGCGCCTCGCTCGGCTATATGGCGCAGAAATTCTCGCTCTACGGCGACCTGAGCGTGCGCCAGAACCTCAACTTCTTCGCCGGCGCCTATGATCTCGACCGCGCCACCGCCAAGCGCGCGATCGACGCGATGGTCGGAATATTCGAGCTCGAGAGCCAGCTCAACACTAACGCCGGCACGCTGCCGCTCGGCTACAAGCAGCGGCTCGCGCTGGCCTGCGCAGTGATGCACGAGCCGCCGGTGCTGTTCCTCGACGAGCCGACCTCAGGAGTCGATCCAGTGACGCGGCGCGAATTCTGGACGCACATCAACGGGCTGGTCGAGAAGGGCGTGACCGTGCTCGTCACGACGCACTTCATGGACGAGGCCGAATATTGCGACCGCGTCAGCCTGATCTACCGCGCCGAGCAGATCGCCAGCGGCCCGCCCGACGAGCTCAAGGCCGAGGCGGCGAAGATGACCGGCGCCGACGACCCGACGATGGAGGACGCCTTCATCGCGCTGATCGAGCAGTTCGACCGCGAGCAGGGCGAAAGGAAGGCGGCGTGAGGGGCTGCTTCGTCGCGGGATTTGCTCACGCGGAGGCGCGAAGGCGCGGAGGGTGTCGCTTGCGGCGCCCGGTCCGCGGGATCTCGATCAGCGGTTCGCGTTGCGCGGCTGAAGATTCTTCGCGCGAAGACGCGAAGACGCGAAGGGGTTGGGCTGCGTTCGTTCGGCCGCCTTCGAAAAGCGCTAAGAGACTCCGCGCCTCCGCGCCTCCGCGTGAGACATCTTCTTCGCGTCTTCGCGGCTTGGCGCGAACAATTTTCGATACCCAGCGACGCGCAGGTCGTGAAGTTGCGGACGGAATCGAAAAGCCTGCCGGTGTGGATGGGTGGATGCCGGCACAAGGCCGGCATGACGGTGGGGTCTTGGCATGACTGGCATCCGCTTCTCCTCTCGCCGGGTCGCGGCGCTGGTGCGCAAGGAGGCGATGCAGATCCTGCGCGATCCCTCGACGTTCCTGATCGCGATCGTGCTGCCGATGATCATGCTGTTCCTGTTCGGCTACGCCGTGTCGCTCGACACCACGCGAACGCGTGTCGGCGTGGTGATCGAGGACAGCAGTGCGCCTGCGCTGCGGCTGGCGCAGGCCTATGCGAGCTCGAGCTATTTCGACGTCACCTTCGGCCATAGCGTCGCCGAGCTGCGCGACGGGCTGACCGACGAGCGGCTGCGGGCGCTGTTCGTGATCCCGCAGGACTTTAGCGAGGGCATCAAGCGCGGGCATATGCCGCCGATCCAGATCATCGCCGACGGGTCGCAGCCGAACACTGCGAGCTTCGTCGCCAATTACGGCGAAGGCGTGCGCAGCAACTGGGCGCGCGCCGCGGGTCTCGAGCGCAACCCCCGCGCCGCCGAGCCCCCAGTCTCGCTGTCGCCGCGCTTCTGGTACAATCCCGAGCTCAAGAGCCGCTTCTTCCTCGTCCCCGGATCGATCGCCAATGTCATGACGATGGTCGGCACGCTGCTGACCGCGCTGGTGATCGCGCGCGAATGGGAACGCGGGACGATGGAAGCGATGATGGCCACGCCGATCTCCATGGTCGAGTTCATCGCGAGCAAGGTCATTCCCTATTTCGTGCTCGCGCAATGTTCGATGACCTTGTGCACGCTGATCGGCGTCTGGGTGTTCAGCGTGCCGTTCCGCGGATCGGTGCTCGCGCTCTATGCGATCTCTTCGGCGTTCCTGATGCCCGCGCTCGGGCTCGGGCTGTTCATCTCGGCGGGGACCAAGAACCAGTTCGTCGCGAGCCAGGCCGCGCTGCTCTCGGCGTTCCTGCCGACCTTCCTGCTTTCGGGGTTCATCTACGAGATCGGATCGATGCCCTGGCCGATCCAGGCGCTGACCTATCTCGTGCCCGCGCGCTATCTGATCCCGAGCCTTGAGACGGTGTTTCTGGCCGGCGATCAATGGAAGCTGATCCTGCCCGACATCGGCATGATGCTGGTGTTCGGTTTCGTGTTCTTCTTCCTCGCCTTCCGAGTCACGCGCCGGAGCCTCGACAGTTGAGACGCCTCCTCGCCATGATCGTGAAGGAGCTGTGGGCGGTGCTGCGCGACCGGCGCTCGCGGCTGGTGTTGTTCGTGCCGCCGCTGATGCAGCTGTTCATCTTCACCTTCGCGACCACGCTCGATGTCAAGAACGTCGACCTCGGGCTGCTCGACCGCAGCAGCGGCGCGCATTCGGCCGAACTGGTGCAGCGCATCGCCGGCAGCCCCAATTTCCGGCGAATCGTGCCGCTCGCCGACACGCGCGCGCTGCGCGACGCGATCGACAACCAGAAAGTGATCGGCGCGCTGGTGATCGACCAGGATTTCGACCGCAACCTCGCGGCGCACCGGCCGGCGGTGATCGGGCTGGTGCTCGACGGGCGACGCTCCAACGCCGCGCAGATCGTGTCGGGCTATCTGATGCAGATCGTCGGCGGGATGGGCGCCGAGCTAATGCCGAGCAGCGCCCCCAGCAGCGCACCGCCGGTCGCGGGCAGCATCGTCACCAACTGGTTCAATCCTTCGCTCGACTATTTCTGGTTCACCTTGCCCTCGCTCGTCGCGATCATCACTTCGGTCGCGGGGCTGGCGGTCACCTCGCAGAGCGTTGCGCGCGAGCGCGAGCTGGGGACGTTCAACCAGCTGATGGTCTCGCCGTTGCGCATCCACGAAATTCTGATCGGCAAGATGGTGCCGCCGTTCACGATCGGCATGATCAACGGAAGCCTCTATCTGGTCGTCGCACAGCTGGTGTTCGGCGTGCCGTTCACGGGGTCGGTGCTGCTGTTCTATTTCTCGCTCGCGACCTATATGATCGCGCTGATCGGCATGGGGATGCTGGTTTCCTCGGCGTCGCAGACGCAGCAGCAGGCGTTCCTGGGCGTGTTCCTGGTGACGACGCCGCTGATCCTGCTTTCGGGCTATGCGAGCCCGATCGACAACATGCCCGACTGGCTGCAGCTGGTCACGTATCTCAACCCGGCGCGCTATTTTCTCGTCATCGTCCAGGGGCTGTACCTGAAGGCGATGCCGGCAAGCGCCGTGTTCCACCAGATCTGGCCGATGGCGCTGATCGCCTGCGGGACGCTCTCCGCATCGGCCTGGCTGTTCCGTGCGCGCATGGAGTGACAATCGTGAAGCCCCCTTCCCTGATCCGTTCGCTGGCGCTGACGTTGCTGCTTTCGGCGTGCACCGTCGGCCCGAACTACACCCCGCCCAAGCCCAAGGCGGCCGCGGAATGGATCGAGCCGGCGACGCCCGGCCCGGTCGATCTCGCCTGGTGGGACCGGTTCGGCGACGCGCAGCTCTCTGTCCTCGTAAAGAAGGCCGTGGCGAGCGCGCCCGACCTGCGGGAAGCGCAAGGCCGCATTGCCGAGGCACGCGACAATCGCGACGCCGCCGCCGGCGGCGCGCTGCCGAGCGTGACCGCCAAGGGATCGGCAACCGAGAATGTGCTGAGCAACAACGGCCAGCTGCCGATCGGCCAGATCCCGATCCCGGCGTTCACGCGCGATTTCCCGCTCTATGACCTGGGTTTCGACGCGAGCTGGGAGCTCGACCTGTGGGGCCGCCACCGCCGCCAGACCGAAGCCGCGCGCGCCCGTGCCGAGGCCGCCGAATATGGTCGCCGCGACGTGATGGTGACGCTGATCGGCGAGCTGGTGCGCAGCTATCTCGACTTGCGCAGCGCACAAGCCGATCGCCGCACCGCGCAGGCGCAGGCGGCCTCCGACGCCGAACTCGCGCGGCTGACGAAACTGCGTTTCGACGCCGGCGAAGCGACGCGGATCGAGCTCGCCAATGCCGAAGCCAGTGCGCGGACCAGCGCCGGCGCCGTGCCCGATGCCGACGCGCGCGCCAATGCCGCGGCCTATCGCATCGCGACGCTGCTCGGCGTGCCGCCCGAGGAGATCGTGCCCGCCCTCAAGCCCGACGGCCCCCTCCCCGCCAGCCCCGACACGATCCTGACCGGGCTGCGCTCCGAGCTGCTCGAACGCCGCCCCGACGTGCGCCGCGCCGAGCGCGAGCTGGCCGCAGCGACCGCCGAGATCGGCGTCGCCACCGCCGATCTGTTCCCGCGCTTCACGCTGATGGGCAGCGTCGGCCAGCAGGCGCGCAACCCCGGCGACCTGTTCACCGCCGACAGCACACGGCTGCAGATCGGCCCGAGCTTTTCCTGGCCGATCTTTTCGGGCGGCACGATCCGCGCACAGATCCGCGGCGCCAATGCGCGCGCCGAGCAGGCGGCGGCGCGTTACGAGAAGGCGGTGGCGGCCGCGCTTTCGGACAGCGAGGGAGCGATTAACCGCTTCCTGAACGCGCGCGCGACGGCGGCGGAGAGCGCGGCGGCGCTGGAGCGGGCACAGGCGAGCTTTGCGCTGGCGGAGCAGCGGCAGGCGCATGGCGAGGACGATCGGCTCGCGCTGGAGCGGGCGCGGGCGGCGCTGCTGGCGGCGGCGCGGCGGGCGGACCTGGCGAGCGCGGCGAAGGCGACCGCGGCGGCGGGGTTGTTCAAGGCGTTGGGGGGTGGGTGGAGCTGAGGTTTTCGGGGGCGCTTTTTTTTGCAGGTTTACCGCAATAACAGGGTAAAAATCGCGAAAATGGACCTTTGGCAGGGCATTTTTGCCTCAGCGGCGGCCGAAGTGAGAGGATTTATGTAGCAATTATAAAGGTTTCTCGACCAATTCCGACAGTTTCCTGTTCCTGGCCGAAGCAGGGCAATTTGTCGCATGGAGCAGGGGCACCGGAGCGTAAAAGCAAGCGGCGGCCGCGTACTAGGTTGAGATCAAGGGACGCACTTGCTCCTGCCGTTGCAAGACATGCGGTTGCTGAGGAGCCAGCGCCGCAAGGGGCTTCTGAGCCTACGGAATCCAGACGACGCAATCGCAGGCTGACTTCGGAACCGAGAGAGCAAGAAAGCAGCTAGATCGGGACCGCGCACCAGTGATGTTCCGCTTTCCCTCCCAGGGGACAGCGAAATGTGACGTCACCAATAGAGGGAGGTCGCCAACCTCGCCCACGTCGACTCCGATTTGCACCGGACATTCAAGCATAGATAGCCTTAATCTCGTGGGCGACAATCGCTTGCGAGCCGCACTTCCATGTGTGAAACACATCATGGTCATCACTAGTACATGTCGGAAGTTGCAGGGGAAATGGCATGCAGGACCTACTATCCCAGTTCACCGGAATTCTGCAACCAATAGAGATGACGATTGACGCCATATTGCCGGTCGGACGGAATGGGTTTGCGTTAGACAAAAATAATAAACTCGTGGGATTCAAGGCGACACTTCTTGGAGTTCATCAAAGGGATCTGGATTCACTATTAAAGGTTCTTTCTACACATATTTATCTAAGGCGCCTGGTACTTTTCTTAGATCATCCGGGATTAGAGTTTCCCTCATCAATACTTAAATTAAAATCATTGCGATTTCTCTGGATAGGGGGGAAGTGTCGGTCGATACCGCCAGAGATAGCAAGGATGAATATTACCCTGTATTCTGGCACGGAAGATCTCCAATATTCATCGCTCGGACTGACACGTAAGTTCCTAAGTGAGAATTGGATCGAAAAAAGAGCCTCCACGATGCATACCCCTGCGTTCAACAATTTTCCGGGCACTGTCGATAACCTTGGGTTCGATCCCGGATCCCCCGAACATCGGCAAGAGGCATTCTTGCGGTTCCTAATAGATGACAGTTCAGAATTTCGATCGACGTCGGCTGCTGTTGAAGGCGCCTACATCCTCACTCAATCCGAAAGCCCACCGGTAGAGATCATAGAAAAAGGAGCAGACGCGCTCCGGCTCTATTACGCCGGATTCGGTACCGATGCCGGCCTACCACTAAACGAGGTTAAAGTAATATTCGTCGGCGACGGCGGTGCGGGCAAGACCTCTCTGGTTCGGCGCTTAGTCGGCGACGATTTTCGCGTAGATGAGCAGCAAACTCACGGTATCAATATCAAACAATGGGCGATAAATCAGGAATCAGAACAAATCAGAGTGAACTTATGGGATTTTGGGGGCCAGGAGATCATGCATTCCACCCATCAGTTCTTCCTATCCAAACGCAGCGTATATGTAGTGCTACTTGACGGAAGAAAAGAAGAGGATGCAGAATATTGGCTACAGCACGTAAAGGTTTTTGGTGGAGACTCACCAGTACTAGTAGCTATTAATAAGATCGACGAAAATCCATCATTTGATGTGAATCGGAGATTCTTAACGGAGAAATACGGAAACATCGTCGGATACTATCGGCTATCTTGCAAAAATGGGGGCGGATTAAAAGAATTCCAAGCTGCAATTGAAGATTCTGTACGAAATGCGCCGATGAATAAGACAAGATGGCCGCGGAGCTGGTTCGATGTTAAACAGAAATTAGAAATATTCGCAGCCGATAGGCCATATATTTCGCTTAATGGATATACGGAGTTATGTGATCAAGAGGGAATATCCAGTTCCGATAGTCAAGATGTTTTGGTGGATTTTCTCCACGATCTAGGAGTCGTCGTTCACTTTAAAGACATCAATCTACTAGACACACATGTACTTAACCCAAGATGGGTTACTGAGGGTGTATATAGGATTATTAACTCTAAGATATTGGCCGCAAAGAAAGGTTTACTGAATCTTTCTGACCTTTCCGAAATTTTGGCGATCAATAATAGCAATAGCTTTTCTTATCCCAAGGATAAATATAGCTATCTTGTTGAACTTATGCTTAAGTTCGAACTATGCTACAGGATAGATGATAATAAATTACTGATTCCAGATCTATTAGATAGACAAGAGCCCGACTATTATTTTGAACAAGACGCGAATCCTATCCGGTTCATTCTAGAATATGATTACCTTCCTAAGTCTATCATAGCGCGTTTTATTGTTCGATTTAACAAGGATATCTATAACAATATGTCTTGGCGCACGGGCACCATTTTGCGGCGAACATCGAATGCAACGGCGATTGTGAAAGCTGATGATGCCGCCAAGAGAATCTATATCGAGGTCTTGGGTACTGCGGGCAGAGATTTTTTCACTTGCGTGTGGCAGGTATTCACCGAAATTCACGCTTCGTTTGAAGCGTTGTCCGTTCGTGAACTAGTTCCGTTGCCTGACGCTCCACAGGTTACCGTTGATTACAGGGAGCTTTTAGGCCATGAGCGATCAGGTCGAGCTGAAATCTTTGTAGGTCGTTTGCAGCGCCCCTACGACGTTCGGGAGTTGCTCAATGGGCTGCTCGATGAAAACCGCAGACGACGCGGGTCTGTTTCGATTTTTTCGAATCGTCGGGGTAACGCTTTGTTCGAGAGAGGAGTCGGTATGGGGGGTGACATCGAACTGATTGCGAGGCCGCAACCTTGGGAAAAGGTTGTGGCGTATTCCGCTTCTGGAATCGTGCTTGCTACTGTGGTCTTTCTCCTCATCCGAAATCAGCCGATCTCAGATCCGAACTTAGTGGTTTTCACTCGGGTTCTGTTGAGCTTTTGCACGGCAGGCATTGGCGCCGCGATTCCAGGATTTCTACACATCGCTATAAGCACCAAAGGCGCAGTCATTCGTGCGGCGGGTGCTCTTGCGCTATTCGTATTGACTTACTTACTAACACCGACCGTATTGCCGGTGCAGCTGCGAACCGAACAGTCGCAGAGCTCTACGCACTCAGTCTCCAAGAACGTCGGTCAAACACGCTAGTACCTTCCGCATTAAGGTGCCACTTTCACTCATGTCCGGTCAAACGTCTGCCTTTCTGACGTAAGTATTTGGTAATTATCGCTAAATCTGCCATTTTGGCCTGTCGCGATTTGAACTTCGGTTTGCCGGCTATCGTGCCCGCTCCGGGTTGGGAGTCGGGTCATGCACGAGGGCAAGATCATCTTTGCGCAGCTGATAGATCACCTGCCGCAGCATAGCTTTCGGCGATGTGTCGAGCGGTTCGGCGGTGATCATGCGGTCAAGAGCTTCTGGCAGGACCAGTTTCGCTGCATGGCTTTTGAATTACGGTGGAATTACGGTGCCAGTTTATTTAATTAACGTATCTTTGGGTTTAGGGCCGCGCTTTTGTGGCGCCAGAGTTCGCCCTGTCCTCGCTTCGAGCGACGCAATCCAGTCGGCGCTTCCGAGCGGCCGCCCGCTGGTCTCCGATTGGCGTAGCGCGCGCCAGGCATCGGCGTAATCGGCCGGCGATCCGAGAAACGCGGCAAAATCGCCGTAGCGATCGAGCGCGGGCGCGACACGCACCAGTTCGTCGTCCGCCGCCGACAGATGCGCCCGCACGCTTGACCAGCGCCAATGTTCTGCCTGCTCGACCAGCTTCGCCCGCACCGGATTGAGCGACACGTACCGCATCGCGTGCGCAAGATGCGGTTCATCCATCACGACGGCGCCGAACCGCCCCTGCCACAGGTGCCCCGTCCAGCGATGGCGCGCGTTGATGTAGCCGGTGTAGCGGCGATGCGCGTCCGCGAAGGTCCGCCGCAGGCCATCGGCATCCGAGGCCACGACGATGATATGCACGTGGTTGGGCATCAGGCAGTAGCACCAGATCTCAGCCTCCGCCTTGCGCGCCGCATCTGCCAGCAGATCGCGGTAGAGCGCATAATCGTCGTCGTCGAAAAAGGTCGGTTGCCTGCGATTGCCCCGCTGGGTCACGTGATACGGAAAGCCGGGGAGGACGAGGCGGGGCAGTCGGGCCATTGCGCTTTCGTAATGAATTTCGTCTGTTTAGTAAACTGGCACCTTAATCCATGCAAGAAGGTGCCGGTCATGGCCGGCACCGACGCGGGCCACACCTGGGCGCCCGAACTGTTCTTCGACGGTCGGACGAATAGATATGTGATCTCCTGGAGCTCCGACGGGACGCCGTGGGCAATCTATTATGTCACCACGAAGGACTTCAGCAGCTTCAGCGAGCGCAAATTACTGTTCGCCAACGGCGGCCTCGGGGGCGGAAAGGCCGGAAACGTCGGGCCGATCGACGGTTCCGTCCTGAGAGAGGCGCCCGGCAAGTACCTCTTTTTCTACAAGAAGGACGACAATACGGGCGTCCCGACCCTGTTCTTCCGATCGGGTCCGAGCCCGATCGGCCCCTGGGGCCAGGAAGAGGGGCCGATCACGCCCTCGACCGGCGATGAAGGACCGTCGGTCCTCAGGGCGGGTGACGAATATCGCGTGTACACCGACCCGTTCGAATCGGAGTTCATGTACATGTACCGCTCGAAGGATCTGAAGCGCTGGACGCGCGTCGTGACAGATCTTCGCATGTCCCACGGCACGGTGACCAGGATTCCCGAAAACGAGGCCCGGGCAGCGGAAGCTGCTCATTAGCGGCGAGTTGCTTGCGCAGTGGCTGCAGTGCACTTTAGCAAGAGGTTCTTGGTGAAACGCCGGCAGATCGCGGTGCAACGCGTAATCCTGGTCATCGAAGATGTCGGTTGCCGCCGATTACCCCGCTGTACCCCTACAGGCTATTGGCGTCGTAGGTGCGGTCAGGTTTTGGCGATCGAGGTATATCAAAATCGAAATACATCGACCCGCGATCGTACCCGCTTCTTCCGCCATCGTGCTCGTATAATCTGAGTCGCCCTTGCTTAAAGCACCAGTCTGCCTCTTCACCCTCGAGCCTGGTGCCGATCGCGTCGGTCCCAGGTCCAACGAAACACGAAGTCCCATAGGTCTTGGAGAGGAGGCGCTTGATCTCAGCATAATGCGATGGATCAAAGCGGACGTCGATCGAAGATAGCTTGCCTGACGTGAACATCACATATGACTCGCCCTGATACATGGAGACATCCACGTCACCGATGCTGGTTTTCGTGAATTCGCACCGCGCTTGCACCGCGCCGATCAAGAGTTCGCAATTCTGAAGTGCCTTGGACTGCCTGCCGACTTCGAACGTTGTCGTGCCAGGCTTAAGCCCGCGAAATTCGAATGTCGAAAGGGGTTTGTTTGGCTTCTCTCTGGCGGACGGTGCTTGATTGTTGCAGGCAGCAACGAACATGAGCGCGATCAGCGCCGACAAGTGCCGCATGTGTCCCCCCGGCTTCGAAGAAGTAAATTACGGATCGCGGTAGGGACGCCCATTACTGAGCGCCCCCCCGCACAGGAACATGCGAGCGGCTTGAATACAAGGGTTTAACTCGCACGAGTCGACTTGCGCAGCGGTTTGTGCGCTGCCACTTCAAACCTCAGTCCGGCGTTTAGCCGCAGCTGCATCGCGCTGCGCGGGATGCCATAGCGCTCTGCCACATAGCGCAGCGCCTGCGACTTGCTCGGAAAACTCTGCCCGTCGAGATAAATCGGCTGATCGGCCGCAATCGACTTGTTCGGGGTCAGCACCGCCTCTTGTGGAGTCATTCCCTGCCGAACGCGCAGGCAGACGGTCGCCGCCGGCACGGAATTGCGGCGCCAGTTTATCCAATTAACTTAACTTTGGGCTTAGGTCCGCGCTTTTGCGGCGCGAGGGTTCGCCCTGTCGTCGCCTCGAGCGACGCGATCCAGTCGGCGCTTCCGAGCGGTCGCCCGCTGGTCTCCGATTGTCGCAGCGCGCGCCAGGCATCGGCATAGTCCAATTACGGCTCCAGTTTACTTAACAACCTTAACTTTGGGTTTTGGGCCTCGTTTCTGCGGCCCCAGGGTTCACCCTGTCTTCGCTTCGAGCGACGCGATCCAGTCGGCGCTCCCGAGCGGCCGCCCGCTGGTCTCCGACTGGCGCAGCGCGCCAGGTATCGGCATAGTCCGCCGGCGATCCTAGATTTTCGGTTCCAGTTTATCCAATTAGCTTAACTTTGGGCTTAGGTCCGCGCTTTTGCGGCGCGAGGGTTCGCCCCGTCGTCGCTTCGAGCGACGCGATCCAATCGGTGCTTCCGAGCGGTCGCCCGCTGGTCTCCGATTGTCGCAGCGCGCGCCAGGCATCGGCATAGTCGGCCGGCGATCCAAGAAACGCGGCGAAATCACCGTAGCGATCGAGCGCGGGCGCGACACGCACCAGTTCGTCGTCCGCCGCGGCCAGATGCGCTCGCGCACTCGACCAGCGCCAATGCTCGGCCCGCTCGACCAGCTTCGCCCGCACCGGGTTGAGCGAGACATAGCGCATGGCGTGCGCCAAATGCGTTTCGTCCATGACGACAGCGCCGAACCGCCCCTGCCACAGATGCCCGGTCCAACGATTGCGTGCGTTGATATAGCCGGTGTATCGGCGATGCGCGTCCGCGAAGGTCCGCCGCAGGCCATCGGCATCCGAGGGCACGACGATGATGTGCACGTGGTTGGGCATCAGGCAGTAGCACCAGATCTCGGCCTCCGCCTTGCGCGCCGCTTCCGCCAGCAGATCGCGGTACAACGCGTAATCGTCGTCGTTGAAGAAAGTCGGTAGCCGCCGATTGCCCCGCTGTGTCACGTGATACGGAAAACCGGGAAGTACGAGGCGAGGAAGCCGGGCCATTGCGTTTACGTAATGAATTTAGGATGTTTAGTAAAGTGGCACCGTATTCGAAATCCCACCGAAGTCCGCGCCAAGCATCGGCATCGATTTACAGGAAGCAGCCCGCAGGTATATGGACCACGCTCAAAGAGAAACGAAATCTTGACCGGCGAGCCGGAAAGAAGGGTGCGCGCTTGGATACGGATCTTGCAAGAAGATGTCTTTCCTAGAATATTTTAGTTGGCGCTGAAGAAATGAAGATTAGAGGTTTAGCCGCTAGCACATGTTACTTAATTCTGATCACAATTGTTTCCCTACTTCAGGTAACGTTTATCTTATTTTCCTCCTATACCGTAGACGGTATAGTACGCCTCCTTAATCTTCAAGCATGGCCACCTTCAATATATCTATTTATGTTCGCGATCGTCTCCATTGAAGACGTATCGAGGGTATTTGTATCCAATATTTGGTTTATTAACGGAGTGAGAACGACCTATTATCTCTTGATATCTTGCGTTATATTTTCGGGAGGAGAGGCGCTTAATCTACTTCACGCGCTACTCTTGACGTATAATCACAATATTTCCGAGATTTTAGCGATAATTGTAGTAGTTTTCTTGACAAAATCTGTTGCTCACTACCTAATATCCAGAAATCTCATTTATTCATGGCGGAACAAGCTGAAGTGGATTGCTGCCTACTCCGTGTTATTACATGTAGCATTTGACATCATCTTTCTTTTGATTAACAGGCATTTCGGCATGGATAGAGAGTTGGTCGTTATCGCGATCACGTTACACATTATGTATATATTTCTTCTATTCGGAATTTCGATTCTTATTGCAAGGGCAGTCAATGCTAAGGGGACGACTTGAATCTCATGCGTAACGAGCCATGCGTCGAACGAGGTGCTGAACGGTGGCGTAGGATGAGAATTCCGGGGACATCGCGGCCGACGATCCGAGAAACGCGGCGAAATCGCCATAGCGGCCGAGCGCGGGCGCGACACGCACCGATGCGTAATCCGCCGCCGACAGATGCGCTCGAACGCTTGACCAGCGCCAATGTTCTGCCTGCTCGACCAGCTTCGCCCGCACCGAATTGAGCGACACGTACCGCATCGCATGCGCCAAATGATGATCGGGTGCGGGTCGCCCCGCGACCCGCACCCATGTCCGGGGACATGGCGACCCGCTCATCGTCCATGACGACTGCGCCGAAACGACCCTGCCACAGGTGCCCCGTCCAGCGATTCCGCGCATTGATGTAGCCCGTGTAGCGGCGATGCGCGTCCGCGAAGGTCCGCCGCAGGCCATCGGCATCCGAGGGCACGACGATGAGATGCACATGGTTGGGCATCAGGCAGTAGCACCAGATTTCGGTCTCCGCCTTGCGCGCCGCTTCCGCCAGCAGATCGCGGTACAGCGCATAATCGTCGTCATGGAAGAACGTCGGTTGCCGCCGATTGCCCCGCTGGGTCACGTGATACGGAAAACCGGGAAGCACAAGGCGAGGAAGTCGAGCCATTGCGTTTACGTAATGAATTTAGGTTGTTTAGTAAAGTGGCACCGTATTAAAGTGGCACCGTATTAAGACATATTTTCTAAGCTGCGCGTCCCGCGACTCCCGAGCATACCGTTGGAGGGTGCGTTCATCGTTAGATCGGGCTAACTGCGCCGGAACAAATGATAACGGAATGCCTGC
>Ga0207675_100000035_pt1 | contig 95190 bp, 91 predicted proteins | sample KBSSwiS42_FD_184305 | JGI IMG/M metagenome (GOLD analysis project Ga0207675, IMG submission 184305) | Switchgrass rhizosphere microbial communities from Kellogg Biological Station, Michigan, USA - KBS Switchgrass S4-2 (SPAdes) (version 2) | ecosystem: Host-associated > Plants > Roots >...
GCTCGCGCGCTGGCGCCATCCGCAGCGCGGCGAACTCGGTGCCGAGACCCTGTTCGCCGCCGCGGCGCGCGCCGACCTCGAGCTTGCGGTCTCGGCCCATGTCCAGAACCAGGCGCTGCTGATCGCGGCGCGTTGGCCATCGGTGTTGCGCAAACTGCGGCTGTCGATAAACGTCACTGCCGCGGACGTCGCCCGGCCCGATTTCGCCGACAGCCTTCTCGGCCGCGTCGACACGAGCGACTTCCCGCGTGCGCGCCTCACGGTCGAGATCACTGAAAGCGGGCTGATCGAGGATCTCGCGCAGGCGGCGCGGCTGTTGTCGGATCTGCGTACCGCAGGCTGTCGAGTTGCGATCGACGATTTCGGTACCGGCTATTCGAGCCTGGCCTATCTCAAGGCGCTGCCGCTCGATTATCTCAAGATCGACCGTCGGCTGTCGCAAGACATCGAGGGCAGCGTGCGCGACCGCGTCGTGGTGCGCGGCGTGATCGACATGGCGCGTTCGCTCGGGCTCGCAGTGGTCGCCGAAGGCGTCGAGACGCAGCACCAGCTCGAGCTGCTCGCCAAGGAAGGCTGCCAATATTATCAGGGCTTCCTCTGTGCCGAGGCGCTCGATGTCGATGCGCTCGCCGAACTGGTGGCGGCGCGATGAGCGATCCACAGGACCTCAGTGGCATATGGTATGGCCGCTATGAGGCGATCACGCACGCCGAGAGCAACCATTTCATTGCCCGGCTGTACGACGAGGGCGGGGCCATTCGCGGCGTGATTACCGAACCCGACACCAAGGGTGGCGTGGACATACGCCGCGCGTTCGTCTCGGGCCAACGCGAGGGTTCGGCGCTGTCGTTCGTCAAGCAATATGACGGCGCGGTCTTCGCCCATGCCGTGCGCTATGTCGGCAGCGTCAATGCCGACGCGACGGAAATCGACGGGACCTGGATGGTGCTGCAGTCTCACGGCAGGTTCAGGATGGCGCGCGAGAAGTTCGACGCGGCAGAGCTCGAGGAACTCGAGGAAGCCGAGCTGGAGGTGACACGATGAGACTAGCGGCAAGTGCTGCGCTGCTGATGCTTGCAGCGCCCGGCATGGCGCAGCCGGCACCGCGCGCGATGATCCTTGCCGCGATGGCGGACAGCGCCGCGGGCTGGAACCAGGGCAGGATCGACCGCTTCCTCGCGATCTATTCGGACGATCCGGCGACGAGCTTCACCGGCAACAAGGGCGTCGATCGCGGCAAACGCGGCATCCGCGCGCGCTACCTCGCGAGGTACAAGAACCAGTTCGGCACGACGACCACGGGGCGCAGCGCGCTCAGTTTCGAACCGCAGGACTTTCGCATGCTCGGCAAGGACCATGCGCTGCTGATCGCGCGCTGGAAGCTGGTCACCATGGGCAAGCCCGCACCGGCAAGCGGCATGACTTCGCTCGTGTTCCGCCACGAAGCGGGCGGCTGGCATATCATCGCCGACCACAGCAGTTGAGCCCAACCAAACTGGCCGGGAGCTTAGCTCGAATTGGATAGACCAATTGACATAATTGGAATGCCATTTTACGCCGATATCGATCCGGTCGGTGCGATCGCCCGTGCGGGACCGGCAGTTCGGGGACTTCGATGACGTTGCGGACCGACCCGTTCGAGACTGACCGGACGCGATTCGACCTGCTCGTCGTCGGCGGCGGGATCAACGGCGTCGGTATCGCGCGCGACGCCGCGGGGCGCGGGCTCAAGGTGCTGCTGGTCGAGCGCGACGATCTCGCGGCACACACGTCGTCGGCAAGTACGAAGCTGATTCACGGCGGGCTGCGCTATCTCGAATATTATGAGTTCCGGCTCGTCCGCGAGTCGCTGCGCGAGCGCGAGCGCCTCCTGCATATCGCGCCGCATATCAGCGGTCCGCTGCGCTTCGTACTGCCGCAGCCGAAGGGCGGGCGTCCGGGCTGGATGATCCGCGTCGGGCTGTGGCTCTACGATCACATCGGCGGGCGCAGGTCGCTGCCGGGGTCGCATGGCGTGAATCTCGTCGATCCGTACTGGGGGAGCGGATTGAAACCGGGATTTTCGAAGGGATTCGTCTATTCCGACGCCTGGGTCGATGATGCGCGGCTCGTCGTGTTGAATGCACTCGACGCGGCCGAGCGCGGGGCGACGATCTTGACCGGCACCGCCATGACCGGTGCCCGGCGTGATGGGGCGGAATGGCGCGTTTCGCTCGAGCCGAACGCCGCCGCGACAAGGCCGGCGCTCGCCGGCAGCCGCGAGGTCAGCGCGCGCGTGATCGTCAATGCGGCCGGACCCTGGGTCGCGAGCCTGCTCGAGCGGTTCGACGGCGTGAAGCGCGAAGGCAGCATCACGCTGGTCAAGGGCAGCCACCTCATCGTGCCGCGCCTCTATCCCGGCGCGCATGCCTTCATCCTCCAGCAGGAGGACGGCCGGATCGTCTTCACCATTCCCTATGAAGGCCAGTTCACGCTCGTCGGAACCACCGACCTCGTCGTCGACGAGGCCGAGCGCGAGTGCCCGCGGATCAGTGCGGACGAAGTCGACTATCTCTGCGCCGCCGCGAACCGCTATTTCGAGCACCAGTTCACGCCCGCGGACGTGGTGTCGAGTTATTCGGGCGTGCGTCCGCTCTACAACGACGGCGAGTCCGATCCGAAGGCGATCACCCGTGATTATGTGCTGCAGTTGGGCAGCGACGGCGCGCCGCAACTGCTGAGCGTGTTCGGTGGGAAGCTGACGACCTATCGCCGGCTCGCCGAGCACGCGCTGGAACGGCTCGAACCATGGCTGCCGACTGCCACCGGCGCGTGGACGGACAAGGTGCCGTTGCCGGGCGGCGACTTGCCGGCGGAGGGCTTCGCCGGGTTCCTCGGGCAGGTCTGCAACCGCTGGCCGTTCCTGCCGAGCGAAGTGGCGGAGCGCATGGCACGCGCCTATGGCACGCGCATCGAAAAGGTAATCGGTGCTGCGAAGACATGGGCCGATCTCGGTCAGGACTTTGGCTGCGGGTTGACCGAAGCAGAGGTGCGCTATCTGCGCGACACGGAATGGGCGACCGGCGCGCGAGACATTCTGTGGCGCCGCACTAAACTCGGCCTGGTCTGCGGTCCGGAGACGGTGCGGGCACTGGAGACATGGCTGGCCGAGCACGAATAGGCCCGGATGGGAGAGCGGAATTGGGCAATTTCATTCTGGCCATCGACCAGGGGACGACCTCCACGCGTTCGCTCGTGTTCGACGCAACCCGTCGCGTGCTCGCCAGCGCCCAGCAGGAGCTGCCGCAGCATTATCCGGCCGACGGCTGGGTCGAGCATGATCCCGAGGACATCTGGCGCGATACGCTCGCGACTGCCCGCGCTGCGCTCGACAAGGCCTCGCTGGCTCCCGAGGCGATTGCTGCCATCGGGATCACCAACCAGCGCGAGACGGTCGTGCTCTGGGATCGCGCCACCGGCCGCGTCTTGCACAAGGCGATCGTCTGGCAGGACCGGCGCACCGCCGCAGTCTGCGCGAGCTTGCGTGCCGACGGGCGCGAACCGCTCGTGCAGGAGCGCACCGGCCTTTTGCTCGATCCCTATTTTTCCGCGACCAAGCTGGCGTGGCTGCTCGACGAGATACCGGAGGCACGCGCGCGCGCCGAACGCGGCGAACTGGCATTCGGCACGATCGACACCTTCCTGCTCTGGCGCCTGACCGAAGGGCGCAGCCACAAGACCGACGTGACCAACGCCAGCCGTACATTGCTATTCGATATCGCCGAGCAGCGCTGGTGTCCGGAACTGCTCGAGCTGTTTCGCATACCCCAGCCGATCTTGCCTGAGGTGTGCGACAGCGCAGGCGATTTCGGCGTGACGACCTTGCTGGGAGGTGAAATCCGCATCTGCGGCATCGCGGGCGACCAGCAGGCGGCGCTGGTCGGGCAATCCTGCTTTGCGCCGGGGCAGGCGAAGATCACTTTCGGCACGGGCGGCTTCATCCTGCTCAACACGGGAGAGGCGCCGGTGCGATCGCACAATCGCCTGCTCACCACCATTGCGTACCGCATCGACGGCACGACCAACTACGCGCTCGAGGGCTCGATGTTCGTTGCCGGAGCGGCCATCCAATGGCTGCGCGACGGGCTCGGGATCATCGCCGACGCCCGGCAGACGCAGGCGATGGCAGCAGGCTTGCCCGACAATGGCGGCGTGTACATGGTGCCGGCCTTCGTCGGCCTGGGGGCGCCGCACTGGTGCGCCGAAGCGCGGGGGATGCTCGTCGGGCTCACCTTCGACAGCGGTGCGGCACATCTAGCGCGCGCGGCGCTCGAGTCGGTCGCGTTCCAGACGGCGGATCTGGTCGCCGCAATGGAAAGCGACGGTGCGGGCCGGCTCGCAGCGCTGCGCGTGGACGGCGGCATGGCCGCGAACGACTGGTTCTGCCAGTTCCTCGCGAACATCCTGAACATCGCCGTCGAACGTCCTGCCAATTTCGAGACGACCGTGCTGGGGGCGGCGATGCTAGCGGCGCACGGCTGCGGCGCATGGGACCATGTCGTCAACAGCGCGGCTGGGGGCGCGGACCTCACGCGCTTCGAGCCGGATCTTGCGGATTCGGAACGCACGCGACTGATCGGCGAATGGCAGGTTGCAATCCGCCGAGCGACCTTGACCTGAGCACCGGCACACCGGTTTGCTGAGTGTGATTACCAATTTAGCCAAAGTTTCGGCAAATCCCTTGCATTTGGTCAGGCCAGTATGTATCGCTGAGCCCGATTTCATAGGGTAAAACCCAAATCCGACTGGGAGGGATGGAAATGACCAAGCTTCGCAACGCTGTGTGCCGTGGCGCGCTGGCAGTCTCGATCGCAATGGGTTCGCAGAGTGCCTTTGCGCAGGACAAGCCGGCCGAAGGAACGGGCGAGGTCGTCGCCGGCGAGATCATCGTCACTGCACAGAAGCGCGCGGAGAACGTGCAGGCCGTGCCGCTGGCGGTATCGGTCCTCAGCCCGAACCAGCTCCAGGCCGCAGGCGTGCGCCAGTTCCAGGATCTCGCGAAGATCGCGCCGTCGCTGACGGTTCGCCCGGCCGAACACCCGGTCAATGCCAATGTCTCGCTGCGCGGCGTCGGCACTTTCGCATTCGGCATCGGCGTGGAGCCCAGCGTCGCCGTGCTCGTCGACGAAGTGCCGCTGGCGTTCCAGGCGCGCGCATTCACCGACCTGCCCGACGTCGAGCGCATCGAAGTGCTGCGCGGACCGCAGAGCACGCTGTATGGCAAGTCGGCATCGGCTGGTCTGATCAATATCATCACGCGCGACCCGACCAGCACCTTCCACATGCGCGCCAATGCCCTCGCCACGACAGATCGCGAATATGGCGGCAACTTCAGCCTCTCCGGACCGCTGAGCGAGGATCTCGGCTATGTGTTGTCCGCCAGCTTTTCGTCGTGGGACGGCAACGTCCACAATCTGTACAACGGCAGGACCGTGAACGGACGCGACACGTTTACCACGCGCGGCAAGCTTCGCTGGAAGCCGAATGCGACCACCAAGATCACGCTCTCGCTCAACTATCTCGATGGTACTACCGATGTCGGCCGGCCGTTCATCCGCATGGCGCCCGGCGCACTGCTGCGCAATGGGGCCGGGCAGACGGTCAACGTTACCATGCCGGGAGTGGTCGTGAGCCCGACCAACCAGGATATCAGCAACAACTATCCTGCACGCACCACATACCGCGGAGGCGGCGGCAATCTGCGCGGCGAATTCGGCCTGGGCGATATGACGCTCGTGTCGATCACGTCCTATGACAAGTTCCGCCTCAACGATTATCTCGATTCGGACGATACGTCGGCGAACACGCCGAACGGCAACAATATCCAGGTCGGCAAGTTCAAGTCTTCGCTTTTCACGCAGGAACTTCGCTTGCTTTCGCCGGGCGACAAGCCGTTCCGCTATACGCTCGGGGCATATTACGCGCATGTCCGGTTCGACCGGCCCTTCTATCGCGGACCGGCATTTTCGCTGGCGAACTGGGTGGCGATGTCGAAGTCGACGCAGATCGCCGGTTTCCTCCAGGCCGACTGGGAGTTCTTCCCGCACGCAACGCTGACCGGCGGCGCCCGCGTACAGAACGAGAAGATCGCCTATACCTTCCTCGACAAGCAGAACGGCAACGCGTCTTTTGCAGGGAATGCGGAAGACACGGCGGCGACCTGGCGCGCCAGCCTGCGGTACGAGTTCTCGCGCGACGTCAACGTGTTCGGGACGATTTCGACCGGCTATAAGGGTCAGACCTTCGATCTCACCACCGGATTCAACAACAACCGCGCCGCGGCCGGGCCGATCAAGCCCGAGCGGTCGCGCGACATCGAAGTCGGCATCCGCAGCCAGCTGCTGGACCGGCGCGTGACGCTCAACCTCACGCTGTTCGACACAATCTACAAGAACCTCCAGGCGCAAACGATCGAAACGCTGGCGGACGGTACTGCGAACTTCCGGCTCACCAACGTCGGGCGACTGGGAACCCAGGGCATCGAACTCGACACGACCATGCGCCCGGTCGGGGATATCACGCTGAGCGCATCGGCCGCCCTGCTCGACGCCAAATACCTCGATTACCCGGTGGCACAGTGCTACCCGACGCAGACCGCCGCACAGGGCTGCTCGGGCTCGCCGGCACGCCAGAACCTGACCGGGACACGCGCCGTGCAGGCGCCGGTATTCAAATTGTCGACGTCCGGCGAATATACGCCGGCGCTCGGCGGCGCGAAGCGTGGGGTGGTGCAAGTCAACTGGCAGCATCAGAGCAGCGTGCAATATGCCGCGCGCGATCCGGAGGCTTTTCAGCGCGCCTATTCGATCGTGAATGCCGGCATCGGCATTCGTGACGAGAACCGCAAATGGGAAATCATCGCCTTCGTCAACAATGTGTTCGACCAGCAATATTACCCTTCGCTGATCAACACGGCGGGCAACTTCGGGGGCGTTCAGGCCACCCAGGTGATACTCCCGCGCGATTTCCATCGCTATGGCGGTGTGCGCGTCGGTTTGAACTTCTAGGTCGTCGCGGCGCGGGACGGTAAGGCCGGCCCGCGCCCAAGCGGCCCGGACTGGTGGTTCGAGGAGAAGCTATGCGCATTGGCGGTATTGCGAAGATTCTGGTCCTGGCTTCGTTCGGCGTGGCCGTTCCCGCTCAGCCGCAGCAACCGCCGACACCGCTTCCGCTTGCTACGGCACAAACCGAGCCGCTGCTGGTGTCTGCGGACATGCGCGAGGCGACCGATCTGTCCGGCCCTTGGCATTATTCGATCGATCCCTACCGCTCCGGCGTTGCGGGATTCCATGGGGAGACGCCGGACGTCGGACAGCGGCGCTTCCTCGACATCGATGTGCGCAAGGCGATGGCCGAGGACAATCGCACGCTCTACGAATTCGACATGGCGCACTCGCCCGAAGCGACGCTGCCCGGCGCCTGGCTCGCCTCGGCCCCTGAGATGCGCCATTACCAGGGCCTCGTCTGGTATCAGCGCGGTTTCACGGTGCCGACGGCGCGCAAGGGCCGCTATTTCCTGCGCTTCGGTGCCGCCAATTACGCCACCTTCGTCTATCTCAACGGCAAGCCGGTCGGACGCCATGAAGGCGGTTTCACGCCGTTCGCGTTCGACGTGACGAGCCTGCTGCGCGACGGCCAGAACCAGGTCACGATTGGTGTCGATTCGACGGCGACACCAGCGACGGTGCCGCCGCCGGTCACCGACTGGGAGAATTACGGGGGCGTCACGCGTGCAATACGGCTGGTCCATACCCCCGACACCTATGTCGACAGTGCATGGCTGCGGCTGACGCGCGACGGCAAGCTCGCGGTCGATGCCCATCTCGACGGTCCTGCCGCGGCGGATAGCCCTGTGCGGCTGCGCATTGGCGAACTGAAGCTCGATCTCGCCGGCAAGAGCGACGCCTCGGGCAATTGGCGCGCCACCGTTGCCGCGCCCCGTGCGCTGCAACGCTGGTCGCCGGACAAGCCGAAACTCTATGACGTGACGATTGCCGCTGGTGAGGACCAATGGCGCGATCGCGTCGGCTTCCGCACGATCGAGCGCCGCGGCGCGGAGATCCTGCTCAACGGACAACCGGTGTTCCTGCGCGGCATCTGCATCCACGAAGAGGAGATCGGCGCGAATCCGGCGCGCATCATCACGCCGGAGGCGGCGCGGGCGCTGCTCGGCGAGATCAAGAATGGTCTTCGCGGCAACTTCGTGCGCCTTGCGCACTATCCCCATTCCGAAGTGATGACTCGCGCTGCCGACGAACTGGGCCTGCTCGTGTGGAGCGAGGTGCCCGTTTATTGGATGGTTGCCTGGTCGAATCCGGAGACGCTCGCGACCGCGCGCAACATGCTTGCCGAGAACATCCTGCGCGATCGCAATCGGGCATCGATTGCGATCTGGAGCGTCGCCAACGAAACCCCGGTGAGCGATGCGCGTAACGCTTTCCTGCGGACGCTGATCGGCGATGTTCGCAAGCTCGACGACAGCCGGATGGTGAGTGCGGCGCTGCTCGTCGACCGCGACAAGGTGGCGGGTGCACCCAGCATGACGATGGCCGATCCGCTCGCCGCCGATCTCGACGTGCTCGCGATCAACACCTACAACGGCTGGTACACGCCCGACCGTCTCGATGACCTGCCGGGAAGCGTCTGGCACGTTCCCGCCGACAAGCCGCTGGTCTTTTCCGAATTCGGTGCCGATGCCAAATCCGGGTTCCACAGCCCCGACCGGATGCAGAAGTTTTCGGAAGAGTTTCAGGCCGCCTTCTATCGCAAGACGCTGGAAATGGCGGACAAATTGCCGACGCTTCGCGGCATGACGCCCTGGATCCTCAAGGACTTCCGCTCGCCGCGCCGGCAAAATCCGGACTTCCAGCAGGGCTGGAACCGCAAGGGCCTGATTTCGGAGTCCGGCCAGCACAAGCAGGCGTTCGACGTGCTCGCGACCTATTATGCGCGGAAGGCCGGCGCGACGCCGAAGTGATCCTGCGCGTCGCGCTCGCCGCCGGCGCACTGGCGGCCGCACCGCTGCAGGCAATTCCCGGGGATTGGGTCAACAAGGTCCAGCCGGTCGCCACGCCCGCACAACCGGGCGCGATTGCGTTGCCGGTCACCCTCGAGCGGGCCAATCCCGCCCGCGAGGGCTGGGCGCAGCAAACCCCCGGCCAGCGCCTCGTCTACAATGTCTCGCAACCCCAACTGCTGCCCTGGCCGAGCTCGCTGCCGCCGAAAGCCGTCGCGCCGGCGGTGCTGCTCATTCCTGGGGGCGGCTTCCAGTTTCTCGCGATGGACAATGAAGGCTTCGACGTCGCGCGGCGGCTCAACAAGCAGGGCGTCCGAGTGTTCATCGTCAAATACCGCACGCTCCCGGTGGCGGACGGCTTCGCCGGTTTCAAGGAGGCGATCAGCCGGACCTTCCAGAAAGGCGAACCCGTGACTGCGGATGATCGCCCCTATGCGGTTGCCGACACGCAGGCGGCGATCCGCATGGTGCATGCCCACGCGCGTGAATGGCATGTCGATCCGACGAAGATCGGCATCCTCGGCTTTTCCGCCGGCGCGATCACGGCGCTGGCGACTGCGCAGGCCAATGCCGCCGATGCCCGGCCGGATTTCGTCGGGCTGATCTACGGCCCCACGGCGGCCGTCGACCTGCCGGTAAAGCCGCCGCCGCTGTTCGCCGCGATCGCTGCCGACGATCGCTTCTTCAAGAACCAGGACCTGGGCTTGATCCATGGCTGGCGGATGGCCGGAAGCTCGGTCGAGTTTCACCTCTATAGCGGCGGCGGCCACGGCTTTGCGTCGCAGCCGCATGGCACCACCAGCGATGCCTGGTTCGATCAGTTCGCGCTATGGTTGAAAGACACGGGCATCGTCCGCGCGCATTGACCGGGCCTGGCTCTCAGATCTTCCAGTCGAGCAGCTTGCGCCGAACGCCCAATACGTCGGCAACCTCGAGCGACGGGGTTGCGCCATTGACCCGCACGGCACGTTCCTCAGTAGCCGGGAAGACGAGCTGCAGTCCGTCCGCGGGAGCCGGGCTCGATCCCGTCCATGCAGCGGTGATCGAAATCGAGCGCGCGTCCGTTTCGATCGACAGCTGCCATAGCGGCGGATGGGCGGGATCCGGCCAGTCGTCGCCGGCTTCGTCGAAGCCGGTCCAGTCCCGACGGCTTTCGCCGCTGGCAGGATAGAGCAGGACGGCCGGTCGAGGGGCGTGACGGCGGAAGCCGGCCGGAGCGAGGTCGAGCAGATGCGCCGAGCCCTCGCGTGCCAAGATCGGCGGCAGTCCCGACAGCGGCGCCGGGAGCAGCTGATCGCGGCCGCCCTCGTAGACGCGGTCGTCGCGCAGGTCGATCCATCGGCCGGCTCCCGGCAGGTAGGCCGTGACGCTGGTGGCCCCCTTGTCGATCGCCGGCGCGACCAGGAGATCGGGGCCGAGCAGATAGCTGTCGCCATCCTCCCACGCCGCCGGGTCGTCCGGAAAGTCGAGCCACAGCGGACGCGTGACGACTTCATACTCGGCATGGTGGCGCCACAGCAGATCGTGCAGCAGCGGGACGAGCGCCTGGCGGAGTTTGAGCATGCCCGCGATCGCGGGCGTCGCTTCGGAGTACATCCAGGGTTCGTTGACCGTCCCGTCGCTGTTCCAGCTGTGAATCGAGAAGCGCGGCATCACGATGCCGGCCTGCACCCAGCGCAGCAGCAGCTCGGGTTCCGGGGCAGGGCCCGCGAAGCCGCCGATATCGTGCCCGGTGTTCGACACGCCGGAAAGCGCCAGACCAAGCCCCATCTTCTGGTTGTAGCGCAGGGTCTTCCAGGCCGTGAAATTGTCGCCCGACCATGTCTGCGCATAGCGCTGCATCCCGGCCATGCCGCTGCGCGTGACGAGATAGGGACGTTCGTTCGGTCGATAGGCAATCTGCGCCTGCCGCGAAGCGCGCATCATCAACAGCGTCTGGATCGGCCGCTCCGCCGCAGCCGGGCGCGGCTGCCCGAACCCGGCAAAGTGCGCGCTCTGGTCCCAGATCTCATATTCGTTGTTGTCGTTCCAGGTCGCGCGCATGCCATAGGCGAGCAATTGCTCGGTGACCTGTGCCCGCCACCATTCGGCGGCTTGCGGATTGGTGAAGTCGAGGTAGCTTCCGAGCTCGTCCCAGAACAGGCATTCGACTGGCTTTCCGGCGGTATCGCGCACGAACCAGCCGCGCTCGGCGAGTTCGGCATAGCGAGGGTGAGAGAGCAGGAGCGCGGGCTTGATGTTGGGGACGAGGTCCACGCCGGCATCCGCATAGCTGCGCACGAAGCCCTCGGCGTCGGGGAATTTTTCGCGATTCCAGTTGAACACGTAGCGCTTGTCGCCGATCGACGTATAGCCCGACGACAAGTGGAACGAGGTGCACGGAATATCGTGCTGCGCCAGCCCGTCGAGGAACTCGCCCATTCGTTCCTGCGCGTTCGGGGCATCGGTGTAGGACATTGTCGACCCGGAATAGCCGACCGACCAGCGCGGCATCAGCGCGGGGCGACCGGTCAGCCAGGTGAAGCGGCGCGCGACCGCCGCCGCGTCCGGGCCGGCGATCACATAATAATCGAGGTCGCCGCTCTCTGCCCGCATGTAGCGGTAGCGGGGGTGGTAATTCGAATGTTCGTGGCCGAAGTCGAACACCGGATCGGCGAGCGTGTCGTAGAACACGCCGTGCGCGGCCCCCTGTGCATTGACGACCAGCACCCAGGGAATGGCCTTGTAGAGCGGGTCGTCCTGCTCCGCGTCATAGCCCATCGCGTCGAGATTGGTGAGACGCAGCCGGCGGCCTGCGCGATCCATCGTGCCGCTGCGTTCGCCGAGACCGTAATAGCGCTCGCCGGGCTGCCGTTTGACATAATGATAGACCGCCTGGTCCCACCAGCCGAAATTATAGGCCTGGGTCGGGCGATCCTCGGCAATGAGCTGCCATCCGTCCGGGCCATTCTGGTGCCAGCTGCACAGCAGACCCTCCCGAGCGATCGTCAGGCGCAGGCGCCGCGTCGCGATGGTGATTCGGCTCTCGCTTTCGGAGAGGACGAAGGCGGGTGCGCTGAACCCGGCGGTGTCGAGGCGGTCGCGGCCGGGCTCGTCGATATCGGAGGCGCCCGGCGCGATCGTCCAGGAGCGAGGAGAGGTTACGCGGCCCTCGGCAAGCAGAAGCACGCGGATCACGTCGTCCTCGAGCACGAAGACGTGCGCGGTGGCACCCGTGTCGGCGGCGAGCGTGACGCGCGCGCCGGCGTGGTCGGCGATGGCGAAGCGCGGCGGAGCCGAGAGGCGCGCGCGACGGGCGGTGGTCATCGATTTACGCCTTTGCAAAGGTCAAGTGGCGGCGCAGCGCCAGCAGCCAGATCGCGCCGAGCAAGTCGAACAAGCCGAGGCAGGCAAACAACGGCGCGAACCCGATCCGGTCGGCAAGCTGGCCGATTGCGAGTGAGAACAGCAGGCCGCCCGTCCAGCCCGCCATGCCGACGAGACCGTTGGCTTTGGCGATGTCGGACTTCGGAAAGACGTCGGCAGAAAGCGTGTTGATCAGCACGGAGATCGCCTGGTGCGCAAAGCCGCCGACTGCGAGCAACCCAATCGCCGCATAGGGGCTAGCGACGATGCCGACGCAACCCGGGGCAATCATCAGGATCGCGCCGATCCAGATTCCCGCGATGCGCGATCCCTCCAGCGTCAAGCCGAATCGGCGCTGCAACCAGGGCGAAGCATAGCCGCCGAGAATGCCGCCGGCATCGGCCGCGAGAAACGGGACCCAGGCGAACAGCGCGATATGGGTGAGGTCCCAGCCACGCTCCTTGGCAAAATACAGCGGAACCCAAAAACTGAACGTCTGCCACGCGGGCTCGGCGAGGAAACGGGGAATCGCGATAGCCCAGAAGCGGCTTGTGCCGACGATCGAACCGATCGTCGTTGCCGACACCGGAACGGGCCGCTGCCCCTCGCGGATCTCGGCGAGCTCCTCGGAACTGATGTAGCTCGCCGTATCGGGCGAGCGATAGAGGCGAAACCAGGCGACCGCAAAAACCAGACCCATCGCGCCGGTCACGACGAACGCTGCCTGCCAGCCCCATGCCCTGGCAACCAGCGCGGCGAGCACTGGTGCGAGTACGGCGCCGAACGCAGTGCCGGCGTTGAACCAGCCCGTCGCGATCGATCGTTCCCGGTCCGGGAACCATTCGCCGATCGTCTTCATCCCTGCCGGGATCACTGCAGCTTCCGCCATGCCCAGCAGGCCCCGGAATGCCGCGAGCGAAAGCCAGCCGCGCGCAAAGCCATGGGCAATGTTCGCCAGGCTCCAAGCCAGCGCGAACAGGGCGAAACCGGCGGTCAGGCCAATGCGATCGATCAGCATGCCGCCGATCGGCTGCATCAGGGTATAGGCGAGCTGGAACGCGCCGACGATGTACGAATATTGCTCGGTCGTGATCTTCAGGTCGGTCTTGAGTTGGGGCGCCAGCGCACCGAGCGAGTTGCGGGCGATATAGTTCATGATGGTGCCGACCATCACGAGCAGCAGGATGCGCAACCGCGCCGAACGCCAGCTCATCTGCTTGTTCCTCTCCTGGCAGCGAGCGCTACCAGTTCCACATTGTCCCGTCCTCGAGCCGGGCGACCGGCAGATAGGCAGGCTTGTAGGGGTATTTCGCGGCCAGCTTTTCGTCGATGTCGACGCCGTGTCCGGGAGCCTCGCCGCAATAGAGCAGCCCGCTTTCGAACCGATAGTCGTGGGGGAACACTTCGTCGGTCGCTTCGGTGTGCCGCATATATTCCTGGATGCCGAAGTTCGGCACCCAGGTGTCGAAATGGAGCGCCGTGCCCATGGTCACCGGCGAGAGATCGGTCGCGCCGTGGCAGCCGGTGCGGATCTGGTAGAGTGCAGCAAGATCCGCGATGCGGCGCAGATGGGTGATGCCGCCCGCGCCGACGATCGTCGCGCGGATATAGTCGACCAGCTGGTTCTGGATCAGGTCCTTCGCGTCCCAGATCGTATTGAAGATCTCGCCCACCGCCAGCGGCGTGGTCGTGTGCTGGCGGATAAGCTTGAAGGCTTCCTGATTTTCCGCCGGCGTCACGTCCTCGAGCCAGAACAGCGAATAGGGCTCGAGCGCCTTGCCCAGCTGTGCTGCTTCGGTCGGGGTGTAGCGATGATGGCCGTCGTGCAGCAAATGATGATCGAAGCCGTAGGTGGCGCGCAGCTTCTCGAACAGCTTTGGCACATGGTTCAAAGCCTTGCGCGTGTCCCATCCGGTCAGCGACGGCAGCGCGGCGTCGGCGGGTTCATAGTGGAGCGTGCCGCGCCCCACGCCATAGGCGTCCTTGATCCCCGGCACGCCGCTCTGCGCGCGGATCGCCTTGTATCCGAGGTCGATGTACAGCCCCACGGCATCCACCGTCTCGGCGATATCGGACCCATTGGCGTGGCCATAGACCATCACCCCGTCGCGGCTTCGCCCACCCAGCAGCTGGTAGAGCGGCATTCCGGCGAGCTTGGCCTTGATGTCCCACAGCGCCACGTCGACCGCGGCGATCGCGCGCATGGTCACCGGCCCCCGGCGCCAATAGGCTCCGCGATAGAGATACTGCCAGATATCCTCGGAATTGCGCGGATCCATGCCGATCAGGCACGGGATCACGTGATCCTCGAGGTAGCTCACCACGGACTTTTCGCGTCCGTTAAGCGTCGCATCGCCGATGCCGTACACGCCCTGGTCGGTCTCGACCTTGAGCGTAACGAAGTTGCGTCCCGGGCAGGTGACGATAACGCGGGCGGCGAGGATTTTCATCAGCTGCGGTTCCGAATTGGTCTGCTAAGGTTGCACAAGATTCTTGACCATTCGCATCTGGCCTGTCAAGTTTGATAAAGTGGTAAGGCCATTTCGGAGTGCCGCAAAGTGACCGATTTTTCCGGCAACGATCGTCCTTCGCAGGATCGGCTTTACCAGGACCTCGCGCGCAAGCTGATGGCCGAGCTTGCGAGCGGGCGCTACGCAGTCGGTGACCGGCTACCGGCCGAGCGCGAGCTCTCGATTCAATATGCTGTCTCGCGCCCGACCGTGCGCGAAGCTGTGATTGCGCTCGAAGTGCAGGGGCTCGTCGAAGTGCGCGTGGGCTCCGGCGCCTATGTGAAACGCCTGCCGGGCAAGAACGACATCCCCGGCTTCAACATTTCCGCGATCGAACTGACCGAGGCGCGGTTGTTGTTCGAGGCCGAAGCGGCGGCGCTCGCCGCGACGCAGATCGGTGACGAGGGACTGGCGGAGCTTGCGGCGCTGGTCGAGGATATCGAACGCGAAAACCAGAATCCGCATGGCACGGAGAAGGCCGACCGCGCCTTCCATCTCGCCATTGCTCGCGCCACCCGCAACGCGGCTGTCGCCGAAGCCATCGAACGGCTGTGGGACTTGCGGTCGCTCTCGCCCGAAAGCGCGCTGCTGCACGCGAAGGCACGCTCGGCCAACATCAAGCCCGTGGTAGACGAACACACTGCCATTCTCGATGGATTGCGCGCGCGAGATCCGGTAGCGGCGCGCGCAGCGATGCGTGCGCACTTGGCCGCGGTGCTCGACAGCCTGCTTTTCGCCACCGAGGAGAAGGCGATCGAGGAAGCGCGCAGCGCCGCTCGCGCCAAGCGTGAACGCGTCGCGCGGGTCACGAGCTAAGCGCAGACCGACCCACAAGCTGGAAGAACAGATGTCCCGCCCATTGCTACTGCATCCCGACCGCATGCTTCCGGCCGAACCGGCGCTGCGAGCCATTGCCCGCGAGCTTTATGCAAGCGTCGCCGACTTGCCGATCGTCTCTCCGCACGGGCATACCGATCCATCATGGTTCGCGCTGAACGAGCCGTTCGGCAATGCGACCGACCTCCTGCTGCGGCCCGACCATTATGTGTTCCGCATGCTATATTCGCAGGGCGTGCCGCTCGCGACGCTCGGTGTCGGGAAGCCAGGTAGGACCGCCGACCCGGTCGCGGCTTGGCGACTCCTCGCCGACCACTGGCATCTGTTCCGGGGAACGCCATCGCGAATGTGGCTGGACTGGGTTTTCGCGGAAGTCTTCGGCATGACCGAGATGCTCGGCCCGGACACCGCAGACGCCTATTTCGAAGCGATCACGATAGCACTGGCGACCGACGCCTTTCGCCCGCGCGCGCTGTACGACCGCTACCGCATCGAAGTGATCGCGACGACCGAGAGTCCGCTCGACAGTCTCGAACATCATGCCGCAATTCAGCGGGAGAACGCTCAGCCGGGAGGCTGGCAGGGCAGGGTCGTGACCGCCTATCGGCCCGACCCCGTGGTCGATCCGGAGTTCGAAGGCTTTCGCGAAAACCTTGTCCGCTTTTCCGAACTGACCGGCGAAGATTGTTCCACTTGGCACGGCTATCTCGCCGCACACCGGCAGCGTCGGACCTTTTTCGCGCGTCACGGCGCGACCAGCAGCGATCACGGGCATCCCACGGCACGCACCGCCGATCTTGCGCCAGCCGAGGCCGAAGCGCTGTTCGCGAAGGTATCGGCAGGCAATTTCACTCCGGCCGAGGCGGAGCTGTTTCGCGCGCAAATGCTGACCGAGATGGCGGGCATGAGCCTCGACGACGGATTGATCATGCAGCTGCATCCGGGCTCGTTCCGCAACCACAACGCCGCGCTGTTCGCGAGCTTCGGGCGCGACAAAGGCGCCGACATCCCGATGCCGACGGATTATGTCCACGCGCTCAAGCCGCTGCTCGACCGCTTCGGCAACGAGGCGGGACTGACGCTCATCCTCTTCACGCTCGATGAAAGCGTCTATGCCCGCGAACTGGCACCACTCGCGGGGCACTACCCCTGTCTGAGGCTCGGCCCGGCCTGGTGGTTCCACGACAGTCCCGAAGGCATGCGCCGCTTCCGGCTGGGGACGACCGAGACTGCCGGCTTCTACAATACCGTCGGTTTCAACGACGATACGCGCGCCTTTCTTTCGATTCCCGCGCGCCACGACATGGCAAGGCGCATCGACTGTGGTTTCCTCGCCGGGCTGGTCGCCGAGCATCGCCTGGCAGATTGGGAAGCCGCGGAACTCGCGCAGGACCTCACCTATAATCTCGTCAAACGAGCCTATCGTCTATGAATCGACTGTCTCCTACGAACCGCCCGTCGAACGCGGCAATGCCGAGTTACGACCGATCGACGAAGCGGATCGGGATCATCCACTTCGGGCTCGGCGCATTCACGCGTGCGCATCAGGCATGGTACACCGATAGCGCGATGGCCGCTGCCGGCGGCGACTGGATGACCGTTGGCGTATCGCTGCGCGCTCCGGACGTTGCAGCGCAGCTCAATCCCCAGGGCGGCCTCTACACGCTGGCGGTGCGCTCGGGCGGAGGTACGCATCACCAGATCATCGGTTCGATCGCCGAAGTCATCGTCGCACCGGAGCATCCCGATCGCGTGGTGGCGCTTCTCGCCGCGCCGGACACTGCACTCGTCACGCTCACGATCACCGAGAAAGGCTATTGCCGTGCCGGCGATGGCTCGCTCGATCTGGATCTCGCGCATTCGGGTAGCGTCTACCGCTATCTCGCCGAAGGACTCGCCGGACGCCGCGCGGCGGGGCTGCCCGGGCTTACGTTGCTCTCGTGCGATAACCTGGCCGACAACGGGCGCCAGTTCCGCGCCTTGGTCGCGGCCTATCTCGCGGTGTACGATGCCGAGCTGGGCGATTGGGTTGCGCAGCATTGCACTTTCCCGTGCAGCATGGTCGATCGCATCGTTCCCGCCACCACCGAGGCGGATCGCGTCGAAGCTGCTGACCTACTCGGGTTGCGCGACGAAGCTCTGGTCGTCACCGAGCCGTTCTCGCAATGGGTGATCGAGGATGACTTCGCAGGACCGCGCCCGGCCTGGGAGCGTGTCGGCGCCGAGATCGTCGCCGAAGTCGAGCCCTATGAAACCGCCAAGCTGCGCATGCTGAACGGCGCCCATTCGGCGCTGGCCTATTGCGGGCTGTTGGCCGGCCATGCGTTCGTCCACGAGGCAGTCGCCGACGTCGGCCTTCGCACCATGATCGACGATCTCATGCGCGGCGAGGCTGCGCCGACGATCGCCGCAGCACCGGGACAGGATCTCGACGCCTATGCCGATGCGCTGGTCGAGCGCTTTGCCAACCCAAAGCTCAACCACAAACTGATCCAGATCGCGATGGATGGCAGCCAGAAAGTTCCGCAGCGCTGGCTCGCGACACTTGCCGCCAATCAACGCGCCGGGCGGCGCTGCCCGGCGATCCTGACAGCGATCTCCGCATGGCTGCGCCATGTGCGCGGCGACAATGCGGCCCGCTGGGGTGCCGTCAATGACCCCCGCGCCGACGAATTGAAGCGGGCGTGGGATGTTCACGGCGCGGACGGAATCGTCCGCGCGCTGTTCGCCAAGGGCGGGTTGATCGACAGCGACTGGGATCCCGATGCCGAGGAAGTCGGTCTGATTTCGCGGCAGCTTTGAGAACGCTGGCCTGATCGAGTCGCCCTGACGCCAGCTTCGCCGTATCAACCCGCAGCCTTGGCCAGCCCGCGGGACAATTGCAGCGCACCGGTAAGCCGTGCCTTGGGCGTGGCCCAGGCTCGCGTGATGACCAGCTTCATGTCGGGGCGTAGCTTTGCAGTGCCTTCGAGCTTTCCGACATAGGCGAGCAATCCTTCGACGTTGGGGAATTTGTCGTCGAAGAAGCTGACCAGCGCGCCCTTGGGACCGACGTCGAGCTTGGCGATGCATGCCTTCTTCGCATTGAGCTTGATCTCGATCAGCTGGAGCAGGTTCGCAGTGGGCTCCGGCAGCGTGCCGAATCGGTCGATCAGCTCTGCGGCGAAGCCCTCGATCGCCTCCGCGTCTTCGAGTTCGTTGAGCCTGCGGTAGAGACCCATGCGCAAGTCGAGGTCCGGAACGAACTCTTCGGGGATCATGATCGGCGCGTCGACTGTAATCGCCGGCGAAAAGTCGCGGCTGCGCGCGAGTTGGGCCTTGTCGGCGCGCGCTTCGAGGATCGCGTCCTCGAGCATCGACTGGTAGAGTTCGTAGCCGACTTCCTTGATATGCCCCGACTGTTCGTCGCCGAGCAGATTGCCCGCGCCGCGGATATCGAGATCATGGCTGGCGAGCTGGAAACCAGCACCGAGCGATTCGAGGTCGGCGAGAACCTTGAGTCGCTTTTCGGCGGTCTCGGTCATCTGGCGGTTCGGCGGCGTCGTCAGATAAGCGTAAGCGCGAGTCTTCGCACGCCCGACGCGGCCGCGCAGCTGATAGAGCTGGGCAAGCCCGAACTTGTCGGCGCGGTTGATGATCATCGTGTTGGCGCTCGGGATGTCGAGACCGGATTCGACGATGGTGGTCGAGACCAGCACTTCGAACTTGCGGTCGTAGAATGCCGACATGCGTTCCTCTACTTCGCTCGGCGGCATCTGGCCGTGCGCGACGACGAAGCGGACCTCGGGCACTTCGTCGCGCAGGAACGCTTCGATGTCAGGCAGGTCCGCGACGCGCGGCGTGACGAAATAGGTCTGCCCGCCGCGGTAATGCTCGCGCAGCAGCGCTTCGCGCACCACCACCGGATCCCAGGGCATGACATAGGTGCGCACCGCGAGGCGATCGACAGGCGGCGTCTGGATCACCGACAGCTCGCGCAAGCCGGACATCGCCATCTGCAGCGTGCGCGGGATCGGCGTCGCGGTGAGCGTCAGCACATGAACGTCGGTCTTGAGCGTCTTCAATCGCTCCTTGTGCGTCACGCCGAAGCGCTGTTCCTCGTCGACCACCACCAGGCCGAGACGCTTGAATTCGACTCCCTTGGCGAGCACCGCATGCGTGCCGATCACTACGTCGATCTTGCCCTCGGCGAGTTCCTCGCGTGTGCTCTTCATCTCGGCGGCCGGCACGAGACGCGACAGCCGGCCGATGCGGATCGGAAACCCTTCGAAACGCTGGCAGAAATTCTGGTAATGCTGCCGTGCAAGCAACGTCGTCGGGCAGACCACCGCGACCTGCATTCCCGCCATCGCCGCGATGAATGCAGCGCGCAGAGCGACTTCGGTTTTGCCGAAGCCGACGTCGCCGACGATCAGCCGGTCCATCGGCCGTCCGGCAGCGAGGTCCTCGAGCACGTCGCCGATCGCGCGATCCTGGTCCTCGGTCTCTTCATAGGGGAAGCGATCGACGAACGCCGGATAGCCGCCATGATCGGGCTCGGCGACCTCTGCCGTGCGCAGCGCACGCTCGGCGGCGGTCTTGATCAGTTCGCTGGCGATCTCGCGGATACGCTCCTTCATCCGGCTCTTGCGGCGCTGCCAGCCTTCGCCGCCGAGCTTGTCGAGCGCCGCGCCGTCCTCGGACGAGCCGTAGCGCGACAGCACTTCGAGATTCTCGACGGGGACGTAGAGCTTGTCGCCGCCGGCATAGCTCAGCGCGACACAATCGTGCGGCGCCTTCTGCACCGGGATCTGCGTCAGCCCTTCGTAACGGCCGATGCCGTGATCGATGTGCACGACGAGATCGCCGGGCGTGAGCGTCGCCAGTTCCTGGAGAAACGCGTCGGTATTCTTGCGGCGTTTTGAACGGCGCACCAGCCGGTCGCCGAGCATGTCCTGCTCGGTGAGCAGCGCGACGCCGGGTGCAGTGAAGCCGTGGTCGAGCGGCAGCACCACCAGCGCGACGCCGCGGTCGGCGGCACCCAGCGCTTCTTGCCAGCCGTCCACCGGAACGGCGCCCTTGAGGCCATGGTCGACGAGCAGCCCGGCAAGGCGTTCGCGCGCGCCTTTCGAATAGCTGACCAGCACCGGCTTGCGCCCGTCCTTGCGCAGCTTGGCGACATGATCGGCGACGGCTTCATAGACGTTGCTGCCGGCGGCGCGCTCGGGCGCGAAATCGCGCGGGCCGTCGACCTGGAAGTCGAGCACGCTCGCGCTTTCGGGCTCGTGGAACGGCGTCGCGATATGCACCGGCGTCTCGTCGAGCGCGCGCGCCCACGCCTCGGGCGTTAAATAGAGTGCGTCGGCGGCGAGCGGGCGATAGCTGCCGGGGTCGGCCGATTGCGCGCGAACGCGGTTGGCGTGATAGTCGGCGATGCCGTCGAACCGCGACTGCGCTGCGGCGATGGTCGCGGTGTCGCGCACCACCACGCAATCGGCGGGGAGATGGTCGAACAATGTTTCGAGACGTTCCTCGAACAGCGGCAGCCAATGCTCCATGCCGGCGAGCCGGCGTCCGTCGCTGATCGCCTGGTACAGCGGATCGCCGGTCGCGGTTGCGCCGAACTTTTCGCGATAGCGCGTGCGGAAACGCTTGATCGTGTCTTCGTCGAGCAGCGCCTCCGAAGCGGGGAGCAAGGTGAAGCCGTCGACACGCCCGGTGGTGCGCTGGTCCTCGGGCGAAAAAATACGCACCGCTTCGATCTCGTCGCCGAAGAAGTCGAGCCGCAAGCCGTGCTCGGCGCCGCTCGGGAACAAATCGACCAATCCGCCGCGCACGGCGAATTCACCCGAGTCGTTCACCGTATCGACGCGGACATATCCGTTGGCCTGGAGCAGCGCGGCCAGCTTGTCGAGGCCGATACGCTCGCCTGGGGCAAGCCGCGCGACCAGCTGGCGGACGCGGAACGGCGTGAGTGTGCGTTGTGCCGCGGCGTTGACCGTGGTGACGAGCAGGCGTGGCGCTTTGGCCGGTGTCTGGAGCGCATGCAGCGTCGCCAGCCGCTCGGCCATCACGCGTAGAGTCGGCGAGGCGCGGTCGTAGGGTAGGCAATCCCATGCCGGAAAGGCGAAGACTTCGAGCTCAGGCGCGAAATAAGGCGCAGTGGCTGCGACCGCGCGCATCGCCGCTTCGTCGGACGCGATGAACACTGCGCCCCCGGCTGCGGCGCGCGCAAGATCGGCCAGCATCCACGGCTGGAACCCGGTGGCGACGCCGGCAAGCGTCAGAGGGCGCGGGGCGGAAAGAATGGTTTTCAGATCGGGCATATTCTTTGTCTCTTCAGCCCCTCCCCTTCAGGGGAGGGGTTGGGGTGGGGGCTGTCCGCGGGTATGTGGGTCTCGGTGAGACACAAGCCCCACCCCAAATCCGTGTCAGGTGAACAGCGCCCCGCGCTGTTCAGGCCATGCCGGGGGCATGGCCGACCTGACACGCCTAAAGGGGAGGGGCTTTAGTCATTTGGCAATTGGAACGTAATTCAATGTCTTGAGCGCCTGCAGGAGGGTCCCCTGGTAGCGCTCGGGCGCATCGGCGGTTCCGATCGCCCAGGCCATGATATCGACGTCCTGTTCTTCGAGCAGCGCTTCGAACAGCGCCATCTCGGTGTCGTTCCACTCGGCGCCGTGCGCGTCGAAGAACCCGCCGATCAGCAGGTCGGCCTCGCGTACGCCGCGATGCCAGGCGCGGAAGCGAAGGCGCTTGAGACGGGTGTCGCGGTCCATGAAACTCCAACGGCAAATGGCCGGCAGCGCGAAATGCGCGGTCGGCGTAGGGCAGCGACGCAAATATGATGCTGTTGCGAAGAACGCCAGCGCCAACAACCGCCTATGATAGATTCGCGTAGCCGTGTTGCGAAGGTTAACCGACTCCGCATCCATGGACGAAGTCTCTCCATCTCCAGGGGAGCGGAGGTGAATGAATGACTAGTGAGGTACCGCAGTTTATCGTGCTCAAGGCGATCAATGGCGAGCCGATGCTCGTGAACATTACGTCGATCCGCACGGTAACCACGATCAATTTCGCCGGCGACGAAGTCGGCGTGGTTTCATTCGACAAGGCGCATGAAGTCGTGCTCGGCTCGACCGTGCAGGAAATCCGTGCGGCGATCGAAACGGCTACCTCGCAGCTCGTGAACTGATCTGCGCGGCCGCCGTTGCCGGCCAGTCGCGTACAGCCTAGTTCAGGCCGCGATGCGGCCCGAATTGTTGAATCCCCTGTTTGCCGAAATCACTGCGCTCAAGGGCGTAGGGCCGCAGCTTGCCAAGCCGCTCGAGCGGCTTGGGCTGCGCCGCACGGTCGACGTCGCGTTCCACCTTCCGGCCGGCTGGATCGATCGATTGCCGCGCGAGGAATTGCTGGCATCGGATGCCGGCCGCGTAATCGCGATCACGCTCACTCCCGTCCAATACAAAATGGGTGGTAGCGCGCGGGCGCCGGCGCGTGTGCATGCAGTCGACGCCCGGGGGAACTACGTCAGCCTGGTTTATTTCGGCGGCAATTCGGCGTGGGTAAAGAAGCTGCTGCCGCTGAACGAGCCGCGCCGCGTCTCGGGCAAGCTCGAGTCCTATGGGCAGGAACTGCAGATCGTCCATCCCGACTATGTCGTCCCTCTCGACGAAGCCGAGGAGCATCCGGAGCGCGAGGCAGTCTACCCTTGTTCGGAAGGGATTACGTCGAAACGGATCGCGGCATTTGCGGCGCAGGCGATCGAGCGTGCGCGTCCACTGCCCGAATGGATCGAGCCGAGCCTCAAGGCGGCGCGCGGCTGGCCCGATTGGCGCGACGCACTCGCGCGGATCCATGCCGATCCGGCCGATGCCGCCGCGCGGGAACGGCTCGCCTATGACGAAGTATTCGCAAACCAGCTCGCGCTAATGCTGGTGCGCGGCGAAGCGCGGGCCAAGCGCGGCCAGCCGCTCCGGGGCGATGGCCGGCTGCGCGACCGGCTGCGACTGCCTTATTCGCCGACCGGCGCGCAGGCGCGGACGATCCGCGAAATCGAAGGCGATATGGCGCAAGCGCGTCCGATGCTGCGGCTGCTGCAAGGCGATGTCGGCTCGGGCAAGACGCTGGTCGCGACGATGGCGCTGCTGGTGGCCGCCGAGGCGGGCGCGCAGGGCGCGCTGCTCGCGCCGACCGAGATTCTCGCGCGCCAGCATTTCGACACGCTCAACCGCCTGCTCTCCGGGCTCGAAGTGCGCATTGCGATCCTCACCGGCCGCGACAAGGGCAAGGCACGCGAAGCGACGCTGATGGGACTTGCCGACGGCTCGATCGATATCCTCATCGGCACGCATGCGATCTTCCGGGAAGCGGTCAGCTATCGCAATTTGGGGCTGGTCGTGGTCGACGAGCAGCATCGCTTCGGCGTCGCCGAGCGGCTGATGCTCCAGGCGAAAGGCGCCATGCCGCCGCATTTGCTGGTAATGACCGCGACGCCGATCCCGCGGACGCTCCAGCTCGCGACGCACGGCGAGATGGACGTCAGCCGGCTCGACGAGATGCCGCCGGGCCGGCAGCCGATCGAGACCCGCGTCATCGCCGAGGAACGCATCGGCGAAGTGGTCGATGCGCTTGCGCGCCATCTGTCCGACGGTGGCCAGGCCTATTGGGTCTGCCCGCTGGTCGAGGAGAGCGAGAAAGTCGACCTTGCCGCTGCCGAGGAACGCGCCACCGTGCTGCGTGAGCGGTTCGGCGAGCGTGTCGGACTGGTGCACGGTCGCATGAAGGGGCCCGAGAAGGACGCCGTGATGGACCGCTTCGCCGCCGGCCAACTCGCCGTGCTGGTCGCGACGACGGTGATCGAAGTCGGCGTCGACGTGCCCAATGCCACGCTGATCGTGATCGAGCATGCCGACCGGTTCGGGCTCGCCCAACTCCACCAATTGCGCGGACGGGTGGGCCGGGGCGGGGGGCGCTCGATCTGCCTGCTGCTGCGCGGCAATACGCTCAGCGAGACGTCACGGGCGCGGCTGGCACTGATGCGCGAGACCAACGACGGATTTCGGATCGCAGAGGAGGATCTGAGGTTGCGCGGCGCCGGCGAATTGCTCGGCACCAAACAGGCCGGCGAGCAGACCTTCCGTCTCGCGCCGCCCGAGAAATTCGCCGAGCTGATCGGCATGGCGAACGACGATGCGCGGCTGCTGGTCGATCGCGACGGAGGATTAAAGGGTGAACGCGGCCAGGCGGCGCGGGTCGCGCTTTATCTGTTCGAGCGGGACGCGGCCGTCGGGCTGTTACGCGCTGGCTAGGGTTTGATCAGCTTGGCGATCAGTTCATAATAGCTGGCGAGATCGATGGCGCCGTCGAACTGGCAACCGACGCGCCCGCCGAGCGCCCAGCGCACTTCGGCGACGCGCACCCCGATCACCGGCAGATTGATGCGCAAGCGCTCGCCCACAGCGAGATTCGCTTCGCACCGCGCCATTAAACCGTGCGGCGAGAGGTTCACGATCAGGAAATTGAGCGGGCGAGCATCGGGGCCGAACGCGCGAACCCGATGGTGCACTTCGTCTCGACCTTCCCGCCGGAAATCGGCAAACGCCAGGTTGGACATTCCGACCGCCACAGATACGCCTCGCGACCTTAGTTCCTACTCTCGACCATTACAGATTGCGCATGAATCAGCCGCGAAGGAAGCTGTTTAATAGTATGTTACCGCGGTCAGGCCGGCGTGAGCAGTCCGTGATGCTTACGCCCGGCGGAGACACGGACGGGCCCGTCCGCCACTGCGACGAGTAGCGCTTCGTCTTCGACCTTGTCGCCTTCGACACGCGCCCCGCCGCCCTTGATCAGACGCCGTGCCTCACCCTTCGATGCGCACAGCCCGAGCCCGACCAGCGCATCGACGATCGCGATGCTGCCACCTGCGACTGCCAAGCTCGGCAGTGCATCGCCGGCGCTGCCCTCCTCGAAGGTCTTGCGCGCGGTCTCGGCGGCTTCCTCGGCCGCGGCGGGACCGCGGCACATCGCCGTTGCGGCATTGGCGAGCAGCTTCTTGGCTTCGTTGATCTCGGCGCCTTCGAGCGTTTCGATCCGAGCGATCTCGTCGACCGGCACGTCGGTGAACAGCCGGAGGAACCTGCCGACGTCGCGGTCGTCGGTGTTCCGCCAGAACTGCCAATAATCATAATGGCTGAGCTGATCCTCGTGCAGCCAGATCGCGCCGCTCACCGACTTGCCCATTTTCGAGCCGTCGGCCTTGGTGATCAGCGGCGTCGTCACGCCGAAGAGCTCGGTGCCGTCGATCCGGCGCGTCAGCTCGATGCCGTTGACGATGTTGCCCCATTGGTCCGAGCCGCCCATCTGCACGCGGCAGCCGACGCGGCGCGCGAGCTCGAGGAAGTCGTACGCCTGGAGGATCATGTAGTTGAATTCGAGGAAAGTGAGCGGCTGCTCGCGATCGAGCCGCAGCCGCACCGAATCGAATGTGAGCATGCGGTTGATCGTGAAGTGCCGGCCGACGTCGCGCAGGAACGGAATATACTCGAGCTTGTCGAGCCAGTCGGCGTTGTTGACCATGATCGCGTCGGTCGGACCGTCGCCGAAGGTCAGGAAGCGCTCGAAAATGCGGCGAATCGCGGCGATGTTGGCGTTGATGCCGTCATCGTCGAGCAGCTTGCGCACTTCATCCTTGCCCGAGGGGTCGCCGACTTTGGTGGTGCCGCCACCCATCACTACGATCGGCTTGTGCCCGGTCTGCTGGATGCGGCGCAGCAACATCACCCCCACGAGATTGCCGACGTGGAGCGACGACGCGGTCGCATCGAACCCGATGTAGATTGGGACCACCTGCTTGGAGGCAAGCGCGTCGAGCCCTTCGGGATCGGTGATCTGGTGGACATAGCCGCGGGTCGAGAGCTCGCGGAGCAGTTCGGACTGGAAGTGAGTCATGGCGCCCGGGCGCATAGCCGCTGTCCGGGCGCGCGTCATCCCCACAGCCGAGATGGCAATTGTGATGTGCACGCTATGATCGTAGATCTTCGCGCAGGGGCAGGGCGCGAAACAAGCGCCCGCGGAGGAAAAGGGGGAGGCCAATGAAGCGATCGGCCCTGTCGACGGTCCTCGTCTTGGCAGCGACGGTCAGGATCGCGTCGGCGCAGAACGCGCCACCAGCGCCCGCCGGCACCGTCCGGCCGCCCGGTGCAGGGCAATTCGTTCCGCAAGCAGTTGCGAAGCTCGGCGATGGCCCGTGGGACCTCGATACCCGGACCGGCAAGATCCACGTCAGCGTCGTCGCCAGGGACTTGGTAACGCCTTGGGCGCTCGCCTTCCTACCTGACGGTACGATGCTAGTCACCGAGCGCCCGGGCCGGCTTCGCGTGATCCGGAAAGGCGCGCTCGATCCCAAACCGGTCGAAGGACTGCCGCCGATCCTGGCCGAAGGGCTTGGCGGGCTGCTCGACATTTCGCCGCATCCGCAGTTCGCCAGGAACCACTGGATCTACATGACCTACAGCAAGGGCGAGCCCAAGGCGAACTCGACCGTAGCCGTGATGCGTGCGCGCTGGGATGGGTCGGGCACGCTCAAGGACGTCAAGGACATTTTCGTCGCCGACGCCTGGTATGGCGCCGCACCCCAACCGGTGCGATGCTGCGGCCAGGGTCCCTCGAGCGGCAGCTATGGCTCGCGGCTGGTGTTCGATCGCAAGGGCTATCTGTTCTTCACCTCGGGCGACCGCAACTTTGGCGAAATGGCGCAGGTTCCCGGCACCGACATCGGCAAGATCCTGCGGATCAGGGACGACGGTGCGATCCCGAAGGACAATCCGTTCATCGGCAAGGGCGACTATCTCCCGGAGATTTGGAGCGTCGGTCATCGCAACCCGCTCGGACTCACCATCCATCCGGTGACCGGCGCGCTGTGGGAGAGCGAGTTCGGCCCGCGCGGCGGGGACGAAGTCAATCTGATCGAGAAGGGCAAGAACTACGGTTGGATCCTGATGACTCAGGGCAACCATTACAACAACGCGCCGGTCAAGCTCGGACAGAAGGACGTCGCCGGATATCAGGATCCGGTGCTGGCCTGGGTGCCGTCGATCAACCCAGGCAATCTGCTGTTCTATAGCGGCGACAAGTTTCCACAGTGGAAGGGGCAATTGCTGATGGCCACGATGTCGCGGTCGGTGATACGCCAGGCGTTCGACGCCAATGGCAAGCCCGAAGGCGAGCAGGAGCGCTTCCTGACCGAGCTCAAGCAGCGCTTTCGCGACATCCGCCAGGGGCCGGACGGGAATATCTATCTGCTGACGGAGGAGGCCGCCGGTGCGCTGCTCAAGGTCGAGCCGGCGAAATAGGCGGCGGCTTTACCGCCATAACAGGGAAAATTCGGCCAAAACCGGACGATAGCAGGAGATTTTCACGGAACCGCGACGGATTCGGCGAAGAAACATTCTATAAAACAGCTACTTGTGCGCTGAAAAACCACTTTCCTGTTCCGCTCGAAAACAGGTGGAAAAATACAGCGAAGCAGGCGATCTTCGGCCTGTTCCAGGCAGTACGGGGCGAGGAATACGGCACGAACGGAGGGGGCGAGTGCAAGTCACGACGATCAGCCTGTTACCCTTTCCCGGGCTCCCGCGGCCTGCTCTTGAGGTGCATGTCGAGATCGCGCGCCAGCCCGGCGTCCTGCTGCTCTGGTATGTGATCAAAGGGGACCTCACCGAGCTGCAAATCCCACCCGTCGGTAAGCCCGCGCGCGTCAACGGGCTGTGGGAGCATACCTGCTTCGAAGCTTTTTTCCGCAGCCGTGACGGCGAGCCTTATTGCGAGTTCAACGTGGCGCCGTCGTATCAGTGGAACGGCTATCACTTCGACAGCTATCGGACTGGAATCGCTTATCTCCGCAAGCCCGAGCCGGTCGTGGCGATCACCGACAAGCCCGGCCTGTTGTCGGTCGGAGTCGAATTCGACCTCGACGCATTGCCGATGCCGGCGCCGTGGAAACTCGGTCTCAGCGCGGTAATCGAGGACAAGAAGGGCGGAAAATCCTATTGGGCGCTGCGACATGCGCCGGGCAAGCCCGACTTCCACCATCCCGATTGCTTTGCGCTCGAACTCCCGGCATCCAAGCGCGCATGAACTTCGGCATCGATCGGCTGCTCGCCGATCCGGAACTCCGCAAGCCGCTCGCCGGCAAGCGCGTCGCGCTGCTTGCGCATCCTGCTTCGGTGACGGCGGACCTCACGCATTCGCTCGACGCGCTGGTCGCGGCGGGACTCCATGTCTCAGCAGTATTCGGTCCGCAGCACGGCGTTCGCGGCGACCTCCAGGACAATATGATGGAGTCGCCCGACTTCACCGATCCGACCTATGGCATGCCGGTGTTCAGCCTCTACGGCGAAGTGCGCCGACCGAGCGGGCAGTCGATGGGGACGTTCGACGTGATGCTCGTCGACCTGCAGGATGTCGGCTGCCGCATCTACACCTTTGTGACCACCTTGCTTTATGTGCTCGAGGCCGCCGCAGCACACGGAAAGTCGGTGTGGGTGCTCGATCGCCCCAATCCGGCCGGGCGCCCGGTCGAAGGACTGACATTGCTGCCGGGCTGGGAAAGCTTCGTCGGCGCAGGGCCGATGCCGATGCGCCACGGCATGACGCTTGGCGAGATGGGCCATTGGTTCGTCGATCACTTCAGGCTCGACGTCGACTATCGGGTGATCGGCATGGAGGGCTGGCGGCCCGACGAGGGGCCCGGCTTCGGGTGGCCGGCCGATCGCGTGTGGATCAACCCGAGCCCCAACGCTGCCAACGTCAACATGGCGCGCGCCTATGCGGGCACGGTGATGCTCGAAGGCACGATGCTGTCCGAAGGCCGCGGAACGACGCGCCCGCTCGAACTGTTCGGCGCGCCGGATATCGTCGCGCGCGACGTGATCGCGAAAATGCGCAGCCTCGCGCCACGGTGGCTCGCGGGCTGCACGCTGCGCGACGTCTGGTTCCAGCCGACCTTCCACAAGCACGCCGGCAAGCTCTGCTCGGGCGTATTCATTCATGCCGAAGGAAGAACGTACGACCATCAGGCCTTCCTGCCGTGGCGGCTGCAAGCGCTGGGGTTCAAGGCAGTGCGCGGGCTCTATCCCGAGTTCGAGCTATGGCGCGATTTCCCGTACGAATATGTCTTCGACAAGCTCGCGATCGATGTAATCAACGGGGGGCCTGGCTTGCGCGCGTGGGTCGATGATGCCGGCGCGGAGCCGGAAGATCTCGATGCGCAGGCGCTGGCGGACGAGGCGGCATGGGTGGAGGAGCGTAAGCCTGCGCTGCTGTATTAGGCGCCAGATTTCCCGGCGATTTCGGTGAGGAGCGCCTCGATATGGGCATCCATGAAAGCGCGCGATCGCGCATAGTCGTCGTTCATCGACGGCGTCGCGGTCCAGTCGCGGGCGTCGGGGCGCGACAGCGAGGGTGGCAGCGGATCGAACAGCACGACGACGTCGGCACGGTCCAGCGTCGCCTGATCGAGCGCGCGGAGCGGATCGCGCAGAGTGTCGATGCCGTCGGCGGTCAGGTGCGCCTTGAGCGCGGGCGAAACATGATCTTCGGGCTTGAGGCCGCGCGAAATGGCATTGATTGCTATCCCGCGCACGGAGGCGCGCGCGCGGAACAGCTCGCGCGCAATCGCACTCTTTACGGTTCCCGCTTGGCAGACGAATAATATGGTCTTTTCGGCGGCAGCCTCCGCCGGCCCGCTGCCAAGCACGCCCCCGACGCCCAGCGCCAGACCCAGTCCGAGCAGCTTTCGTCTGTTGATCACGAAAACGTCGGTCATCTTGTCTCGCCTCGGCCTGTTCGCCTCTATCGGCGGGGTACCGTAGCGGGGACTCGCGCGCAATCACGCGATCGCGGCCTTTGCATGCTCTTGCGATCTGTCTAGATGCTCTGATGCTGGCGGGGCTGTTATTCGCGACCGAAGAGGCTGACGACCGGCCGGACATGCTCGCGGCGACGCTGCCGTTCGGCGGCATGACCCTGCTCGAATATCAGGCGCGGCTGTTGATCGCGGCCGGGGTCGGGCAGATCGTGGTGGCAGTGGCGCGCGTCACACCGGCGCTGCTCGGTGCGGTCAATCGAGCGGGTAAGCGTGGCGTGCCGGTGGACGTGGTGCGCAGCGCGCAAGAAGCGACGCAGCAGATCCACCCGGAGGCGACCGTGCTCGCGCTGGCCGATGGGCTGGTGACGGCAGAACAGGTGATCGAGAAGCTTGCGGTCGAAGGCGGCGCAGCGCTGCTGGTGACGCGCGACGGCGATTCCCCGGCAGCGCTGGAACGGATCGACGCGCAGGTCTTTTGGGCGGGCGTCGCGCGGATTCCGGCGCATAGCCTCGGCGAGGTTGCGCGCATGCCGCGCGATTATGATTTCCAGTCCCTGCTGCTGCGAGTCGCAGCGCAGGCCGGCGCGGAACAACTGGTGCTGCACCCGAGCTGGGAGAAGGGCGGCCATGCGATCGAACGCAATGCCGAGGCGCTGGCCGCACGCAGCAGCACCGTAATCGCCTCGCTCGCCGCTCGCCGCGCCAATTGGGCCGACCGCTGGGTCTATGCGGGCGCCGCGCGGCTGTTGCTGCCGCAACTGCTCGAACGCGGAATTGGCGGATGGACGCTCGAACTCGGCGGGCTCGTGCTGGCCGGCCTGGGATTCGCCGCCGACTGGTTTCGCTATCTCGGCGTGGGATCGGTTCTCGCCGTGGTGGCCGCCGCGCTGTTCGCCAGCGCGTCGTCGCTCGCGTCGCTGCGCGGCGAAGGCCGGCGTGCGAAGGTGGACGAAGCGCTGATCGCCGTAACGATGGCGGCCGGGCTGCTGCTTCCCGGCTGGATCGAGCGCGGGGCAACCGGAACGGATACGCCGTTGCTCCTCGCGATTGTCGCGGTTCTGGTCGCGGTCATCGGCGAGCGGGCTGCGCGCAAGCCGCGGCGATGGTGGGGTAGTCCGGCGACCTATCTGCTGCTGCTCAGCCCGTTCGCGCTCGGCGGTTTTCTCGCCGCCGGGCTCGCGATTGTCTCATTATATGGTTTCTGCACCCTAACAGGTGCGGTTGAGGCCCTTCGCGAAAAGGCTTAGTCTGGCCTTAACGACACTTCCCTAGACGAGGGTCATGACGGAGCACACCGTCGACACAGTTGACGGCGCCCCTTTCGGCGCCAGCAGAACGCTGCTCGCTCGCGCGGCGGCAACGGATGTGCGCGTCCAGCGCGCACTCGAAATCGCGACTGCGGACTTCTTCCTTCCCGCCGATGCCAGGCTCGACGAACGCATGCGCTCGGCGCTCGGGGATCTGGTCCGCGCGCTGGTCGCGACGATCGAGGCGGAGCTGCGCGAACATGGGGCGCGGCTGCTCGCAACGCGCGGCGAGGCGCGGCTTGCGCAGGCACTGGCGCAGGGCGAATCGGTGCTGCCGCGGTTGCGCCAGTCGGGGCTGCTGCGCGACTCGGAAATGATGGCCGAGCTGCTCGGGCGAATCGGCCAGGAACTGCTCGCGCAATCCTTGCCGATGCACGGCTCGGACAGCCCCGATCGTCCAAGCCTGATCAATCGCTTCGTCCAGCACGCCGATCGCGTTGTCGCGGCGAGCGCCATGTCCGTCCTGATAGCCGAGAGCCAGCGGCGCGATTTGTCCGATGCCGGCTTGCTCGCGCGTACCGATCTGCCGGCCGATCTTCACCACCGGCTATTGTGGTGGGTCGCCGCGGCGCTGCGCGAGAGCCTTGCCGATTACGAAGCGCTCGACGCGCTCGACCGCGCCTTGTGCGAAGCTGCGCAGCGCAGCCTCGCAGCCTATGACGAAGCCGATCGGCCCGAAGCGGCCGCGATGCGCCTGGCAATGGCAGTCGATGCGCAACCAAATGAGCTGCCGGCGCTGTTGATCGAGGCGTTGGGCGACCGCCGCATCGGGCTGTTCGTCGCGCTGATCGCGCATGCGCTCGGGCTTGGCTATGCCGCGATCCGCGAAATCGTGCTCGCGCGCGATCCCGAGCGGATGTGGGTGGTGCTGCGCGCGCTCGAGCTCGAGCGCGATTCCATCGCGCAGCTCGGATATGCGCTGTGCCACGCCGATGCGCGGCGCGATCTTGAAGCTTTCGTCGACCAGCTCGAAGCGATCGCCGCGATTACGCCGAACGAGGCGCGCGCCGCGCTTGCGCCGCTCAGGCTGCCGGCAGACTATCGCGCGGCGCTCCTCGTGCTCGAACGCACGGGGATCCATCAGTGAACGTGATCGATCCCGGCTTCCCGCTGGTGATCGGCCGCGTCGACGCGCACGGGCGGCTGGTCGAAGCCGAGGCACGGCTCAACGAACTCAACATGCGCGCGGGCGGCGCAATCGGCGGTCCGCTCGCGGTCCCGCAGGTCGCGATGCTTGCGCGACTCGCGCTTCGGCTGGGGATCGCAATTTCGCGCAACGTGATTGCCGCCGATGGCGACGAGGATGTCGAACTGTGGGTGCGCGCCGAGCCCGAGGATGGCGGTGTGCGGCTCGAAGTCAGTGGCTGGAGCCAGCGTCCGGCCTGGCGCCCGACCGCGAGCGATTCGGATCGCGATACCGATTTTTTCCGCTCCGCCGCCGATTGGTTGTGGGAGAGCGATGCGGCGTTGCGCATCACCTTTCTCTCGATCGAGGCGGGCATGCGCTATGGCTTCGAGTCGAGCGCGATGCTCGGACAGCCGTTGACGCGCCTGTTTGCGCTTGCCGAGGATGAAAACGGTGCGCTGCCGATACTCGGCGCGGTCGCGGCACAGGCACGGTTCGACGGACAAAAGGCCGTGCTGCGCGGCACTGGCCGCACGGTCCGCCTCTCGGCGACTCCGCGCACCGATGCCTCGGGGCGGTTCGCCGGCTTCACGGGCGCGGCGGAGATGATCGACATGCCGCTTGCCGAGCCGCAGGTCGACGCTCCGGTACCGCAGGCGCCGTTCGGCGGCTTCCCCGATTCGTTCAGCGAGAGGCTCGACAAGGCGCTCCGCGTCCCGCTCGGCAAAATCATCGCCAACGCCGATTCGATCAGCGCCCAGACCGAAGGGCCGCTCAAGGCGGACTATGCCGAATATGCCAGCGACATCGCCAGTGCCGGGCGGCACCTGCTCGGACTGATCGACGATTTGGTCGACTTGCAGGCAATCGAGCGTCCGGATTTCGCAGTGGCGCGGGAAATCGTCGACCTTGCCGATGTTTCGCGCCGCGCGGCTGGCCTGCTCTCGGTGCGTGCCGCCCAAGCGGAAGTGCGGATCGACCGGCCCTTTAATGATGAGTCTACCCTGGTGCAGGGCGAGTTCCGCCGCGCGCTGCAAGTGCTTGTCAACTTGATCGGCAATGCCGTGCGCTACTCGCCGCGGGGGGCGCAGGTATGGATCCGTCTCGAACGCGAGGCCGGCATGGGCTGCGTGATCGTCGCCGACCAGGGCAAGGGGATCGCCTTGGAAGATCAGGAACGCATCTTCGAAAAGTTCGGCCGCGTCGATGCGACCGAGCCGGGCGGCAGCGGGCTCGGCCTGTACCTCGCGCGCCGGCTGGCGCGCGCAATGGGCGGCGACATCACGGTCGACAGCGCGCCGGGCATGGGCGCGCGGTTCATCTTCATGCTGCCGTTGAAAGACTCTTCGCGCATTACGTCGGAAATGTAATGGTCGCGGCGCGACGTGCGCCGCTCGTCTGGCCCATTGCGGGCATATTCTCGGGCCTTGCGGTGGACAGATTGCCGCCGGCGGTTGCAATTACATCCTTTCATCGCACATTGTTGACCGTACAATGTACGGATGGTAAATGCCGTCTGAGATTAGGAAGCGTCATGCACCCGGAAACGCACGGCAAATCTGCACGCGTCGACATCCGCCTGTCGGCCGTTGCTAAGAATCTGCTCGAACAGGCTGCGGCGGCGCGGCACAAGAGCGTCAGCGAATTTCTGCTGGAACATGGGCTGGCGGCGGCAGAGGAAACGCTCGCAGATCGGCGCCTATTCATATTGAACGACACGCAATGGTTGGAATTCAACCGCCAGCTTGATGCGTCGCCAATTGATAATCCGCGCCTGAGATCACTGCTCAATCGCGAACCCGACTGGGATATCTGATTTCGGTGCCGTCCGGCGGTTCCAAGGCACTCGGCACTCGGCCGATCGACGGTACGTTCCAGCTGGATGTGTTTCAATCGGGCAATGCCGAACTGGACGCATGGCTCAAGCGGCGCGCGCTGATGAACGAAGCCAGTGGCGCGTCGCGCACATTCGTCGTCGCCAAGAATAAGCGCGTCGTCGGCTATTACGCACTAACAGTGGGCTCGGTCACGCACCGCATCGCCCCGGGTCGCATCCGCCGAAACATGCCCGACCCCGTACCGATCGCAATATTGGCACGTCTGGCGGTCGACCAACAATGGCAGCGACGCAAGCTTGGTCGGGATCTTTTGCAAGACGCGGTCCTGCGGATTATCTCCGCCGCGGAAAACCTCGGCATTCGCGCAGTGTTGGTTCACGCGATCTCAGAGGATGCACGTCGCTTTTATGAACACCACGGGTTTACAATATCCCCTTTCGAACCACTGACGTTGATGGCGACGCTGAATTCCCTCCAGCACGCGGCTTCGCGTGCTGGCCTGTCGCCCAGTTCCGGGACGGATCTTTAGGGCCGCCAGTTCCGGATCATCGCCCCGCAAAGGAAGTGCCGGGCACTGCCGTCAACCACAGCAGCGCCGCGACGGGCGCGCCGAACAGGAACAGGATTGCGCCGATCGCGATCAGCCGAATCGCCGTCGGACTCAGCTGGTCGATCACGCGCGGCCGCCGATCACCGTCTGCCCGGGGCCACCCGCATCGCAGCGACGATCACCACCGAGACCAGCAGCAGCGCGCCGCCGCGGATCGCCCAGATCTTCTGCGAGATCATGAAGCTCGATGCCGGCCATTGGACGATGCCGAGCCCCTGGAGCGTCCACAGGCCTCCCAGCAGGATTCCGAGGACGCCCAGAAGTGTCAGGATGCTGCGGCGCATTGGTATCCCCTCCGCGCCCCAGCCGAAATGGCCTTAGCGCTTGTCGAGGGGAACATACTCGCGCTGGACCGGGCCCGTGTAAAGCTGGCGCGGGCGGCCGATCCTCTGTTCGGGATCCGAAATCATCTCGTTCCACTGCGCAACCCAGCCGACGGTGCGGGCGAGCGCGAAGAGTGCGGTGAACATCGTCGTCGGGAAGCCGATCGCCGAGAGTATCACGCCCGAATAGAAGTCGACGTTCGGGAACAGCTTCTTCTCGATGAAATACTCGTCCTTGAGCGCCATTTCCTCGAGCTGGAGCGCGACGTCGAACACCGGGTCGCTGACCTTGAGCGCTTCGAATACTTCGCGCACGGTCGCCTGCATCACCGCCGCGCGCGGGTCATAGTTTTTGTAGACGCGGTGGCCGAAGCCCATCAGGCGGAACGGATCGTTCTTGTCCTTGGCGCGCGCGATATAGTGCGGGATCTTGTCGGGCGTGCCGATCTCATGGAGCATCTCGAGCGCGGCTTCGTTGGCGCCGCCGTGCGCCGGGCCCCACAGACAGGCGATGCCCGCCGCGATGCAAGCGAACGGATTGGCGCCGGACGAGCCGGCTAGCCGCACGGTCGACGTGGAGGCGTTCTGCTCGTGGTCGGCGTGGAGGATGAAGATGCGGTCGAGCGCGCGCTCGACCACGGGGTTCACGACATATTCCTCGGCCGGGACGCCGAACGTCATGCGCAGGAAGTTGCCGGTGTAGCTGAGCTCGTTCTTCGGATAGATGAACGGCTGGCCGACGCTGTACTTGTACGCCATCGCTGCGATCGTCGGCATCTTGGCGATCAGCCGGTGACTGGCAATGCGCCGCTGCATCGGATCGTGGATGTCGGTCGAATCATGGTAGAAGGCGGAAAGCGCGCCGACCACACCGCACATGATCGCCATTGGATGCGCGTCGCGCCGGAAACCGCGATAAAAGGTCGACAGCTGTTCGTGGAGCATGGTGTGGCGCGTGATCGTCCACACGAACTTTTCATATTCCTCCTTCGACGGCAGTTCGCCGTTGAGAAGGAGGTACGAGACTTCCATGAAGCTCGAATGCTCGGCGAGCTGGCCGATCGGATAGCCGCGGTGCAGCAGCACGCCTTCGTCGCCGTCGATATAGGTGAGCCCGGATTCGCAGCTCGCGGTCGAGGTGAAACCCGGATCATAGGTAAACATGCCGGTGTTGGCGTAGAGCTTGCGGATGTCGACGACGTCCGGGCCTACCGAGCCCGATAACACCTGGTAGCTCTCGTCGCCGATCTTGATGTCCGGCCTTTCCGCTTCGCTCATTCTCTGTCCTTTCAATCCCCTAGGCGGGGAGAGTCATTTGATCGGCGATCCGGCCGAGGCTTTCGTCGCGTCCCAGCAGCGCCAGAACGTCGAAGATGCCCGGCGAGGTGCGCCGGCCCGTGAGCGCCGCGCGCAGCGGCTGCGCCACCGCTCCGAGCTTCACTCCCGCCGTCTCGGCCACCACGCGCACTGCGGCTTCCAGCCCCGCGACCTCCCAATCGCCAAGCGTAGACAGCGCGGCGTGGATGCGGCCGAGCAGCCCCCGCGCCTCGCCCTCTAGCAGAGCTTGTGCGTCTGCGTCCATTTCCAGTGGGCGGGTGCGAAACAGGAAGGCCGCGCCATCGCGCAACTCCAGGAGATTGGCCGCGCGCGGCTTGAGCGCGGGCATGCTGCGGCGCAGAAGTTCGCGCTGCGACTCGGAGATATCACCTATGTGATCGGCGACCAGCGTGGCGAGCCGGTTGTCGTCCGCGGCGCGGATATAAAGGCCGTTGAGGTGCTCGAGCTTCTTGAGGTCGAAGCGCGACGGCCCTTTGCCGACGTCGTCGATGTCGAACCACTCGATCGCCTGTTCGCGGCTGATGATCTCGTCGTCGCCATGCCCCCAGCCGAGCCGGAGCAGATAGTTGACCATTGCCTCCGGCAGGATGCCGAGCTCGTCGCGATAATCGTCGACGCTCATCGCGCCGTGGCGCTTGGAAAGCTTGGCGCCGTCGGCGCCATGGATCAGCGGGACGTGTGCGTAGACCGGTTCGGGCCAGCCCATCGCGCGGTAGATCGGGAGCTGGCGAAAGGCATTGTTGAGATGGTCATCGCCGCGGATCACGTGCGTCACGCCCATGTCGTGATCGTCGACCACCACCGCGAGCATATAGGTCGGCGTGCCGTCCGAGCGCAGCAGGATCAGATCGTCGAGTTCGCTGTTCTGGACAGTGACTTCGCCCTGGACGCGGTCGTGGATCGTCACTGCGCCTTCGGTCGGCGCCTTGAGCCGGATCACGTGCGGTGCGTCGGGATTCGCGGGCGTGCGGTCGCGCCACGGCGAGCGGATCCGGAGCGGCTTCTTCGCCGCCTCCGCCTCTGCGCGCATCGCCGCGATCTCGTCCTGCGTCATGTAGCAGCGATAGGCCGTGCCGTTATCGACCATCGCGCGCGCGACCTCTGCGTGGCGGTCGGCACGCGCGAACTGGAACACGGGATCGCCGTCCCAGTCGAGCCCGAGCCAGCGCATCCCGTCGAGAATCACGTCGATCGCCGCCTGAGTCGAGCGCACGCGATCGGTGTCTTCGATACGCAACAGGAACTTGCCGCCGTGATGGCGCGCGAACAACAGGTTGAACAACGCCGTGCGCGCGCCGCCGATATGGAGGAACCCGGTCGGGGACGGGGCAAAACGCGTGACGATGCCGCCAGCGGCTGTTTCAGTTGCGCTCAACCGCGCATGCTCCCAGAGTTGATAGTCGATGGCCACTACAGCCGGGCAGCCCCTAGGGGGTAAACGCATAACCCGCAACGGTCGAGGCGTCGCGGTCGCCCGAGTGCGCGACGCCGTCGAACGCTGGCTCGAAGCCGAACGCGACCAGCTGATATTGTGGCTGCCCGTCGCGCTCGGTTTGGGGATCGCCGCCTGGTTCGTGCTTCCGGATCGCGCGCAATGGGTCGCCTTCCTGCTAGCGAGTGCGGCACTCGGCCTCGGCGCGCTTGCAGCGAGCGACGGCGGCCGGCTCCTGCGTGCGCTCGCCGTGGCCGGGATGGCGATGGCGCTGGGATGCGCGCTGGCCTGGTGGCGCGCGGAGCGCGTCGCGGCACCGGTGCTGGCGCGGCCGGCGGTGGTCAGCTTCACCGGCGACGTCGAGCGCGTCGACGTGCTGCCCGCGCGCGAAATGGTGCGAGTGTGGCTGCGCGTTCAGGATGCGGCTGCGCAAGGGCTGCCGCCGCGGATCCGCGTGAATATCGCGACGCCGGATGCACCCGCAGGACTGGCGCCAGGCGCCCAGCTGCGGCTCGGCGCCCGGCTGATGCCGCCGGCGCCCCCTGCGGTGCCAGGCGCCTATGATTTCGCCCAGGTTGCATGGTTCCAGCAGCTGGGGGCCACGGGCAAGGCGTTCGCGCCCGTCGAAGTGCTCAAGCCTGCGCACTCCGCGTCGGCGGATCTGCGCACCGCGCTCAATGCCCATATCCAGACGCAGCTGGCGGGGAGTGTCGGCGGCATCGCCACGGCGTTGGTGACCGGCGACGAAGGCGCGATCAGCGACGAGGATTCCGAGGCGATGCGCCGGGCAGGGCTCGCGCATCTGCTCTCGGTGAGCGGGCTCAACATCACCGCCGTCACAGGCGCGACGATGTTCCTGGTGCTTCGATTGCTCGCGCTGTTTCCGGCGCTCGCGTTACGCGTGCGGCTGCCGATCGTCGCTGGCGCGGCGGGCGCAGTGGCGGCGGTGTTCTACACCTGGCTGACCGGCGGACAGGTGCCGACGGTGCGCGCCTGTATCGCCGCGCTGCTGATCCTGCTTGCGCTGAGCCTGGGGCGCGAGGCGATGACGCTGCGGCTGGTCGCGACGGGCGCGTTCGTCGTGCTGCTTCTGTGGCCGGAATCGCTGGTCGGGCCGAGCTTCCAGCTGACCTTCGTCGCGGTGACTGCGATCGTCGCGCTGCACGAGCATCCGCGCGTGCGCGGCTGGTTCGCGCCGCAGGACGAAGGACGGGCGCGCAAGATTGCCCGTTCCGGCGCCTCGCTGCTGTTCACCGGCACAGTGGTCGAACTCGCGCTGATGCCGGTGGCGCTGTATCATTTCCACAAGGCTGGCGTGTACGGCGCGCTCGCCAATATCGTCGCGATTCCGCTCACCACCTTCGTGGCGATGCCGCTCGAAGCGCTCGCGCTGCTGTTCGACACGATCGGGGCAGGGGCGCCTTTGTGGTGGCTGGTGGGCAAATCGCTCGCGCTGCTGATCGCAATCGCGCGCTGGACGGCCGCGATGCCGGGCGCGAACGCCTCGCTCCCGGCGATGCCCACCGGCGCCTTCGCGTTGATGATCGCTGGTGGATTGTGGATCGGGCTGTGGCGCACGCGTTGGCGCTGGCTCGGTGCAGTGCCGTTCGTGGCGGGAGCGCTTTGGGCATTGCTCACACCCGCCCCCGACCTGCTCATCACTGGCGACGGCCGGCATCTCGCGCTGCGCACGCCCGACGGCGGCATGGCGATCCTGCGCGACCGCGCCGGCGATTATGTCCGCGCAATGCTCGGCGAGAACGCCGGCGTCGAAGGCGAACTCGGTGCGCTCGACGAACTGGCCGACGCGCGGTGCAACGACGATCTATGCCTGGTCGAGCGCCGCGCGGGAAACCGCAGCTGGCGCATATTGGCAACGCGCAGCGGTTTCCCGCTGCCCCGGAATGCGCTGGTAGAACTTTGCAGTTCGGTCGATATTGTGGTGAGCGAACGGGGCCTGCCCAAAGGCTGTACGCCGCGCTGGCTCAAGCTCGACCGCTTCGTGCTGGCGCGCACCGGCGGCGTCGCGATCGTGCTGCGCAGTGGAAGCGTGCGCAGCGTTCGCACCGCGCTTCACCCCTGGGACACGCCGCCGAGGATCGCGCCACCCTGGCCCGAGCGGCCGAGGTGGGAAGGGCGCCGTTCGCGCTATCGTTCGCGATATTGAAGGCTGTCCTTGCCCCGGCGGGTGTGGGCGCGTCCCTGGCGGCCAGATTTGCCACGAGCCGCCCATCTGTCATACCGACCGACACAGACTGGTAAGGCCAAAAATGCCTGCTATGCTAAGTGCGTACGGAGAGGCTGATGAAGATTTGCGCGGGAATCATGGTCGCTGCGGTTGCGCTGCTGGCAGGGCTGGCGTCAGAAGCCGCAACTGCGCAGACCGGCGCGGTCACGGTGGCAAAGTCGGTCGGTGCGCGCCGCGTGACGGACCTGTCGACGGGCTGGCGCTTCCATTTGGGCGATGCGCCGGCCGACGCGATCGTGCCAACGTTCGACGACGCGTCATGGCAGCGGATTACCGTTCCCCACAGCTGGAACCGGGTTGGCTATTACCGCCCCGATCCTTCGGGCCACATCAACCGAGCCGATACCGTGAACGAGGTTCAGGGCGCCGGCTGGTATCGCCTTTCCTTCACGCTCCCGGCGAACGCGCCGGGCAAGCGCGTCTGGCTCGAGTTCGATGCCGCCAGCAGAGTCGCCAGCGTGTGGCTCAACGGCGAGAAGCTGGGCGATCACGCGGGTGGTTTTTCGCGCTTCCGCTTCGACGCAACCGCGGCGCTGCGGCGGGGGGCGACAAACCTTCTGGTCGTGCGAGCCGACAATAGTGCGCCTGCTGCCTCGGGCGCGACCACTGCTGACGTGTTGCCGCTCAACGGCGATTTCTTCGTTCATGGCGGTCTCTACCGGCCGGTTCGGCTTGTGATTGTCGATCCGGTCCATTTCGACCTGGCCGATCTCGGCGGGCCCGGTGTCTATGCCACGACCGCGTCGGCATCGGCCCGAGCGGCGCGAATCGACGTGCGCGCGCGAGTCACCAACGACGGCGCGCGCCGGACTCCAGTGCGCGTGACTGCGAGCCTCATCGACCAGCATGGACGGACGGTGGCGACGGTGGATCGGGCGATATCGCCGGCCGAGAGTGCAACTTCGGAGATCCGGCTCGCGCTTGCCGTCACAAGACCGCACCGCTGGCAGGGAGTCGAAGATCCCTATCTCTACACGCTGGTGCTGGACCTGGCCGACGAACGCGGGCGGCTGCTCGATCAGGTGCGCCAACCCTTCGGCATCCGCGCCATCGCGATCGATCCCGACAAAGGGCTGTTCCTGAACGGGCGACACCTCCAGCTTCATGGCACAGGCTATCACCAGGATCGCGAGGGCAAGGGCTGGGCGATCGATCCGGCCGACGTCGCCGGCGACATGGCCATCCTGCGCGAAATGGGCGTGAACACGCTTAGGCTCACCCATTACCAACATGGCCAGACCATCCACGATTTGGCCGACCGCTATGGCTTGCTGTTGTGGGACGAGATTCCGCTGGTCAGCGCCTGGACGCGCCGGGGCGAATTGGAGCCGCGCCCGGCGCTGCTCGACAACGCGCGCCAGCAACTGCGCGAACTCATCCGGCAAAACGGCAATCATGCGTCGGTCGTCAGCTGGGGGCTCGCGAACGAAGTCGATTTCGGCAATTCGTTCCCGGCGTTCCTGACCGGCTATCCCGACGGCAAGACGCCCGATCCGATGCCGCTGCTGCACATGCTTCAGACGCTCGCGCACGGCGAAGACCCGAGCCGGCCGACCGCGCTTGCCACCTGCTGCGAGGGGCGGCTGTTCGATCAGGGCGTGGAAATCCCGACGACTGCCGAAGCCGCGGACCTCGGCGGTGCGAACCGCTATTTCGGCTGGTATTTCGGCAAGGCCGATGATCTCGGCCCACAGCTCGATGCGCTGCACGCCAAGCGGCCGCGCCAACCGCTTTCGGTCACCGAATATGGTGCGGGCGGCGCGACCACCATCCACACCGACGACATTGGCGGCGGCCCGATCGACTCACGCGGGATCAACCAGCCCGAAGAATATGAAAGCTTCATCCATGAAAAGGCGTGGAAAGCGCTGAACGCGCGGTCCTATCTTTGGGCGACGTGGCTGTGGAACGCGTTCGACTTCGCCACGACGATCCGCTCCGAGGGCGACGCGCAGGACATCAACACCAAGGGGCTCGTCACCTATGATCGGCGCATCCGCAAGGACGCATATTATTTCTACAAGGCGAATTGGACGACGACCCCCACCGTCCATGTCACGGGTCGCCGCTATACCGACCGCGCATACCGCGTGACCGACGTGCGCGTGTACAGCAACGCGCCTGCGACCGAACTCACGCTCGGCGGCCGCTCGCTCGGCATTCGCCGCGACTGTCCGGACCGCGTCTGCGTTTGGGAGGCCGTGTCGCTCGCGCCGGGTGCGAATGCGGTGGTTGCGCGCGGGCGATTCGCGGGGGGTGCCGTGATCGAGGACCGCGCCGACTGGACGCTGTCGGCCGACGCGGCAACGCATATCCGCATCGACGCCGGTGCCATCGTCGCGGCGCCGGCGTCGGCCCGGTTCGGGTCCGACGCCTTTTTCATCGGCGGCACGGCGGGGACGCTCGACAAGGCGGCCGACTATGGCAAGCCGGCAGTCGCTGCGACGATCGCGGGGACGACCGATTCCGCCGTCGCGGCCACCTATCGCCAAGGCCGCTTCCGCTATCGCATACCGCTCGCCGACGGGCGCTACCGCGTGACGCTGACCTTCGTCGAGCCTGTGTTGGGAGCGGGACAGCGGCTATTCGGCGTCACGGCGAACGACAATCCGATCGTCGAGGCGCTCGACATTGCGGCGATTGCCGGTGGCAAGGCGATCGCGCTGCGTCGCACCGCCGAAGTCATGTCGAAGGGAGGCACGCTCGATCTGGCGTTCGAACCGACAAAAGGGGAGGCGGTCGTTTCCGCCATCGAAATTTCCGAATTGTCGGGTAGCGAACCCTGATCGATAACTGTCACTGGCGCGCGTCTGGCTGCGCCGGCACCGCGTGAACGACACCAGGCGCATACGCCGCTGCAGCTGTGACCAGGCATCAGGCTGCGGTCTCTCTATTCGCCTCGGCAGGGACGAGCGTTTGCGGTCTCGATTTTCCCCTCCCGCAGCCCTTGCCGCTCCCAAACCATCGTCCTAAGGACCCGTTCAGATTCCGCATTCGCGAGAAACCCAAGTGGTAGACCTGTCGCAATACCTCCCGATCCTCATTTTCCTCGGGATTGCCCTGCTCCTGTCGAGCGCATTCGTGTTCGGGCCGATGTATCTGGGCCGCCTGACAGGCTCGTACAAACCCAATCCGGAGAAGCTTTCCGAATATGAATGCGGCTTCCCGGCGTTCGAGGATTCGCGCAGCCAGTTCGACGTGCGCTTCTACCTGGTGGCGATCCTCTTCATCGTCTTCGATCTCGAAGCGGCATTCATTTATCCCTGGGCCGTCTCGGTCTTCAAACTCGGCTGGGTCGCCTGGTCCTCGATGATGCTGTTCATCGTCGAGCTCGCGCTCGGTCTCGTCTACGCATGGAAAATGGGAGCACTCGATTGGGAGTAGAGCTCAACCCCGCGTTCGACCCACATCTCGTTGAGGGCAAGGCGCCCGATCGCGCCTTCTTCGACGACATGAACGTCGAGCTCGGCGACAAAGGCTTCCTGGTCACGTCGACCGAGGAGCTGTTTCAGTGGGCGCGCACCGGCTCGCTGTGGTGGATGACCTTCGGGCTCGCCTGCTGCGCGGTCGAGATGATCCATGTGAACATGCCGCGCTACGACATGGAACGCTTCGGCGCGGCGCCGCGCGCGAGCCCACGGCAGAGTGATGTGATGATCGTCGCGGGAACGCTTTGCAACAAAATGGCTCCGGCGCTTCGGAAGGTCTACGACCAGATGTCGGAGCCCAAATACGTCATATCGATGGGCAGTTGCGCCAACGGCGGCGGCTATTATCACTATAGCTATTCGGTGGTGCGCGGCTGCGACCGCATCGTCCCGGTCGACATCTATGTGCCGGGCTGTCCGCCAACCGCCGAGGCGTTGCTTTATGGCGTGATGCAGCTGCAGAGGAAGATTCGCCGCGTCGGGACGATCGAGCGATGAGCCGTGTCCCCATACGCAGGCGGGCAACCAGCGAGGAGCGCAAGGCCTCCAGCGCGGGGATGTGGATCGCGATCGGTACGTCGATCTACCTGCCGCAGCTCTTGCTGGTCGCACGGTCGTGGCGGGAGATCGTCGCGACGGCGCCGATCTGGGGCGCCGGACTGCTCGGCGTGGTCGAAGTGGTGGCTGGCGTTGCGCTGCTCGCGGCCGCGTGCGCGGGCATCGCGATCTGGCGCGCACAGGCCCTGCAGAAGAGGCGCGCGGCATGAGCTCGCCAGCGCCCGCCTATGCCGCCGATCCCGGCGATGATGCCTATGCCGCGCTGCTCGCGCTGCCGGGCGCCGTGCGCCATCCGGGCCTCGAAACCGCGTTCGACGTGCCGCGCGACCAGCTGCTCGCGGCGATGGAGCTTCTCCGCGACGCCGAGTACCAGCAGCTGATGGAAATCGCGGGCGTCGACTATCCGTCGCGGCCCGAGCGGTTCGAAGTCGTCTACTGCCTGCTGTCGCTGACGAAAAACCATCGCATGCGGCTGCATGTCGGCGCCGCCGAGGATACGCCAGTGCCGTCGGTTACCGGGATCTGGCCTGTCGCCGGCTGGCTCGAGCGCGAAGTCTACGACATGTACGGCGTGCTGTTCGAAGGCAACACCGACCTGCGCCGCATCCTTACCGATTATGGCTTCCAGGGCCATCCGCAGCGCAAGGATTTTCCGCTGAGCGGCTATGTCGAGCTGCGCTATTCGGAAGAAGCCAAGCGCGTGGTCTATCAGCCGGTCAGCCTGGCGCAGGACTTCCGCAACTTCGACTTCATGAGTCCGTGGGAGGGCGCCGACTATATCCTCCCGGGTGACGAGAAGGCGCCGCCTTCGCCACCGGCTCCGCCCGCTACGCCGCCGACGGCCACGCCCAAGACTTCCGAGGACACCAAGGACACCGGTGCCGGCAAGCCCGGCCCCGAGGCGGGCCCCAAGCCCGCCAATCCCGATGTCGCGCCCGGCAAGGGACAGAATCAGTGAGCGATTATCTCGACGAGATCGAAGGCCAGACCGACGGTGGAACCGCCGGCGACACTTCGATCGCCAATTACACGATCAACTTCGGCCCGCAGCACCCAGCCGCGCACGGCGTGCTGCGGCTAGTGATGGAGCTCGACGGCGAGATCGTCGAGCGCGTCGATCCGCACGTCGGGCTGCTCCACCGCGGCACCGAGAAGCTGATCGAATACAAGACCTATCTCCAGGCTTTGCCCTATTTCGACCGGCTCGATTATTGCTCGCCGATGTGCATGGAGCACAGTTACGTGCTCGCGATCGAGAAGTTGCTCGGGATCGAAGTGCCGGAGCGTGCGCAGTGGCTGCGCGTGTTCTTCGCCGAGCTGACGCGCATCTCTAACCATATGCTCAACCTCGGATCGCATGTCATGGACGTCGGCGCGATGACGCCGAACCTGTGGCTGTTCGAGATCCGCGAAGACTGCATGAACTTCTATGAGCGCGCCTCGGGCGCGCGCATGCACGCGGCCTATTTCCGGCCGGGCGGCGTGCACCAGGACGTCCCGCTCAAGCTGCTGACCGACATCGCCGACTGGCTCGACGACCGCTTGCCGCGGCTGTTCGAGGACGCGATCAGCCTGGTCGCCGAGAACCGCATCTTCAAGCAGCGCAACGTCGACATCGCCGTGGTCGGCCGCGACGACGCGCTGCGCTGGGGCTTCTCGGGGCCGATGATCCGTGGCTCCGGCATTCCCTGGGATCTGCGCAAGTCGCAGCCGTACGACAAATATGCCGAAGTCGAGTTCGATGTGCCGGTCGGCACGCGCGGCGACTGCTACGACCGCTTCATGGTGCGCGTCGAGGAAGTCCGCCAGTCGGCGCGGATCATGAAGCAGTGCCTGCAGAAGATGCCCGAAGGCCCGATCGCGAGCCTCGATCGCAAGGTGGTGCCGCCCAAGCGCGGCGAGATGAAGCATTCGATGGAAGCGCTGATCCATCACTTCAAGCTCTACACCGAGGGCTTCCACGTCCCCGAGGGCGAAGTCTATGTCGCGACCGAAAGCCCCAAGGGCGAGTTCGGCGTCTATCTGGTGAGCGACGGCACCAACAAGCCGTACCGCTGCAAGATCCGACCGACCGCGTTCAGTCACCTCCAGGCGATGGATTTCATGTCGAAGGGCCATATGCTCGCCGACACCACTGCCATCCTCGGCGCACTCGACATCGTGTTCGGGGAGTGCGACCGGTGAGCCTGCTCGCCAAAGCGCGCCCGGTGCTGCGCGTCGGGATCGGCGTGACCTTGCTCGGCTTCGCGCTGATGTTCTTCTGGCCGGCGGTGGGTGCCTGGATCGCCGTGCCCGGCATGGCGATCGTGGTTGCGTGCGGACTGCTGGCGTTCGGCGTCCTGCTCGCTTCGTTTTGCGGGTGGAGACTTAAGGGTGGGGTCGCGCGTGATTAAGGTTCGACTCAGGCTCGCCGCGCTGCTCGGCGCGTTGGGAGCGACGATGTCACTCGTGCCAGCGGCGCGGGCACAGAGCGTGAGTGATAGTTCGGTCGTGCAGGACTTTGTGATGGCCGCTATCTTCAGCGACCAACCAACCATGCTGGCTCAGCTGTCTCCAACCGCACAGTTGGCTATTTCCGATGGGCATCTGATGGACAACGGCAGGCTGGATCAGAAGGCCGTTCAAATTGATGCTGTTGCTCTGGGCAAACTCTTCTCTGGTTGCCAGTTCGAGATGTTGATCGGCTCGTTCGCCGGTGTTCACATTGATTTCTGCGCCGAAAAAGGTTCGACCCGGCATCGCCTGGCGCAATTTCGGGTGAAGGGCGGCAAGGTCGTGAGTGTAACGATTTCGCGCGGTTGGGCGCATGCCCCTGCAATTGTTCGTCCGCCGGCGGCCAATTAAGATGACAGACCTTTCAAACTCCGATGCGCGCGTCGCGATCACCCGTGCGATGATCGAGCGCTACAACGCGCAGGACGCCGACGCCTATGTCGAGCTGATGACCGACGATGCATGCGAAGCCACCTATCGCGGCGCGGTGCTGCGCGAGGGCCGGGAAGGCGTGCGCTCCGGGCTCAAGGCGATGTTCGCGCAATTCCCGCAGAACCGCGCAGACGTCCTGCAAAGCTTCGTGCTCGGCGAGACCGTGCTGCTCCACGAGCGCGTGTATCGTTCGGCCGATGCCGAGCCGTTCGAAGTGATGTCGATCTACTCCTTCGAGGGCGACAAGGTGTCGCGCGTGGAGTTCATCCGATGAAACCCACCCTTTTTCCGGTGACGCAAGACTGATGGCCGACGCTCCGCAACTCCCCGACGAAGCCGAAACCCGCGCCCGCTGGGGCGGGTTCGCCTGGACGTCCGAAAACGCCGAAAAGGCGAAGGAAATCCTCGCGCGCTACCCGGCCGGGCGCCAGATGTCGTGCACGATCCCGTTCCTCGACCTGGCGCAGCGCCAGGTCGGCGCCGAGACCAACACCCAGGGTTGGCTGCCGATCCCGGTGATCGAGTTCGTCGCGCGCGAACTGCAAATGCCGTACATTCGCGTCTACGAAGTCGCGACCTTCTACACCATGTTCAATCTAGCGCCGGTCGGGCGATACCATGTCCAGGTGTGCGGCACGACGCCGTGCTGGCTGCGCGGTTCGGATGCAGTGTTCGCGGCTTGCAAGAACAAGGGCATGCACAAAGGCCATACGACGGCCGACGGCATGTTTACGCTCACCGAAGTCGAGTGCATGGGCAATTGCTCGAACGCGCCGATGGTGCAGATCAACGACGACAATTACGAAGACCTGGATTACGATAGTACCACGCGTATCCTCGAGGCACTGGCGCGTGGCGAGCAGCCCAAGACGGGCTCGCAGAATCCGAAGCGGCACACCAGCGAACCCGAGGGCGGACCCACTAGCCTGCAAGCGATGGTCGGCGAGAACCACGACTATCGCGACGAATGGGGAGCTGTCGCATGAACCAGAAGACGATCGTCACCATCCTGGCCGTGATCGGCGCGATTGTGGTCGCCGGCTGGGTGCTCCGCCTGACCTTCGCGCTCCTCGGGCCGCTGCTCGTGGTCGGCGCGTGCGTCGGCATCTACCTCGTGCTGAACGACAAGAAGCGACTCAAGTGATGCTCGAAGACAAGGATCGCATCTTCACCAATCTCTACGGCTACCAGTCGTGGCGGCTGGAAGCGGCGGTAAAGCGTGGCGATTGGGACAATACGCGCGGACTGATGGCGCTCGGCCAGGACGTGATCATCGACAAGATCAAGGCCTCGGGCCTGCGCGGGCGTGGCGGCGCGGGCTTCCCGACGGGCACGAAATGGGGCTTCATGCCCAAGAATCCCACGCCGGAGCGGCCGAGCTTCCTGGTCATCAACGCCGATGAATCCGAGCCGGGCTCGTGCAAGGACCGCGAGATCATCCGTCACGATCCGCACAAGCTGATCGAAGGCGCGCTGATCGCCGGCTATGCGATGCGCGCGCGCGCCGCGTACATCTATATCCGCGGCGAATATATCCGCGAAGCCGAGACGCTGTTTGCGGCGATCGCCGAGGCCTATGACAAGGGCCTGATCGGCAAGAACGCGTGCGGATCAGGCTATGACTTCGACGTCTTCTGCCATCGCGGCGCGGGCGCCTATATCTGCGGCGAAGAGACCGCGATGCTCGAGAGCCTCGAAGGCAAGAAGGGCCAGCCGCGGCTCAAGCCGCCGTTCCCGGCGGGTGCCGGACTCTATGGTTGCCCGACCACGGTCAACAATGTCGAATCGATCGCGGTGGCGCCGACGATCCTCCGCCGCGGCCCCGAATGGTTCGCGCAGTTCGGTCGCGACAACAACAAGGGCACCAAGCTCTTCCAGATCAGCGGCCATGTGAACAAGCCTTGCGTGGTCGAAGAAGCGATGAGCATCCCGTTCCGTGAGCTGATCGAGAAGCATTGCGGCGGCATCACCGGCGGCTGGGACAATCTGCTCGCAGTGATCCCGGGCGGATCGTCGGTCCCGCTCGTGCCGGCCGCGGAGATCATGGACGTGCCGATGGACTTCGACGGGCTGCGCGCGCTCGGTTCGGGCCTGGGCACTGCGGCGGTGATCGTGATGGACAAGTCCACCGACATCGTGAAGGCGATCAGCCGTATCTCCTATTTCTACAAGCACGAGAGCTGCGGCCAGTGCACGCCCTGCCGCGAAGGCACCGGCTGGATGTGGCGCGTGATGGAGCGGCTCCGCACTGGCGATGCCGAAGTCGAGGAAATCGACGCACTGTTCCAGGTTACCAAGCAGGTCGAAGGCCATACCATCTGCGCGCTGGGCGATGCCGCGGCATGGCCGATCCAGGGCTTGATCCGGCATTTCCGCCCCGAACTCGAGCGCCGCATCGCCGCGCGCAAGAACCCGGAGCCGATGCAGGAGGCGGCGGAGTGAGCGCGCTTTCCGCCTACGCGCGGTCGTCGCGCGCATTCCATTTCATGTTCTTCGTCAGGTAAGCGGCTCATGCCCAAACTCAAAGTAGACGGAATCGAAGTCGAGGTCCCGCAGGGCGCCACCGTGCTCCAGGCGTGCGAGGCCGCGGGCAAGGAGATTCCGCGCTTCTGCTATCACGAGCGGCTGTCGATCGCCGGCAATTGCCGGATGTGCCTCGTCGAAGTGAAACCGGGGCCGCCGAAGCCGCAGGCGAGCTGCGCATTGCCCGCCGCCGACAATCAGGAAATTTTCACTGCCTCGCCGATGGTCAAGGCGGCGCGCGAAGGCGTGCTGGAATTCCTGTTGATCAACCACCCGCTCGATTGCCCGATCTGCGACCAGGGCGGCGAATGCGACCTGCAGGACGAGACGATCGCCTATGGTCGCGGCAGTAGCCGCTATACCGAGAACAAGCGTGCCGTCACCGAGAAGTACATGGGGCCGATCATCAAAACGGTGATGACGCGCTGCATCCAATGCACTCGCTGCGTGCGCTTCGGCGAGGAAGTCGCCGGCGTGGAGGACATCGGCGCGATCTATCGCGGCGAGAACATGCAGATCACCACCTATCTCGAGCACGCGTTCAAGAGCGAGCTGTCGGGCAATGCGGTCGATCTCTGCCCGGTCGGCGCGCTGACGCACAAGCCGGTGGCGTTCGAATATCGCTCATGGGAGCTCAAGAAGACGCTCGCGATCGACGTGATGGACGCAGTCGGCACCAATATCCGCCTCGACAGCCGCGGCCGCCAGGTGATGCGCGTGCTTCCGCGCATCAACGAGGACGTCAATGAGGAATGGGCGCACGACAAGACGCGCTACCATGTCGACGCGCTGGTGCGCCGTCGGCTCGATCGTCCTTTCATCCGGAAGGACGGCAAGCTCGTCGAAGCGAACTGGGACGCCGCGTTCGACGCGATCGCGGCGGTGAATGCCGGATCGAGCGTCGCGGCGGTAGCCGGCGATCTCGTCGACTGCGAAACCATGTACGCCGCCAAGGCACTGCTCAAGGCGATGGGCTCGGAACTGCTCGAAGGGCGGCAGACCGGCATGGACTATGACGTGTCGAGCCTGTCGGCCGTGGCATTCAACCCGACGATTGCGAGCGTCGAGGATGCGGATGCTATCCTGCTGGTCGGCTCGAACCTGCGCTGGGAAGCGCCGCTGATCAACACGCGCGTCCGAAAAGCGATCAAGAAGGGAGCGAAGGTCTTTGCGCTCGGTCCCGAAGTCGATCTGACCTACAAGGTCGATTGGTTGGGCGACGATCTGGGGCAGCTGTCAGGGCTGCCCGAGCGCGCCGCGCAGGCGCTCGACAATGCCAAGAAGCCATTGCTGATCCTCGGGCCGGGCGCGCTGCAAAAGGCGCATGGCGCCGCGCTGGCACTCGCCAAGTCGGGCAATTTCGTTCGCGACGGCTGGAACGGGTTCGGCGTGATCCATCTCGCGGCGTCGCGGATGGGCGGGCTGATGCTCGGCTATGCACAGAAAGGCGGGATTGCCGATCTGGTCGCGGCCGCGCCGAAGCTCATGTTCTTCCTCGGTGCCGACGAAGTCGATTTTTCGAAGTTCGCGCAGAGCTTCAAGGTCTATGTCGGCCATCACGGCGATGCCGGTGCGCACAATGCCGATGTGGTGTTGCCGGGCGCGGCCTATCCCGAGAAGCCGGGCACCTATGTCAACCTGGAAGGGCGCGTGCAGCGCGGCGACCGGGCGGTGTTCGCACCGGGCGACGCGCGCGAGGACTGGACGATCTTCCGCGCGCTGTCCGAACGGCTCGGCCATACGCTACCGTTCGACAGCTTCGACCAGCTGCGCGCCGAGATGGCGAACGACACGCCGGGACTGGCGAACGAAGGTCTGGTGAGCTTCCCGTGGCAGGCGCCGGGCCTGTCAACCGAGGCGTCGGGCGGCGTGACCTATCCGGTCAAGGATTTCTACCTGACCAACATGATCTGCCGCGCCTCGCCGACGATGCAGCGCTGCTCGGCGGAGCTGCTCCACGGCGAGACGTTTGCGGAGGCGGCGGAGTGAGCAATGTCGTTTCTGGGAGAAGCGGTCGCCGAAGCGATGGGTCTGACGCTGGAATGGATCGCAGAGGTGTCCACGCAGAAGGATTCTCCACGCTGGTTGCGGGTAGGGTGCCTGACGACGTTGGCGATCTTCGGCTGAGTCGTAGTGGGGTTTTTGCTTTGGCTCTGGTTGAAATGACGGCGGCGAACGCATGATCAAACTCACCTACGTCATCCCCGCGAAAGCGGGGATCCAGAGCCACAAAGGACATTGCCCGCGACCCTGGGCCCCCGCTTTCGCGGGGGTGACGGGCGGGGGAAGGACGATCGCATGACCAGTTGGTTTTCCTATCTCGGCCTGCCGTTCGAAGCGGCCTGGTTCGTCGCCACGGTGATCGATATCCTCGTGATCGCGCTGCCACTGATGCTCGCAGTGGCGATGATCATCTATGCCGACCGCAAGATCTGGGCGGCGATGGCACTGCGCCGCGGTCCGAACGTGGTCGGTCCCTGGGGCCTGCTGCAGAGCTTTGCCGACGGCCTCAAGGTTGCGCTGCAGGAGACGATCATTCCAGCGGCGGCGAACAAGGGGCTGTTCCTGCTCGCGCCGATCATCACCTTCACGGTGGCGCTGATCGTGTGGGCGGTGATCCCATTCCAGGCGGGGGTGGCGCTCGCGAACATCAATGTCGGGCTGCTCTACATCCTCGCGGCCTCGTCGCTCGGCGTCTACGGCATCATCCTCGCCGGCTGGGCGTCGAACTCGAAATATCCATTCTACTCGGCGATCCGCGCCGCCGCGCAGATGGTGAGTTACGAAGTTTCGATCGGCTTCGTGCTGATCTCTGTGGTGCTGTGGGCGGGGACGTTCAACCTCGGCGGCATCGTCGATGCGCAGAAGGGCCATGTCCTCGGCATCTTCAACATGTTCGGGCTGAACCCGCTGCTGTTCCCGATGGCAGTGGTGTTCTTCATCTCGTCGCTGGCCGAGACGCAGCGTGCGCCGTTCGACCTGACCGAGGCCGAGAGCGAGCTCGTTGCCGGCTACCAGACCGAATATTCGTCGATGGCGTTCGCGCTCTACTGGCTCGGCGAATACGCCAACGTCATCCTGATGTGCGCGCTGAACTCGATCCTGTTCTGGGGCGGCTATCTGCCGCCGCTCGACTGGTGGCCGCTCTATTATGTGCCGGGCATCCTCTGGCTGTTCGCCAAGATGTGGTGCTTCTTCTTCATCTTCAGCTGGGTGAAGGCGACGGTCCCGCGTTACCGCTACGACCAGCTGATGCGGCTGGGCTGGAAAGTGTTCCTGCCGCTGTCGCTGATCTTCGTTTTCCTCGTTTCGGGCTGGCTGATGTGGGTCCGAGTGGGAGCTCCCGCATGAGCGTCGCGCAATTCATTCGCTCCTACACCCTGTGGGAGTTCATCAAGGCCCACTGGCTGACCTTGCGCTATTTCTTCAAGCCCAAGGCGACGATCAACTATCCGTTCGAGAAGAACCCGATCTCGCCGCGGTTCCGCGGCGAGCATGCGCTGCGCCGTTATCCCAATGGCGAGGAGCGCTGCATCGCGTGCAAGCTTTGCGAGGCGGTGTGCCCGGCGCAGGCGATCACGATCGAGGCCGAGCCGCGCGAGGACGGCAGCCGCCGCACGACGCGCTACGACATCGACATGACCAAGTGCATCTATTGCGGCTTTTGCCAGGAGGCGTGCCCGGTGGATGCAGTCGTCGAGGGACCGAACTTCGAGTTCGCGACCGAAACGCGCGAAGAGCTGATCTACCAGAAGGAGAAGCTGCTCGCGAACGGTGACCGCTGGGAGCGCGCGATCGCTGCCAACCTTGCCGCCGATGCACCGTATCGGTAGGCGGCGCCATGATTGATTCGATCTCGATCCTCCCCGGAACGGGGAGGGGGACCAGCCGAAGGCTGGTGGAGGGGGCGGGCCCCAAGCGAGTCGCGTGTGGAGGGCCCCCTCCACCACGCCGCTTCGCGTCGCGGTCCCCCTCCCCGTTCCGGGGAGGATCGGCATGATCCAGGTCTTCGCCTTCTATCTGTTCGCGACCGTCGTGGTGGTCTCGGCGCTGATGACGATCGCGTCGCGCAACCCGGTGCATTCGGTGCTGTGGCTGATCCTCGCGTTCTTCAACGCTGCGGGGCTGATGATGCTCACGGGCGCCGAGTTCATCGCGATGCTGCTGGTGATCGTGTACGTCGGCGCCGTCGCGGTGCTGTTCCTGTTCGTCGTGATGATGCTCGACATCGATTTCACCGAGCTGCGCGCGGGCTTCGTGCGCTATTTCTGGTTTGGGCTGGTGCTCGCGGGCGGGCTCGCGGTCGAGCTCATCTTCGCGGTCGGTGCGCATAGGGCCGGCGCGCTCAACCTGTCGCACAAGCTGATTGCGCCGGTGAAGCAGGGCGTACCGAACATCGAAGCGATCGGGATGCTGCTATACACGCGCTATCTCTACGTCTTCGAAGGCGCGGGGCTGGTGCTGCTGGTAGCGATGATCGGCGCGATCGTGCTGACGCATCGTCCCCGCAAGGACGTCAAGCCGCAGAACATCGGCCGCCAGGTCGCGCGCCGCTCCAAGGATGCAGTGCGGCTGGTCGATCAGCCGGTCGGGCAGGGGGTGGAATTGTGATGGGGTCTTCCAAGATCCTCCCCGAGCTTCGCTCGGGGAGGGGGACCGCTCGCGTAGCGAGTGGTGGAGGGGCCGGCGAAGCCGGCGCTTCGCGCCGCCCCTCCACCATGCTGCGCATGGTCCCCCTCCCCGAGACAAGCTCGGGGAGGACTGGAGAAGCATTATGATCGGGGTCGAACATTTCCTGATCGTCTCGGCGATCCTGTTCACGCTCGGCGTGCTCGGCATTTTCCTCAACCGGAAGAACCTGATCGTCATCCTGATGGCGATCGAACTGATCCTGCTTTCGGTGAACATCAACCTCGTCGCCTTCTCGCAGGCGCTGGGCGACCTCGTCGGCCAAGTGTTCGCGATGTTCGTGCTCACGGTTGCCGCCGGTGAGGCCGCGATCGGGCTCGCGATTCTGGTGATCTATTTCCGCGGCCGCGGCTCGATCGCCGTCGACGACGTCAATCGGATGAAGGGGTGATGAGCATCACCGGGATTCAATTTCTCGTTTTCCTGCCGCTCGCCGCCGCGGCGATCGCGGGGTTGTCGAACAAGGCGTTCGGCAGTGTCTTCCCCAAGGTCGTCACTACGGCTGCATTGTTCGTGTCGGGCGCGATCGCCTGGACGATCTTCATCGCCTATCAGGGCGGTGCCGAGCCGATGGTGGCGCCGGTGTTCACCTGGATGAAGTCCGACGCGCTCGATGTCGCCTGGGCGTTGCGTGTGGATTCGCTGACCGCCGTGATGCTGGTGGTGATCACCAGCGTCTCGGCGCTCGTCCACCTCTACAGCTGGGGCTATATGGACGAGGACCCCGACCAGCCGCGGTTCTTCGCCTATCTGTCGCTGTTCACCTTCGCGATGCTGATGCTCGTGACCGCGAACAATCTGGTGCAGATGTTCTTCGGTTGGGAAGGCGTGGGCCTGGCCTCCTATCTGCTGATCGGCTTCTGGTTCAAAAAGCCGAGCGCCAATGCCGCGGCGATCAAGGCGTTCGTCGTCAACCGCGTCGGCGACCTTGGCTTCATGCTCGGCATCTTCGGCACGTTCCTAGTGTTCGGCACCGTTTCGATCCCCGACATCCTCCACCGTGCGCCCGAAATGGCCGGCTCGACGATCGGCTTCCTCGGCTATCGCTTCGACACCATGACTCTTCTCTGCCTGCTGCTGTTCGTCGGCGCGATGGGCAAGTCGGCGCAGCTCGGGCTGCACACCTGGTTGCCCGACGCGATGGAAGGTCCGACGCCGGTGTCGGCCCTGATCCATGCCGCGACGATGGTCACCGCGGGCGTGTTCATGGTGTGCCGGCTCTCGCCGATGTTCGAGACCAGCCCGACCGCGCTCCACTTCGTCACCTTCATCGGCGCCGCGACCTGCTTCTTCGCCGCAACCGTCGGCACGGTTCAGAACGACATCAAGCGCGTGATCGCTTATTCGACCTGCTCGCAGCTCGGCTATATGTTCTTCGCGGCGGGCTGTGGCCTGTTCGGCGGTGCGATGTTCCATTTGTTCACGCACGCCTTCTTCAAGGCCTTGCTGTTCCTTGGCGCAGGCTCGGTGATCCATGCGATGCACCATGAACAGGACATGCGGTTCTACGGGGGCTTGTGGAAGAAGATCCCGATCACCTTCGTGACGATGACGCTGGGGACGCTGGCGATCACCGGCGTCGGCATCGAGGACGTGTTCGGCTTTGCCGGCTTCTATTCGAAGGACGCGATCATCGAGGCGGCCTATGCCTCGGGTGCGACGCCGGCGTTCTGGGTCGGGGTGTTCGTCGCGCTGCTCACCAGTTTCTACAGCTGGCGGCTGGTGTTTCTGACCTTCTTCGGCGCGCCGCGCTGGGCGGGGAGCGAGCATATCCAGCACGCCGTGCACGATGCCCACGGGCATGATCACGCCCACGACGCACACCACGACGAGCATGCGTCGGCCGAAGGCGCGGGACACGACGATGCCGATCCGCATCATGCCGCGCATATGCCGGCGACCGGCACCGGCGGCTATCATCCGCACGAGAGCCCCTGGGTAATCCTGATCCCGCTGATCGTGCTCAGTGTCGGCGCGGTGTTCGCCGGCTGGTGGTTCCACGGCATCTTCATCGATGCCGCCGCGAACCAGACCTATTGGCATGGCGCCGTCGCGTTCAGCAAGGAACTGGCGGAAGCCATGGAAGGGCTGCACTGGGAAGTGAAGCAGGCGGCAAGCATCGCCATGCTGCTCGGTTTGGCGATCAGCTGGCTCTGCTACATCGTCTATCCGCGCTTCCCGGCGACCTTCGCCGCGCAGTTCGAGATGCTGTACAAGTTCCTGCTCAACAAATGGTATTTCGACGAGATCTACCATGTGATCTTCGTCAAGCCGGCGTTCTGGATCGGCCGCCTGTTCTGGAAGGGCGGTGACGAAGGCACGATCGACCGCTTCGGGCCGAACGGCTCGGCAGTGGTGGTTCGCCTCGGCAGCGTGATTGCCGGCAGACTGCAATCGGGATATGTCTACACCTATGCCTTCGTCATGCTGATCGGCCTCACCGCCGCCGTCACCTGGGTGCTGGCATGAACGGCTTGCCGATCCTTTCGCTGATGCTCGCCGTGCCGGCGGTTGCGGCGGTCGCGTGCCTCTTCGCCAAGGCCGAAGGCGCGCGCTGGATCGCGTTGGGCGCGACGCTGATCAACCTCCTCCTCGGCGCCTGGCTGTGGGCGAGCTTCGAGATCGGCGGGCCGCAGTGGCAGTTCGTCGAGGCGCATCCGATCTTCGGCCAGTTCAACTGGGCGCTCGGTATCGACGGCTTCGCGCTGCTGCTGATCGAGCTGTCGGTGTTCCTGATGCCGATCTGCATCGGCGCGAGCTGGGAGGCGATCCAGCAGCGCGTGCCCGAATATATGGCGGCGTTCCTGTTCACCGAAGTGCTGATGATCGGCACCTTCGCCGCGCAGGACCTGTTCCTGTTCTACATCTTCTTCGAAGGTGGCCTGATCCCGATGTACCTGATCATCGGCATCTGGGGTGGAGTGAACCGCGTCTACGCGAGCTACAAATTCTTCCTCTACACGCTGCTCGGCTCGCTGCTGATGCTGATCGCGATGATCTACATGGTCGGCACGGCGAAGACGACGTCGATCCCCGAGCTGCTCCAGTATCATTTCGATCCGCATGTACAGACCTGGTTGTGGCTGGCCTTCTTCGCGTCGTTCGCGGTGAAGATGCCGATGTGGCCGGTGCATACCTGGCTGCCCGACGCGCACGTCCAGGCGCCGACCGCGGGCTCGGTGATCCTGGCGGGCGTGCTGCTGAAGCTCGGCGGCTATGGCTTCCTGCGCTTTTCGGTGCCGATGTTCCCCGATGCCTCGGCGCAGCTGAGCTGGCTGATCTGGGGGCTGAGCTGCGTTGCAGTGATCTACACGTCGCTGGTCGCGCTGGTGCAGCAGGACATGAAGAAGCTGATCGCCTATTCGTCGGTTGCGCATATGGCGATCGTCACGATCGGGCTGTTCGCGTTCAACCGCCAGGGTGTCGAAGGCGCGATGATGGTGATGCTCGGCCATGGGCTGGTCTCGGGCGCGCTGTTCCTGTGCGTCGGCGTGATCTACGACCGGCTGCACACGCGCGACATCGACCGCTACGGCGGGCTCGCGATCAACATGCCGCGCTACGCGACCTTGTTCATGCTGTTCACCATGGCCTCGGTCGGCCTGCCTGGCACGAGCAACTTCGTTGGCGAGTTTCTGAGCCTTGCCGGGACCTATCAGGTCTCGACGCTGACCACCCTGCTGTGCACCACGGGTATCATCCTGGGCGCCGCGTATATGCTCTATCTCTATCGCCGCGTCGTGTTCGGCGATCTTACCAAGGATGACGTGAAGGCGATGCCCGATCTGTCGCTGCGCGAAATCGCGCTGCTTGCCCCGATCGCGGCGGTCGTGCTGTGGATGGGGGTCTATCCCGAAAGCTTCCTCGCTCCGATGCGGAACGATGCCGGCACGCTGGTCGCGCGGATCGACGCCGCCAGGCCCGCAGGCGATTCGCTGCCGACCCCGGGGCATGCTGCGCGAGTAGGTGTCGCCCATGTGGAGGCGCACCGATGAGCTGGACACTGCAACTCGCGGAAACACTGCCCGAGCTGGTGCTGTCGATCGGCGCGATCGTGCTGATGCTGGTCGCCGCCTGGGGCAAGCAGAGCGCGGCCAAGGCAGTGAGCTGGACGTCGGTCGCGGTGCTGATCGGCGCCGAAATCGCGCTGCTCGGTCCGGCATCGTCGGGAGGCGTTGCGTTCGACGGTCTCTATCGCGCAGACGCCTTTGCCGGCTTCGCCAAGACCCTGATCTTTGCCGCCGCCGCGGTCTCGATCCTGATTGCGCCGCGCTTCTTCGCACGCACCTCGGGCGATGATCTCAAGCCCGAATATCCCGTGCTGATCCTGCTCTCGGCCGCCGGCATGGGGATGATGGTCTCGGCCGGAGATCTGCTGACGCTCTATGTGGGGCTCGAGTTGCAGAGCCTTGCCGCTTATGTGCTCGCGAGCTTCATGCGGCGCGATGCGCGCTCGGCCGAGGCCGGGCTGAAGTATTTCGTGCTCGGCGCGCTCGCCTCGGGCATCCTGCTTTATGGCATCTCGCTGGTCTATGGCTTCACCGGATCGACGCAGTTCGACAGCATCGCCTCGGCCTATGGCGCGCTGAACGGTGCACGCTCGTACGGCATGTTGTTCGGACTGGTGTTCGTGTTCGCCGGGCTCGCCTTCAAGATCAGCGCGGTGCCGTTCCACATGTGGACGCCAGACGTCTACGAAGGTGCGCCGACGCCGGTGACGACGTTCTTCGCCAGCGCGCCCAAGGTGGCGGCGATCGCGCTGCTGACGCGCGTCGCTGTCTCTGCGATGGGGCCTGCGCTGCACGACTGGCGCCAGATCGTGATCTTCGCCAGCCTCGCCTCGATCGTGCTCGGCGCGGTCGCGGCGATCGGCCAGACCAACATCAAGCGGCTGCTCGCCTATTCGTCGATCAACAATGTCGGCTTCGCGCTGGTCGGTCTTGCCGCCGGCGGCAGCGAAGGCGCGGCGAGTGTGCTGCTGTACATGACGATCTATGTCGTGATGACGCTGGGATCGTTCCTGATCGTGTTGCAGATGCGCGATGCCGATGGCCGACCGATCGAGAGCATCGCGAGCCTGTCCGGGCTGTCGAGCACGCGGCCGGGCCTCGCACTGGCGCTGGCGATCTTCATGTTCAGCCTCGCCGGAATTCCGCCGTTGCTCGGGTTCAACGCCAAGCTGGCGGTGTTCATGGCCGCCGTCCATGCCGGGCTCGCGTGGTTCGCCGCGATCGCGGCGGTCGGGTCCGTGGTGGGCGCTTATTATTACCTGCGCATCATCAAGGTCGTGTACCTCGATCCCGCCGGCGCCGAATTCGAGCGCGGCACCGATCCGGTCGAGGGCAGCCTGATCGCCGTCGCGGCGATCCTGGTTTCGCCGATCGGCTGGTTCCTGCTCGCCCCGCTCGGTGTCTGGACCACGGCGGCTGCCAAGGCGCTGTTCTGACGATCACGCTCCGCACCGTCGCCGAGACGGAGTCGACCAACGCCGACATGCTCGAACTCGCCCGTGCAGGCGGCGAGGAAGGTCTGTGGCTGCGCGCCGAACGCCAGACACAAGGGCGCGGGCGGCAGGGCCGCGAATGGGTATCTCCCAAAGGCAATCTCTACACCTCGACGCTGGTACGGCTGCGCGCCGGGGATCCCCCCGCCGCGAGCCTTGCGCTGGTTGCGGCGGTAGCGCTGGAAGAGGCGGTAAGGGTGTTCCTGCCGAATGGCGCGACGATCAAATGGCCCAATGACCTGCTGATCGATGGTGCCAAGCTCTCGGGCATCCTGCTCGAGCGCAGCGGCGATGCGGTGGTGATCGGTTTCGGAGTAAACCTCGCGCACCATCCCGAAAACACTGACCGCGTGGCCACCAGCCTCGCCGCACATGTCGCGGCGCCGGCGCCGCACGCTTTCCTGGAAACGCTCGTAGAGATCTTTGCGCGCTCGCTGCAGCGCTGGCGGAGCGAAGGCCTCGCCCCGGTCCGCGAGCGCTGGCTTGCGCGCGCGCATCCGATCGGCACCGCGCTGTCGGTGCGACAATATGACGCAGCCCCGCTCGAAGGGTTGTTTGACGGGCTCGATCCTGGCGGCGCGCTCATCCTGCGCTTGGCCGATGGCACGCGACATGTCATGCACGCCGCCGACGTGTTTCTGATCTGAGAGTCCGAGAGGGATCCATGCTGCTCGCGATCGACGCCGGCAACACGAATGTGGTCTTTGCGCTGATCGAGCCCGACGGCGGCGCCGGCAAGGTGCGCGCGCGCTGGCGTATTGCGACCGATCCGCGCCGCACCGCCGACGAATATGCCGTGTGGCTGAGCCAGTTGCTCCAGCTAGAGGGCTTCGACCGCGCGGTGGTGTCGGACGTGATCGTCGGCACTGTCGTTCCACGCGCGCTCCACAACCTCGAAGTGCTCAGCAGCAAATATTTCGGCACCAAGGCGATCGTCGCGGGCCAGGGCAAGGCAGGGTGGGGATTCGCGCTCGACGTCGACGAGCCCGAGAACCTCGGCGCCGACCGCGCGCTCAACTGCATCGCCGGCCATGCGAAATATCCCGGCGACCTGCTCATCATCGACTTCGGTACCGCGACGACCTTCGACATCGTCGACTATAGCGGTGCCTATAAGGGCGGCGTGATCGCGCCGGGTATCAATCTGTCGCTCGACGCGTTGGTCAACGCCGCGGCCAAACTGCCGCGGATCGCGATCGAGACGCCGGCAAGCACGAGCGTGATCGGCCGCAACACGGTCGATCAGATGCAGATCGGCATCTATTGGGGCTATGTCGGACTGATCGAAGGGCTGGTCGCGCGGACCAAGGCCGAGGTAGGGCGGCCGCTGCAGGTAGTCGCGACCGGCGGGCTGGCGGTGCTGTTCGAGAAGCACACCAGCGCTTTCGACGCGCTCGAGCCCGATCTGACCATCCAAGGACTGGCAATGCTGTGGGAACGGGTCGGCAAGAACTAAACCATTGAAAACGCTTTGCCGCGCCTCTCGCGGAACGGCGGAACAGAGAGACTAGTGACACCAGCAAACGAACTTCTTTTCCTTGCGCTCGGCGGTTCGGGCGAAATTGGAATGAACGTCAATCTTTACGGGACCCAGGGCAAATGGGTGATGGTCGACTGTGGGGTGACGTTCGGCAACGCCGAATATCCCGGCATCGACCTGATCCTGCCCGACCTCCAGTTTATCGAAGAGCGGCTCGACGACCTGCTCGGAATCGTGCTCACGCATGGGCATGAGGATCACATCGGTGCGCTGCCGTATCTCGCGCAGGACCTCGGCGTGCCGCTCTATGCTACGCCGTTCACGGCGGGGTTGATTCGCGGCAAGCTCGAAGAGGAAGGCATTCAGGACGAAATCGAGCTCAACATCATCGATCGCGACCACGGCCATTTCGATCTCGGCCCGTTCCGTTTCCATTATGTCCCGCTCGCGCATTCGATTCCTGAAGGCAATGCGCTGCTGATCGAGACGCCGCATGGGCGGATTTTCCACACCGGCGACTGGAAGCTCGACGACCAGCCCTTGCTCGGCCATCATTCCACGGCGGAGGAACTGACCGAGATCGGCGACCGCGGCGTGCTTGCGCTGGTGTGCGATTCGACCAATGTCTTCAATCCCGAGGCATCGGGATCCGAAGCGGAAGTGCGGCGCGGTCTCGACGACGCGATCGGCGCGGTGAAGGGCAGGGCGCTGATCACGACCTTCGCTTCGAATGCCGCGCGGCTCCAGACGCTCGGCGAAGTCGCCGACGACACCGGCCGAAAGCTTTGCATCGCCGGCCGGTCGCTCGAACGCATCGTCCGCGTCGCCAAAGCGAATGGCTATCTGCGCGATTTCCCCGACCTGGTCGATTTCGACACGGCGATGCGATTGCCGCCGAACCAGGTGATGATCGTCGCGACCGGCGGGCAGGGCGAGCCCCGCGCGGCGCTGTCGCGGATCGCGGACGGGTCGCATCCGATCAAGCTATCGGCGGGCGACACGGTGATATTCTCCTCGCGCCAGATCCCGGGCAACGAGCTCGCGATCGGACGCATCATGAACACGCTCGCCGCCAAGGGCGTCGAAATGATCACCGATCGCCAGGCATTCGTCCATGTTTCGGGCCATCCCGGGCGCCCTGAGCTCGCCGAAATGTATCGCTGGATCCGCCCGGAGATTTTGCTCCCGGTGCACGGCGAAGCGCGTCATTTGGCGGAGCAAGGTCGGTTGGGGCTTTCGCTCGGCGTGCCGCGAGCTGTGGTCCAGCAGAACGGCGAAATCATCCGGCTTGCCCCGGGCCAGCCGGAGCGTGTCGGTTTTGCCACTACCGGCCGGCTGGTGCTCGACGGAGACGTCATACTCCCCGCCGACGGCGCGACGATGAACGAGCGTCGCCGCGTTGCGCTCTACGGCCAGATCTCCGTCGCAGTGGCAGTCGATGCGCGCGGCAAGCTGTTCGGCACGCCGCAGATCCGACTGCAAGGCGTGCCGGTCGAAGAGGAACGCGAGGATTTCCTCGCGGAAGCCTCTGCCGCGGCCGCCGAGGCGGTGCGCGGCGTCGGCGGCGATCGTGAAAAGCTGCGTGAAGCGCTCCGGCTCGGCGTTCGCCGCGTCGCGACGCGTTGGACTGGAAAGAAGCCGGTGGTAGACGTGCTGATCGTGGAGCTGTGATGCACTGGCAGTCGGCGCTTGCGATCTATTTCCTGTTCTGGGCCTTCTCGGTGTTCCTCGTCCTGCCATTCGGCGTGCGGACCAGCGAGGAAGTTGGCGGCGAACTCGTCCCTGGCCAGGCCGAAAGCGCGCCGCACCGCTTCGACGCGGGCAAAATCGCCATACGCGTCACGATCGTCGCGACGATCCTTTTCGGTTTGTTCTTCCTCAACTATCGCTTCGGCTGGGTAACGCCCGCGATGCTCGACTGGACGCAGTGAGCGGATCCCGCATGAGTTTCATGATCGCGCCTCAGATGCTCGAAACGATCGATCGCGTTCGCGCGCACCTGCTCGACAAGGCGCGATCGCGCCGGGCAGGTGCCGCGAACAACGACTCCGTGCGGCACCCGCGGTAGCGATAACCTGTCCGCGATGCGCAAGATCGTCCTCACCAGCATCGGGACCCTGGGCGATCTACACCCCTTCCTAGCGCTCGGGTTGGCGTTGCAGCGCCAGGGGTTTCGGCCGGTGCTCGCCGTCGCCGAAGATCATGTGGCCAGGGCGCGCGAACTCGGGCTCGAAGCGCATGCCGTACTGTCGAGCTTCGAATCGGTACGCCAGCGGATGGGATTGGCCGAGGACGACGCGGTGCGGCGGCTGATGAAGAGCCAGCGGGCGATGCTCGAACGTGTCGTGCTGCCCGAACTGGTCTCGTCCGGCGAAGCATTGGATCGCCTGTGCGAGGACGCGGCGGCGATCGTCGCTACGCCCTTCGTGCTGGCGGCACCGGTGATTGCCGAAAAGCACGCGATTCCGCTGGTCTCGATCGTGCTGCAGCCGATGGGGCTGGTGTCGGCGTTCGATCCGCCCGAGACGCGCGAATTCTGGATGATGAAGAGCGTGCCGATCGGCTTCTTCGGCGCGCGCTGGAACCGCCTGATCTATGCCGGCATGCGCACGGCGCTGCACCTGCTCTACGCCGAACATATCAATCGGCTACGTGCCGCGCACGGGCTCCCGCCGAGCGGCGCGGGCCGCATGCTCGAGGCAAGCAAAGCGGCCATGCTTACCTTGGGCTGCTATTCACCGCTGTTCGCGCCGCTCCCGCGCGACGCGCGACCGAAGACTCGTGTCGTCGGTTTCGCGTTCCTCGAGACCCCCCCGAACGATGAGGCACCCGACCTGGAGCTCGAACGCTATCTCGACGCCGGGCCGCCGCCGATCGTGTTCACGCTGGGATCGTTCGCCGTCCACGCGGCGGGGGACTTCTACGCGACCGCCGAGCGCATCGCGCGACAGCTGGGCCGGCGGGCGATCCTGCTCACTGGCCGCGAAGATCCAAGCGCCAGCGACGGCGACATCCTCGTTCGCCCATATGTGCCGCACGAGCGCGTGTTCGCGCGCGCGGCGCTGATCGTGCATCACGGCGGCGCGGGCACTGTCGGCCAGGCGTTGCGCGCCGGCACGCCCCAGCTCGTAGTACCGCATATGGGCGACCAGCACGACAACGCCAGCCGGATCGAGCGGCTGGGCGTCGGCCTCTCGCTTCGCGCGCGTAGCTTTACCGTCAGGCGCGCGGCGCCGATCATCGCGAGGCTGCTGTCCGATACCGATTGCCAGGCGAAGGCGGCACAGGCAGGTCGGGCCGTTCGCAAGGAAGGCGGCGCCGATGCCGCCGCTGCAGCGATCGCCGCGGCGCTGGGCGGGAAGCACCGCTAAGAGGCTTCAGCTCCGCAGCCGCTCGATCGATTGCGCGAGTACGACGTAGAGCTTGCCCATGTCGGACGAAATCAAGGTCACGCTCATCGGCGCGCCGTCGCGCAGCGCGAGTATCTGGCGCAGCATCGCTTCAAAATCATGGACATAGCGATTGACCTGCTCGCGAAAATTCTCGTCGCTGTCATAGAGCCGCGCGATTTCGCGACTCTCGCCATGTTCGAGCAATTTGACCGCGCGGCGTGTGAAGACGCCGCGATCGCCCTTGAGATAAGCCGACCAGGCGCTGTCCGACACCTCCTGCGAAAACGCCTTGGTGATGTCGATCGACACCGAATTGAGCGCTTCGATCAGCAGCGAGACGCGGCGCGCGAAACTGTCCGCGTCGTTCGCCTCATGCCGGGCGCGTGCCGAATCGATGCGATCCTCGACCTGCGCGGTCGCCTCGGTCAGCGCGAGCATCTGTTGCGTCAGGCGTTCGGAGGCGCGCGCGGCCGCGGTCATCGCCGCTTCCGTGGTTTCGGCAAGCTCGCCGAGCTGGCTGCGCACCGAGGCGTCGACCGCGTGGCGCAGCGCCGCGACGCTGGCATGTTCGAGTGCCCGCGCTGCGTCGGGCACGACGTCTTCGAGCGCGGCGCGCGCTTCATCGGCCGAGGCGACGGCGGTTTCGCGCACGCGCACCAGCGCATCGACCAGCTGCGGCGCGCCTTGCTCTGCAAAGCGCCGCGCCGCCGCCACCGTCGATTCGACGATCACTTCGAGCGCGCCGGCCTCGGCCTTCCCGGTCTTGAGCGTCGCGATCAATGCATCGGAGGTTCGCGCGAGCGTGTCGCGCTGCTGAGTCACGACATCGGCGATTGCTTCAATCGCGTCATGCGTGCTTTCCGCTGCCGTGACCAGGGCAAGCAATTCGGGCTTGGCCGCGGCCAAGACACGACGGCTCTCACCGATCCGCTTATCGAGCCGCGCAAGCGCGTCAGGCATCGTCTCGTCGATCTCGCGCGCGCTCGCGTCGAGCGCCACGAGCAAGGCTTCGGCGGTGCCGATCACGGCCTTGGCATGGGCATCGCCCTCGGCGAGCGAGTCACGCATCGCCGCAAAGGACTCGCTCAATGCGCTCACCGCGACTGCCAGCGTCTGGCTGCGCTGCGTGCCGCGCTCGTGCAGCCCGGCGAAATCGGCTTCGACGCGCTCGATGCCCGCGGTCAGCCCCGAGACGAGCAAGTCGCTGCGTACTTGCTCCTCGGCGAGACGCAGCGAGATCCGACCGATGGCAGTTTCGATGCTGCCGATACGCTCGCCCAGCGCGTCGGCACCTTCGTGGCCCGCGCGATCGAGCGTCGCCTGGCTCGTGCTCAACATGGCGAGCATTGCCTCGCCTTGCGCGGTGATGCCTTTGCGTGCCTCGTCGACGGCGCGCGCGGCACGATCGAGCACATTGTCGACGGTGCTGCTCATTTCGGCCGCGACGCGTTCGAGGCGTGCGCTAGCAGTTTCGCTGGTCGATTCCATCCGCGCGAGATTGGCGGCGAGCCGCTCAGCGGCACTGCCGGCCACCGTGCTGGCCTCATGTCCACGCTCGGCTAGTGCGGCGAGTTGCGTGCCGAGCGCATTCGCGCGCTCGCCGGCATTCTCGCCGATCGTTTCGATGCGCGTAGCGAGATTGCGCATTTCATCCTGCGCCTTGGGAAGCGAAGTCAAAATGAGCGCGACATTGCGTTCCGCGCCGGCCGCCGCATCGCCCAATATATGCGCGCTCGCGGTGACGGCCTCGGCGCGCTCGCGCATCGTTTCGGCGGCGACTCCGAGCCGAGTCGTCGCAGCCTCGCTCATCGCGGCAAGCATCGCGGCTTGTTCGCCCAATGCCGCACGATTTTCCTGAATACGCCGGGCGAGCCCCGCGACCGTGTGTTCGAGCACAGCTGCTTCGGCGCGCATCGCGCGCGCGGTCATACCCCAGCGGCGCGCTTCGGCGGTGCTGGTACGCAGCGCGAGCAGATAGACCACGCCGACGAGTGCCGGCGGCAAGCACAGCAATGCAATGAATTCCGCAAGCTCGAACGGCTCGATTCGCGCGAGTCTCGGCCACGATACTGCGATGAGGGCCGCGTCTGCGCCGAGTGCGAGCACCACGGCGAGCAGTGGAGGTAGCCAGCCGAAGCGCGGTATGGCGGCCGGTCCGGTCTCGAACTCGACTGCGCGAACCTCGGGTTCCTCTGGCTCGAGCGCGGTCGCAGCCGGTGACGTGGGGTCGTCCCACTCTGGAACGGTCCCGGCGTTCGACGCCTTTCGCTTACCCCCGATCATGGCTCGTTTTACCACGTTTTGCCGCGCCGCCAATCTCGCTGGAAACCTTTGATTAACGACGCGCATCTAGTTTCGCTGCATGGCGTACGATCCCGGTGCAATCGATGCGACGTTGGCGGCTGCAGTGGGCGACGAGCCGCAGCTCATCGCCGAACTGCGCGAAGCATTCATCGATGGCGTAACGCGAGGCGTAGCTGCAATGAAGGCTGCCGACAGCCCCGAAGCCTGGTCCGGTGCGGCTCTGCGGCTCAAAGGGTTGGCGGCAAGTTTCGGTGCAGTGCGGCTGATGGCGCTCGCCAACGAAGCAGCGATGGCGCCCGAACGCGATCCGCAAGTGATCCGCAAGCTCCAGCGCGCGATCGAACGGCTTTAACGCGGAGCATAGAGCCGCTTTCGAAAGGCGCCCTTCCGCGCATTTCGAAATGCCCTCCTAATGTGCATAGGCGTCGATCAATGCAGCCACGTAATCCGGATCGTGGCTGCTGAGTTCGGCGGACGGGCGTGCCCGCTTTCCTGTGTCGTTGCCGGGACTGCCGTAGATGAAGCCGACCACGGGATAGGTCGAACTGCCCAATCCGTTGCTGTCGCGATACCAGACGCGAACTTCGCTCCAGTCGTTGTCTCGCGAGACGTCAAACAGCGTCACGTCCTGTTCGGCATGGCCGCGGGCACCGTCGATGCGCGACCAATTGGCGTGGGTGACCATCAGCACGCGCTTCTCGACCACGCGGCTCACCACGGCAACATGGCCGAGCGGAAGGCGCGGAGAGCGCGGAAACACGATGACCGCGCCGATCTGCGGTACATAGCCGCGGCGATATTTGCCTTCAGCCTGATCCCACCAGGTCCAGGCGTCGCCGTAGATCTGAATGCCGGACGCAGCGCGTGCGAAGGGCACGCATTCGCCGACATATTCCAGGATCGAGCCGGTTGCCGCCGCGGCAGGCGCAGCGAACAGCAATGATGCGGCAATCAACGCGACGCGCGGCATGGCCACCCCGAGCAAGCCCACCCAGATCGCCGCAAATTACTCCGTAATGGTTAACAAGTTGTTAACTATTATGAAGAATTCAACAAGGCTGTCGGATTAAAATTCCGGCCGTGCCGATACACGCGCTTCGAGCAGGCCCCACAGGCCATAATGCTGCGCGAGGAGCTGGCGTGCGCCGAACATCATCGCCCGCTCGACGGCGGGGTCGCGCGCGAGCGCGGACACGATCGTCGCGGTCTCGGCGATCGGTGGCAGGAGTGTGGGGGGCGCGGTGACGCCGAGCCTTTCGCCCGCAATGTGCAGGATCCCGCGGATGCTGGTCCAATCCAGCGCGAGTGCGATCGCCGCGCCTGCGGCGCAGCCGTTACGGTCGGACTGCGCCAGCATGTCGAGCGCATGGCGCTGGCCTTCGACCGCGATGTCGCAAGCGGCCTGGCCCGGCGTGCTCGGTAGCGGGCCGGCCGCCGCGACGAGGCGCACGAGATAGGCGCGCTCGACCGCAAAGGCTTCGGCCGCGGCCGCCGTCCATTCGCCGGCCGCGTTATTCGCGCTATGCGCGCTGGCATGGTCAATCACGCCTGGGTGACGGCCGTGCAGCATGCACAGGAAGTGGATTGAATCGGCGAGATCACGCAGTGGGACCAGAGTCGTTGCGAGCCGGTTCGCAAGCGGATGCGCAGCGGTGCCATCCGACTCCAGCAGCGCTTGGAGCGCACCCCAGGTGCGACTGGTCCCGGCGAACGGTACGGTGTCGAGCGGCATAGGGCCCTGTCCATAAGCAACACGCCGAAACTCTCGGCGACCGACCTTGTGACGGAGGGAGTATACCGAACCGCGTAAAAACGTGGTTGAGGCGGAATTTACCAAGCGGAAACGCAATTTTCTTCGCGGAACGATGCGGCGGGCAACATCTGATCCGATCGAACAGGGGCGATGGTGCGCGGATTCGCCGGGGCGGCCTCAGACCATGGTCAGCCAGGCGACATCATGACAACCGCAACATGGGCCACAGTTACAGGGCGCAGACATACAGGGGCGAGAAACCGGGGGCCAGAAATGCAAAAAGCGCCCTTCGACCGAAGAGCGCTTTCCACATTTCGCAACCAATGGCGCCGCCCCCGGAGGGACGGCGCCGAATGATCGAGAGAGTAACTGCCGCGGCGAAATTAGGCGGCGTAGTCGACCTTGTACTTCGACGAGCGCGAACGCAGCGTCAGGCCGGCCAGGCCGAAGCCGCCGAGCATGAGCGCCCAGGTCGCTGGCTCGGGAACCGCAGTAGCAGTGACCGAAATGGTCGACAGCGAGCTGTTGGTCGGGCCGCTGGTCGGCGCAATGATGTGATACTGGTGCGTCACCGAATAGGGACCTGCCAGCCCAATGTTCCACGACAGCGAGTCATAGTTCGCCGTCGACGAATTCGGACCGCTGAACAGGTTTGACGCGAGCAGCGTGCCGCCGAACAGTGCATTCGCAGCGCTGTAGAAGGTGCTCTCGGTGATCTTCCAGTTGCCGGTCAGCTGGTTTTCGGTCAGGCCACTGTCGAACTTGCCGAGGAAGCTCGTCAGGTTGTCGACGGTGACGAAGATGTCGAGCGCCTGCAGGCCAGTGGCGCCAGACGTGTACTTTACCGACACGTTGCTGTCGAGCACGCTCGGATAGCCACCCGACGAACCGGTGGTGGTGGTGACCTTCAGGCCCGGAGCGATCGTTCCCTGCCAAGTAGCATCGCTCGGATCGGTTGCAACCGTGACGATCGGACCGGCGCCGTACTTGACGCCAATATAAACGGTCGCGTTTGCCGTGCTGGCTGCAGCGAGCGCTACAGCGGCACCGGCAAGCAACCCAATCTTGTGGGAAAGCTTCATGGTAGTCCCCTCTCTTTAAGCCACACGAACGGCCCGATCCCCATCGGAACACGATCCTGCCGCAACGCGTCATTACCACTGCCTTAACCGTCGAGTCGAGGATTCATCAACTCAACTCGCCTCAAATTGGGACAGTGAAAATTTCCGGCTCAATTCATATATTTATCTGTAATATATTCGTTATTGATACGAAACGATGACGTGAAAACGTGGTGGTGCAGCGCAACGCCGGCCCATTCTCGCGACTCGTCAAGCTCCGTAGTTGTCCGGGTCTCGCCTGGCCGCGCGGCCAGGCGAGACTCTTTTCCGTCGGTCAAATGCTAGGCGTTGTAACCAACTCGGACCTTAGCCGATCGACCCCGAAGCGAAAGGCCGGCCAGGCCGAAACCGCCCAGCATCAGCGCCCAGGTCGCCGTTTCCGGGACCGCGACAAGCGAATCCGTTGCCGCCGCATAGCCGGTGCTCGTCGGTGCGACGATATGATATTGTTGCGTGATCGAGAACGGGCCCGACAACCACAGCGGCGCCGACGAGGCGATCGTGGTCCAGGGGCTTGAGAAACCTGCCGCCGTCACTGGCGTGCCGCCGAACTTGCCGTTCGCGAGATTATAGTAAGTGGTCTCCGTCAAGGTCCAGCCCACCGGCAGGTTCAGTACAGAGTAGGTGCTCTTGAAAATGGCCGAAAGCGTCGTGAAGTTGGTCGCAGTCACGAAGAGATCGAGAGTCGCACCCCTGCCGCCGATCTTCTCGAGCGAGATCGCGCTATCGAGTAGCGCCGGAAACGTGCCGGTGGATCCCGTCGCGTTGACCACGCGAAACAACGAGCCCAGCTTGGCGGCGAAGGTCGCGGAAGTGGCGCCCGAAACACCCGAGTCCGTGATCGCGCCGCTGTTGACGCTGTAGCCGATATAGACGGTCGCATTTGCCGTGCCACTCACGGCGACCGCCATGGCGGCGCCCGCAAGCAGGCCCAATTTCGAAAATTTCATCGTCGTCCCCTCTACACTTAAGCCACATGGAACGGCCCGATCCCCATCGGAACACAATCATGCCGCAACGCATCATTTACCATATTCGGATGCGAGAGTCGATTCGGAAACGATCCGATTGTTGAGGGCGGTTCATCTGCGATATAAACGCGATATATCAATTAGATATGAGAAGATCGGCGGCCGCGTGGAAAACGTGAGCGCGAATCTTCTGCATATGATGCGGCGCAACCGCAGTCTCGGGTCGGGTTACGTCAAGACCCGTAATTACCCGTAAATGTTCGTTAGCGACTCGAGCGCCACGAGACGAAGCACCGCCAATCCGTTGATCGATCAAGTGATCGCGGCGGGATCGTGATCATTGCCAGCCAAGTTACTATTATGTCTGACAATTGCGATAACCACGCAGTTTCCCGACGTCGAAGGGACGACTGCGGTTCACTGCGTGGCCGCGACGAATTTATTGATCCAGGAAGCTCCGCATCTTGCGCGAGCGGCTCGGGTGCTTGAGCTTGCGCAGCGCCTTGGCTTCGATCTGGCGGATACGCTCGCGAGTCACCGAGAATTGCTGGCCGACCTCCTCCAGCGTGTGATCGGTGTTCATGCCGATGCCGAACCGCATGCGCAGCACGCGCTCCTCGCGCGGCGTTAGCGAGGCGAGTACGCGCGTCACGGTTTCCTTGAGGTTCGCCTGGATCGCGGCATCGACCGGGATCACGGCGTTCTTGTCCTCGATGAAATCGCCAAGGTGCGAATCCTCTTCGTCGCCGATCGGCGTCTCGAGGCTGATCGGCTCTTTGGCGATCTTCATCACCTTGCGGACCTTCTCGAGCGGCATCGAGAGGCGTTCGGCCATTTCCTCCGGCGTGGGCTCGCGACCCTGTTCGTGGAGGAACTGACGTGAAGTGCGCACCAGCTTGTTGATCGTCTCGATCATGTGCACCGGGATACGGATGGTCCGGGCCTGATCGGCAATGCTGCGCGTTATCGCCTGGCGAATCCACCAAGTGGCATAGGTGCTAAACTTATAGCCGCGGCGATACTCGAACTTATCGACTGCCTTCATCAGCCCGATGTTGCCTTCCTGGATCAAGTCGAGGAACTGCAGGCCGCGGTTGGTGTATTTCTTTGCGATCGAGATCACGAGGCGAAGGTTGGCCTCGACCATCTCCTTCTTGGCGATCCGCGCCTCGCGCTCGCCCTTCTGCACCATGTTCACGATGCGGCGGAACTCGTTGAGACCCATGCCGGTCTGCTGCGCAATCTCCGACATCTCGGTGCGGATACGATCGACTGCACCGGCTTCGTTGCTGGCGAACGCGGCCCATTTCTTGTCGAGAGAGCCGACCGTCTGCAGCCAGTTCTCATCGAGCTCATGATCGACGTAGCGATCGAGGAAGTCCTTCCGCTGGACCTTATGGCGCTCGGCGAGGCGCAGCATCTGTCCGCCCAGCGCCGTCAGGCGCCGGTTGAAGCTGTAGAGCTGGTCGACGAGATATTCGATCTTCGCCTGGTGGAACTGGACGCTCTCGACCTCGGCGGTGAGTTCCTCGCGCAGCTTCTGGTACTTGCGCTCCTCGCTCCCCGGCAGCTCACCGCCCGCCGCCATTGCGTCGAGCCGCGCCTGCTGCATCTTGGCGAACTTCTTGTAGGTCGCGGTGATCGTCGCAAATTTCTCGAGCGCCTGCGGCTTCAGCTGCTCTTCCATCTGCGCGAGGCTGAGCGTGTTGTCTTCTTCCTCATCGTCGGCGATGCGCGGACGACGACGCTCGGTCATTGACTCCTCGTCTTCGTCCTCGTCCTGGACTTCCTCGACCTCTTCCTCTTCCTTGTAGGAGGGGCCGGCGGTCTTTTCGGAAATCTCGCCATCGCCTTCCTCGCCATCCTCGGTGAGGCTTTCGGGCGCAGGATCCTTGGAGAGCATCGCGTCGAGATCGAGAATCTCGCGCAGCTGCATCGAGCCCTCGTTGAGCGCGTTCGACCAGCCGATGATCGCGTTGAACGTGATCGGGCTTTCGCACAGCCCCAGGATCATCGTGTCGCGGCCAGCCTCGATCCGCTTGGCGATCGCGATCTCACCCTCACGGCTGAGCAGCTCGACCGCGCCCATCTCGCGCAAGTACATGCGCACCGGATCGTCGGTGCGGTCGACCGTTTCCTTCTTCTTGGTCTCGAAAGCCGGGGCGGCATCGTCCTGAACATCGGACGAATCGCTTTCCTCGGGGCCGTCCTCCTCGGGCTCGGCGTCTTCGCCGGCGTCCTCGTTCTCGACGACATTGACACCCATGTCGCTGAGCGCGGCCATGATGTCCTCGATCTGCTCGGACGAGAATTGGTCCTGCGGCAGCATCTCGTTGAGCTGATCATATGTAATGTAGCCGCGCTTCTTCGCGCGCGCGACGAGCTTCTTGATCGAGCCCTCGTTGAGGTCGATCAGCGGGGCATCGCCCACCTCGATCGTGCCATCATCGCCGCCGCCGTTCACCTTCGCCATCAATTGCCCTCGAAACTAGATGGCGGCTATTTTACACCGCCCTATTCCTCTAAATCGTCGTAGTCCGCAAGCGGCTGATTCAATGCCAGCAAGCTCGACAGTCTCTCGACGAGCGCATTGCGTTCGTGCGTCAGTGCGACCTGCCGGGCGAACGCCTCTTCCGTGCCCTCTATCCCCAGTTCGGCGGTAGCATGCGCCAGCGCCTTCTCTACTATAGGCATCCCGACCAGCACTGCGATCGCTTCGCGTAGATCGGCGTGCATCCGGTCGTCGGTGGCCGCCTTTGAAATCAAGTGAAACCCGTCCGCGCGAAGCAGTTGTCTTGCTATCAGATCCAGACCTGACGCGTGCAATATGGTGAGCAAGCTGCCGGTATCAAGCGCCTTGCCGCGAATGGAGAGGTCCATGAGTGCCTCGAACAATTCGCCAAATTCGCCTCCGACCGACCGCAGATCGTCCAGCAGGTCGAGATTGTGCGCGATCTCGCGCGGCTGTCGGATCAGGCCGGCGAGCACGCCTTTCGCCAGCGTCGGATTGATCGACACCGCGCCAATCCCCCGCGTCTTGGCAAGGACCGGCGGCTCGGGCGGCTTCCACGGCCCGCGGCGCCGTTCGCCGAACGGTGCCCGGGGCGGGGAGGCGAACAGCGCGTCGAAGCGGCGGCGGAACTCGGCGAGATATTCCGACCGTACGCCGGGATCGGCGATCGTGCCCGCGAGCTCACTGAGGCGCTGGCGCAGTCCCGCGCGTGCCTCGGGCGTGGCGAGCGGCTCGGCCGCGACTTCATGCGCCCACAGCCGATCGACCAAGGCTTGGGGCGTCTTCAGCAGGGCCTCGAATGCCGCACCGCCACCGGCGCGGACGAGGTCGTCGGGATCCTGGCCGTCCGGCAGCGTTATGAACGCCAGACTGCGACCGGGAGCGAGCATCGGCAGCGCGCGATGCGCGGCGCGGATCGCCGCCTTCTGCCCGGCCGCATCGCCATCGAAGCAGAGCAGCGGGACATCGGCGATGCGCCACAATCGCTCGAGCTGGTGTTCGGTGAGCGCGGTGCCGAGCGGCGCGACCGCTTCCTCGAACCCGGCCTGGGCGAGTGCGATCACATCCATATAGCCTTCGACCGCGATGATGCGGTGCGCCTTGCGCGCAGCGGTCTGTGCCCGGTCGAGATTGTAGAGTGTACGCCCCTTGTCGAACAACGGCGTGTCGGGCGAATTGAGATATTTGGGCTCGCCGTCCCCGATCACACGGCCGCCGAATGCAATCACCCGGCCGCGCGGATCGCGGATCGGGATCATCAGCCGGCCGCGGAAACGGTCGTAGGGCTCCTTGTCGTCGACCTTGATCAGCAGTCCGGCCTCGACGAGCAGCGCATCGCCATATTGTTTGAGCGCGTCCTTGAGCTTGCCGCGCGAATCGGGAGAAAAGCCGAGACCGAAGCGCTTCGCGGTTTCGGGTCGGATGCCGCGCCGTTGCAGCGCCGCGCGGGCGTCGGCGCCTTCGATTCCGCCCATCCGCTCGACGAACCAGGTTGCCGCGTCGGCCATCGCCTCGTGCAGGCCCTTGGCGCGTTGCGCCTGTTCGGCCGAGTGGCGGTCGGGCTCAGGCATGTCGAGTCCGGCCGCCTGCGCGAGTTCCTTGACCGCGTCGAGGAACGGCAGGCCACGCTGATCCGTCATCCAGCGGATCGCATCGCCATGCGCCCCGCAACCGAAGCAGTGATAAAAGCCCTTGTCGTCGTTGATGTAGAAGCTCGGCGACTTCTCGTTATGGAACGGGCAGCATGCCTTCCACTCGCGTCCCGCACGCTGGAGCTTCACCGACCTGCCGATCAGCGTCGACAATGGTGTGCGTGCGCGAAGCTCGTCGAGAAAAGCGGGCGTGAGACTCATCCTACGCCCTATCTAAGATCGGAGGCCGGGAACGAAAGCGCGCGCGCCGTGGAACCTGTGGATCAGCGTCGACGCGTTTCGCTTCCCTCGATCCAGCAAGGGGCCTCGCACACCCTGTCTGCTCGGCTGCGGCGCGTTTTCCGGTCAGGCCAAGCTATAGTGTACCAAGGCGTGCCGTGGCCGCATCGCAGGTGCGTTACGCTTGTGAGACGAATCAGGGCATTTCAGGCCAGCGCCGCCTTTACCAGCGCGCTCGCCTTGCTCATGTCGAGCGTTGTCGCATGGCGCGCCTTGAGCTCGGCCATCACGCGGCCCATGTCCTTCATGCCCGACGCGCCGAGCTCCGCCTTGATCGTCTCGATCGCGGACTTGGTCGCGTCTTCGCTCATTTGCTGGGGCAGAAACCGCTCGATCACGGCGACTTCGGCGGCTTCGGCGTCGGCGAGTTCCTGGCGGCCGCCCTTGACGTAGAGCTCGATCGATTCGCGGCGCTGCTTGACCATCTTCTGCAGCACTTCAACCACCAGCGCGTCGTCGTCGGCCGGCGCGCCGCCGGTGCGCGCTTCGATGTCGCGATTCTTGATCGCGCTCTGAATCAGGCTGATGGCAGCGCGCGTGGTCTTGTCGCCGGCCTTCATCGCCGTGATCTGGGCAGCCTTGATGTCGTCGCGAATCATGGTGTCTCTCGAAACTTCTCGGAAGACCGGCAATCTAGACGAACCGTGGCGCGGCGTGAACCGGTTGACGCGGGCGCCCCATGCTCGTACCGGCCGGCGCTTAGCGACATCGCTGTCAACCCGATAGGAGTGCCTGCCACAGTGGCCGACGCCAAGCATTTTGCTGCGCCCGATGAAGCGACCGGAGTCTTGGTGCTCGCGAGCGGCGACGTCGTGTGGGGCAGGGGATTCGGTGCCGAGGGCCAAGCCGTCGGCGAAGTGTGCTTCCACACCGCGATGACCGGCTATCAGGAAATCATGACCGACCCGAGCTTCGCCGGCCAGATCATCAACTTCACTTTCCCGCACATCGGCAACGTCGGCGCCAATCCTGACGATGTCGAAGCCGATACGCCGCACGCGCTCGGGATGATCGTCCGCGAGGACGTGACCGAGCCGAGCAATTTCCGCGCGACGCAGCGGCTCGACCAATGGATGCAGCAGCATGATCGCGTCGGCCTGTCGGGGATCGACACGCGTGCGCTCACGCGCCGAATCCGGCTGGGCGGCGCTCCCAACGGCGTGATCGCGCATGCCCGGGACGGCAAGTTCGACATTCCGCTGCTGCTGCAGATGGCGCGCGAGTGGCCAGGCCTCGAAGGCATGGATCTCGCGATCAAGGTGACGGTCGAGACGCATTACGGCTGGCAGGGCGGTGTGTGGCGGCTCGGCTTCGGCTATGGCAGCGAAGGCGCCGAAGACGGTCGGCCGCATGTGGTCGCGATCGATTACGGCTCGAAGCGCAACATCTTCCGCAATCTCGTGCGTGCCGGGGCCAAGGTCACCGTGCTGCCCGCGACTGCGAGCTTCGAGCAGATCATGGCGTTCGCGCCCGACGGTTTCTTCCTTTCGAACGGTCCGGGCGATCCGGCGGCGACCGGCGAATATGCCGTGCCGGTGATCCAGGCATTGCTCGAGACGAGCAAGCCGCTGTTCGGCATCTGCCTCGGCCACCAGCTGCTCGGGCTAGCAGTGGGGGCGCAGACGACCAAGATGTTCCAGGGCCATCGTGGTGCCAACCACCCGGTCAAGCGCCTGTCCGACGGCGCCGTCGAGATCACCAGCATGAACCACGGCTTCGCGGTCAAGCGCGAGAGCCTGCCGAACAGCGCCCGCGAAACGCATGTTTCGCTGTTCGACGGTTCGAACGCCGGGATCGAGCTGGTCGACCGGCCGGCATTCAGCGTCCAATACCACCCCGAGGCGAGCCCGGGCCCGCAGGACAGCTTTTATCTGTTCGAGCGTTTCGTCGGGATGCTGCGCGCATGAAAAAGCTGCATCCCGTAGTTGCCGTGATCGCGTTTGTCGTGATGCTCGTGGTCGTCGCTGGCGGCACGTTCCTGCTCGGCCGATTCGTGCGTGGCGCCAAGCATCCGGCGCCGCAGCATGTCGCGCCTGTCTCGCCATCGCCGGAGAAGGCCAAGTGATCGCGATGCTGCTCGTGGCCGCGCTGTCGGTCCAGGTCACCAACGAGGCTGCGCCGGCCGCTAGCGCCAAGGTGCCGACGCAGGTCGCGCTCAATGCGATTGCCGACGACTGCATGGCGTCGCGCAACTGGCTCAAGCTGATCGGCACCAGCCGCGTGCGCTTCGACGCGCCGAGCAAGGCGCCCTATGAGCAAGTCGCCTGCGTGGTCCGGCGACTGAGGGACAGCGGCTTGCCGGTCACGATCGACATCGCCGGTACCGCCCAACCGGCCACGGAGACGCGCCGATGATTGCACTGCTTCTGTTCGCGTTGCTCCAGGACGCGCCGATCCTCACCGGCCAGAAGGCCGTGCTCGATCAGATGACCGCGGACATGTCCGCCGAACTCGAGCATTGCGGTACCAGGGCAAGCTTCATTATTCCCAAAGGCAAGAGCGCGATCGGCGACGCCAAGGCCGTGATCGACGCCGCCGCGACGCCCGAGCAGGTCAAATGCGCGAAGGATTCAGTGAGCTGGCTGGTCACCGACGCCGAGGCGCGGGCGAAGGGATGGAAGTGAAGGGGAACCAGGCCCTGCCGGCGCGGCGGCGAAGCCTGTTCGGCGGGCTGTCAATCTCTGTGGCCGTGATGCTGACGTGCGTAAGCAATACTTGGGCGCGTGGGGCAGGGATGGATTCGGAACTCTATGGCATCCGACTTAAGGGCGAAGCTGAAGCGTTGAGTGAGGTTGAACGCGTTGCCGCTCCGGCCGGGTGGAGCAAGACGCTTCACGAGAGCCCCACCTCGCTCGTGTTACTTGCGCCGCCTGACTATTCGATCGAGCGCTTCAGGAAACTGATCGAGGCGCTCGGCCACGTTAAAAACAAGAAATTCGGTCTCCAGCTGCTTGGCCCCGGGGGGCGCGCAGTCGGCCCCGATGGCCATTACATAGACGAGAAATAATGCCCAAACGCACCGACATCTCCTCCATCCTCGTCATTGGCGCGGGGCCGATCGTGATCGGCCAGGCATGCGAGTTCGATTATTCGGGCACGCAGGCGATCAAGGCGCTCAAGGAAGAGGGCTATCGCATCGTCCTGGTCAATTCGAACCCGGCGACGATCATGACCGATCCCGAGCTGGCCGACGCGACCTATGTCGAGCCGATCACGCCGGCGATCGTCGCCAAGATCATCGAGAAGGAGCGCCCGGACGCGGTGCTGCCGACGATGGGCGGCCAGACCGCGCTCAACACTGCGCTCGCGCTCGCGCAGGACGGCACGCTCGCGAAGTTCGGCTGCATCATGATCGGTGCCGATGCCGAGGCGATCGACAAGGCCGAGGACCGGCTCAAGTTCAAGGACGCGATGACCAAGATCGGGCTCGAAAGTGCGCGCTCGGCGATCGCGCACACCGAGACCGAGGCGCTCGAAGGTCTGGAAAAAGTCGGACTGCCGGCGATCATCCGCCCGAGCTTCACGCTCGGCGGCACCGGCGGCGGCGTCGCGTACAATCGCGAGGAGTTCATCGACATCGTCCGCAAGGGGCTCGACGCGAGCCCGACCACCGAAGTGCTGATCGAGGAATCGCTGCTCGGCTGGAAGGAATATGAGATGGAAGTCGTGCGCGACCGGCACGACAATGCGATCATCGTCTGCTCGATCGAGAATATCGATCCGATGGGCGTGCACACCGGCGATTCGATCACCGTCGCGCCCGCGCTGACGCTGACCGACAAGGAATATCAGATCATGCGCAACGCGAGCATTGCGGTGCTGCGCGAGATCGGCGTCGAGACCGGCGGTTCGAACGTCCAGTTCGCGGTCAATCCTGCGGACGGCCGGCTGGTCGTGATCGAAATGAACCCGCGCGTCTCGCGTTCGTCGGCACTGGCGTCGAAGGCGACCGGCTTCCCGATCGCCAAGGTCGCGGCCAAGCTCGCGGTCGGCTACACGCTCGACGAAATCGAGAACGACATCACCAAGGCGACGCCGGCGAGTTTCGAGCCGACGATCGACTATATCGTCACCAAGATCCCGCGCTTCGCGTTCGAGAAATTCAAGGGCGCCGAAGCGGTGCTGTCGACTGCGATGAAATCGGTGGGCGAAGTGATGGCGATCGGCCGCTCGATCCACGAGAGTTTGCAAAAGGCGTTGCGCGGTCTCGAGACCGGCCTGTCCGGTTTCAACCAGGTCGACCGCCTCGTCGGCGCGCCGCGGGCCGACATCGAGGCGGCGCTGGCCGTGCAGTCGCCTGACCGCCTGCTCGTCGCCGCACAGGCGATGCGCGAGGGCTTCACTGTCGCCGAGGTCCACGCGCTGACCAAATACGACCCCTGGTTCCTCGAGCGGATCCAGGAGATCATTTCTGCCGAGAAGGACGTGCTCGCGAAGGGCCTGCCGCAGGACGCGGCGGGGATGCGCCGATTGAAGGCGATGGGCTTCAGCGACAAACGACTCGCCTATCTCGCGGTGGGCTCGGCTGGACTGCGCAATCGCTACCAGGCACGCGGCGGGCTGATCCACGAAGCGGTCAAGGCGATGACCGGCGGCACCAACGAAGCCGAAGTGCGCGCGCTGCGCCACCGCCTCGGCGTGCGCCCGGTGTTCAAGCGGATCGACACTTGCGCCGCGGAGTTCGAGGCGCGCACGCCGTACATGTATTCGACCTACGAGGCGCCGAGCTTTGGCGTTCCCGAAAACGAAGCGATGCCGTCCAATCGCCGGAAGATCGTGATTCTCGGCGGCGGGCCGAACCGGATCGGGCAGGGGATCGAGTTCGACTATTGCTGCTGCCACGCCTGTTTCGCGCTCGCCGACGCCGGCTATGAGACGATCATGGTCAACTGCAACCCGGAGACGGTGAGCACCGACTATGACACGAGCGATCGGCTCTATTTCGAGCCGCTGACCGCCGAGGACGTGCTGGAGATCCTTCACGTCGAGCAGCAGGCCGGCGAACTGGTCGGGGTGATCGTCCAGTTCGGCGGGCAGACTCCGCTCAATCTCGCGCAGGCGCTCGAGGATGCTGGCATTCCGATCCTCGGCACCTCGCCCGACGCGATCGACCTGGCCGAGGATCGCGAACGCTTCGCCAAGCTCGTCGCCAAGCTCGGCCTCAAGCAGCCCGCGAACGGGCTCGCGCGCAACCGCGACGAGGCCGTGGCGGTCGCCGAGCGCATCGGCTACCCAGTGCTGATGCGCCCCTCCTATGTGCTCGGCGGGCGTGCGATGGAAATCGTCGACTCGACGCAGCAACTCGACAATTACATCCAGACCGCTGTGCAGGTGTCGGGCGATTCGCCGGTGCTGATCGACCAGTATCTGCGCGACGCGATCGAAGTCGACGTCGACGCGATCGCCGACGGTGAGGATGTGGTCGTCGCCGGCGTGCTCCAGCACATCGAGGAAGCCGGCGTGCACTCGGGCGACAGCGCCTGCTCGATCCCGCCGTACAGCCTGCCGGCCGACATCATCCGCGAGATCGAGCGCCAGGCCGACGCGCTCGCCCGCGCGCTCGGGGTGAAGGGGCTGATGAACATTCAGTTCGCGGTCAAGGCCAGCGGTCGCGAAGGCGAGCAGCCCAGAGACCAGGTCTATCTGATCGAAGTGAATCCGCGCGCCTCGCGCACGGTCCCGTTCGTCGCAAAGGCGATCGGCGTCCCCATCGCCAAGATCGCGGCACGCGTGATGGCGGGCGAAAAGCTCAAGGACCTGCCCGGCATCGACCGCGACATTCCGTACATCGCGGTCAAGGAAGCCGTGTTCCCTTTCAATCGCTTCCCGGGGGTCGATCCCGTGCTGTCACCCGAGATGAAGAGCACCGGCGAAGTGATGGGAATCGATAGCGATTTCGCGACTGCATTCGCCAAGGCGCAGCTGGGAGCAGGGACCGCGCTGCCGTCCTCGGGGTGCCTGTTCGTCAGCGTGAAGGATGGAGACAAGGCGGCGGTCTTGCCAGGGGTCCGCCTGATGGCCGAGCAAGGGTTCAGGATCATCGCGACCACCGGAACGGCGACCTATCTCGCCGAGAACGGTATCCCGGTCACGCCGGTCAACAAGGTCGCACAGGGGCGCCCGCACATCGTCGACAAGATACTCGACGGGGACGTCGCGATCATCTTCAACACGACCGAAGGGTGGCAGTCGCTCAAGGACTCGGAATCGATCCGCAAGTCGGCGCTCAATCTCAAGATTCCCTATTTTACCACTGCGCCGGCGAGCGTGGCCGCGGCGCAGGCGATCGGAGCGCTTGCGGCACACGCGCTCGAGGTCCGACCCCTGCAGAGCTTTTACGCTCGGTCCTGAGCCGCAAAGCGCTGACGCGCGCGTTTAGGGAGGGCATTGCGAGGCCCTTTCCCAACCGCCGGGCGAACCCCGGCTTGCAGTGCGCTTGCGGGAGGCCTATTATTCGCGTTCGCACAATGCTCTCCCCCCTCGGTGTTGATGTGCGGGCGTTCCCATGTGGGGCGCTTGGGGGTGGGTCTGTTTGGTGAAGGACTTGCGAAGATGGCGACTGTCGAGAAGCTGCCGATGCTCGCGGAGGGCTATGAGAAGCTCAACGCGGAGCTGAAGCGTCTCAAAGCCGAGCGCCCGTTGATCGTCGATGCCATCGAAGAGGCACGCGCCCACGGCGACTTGTCGGAAAACGCCGAATATCACGCCGCGAAGGAGCGCCAAGGCCAGATCGAGGCCTCGATCGCCGATATCGAGGACAAGGTCAGCCGAGCTCAGATCATCGACCCGCGTGAGCTTTCGGGCGACCGTATCGTGTTCGGCGCGACCGTGACGCTGCTCGACGAGGACGAAAAGCCGGTCCGCTACCAGATCGTTGGCCAGGCCGAGGCCGACGCCAAGACCGGGCGGATCAGCTATAACTCGCCGCTCGGCCGCGCGCTGATTGGGCGGAAGGTCGACGAAGAGGTCGAAGTGACCGTCCCGTCGGGCGACCGCTACTATCTGGTATCGCGCATCGAGTTCATCTGACCGGGGGCGTCGCGCGGAAAAGTGAGTATCGACTTCCGCAGCAACCGACGACAGGAAACCGGCTCGCATGGCGCGATCGATCGATCGCGTCACGAGGCCTAGCGCCATGGCTTTGCGCATTCCCCCCGCAACGCTGGCGCTGATCGGCTTGACCGCCGCGGCGTACGTCGTGCTCGCGCTCACGCATCGCGAGCAATGGGCGGTTTTTGCGATGGGCGTGATCCCGCTGCGGTTCTCGGCCAGTACCCCGGCCGATTTCGCGATGGTCCCTGCGCTGCTGACTCCGCTCAGCGCGACCTTGGTCCACAGCGGCTATGTCCACCTGCTGAGCAATCTTGCCATGCTGCTGATCACCGGCAACCTGACCGAGCGAGCGCTGGGCTGGCGGCGGACGCTGACGATCTATGTCGCCGGCGCCTATGCCGCAGCGCTTGCGCAATGGGCAGTGGAGCCGCAGGGACTCGATCCGATGGTCGGCGCGAGCGGCGCGATCGCGGCATTCGTGGGCGCGCAGTCTGCGCTCTATGGCGCGATTCGCGCACCGGCGATCGGCGTGTTCAGCCCACGCGTGGTGCAGATTGCGTGGCAGATCGCAACCTGGACCGCTGTCAACCTGCTCGGCGAAGCCGTCGCGCGGCGCGAGGGATTTCCGATCGCCTGGGCGGCGCACATCGGCGGCTTCGTCGCGGGCATAATGATGGCACGGCCGCTGCTGTTCATCCGGCTGCGCGAAAGCCGACTGAAAACTTAGGCGTTTCTGTCGAGGCTCGGCTCGAGCAGTCTGTGGAGATGCACCAGGACATAGCGCATCTCGGCATCGTCGACGGTGCGCTGTGCAGCGGCGCGCCACGCCTTCTCGGCGGCCGCGCGGTCGGGAAAGATGCCGATAATGTCCAGCGCCGACGGATCGGTGAACTCGAGGTGTTGAGGATCCTTCACTCGCCCGCCGAAAACGAGGTGCAATTTGCTCATCCGCTCATGGCTCCCAAAAGATTCGATGTCTGCGTCAGCGACGCCGCAAACACCTCATCTCTCAGTAGCGCGTGAACGTAAACGCTCAATACCGTATGTGTTGCTTACGGATTGGGTTTCGATGCCGCCGCCTTGGCTGCTTCGAGGACCGAGCCGAACAGCTGGTTGACGCGATCCTTGGTCGCCTGCCGGTCCGGGAGCAGCGCATTGAGCTCGTTCTTGCCGGTCTCGCGTGCCGCCTGGACGGCGGCCGACGTGCTGTCGGCGATGCGCTGGCCGAGCGGCGCGAGCAGTTCGCGTTCCTTGGCGAGCCGCGGCAGCAGCGCGCCGACGATCATCCCGACCGCCAATCCGCCGATCACGAGCGCCAGGGGATTCTCGCCAAGGGTCTCCACTGCTTCTTCCGCAGTGTCGCGCAAGCTCGGCTTTTCGATCGCATCGGTCTCCGGCATTTCAACATCCTTTCTTCGCGCGCGCTCGTTTCGGCTTCAAACTCGCCGGCGTGGCGGGGGTTGCATCGCTCGGGCCGATCTTCTCGACCGTCGCAGGTTTGTCGTCCTTGCCCTTGAGCGCGCGTGCGATTGGTCCGCGCGCGGCAACCAGCCCGAGCGCGCCGAGCACGCCGGCAATCACCAGCGGACGCGAACGCACCGCTTCGGCGGCGCTGCGCGCCACCGCCACGGCGCTTTCGCTTGCGATCTCGACCGCGTCCTCGGCAAGCGCTGTGGCGGTGAGACGGTGCTGCAGTTCCTCGAACGTCGCGAACAAGCGCGCGCGGGCCTCGCGGGTGCGTGTCTCGGCGAGCGCAACATCGGCTTGGCTGGTCACGACTTGTTCCTAAACACGCCCGAGAGCCGCTGGTAAGCGAGCCAGCCGAGTCCGACGGCGATCCCGGCGGTCAGCGCTACGACGATCAGCGTCGCGGCGCCGGGGCCGATCAATGTCGCCAGTGTGAGCACCAATCCGACAATCAACGCGATCGCTGCTGCCAGCCCCAGCAAAAGCGCCACGGCAGCCAGTGCGAGCCCGACCCGCGCCTCGCCCAGCCGCTCCTCCGCGACCGTGCGATAATATTTCGCCTCGGCCTGCGCATAGGCGCGCGCGTCATCCGCCAGACGGCCGACCAGCGTGCCGATGCTTTCCTCGGGTCCGTTCCCCATGCGCCCCCTTTTCTCAGGCCAGCTGCGCTTCAGGCGTCGGGCTTCTTGCTGCCGCCGTCGCCGAGATCGGCCGCGGCATCGACACCCGATTTGATCAGTCGCGCGAGTACGAAGCCGAGCGCCGCTGCTGTGCCGATCGCCACTGCCGGGCTCTTGCGGATCAGTTCGCGCGCGTCGTCGAACAGTTCGTCGACTTCCTTGCCTTTGAGCGTGTCGGCGAAGCCGGCAAGCGAGTCCGCCGCCGAACGAGCATATTTTCCATAGTCCGGCCCGAGCTTTTCATCGACCGAGCCGGCGGCGTCGTTCATCATCCTCGAGAATTCGGAGAGCGCGTCGGTCGCGCGCGTCTTGCTTTCATCGGCCAGGCTTTTGGCGCGCTCGCCGGCCTGTTGCGCGAACTTGCTCGCTTCGTCGCGCCAATTCTGGCCGATCACGCTGCCAGCGGCGTTTCCGCCGGTCGTCGCGCCTGCCGACGCGGCATCGACCTGATCTTCGGGTGCGTTGGGCTTGGACTCGTCCGCCATCACGATTCTCCTTGGTTTCGTTCCGGACAACAGCAGGGCCGGTGGCTGGTTCCATCCGACGAATTGCCCATCTTCGCCGGAGCCGATAAGGGCCGCGCCAAGCCGTACTGCATCCATCACCATACATAGGGGGCCGTTCCGTGACCGCAATCATCGACCTGCACGCACGCCAGATTCTCGACAGCCGTGGCAATCCGACCGTCGAAGTCGATGTGCTGCTCGAAGACGGCAGCCTCGGCCGCGCCGCCGTGCCTTCGGGCGCCTCGACCGGCGCGCACGAAGCGGTCGAAAAACGCGATGGCGATAAGTCGCGCTGGCACGGCAAGGGCGTTTCCACGGCGGTCGCTGCGGTGAACAATGAAATCGCCGAGGCAGTGGTCGGCATGGACGCCGAGGATCAGGCCGATATCGACGCGGCAATGATCGCGCTCGACGGCACGGCGAACAAGGTCCTGCTCGGCGCGAATGCGATCCTGGGCGTGAGCCTTGCGGCCGCGAAGGCCGCCGCCGAAGCGCGCGGGCTACCGCTTTATCGCTATGTCGGCGGCGTCGGCGCGCATCTGCTGCCCGTGCCGATGATGAACATCATCAACGGCGGCGCGCACGCCGACAATCCGATCGATTTCCAGGAATTCATGATCATGCCGGTCGGCGCGCCGACGATGATCGAATCGCTGCGCGCGGGCGCCGAAATCTTCCACACGCTCAAGAAACAGCTTCACGACGCAGGTCTCGCGACCGCGGTCGGCGACGAAGGTGGCTTTGCGCCCAATCTCGCCAGCGCGCCACAGGCGCTCGACTTCATCATGCGCGCGATCGAGACAGCGGGTTACAAGCCAGGCGACGATGTCGTTCTCGCGCTCGATTGCGCCGCGACCGAGTTTTTCAAGAACGGCGTCTATGATTTCGAAGGCGAGGGCGTGAAGCGCGATCCCGCGGCGATGGCCGACTATCTCGCCGATCTGGCCGCGCGCTATCCGATCGTGTCGATCGAGGACGGCATGGCCGAGGATGATTTCGAAGGCTGGAAGATCCTGACCGACAAGATCGGAGCCAAGGTCCAGCTGGTCGGCGACGATCTGTTCGTGACAAACCCGGCGCGGCTGCGCGACGGAATCAAACGTGGGCTCGCCAACTCGCTGCTGGTCAAGGTCAACCAGATCGGCACGCTCTCGGAGACGCTCGAAGCGGTGAGTACTGCGCAGCGCGCGGCCTACACGGCGGTGATGTCGCATCGCTCGGGTGAAACCGAGGATTCGACGATCGCCGACCTCGCGGTCGCGACCAACTGCGGCCAGATCAAGACCGGCTCGATGTCGCGCTCGGACCGGCTCGCCAAATACAACCAGCTGATCCGTATCGAGGAAGAGCTGGGCGATGCAGCGGTCTATGCCGGGCGCTCGGTGATCAAGGGCTGAAGTGACGGTCGGGCCGGCGCGCTTCCCGCGCCGCGCCCGGCCGCGTCGCCCATGGAGGCTGGTGCTTTTCAGAACATATTCCGGGCAACTACGGCTTGATCTCGCGCCAGGGTTGAGCAAGAATCGGGCATGGCGCGTAAAACTCAGCTTCGGATTTGGCAGGTGCTGCGTTCGGCCGGGTTTCCCGCGCTGGCGATCGTGTTCATCGGTTTTTTCGGCTATTACGCCGTGATGGGGCCGAACGGCATCCTGTCCTACCGCGACTATCAGCGCCAGATCGCCTCGCGCCAGGCCGAATATGCCAAGCTCGAGAAGCAGCGTGCGGTGCTTCGCAACCGAGTCGAGCTGCTCGACCCCAACCATGCGGATCCCGACCTGGTGGACGAGCTCGTGCGTGCGAAGCTTAACGTGGTCCGCCCCAACGAGCATGTGCTCGACATCAAGCAGGTCGCGCCGGCGCATTAGACGAGCGAGCGAGTAGCTTGCGGTCGAGGCGGCGGCCCTCGTGCGCGCCTTGTTGCGCGCGGCGCGAAAACACGCTTATAGGCCCCGCATTATCTCTCTGACGAGGACTCTCTCGTGGCCAAAGCACCGGCGCGTAAAAAACCAGCCTCCGAACCTGCTGTAACCAATCGCGAACGCCCCGCCGAGCCGGATCGGTACAATGCCTCGAAGGACGAGCTCCTCGAATTCTACAAGCAGATGCTGCTCATCCGTCGTTTCGAGGAGAAGGCGGGGCAGCTTTACGGCCTCGGCCTGATCGGCGGCTTCTGTCATCTCTATATCGGCCAGGAAGCCGTCGCCGTTGGTCTCCAATCGGCGCTCGACGCCGAGAAGGACAGCGTGATCACCGGCTACCGCGACCATGGGCATATGCTCGCCTATGGCATCGATCCCAAGATCATCATGGCCGAACTGACCGGGCGCGCCGCGGGCATCTCGCGCGGCAAGGGCGGCTCGATGCACATGTTCTCGACCGAGAAGAAGTTTTACGGCGGCCACGGCATTGTCGGCGCGCAGGTCGCGCTCGGCACCGGCCTGGCGTTCTCGCACAAATATAATGAGGACGGCGGCGTGACGCTCGCCTATTTCGGCGACGGCGCGGCGAACCAGGGCCAGGTCTATGAGAGCTTCAACATGGCCGAGCTGTGGAAGCTTCCGATTGTCTATGTGATCGAGAACAACCAATATGCGATGGGCACTGCGGTCGGCCGCTCGTCGGCGGAGGACCAGCTCTACCGGCGCGGCGAGAGCTTCCGCATCCCCGGCATTCAGGTCGACGGTATGGACGTGCTCGCGTGCCGCGGCGCCGCCGAGGAAGCGCTCGCCTGGGTGCGCTCGGGCAAGGGGCCGCTGATCCTCGAGATGAAGACCTATCGCTATCGTGGCCATTCGATGTCCGATCCGGCCAAGTACCGTTCGCGCGACGAGGTCCAGGCGGTGCGCGACAAATCCGATCCGATCGAGCATGCCAAGCGCGAGCTCGAGGCAATGGGTGTCAAGGAGGAAGAGCTGAAGCCAGTCGAAGCGGAGATCCGCAAGCGCGTCCAGGAGGCGGCCGATTACGCCGAGCAAACGCCGGAGCCTGCGCTCGAGGAACTATATACCGACGTGCTGGTGGAGGCGTACTGAAATGGCGATCGAGCTCAAGATGCCGGCGCTGTCGCCGACCATGGAAGAAGGCACACTCGCCAAATGGCTCGTCAAGGAAGGCGACCAGGTGAAGTCGGGCGATGTTCTCGCCGAGATCGAGACCGACAAGGCGACGATGGAATTCGAATCGATCGACGACGGCACCATCGCGTCGATCGTTATCCCGGCGGGGACCGAAAATGTCGCGGTCGGCACGGTGATCGCGACGATCGCCGCCGAGGGCGAGGATCCCGCGCCCGCGACGCCCAAGCATGAGCCGGAAGTGACCGCCAAGACACCCGCCGCCGAGCAGAAGGCGCAGGAATCCGAGGCGCCGGTCGCTGCCGCCAAGCCCGCCGCGCCCGATCCGCATCAGGTCGAGACCGGGGCGCGGCAGCTGTTCCAGGCGGCGTCGCACGACGCGGCGTCGGATCCCGAAATCCCCGAAGGTACCGAGCGGGTCAAGATCACGGTGCGCGAGGCGCTCCGCGACGCGATGGCAGAGGAGATGCGCGCCGATCCCAAGGTCTTCGTGATGGGCGAGGAAGTCGCCGAATATCAGGGCGCGTACAAGGTCACTCAGGGGTTGCTCGACGAGTTCGGAGCCAAGCGTGTGATCGACACCCCGATCACCGAATATGGCTTTGCCGGGCTCGGCACCGGCGCCGCCATGGGCGGCCTCCGGCCGATCATCGAGTTCATGACGTTCAACTTCGCGATGCAGGCGATCGACCACATCATCAACTCCGCCGCGAAGACCAACTACATGTCGGGCGGCCAGATGCGCTGCCCGATCGTATTCCGTGGTCCCAACGGCGCCGCTTCGCGCGTCGGGGCACAGCACAGCCAGAATTATGGCCCCTGGTACGCTGCGGTGCCCGGGCTGATCGTGATCGCGCCCTATGACGCAGCCGACTGCAAGGGGCTGCTCAAGGCCGCCATCCGCAGCGAGGATCCCGTGGTGTTCCTCGAAAATGAGCTCCTGTACGGCCGAACTTTCGAAGTCCCCAAGCTCGACGATTGGGTGCTTCCGATCGGCAAGGCGCGGATCATGCGTCCGGGCAAGGACGTGACTCTCGTCTCCTATTCGATCGGCGTCGGCGTTGCGCTCGAAGCCGCCGAGAAATTGGCCGAAGAGGGGATCGATGCCGAAGTGATCGACCTGCGTACCTTGCGCCCGCTCGACAAGGCGACCGTGCTGAAGAGCCTGGCCAAGACCAACCGCATGGTGGTGGTCGAGGAAGGCTGGCCGGTATGCTCGATTGCCTCGGAGATCGTCGCGATCGCGATGGACGAAGGCTTCGACGATCTCGACGCGCCGGTACTTCGGGTGACCAACGAGGACGTGCCGCTGCCCTATGCGGCGAACCTCGAAAAGCTCGCGCTGGTCAATTCGGACAAGGTCGTCGCCGCGGTCAAGAAGGTGACGTACCGCTGAGCCCGTCGGGCGCCCGTCAGCAACTGCTGATCGTAGCCGTCGGCGTGTTGTAGATCTGGGTCAGGTCGCGGCGGTCGCGGACGACCATCGAGGCGACTTCGGTAAGCGTCAACGAGGGTGTGAGGCTGCTCTGGATGAGCGGCGTGTATTCGTAATAGACCTCGACGAACATCGTTGCGGTATTGTCGGGCGTCGTCGTCTGGCGCCCGGTAGGGCCCATGCCGGTCATGCCGACACCTTTGTTCGTGCCGCTCGTAACACCATAGGTGCCGTAGCTCGAGGCGTGGCTGGTCTTGGCGCCCCGGCAGCGCTGCCAGCCGATCTTGTAGGTGCCCGCCGTGTTCGGATTGCTGGTCGGCTCGAGATCGGAGATGATCACGCGACCGTTCGTGTACAGATTGAGCTCGCCCGCCTGCAGTCCCGCGCCGGTGAGCAGGTCGTTGATGTCGCTTTCGCTGATCGTCTTGGACGAAAGCATACTTCCCGAACCCATGCGCGCGGCATTGTCTGCGAGTTGCAGCGCGATCTGGCTCATGCGCATGCGTGTAGTGATATAGTTGGTGAGTTCGGCGCCGGTGAGCACCAAAGTCAGTACCACCGGCAGCGTCAGCGCGAATTCGAGCATCGCCACCGCGCGTGTATCGGGACCCAGCGACGTCAGGCGTCGAAGGATGGCGCGCGCGGTCATGGACAGTTTCTCACGACCGGGGCGGCATAGCTGCCCTGGTCACTATAGGGCTGGTTGCGCAGGACGGTGGCGGCTGAGATTGTCGTGCTGGTCGATCCGCCGATGAACGCTGCCGCGGGGAACATGCGCGGGTAGGTCATGGTCACGGTATAGAGCGTCGTGTCCTTCGCGCCGCCTTGGCCGCTGTTGGCGCCGTCCTTGTCCCAGCTGCTGTTCTGGTTGGCATCCTGATAGGGTTCGCCACTGTCGCAAGTGCCGTTGTGGTTGGTATCGGTCCACGCCTCGGCCTGCGCGGCCGCGGCAGAAGTATAATCGCGATAATAGCGGCGTGTGATCGTGATCGTGGCGTTATTGGCAAGCGCACTGGCCTGTGCGCGCACGCGATCGTCGATCGCGGTCTGCGATGCCGCAGTCGTGTTCGATTCGAGCGTCGAATCGCGCGCGGTTTTCTGGACGATGCCTTGCAGCACTGCGCGCGAGTAGAGCGTGTGCGAGATGTCGAACGCGCCCAGCAGCAGCATGCACAGCACCGGAGCGATCAGCGCGAACTCGATCATCGCTGCGCCACGTTCGTCGAGCTCGAGCCGTGTCTTCCCGCGCTTGATCGAAGAGCGGCCACTCATCGCGTCAACCTCAGCTGCGAGATCTGATCGGCGATCGACTTGAAGGTCGACTGGATCTGCGCGGCGTTATTCGCACTGAAATATTTGCCCGACGAGGCACAGGCGGTCAGGCGCGTCACGGTGTTGGGGTCGACATAGCCGAACGTAACCACCCAAAGCGTGATGTTCTTGTTCTTGATCGCGGTGCAGATCGCGTCGACACGCGCGTTGACTTGCTGGGTGAGCGTGCCGGTGGTGGTGCAGCCGTCGGTTGGGGCCGACGCCGAACTCGTTTGGCGGCGGTCGAACCAGGCAACGCCATAGGCCTGGTAGTTGCCGACGCTGGTGCAGGGATCGCCGTCGGTCATGAAGATCATGTGGCGCTCGATGTCGCCGCCCTGCGGCGTCGTCGCGTTCTCCGACGCGAAGATCCCGGTAGGCGACATCAGCCGCCCCCCCCAGATTAGGCCGATGTCGTGATAGGTGTTGCCGCCGGGTGTGAGCTGATCGACATAGGCGTCGAACGCCGAGGCATCGCTCCAGGTCTGCAGCTTCTTCGCTTGAACCGGGCATTCATAGGAGGAGCCGTTGCTGTAATCATAGCTGCTGGAGACCTCGGCATAGCCATCCGTGAGAGATCCGGTGTAGGTCCAGTTCCCATAGGAATCGCTTGGCGTGTAGATCATGTCTGGCAGCGCGGGGCCCCACAGCGTGGTGCTGTCGCTCTGCGTCGGGACGAGATCGAGATCCAGATCCTTGGCGCCGCTCGGAATTGGGCTGTAACTCGATTGCGCGACCGTTGCGCGCTCTTCGATGCAGCCATCCCAGCTGATCGACTTCAGCGTGCCATTGTTGCCGATCGGCAGCTGAAACGAACTGTTCCAAGACGTGCCGTTCTTTAGGCCGGAGATGTTCTGCATGATTCGGCCGTACTTCCACATCGCCTGGATCGCATCCGTCCGCGTGTAATAGCTCGTCGTGGTGCCCGAAGTCGTGCGGGTGTCGTAGTAGCAGGTATTGCTTGAGCTGGAGTAGCTGTTGTATTGATATTCGGTCTGGGTAACCGCAGTATCTGTCTTGTAGGTAACGGTCTGCGAGCTTTGCGAAGTCGTCGAAGTGAGTTGGGTTGTAGTCGTCGCGCCGTTTGTCGTGGCCGTTGCAGGCATGACGTTGTTGTTCTGGCACTTATTCGCGTTATTCGCCGACGCCGTGGCTGATTTGGTCGACCACGCGCTCGGGGTGCCCCAGCTGGTGCTGGTCGAGGTCATGGTGGGCGTGCCCTGCGTCGTCGTGCCCGACGAAGCCCAGGTCCGCGACTGGTAGGGCCAGCTGTCGGCGAAATAGGAGGTCGGCAGCAGCCTGCCGACGTTCACATTCGTCGCATAGGGCACGAAGCCGAAACGGATCTGCACCTGATTGCCGGTGCCGCCGCTCGGTGCCCCGGTGGTGCAAGTCGCGTCGGTGTCGAGCTTCGCGACGATCTCGTAGAAGCACTTCACAGCGACCTTGAGCGAATCGATCTTGGTCTGCGTGTCTCCGGTCGGGATCGAGCCCATCGATCCGGTGGTATCGAGCACGAACATAACGTCGGTGTTCGGCAGGCGCATTTCGGCATCGCAATTGACCGTGATCGTCTGTTGCTCCTGGCCGAACACCTGCATCAACGTCATCGGCACGACGGCCGACGCCGTGCCGCTGACCTTGCCTCCGCTTTCGGAGAAGGTGCGCGCCAGGCTGGTCGCGCCATAGGGCGTGGCAGAGATGTTCGCATCGAAGAAGTTGTTCGCGGCGATCTGCGGATAATTCGGGACGTTGTTGACGGTCTGCGTCCAGGTGCCACCGCCCATCGTCTTCCGACCGGCGAGCGCGCCGGCGTCACATGCATGCTGGAGACGCGTCTTGACGATGTAGAGTCGGCTGACGTCGACTGCGCCGCCGATAAGACCGGCAATCGGGATCATCGCCATGGCCATCAATGCCATGGTGTTCGCGCGCACGTCGCGCGCAAGGCGAGTCATCAACCCGCTCCGTCGATGCTGACGGTCGTCACGCATAGCACCGGTCCCCCGACCGCCCGGATATTCCTCACCCATGCTAGGGCAGCTACAGCAATCTGGTTAAAGCGCGCTTAGGGATGGCGGGAAGCGAACCCCAGGAAATGAACGTAGAAAATCCGGAAATAGAACTGGCGTTTAGCTACGCGGCCGCCGATGCGCGGCCCGCCTTGGCGGCACTGTTCGCGCTCGATCATGCACTCGCGCAGGTGCTGCGTACGACGCGCGAGCCGGCGATCGGACAGATGCGCCTGGTGTGGTGGCGCGACCGGCTGGCGGCACTCGACACGGCAGCGCTGCCGGCCGAGCCTGTATTGCAGGCGCTTGGCACACATGTCCTGCCTCGCGCCGTACGCGGTACCGAACTCGCATCGCTTGCCGAGGCGTGGGAAGCGTTCGCGCTTGCCGACCCACTCGACTTGCCGGCGCTGGAGGCTTTCGCGGACGAGCGGGGCGGGCGCTTGTTCGCGCTCGCAGCGCGCGTGCTCGGCACCGATGCCGAGCGTGCCCGGGAGGCGGGTCGCGGCTGGGCACTCGCCGATCTGGCGCGCCATCTCCGCGGCGATCAGCTGGCGCGTGCCGCACGTGACAGCGCGGCGCGCGCGTTGCGCGTCTTGCGGGGCGACCGTTGGCCGCGGGGGGCGCGCGCGCTGGGTGCGCTCACGCATCTCGCGCGGATGGATCTTGCGCTGCCCATCGACACGCCCATACCCCATGGCGCCCCGCGCCGGGTGGCGCGGTTGCTGTGGCATCGATTAAGCGGCCGTTAGGGCTTGTCCGAATCCGGCGCGCGCGGCAGGCTGGCGGCGGCAGGGGAGGGGTTATGTGGCGCTATCTGGCAGGGGCGGGGGCGGCGTTGCTGCTCGTTGCAGCAGGCGTGTTCTTCTTTCGCGGCACGGCGACTGCGCCGATGGCCCAGTTGCTGCCTGCCGCGCCCGCCGCAACGGCGGCGGCGACACCGCTGCCCGATACCGTTCCCGAAGCCGACGCCCGTACGCGCGAACAAAAGCGCTTCGATCGCACCGATAAGGATCGCAACGGCACGATCACGCGCGACGAATATTTCACCCAACGCCACAAGATGTTCGCCAAGATGGACAGCGATCACGACGGCAAGTTGAGCTTCGACGAGTGGGCGTTCCGCGCGATCGACAAGTTCGCAACCGCCGACAAGGATCATTCGAACACGCTCTCGCGCGAGGAGTTCGCCACCACTGCGCTCAAGCGCAAGCCAAAGCCTGCGTGCGCGTGCGGCAAGCCGGCGCCCGTGGCGGCCGCGGCGCCGAACGAGAGCGACGACGAATAGCTAAGCGGCCAGCCAGGCCGCCAAGGCATCGCGGGCCCGCGCGGTGTAGAGCAGCTTGCGGTCAGCCTTTTTCGAGCGGACCTCGATCGGCGGAAACAGTCCGAAATTGACGTTCATCGGCTGGTAGGTCTCGGCTTCGGCCTCGCCGGTGATGTGCGCGAGCAGCGCGCCGAGTGCGGTCGTCCGTGGTGGCGGCGAAAGCGCCTGTCCGCGAAGCTCGGCAGCGGCGAAGCGCCCGGCGAGCAGCCCGATCGCCGCGCTTTCGACATAGCCTTCGCAGCCGGTGATCTGGCCGGCGAAGCGGATATGCGGTGCCGTCTTGAGCCGCAGCGTGCCGTCGAGCAGCTCAGGCGACTTGATGAAGGTGTTGCGATGCAGCCCGCCCAGCCGCGCGAACTCGGCGCGCGCCAGTCCGGGGATCGTCCGGAACAGACGTACCTGCTCGGCGTGCTTGAGC